>Ga0163144_10001362_pt1 | contig 57694 bp, 43 predicted proteins | sample OliLak19BULKMAT1_FD_123175 | JGI IMG/M metagenome (GOLD analysis project Ga0163144, IMG submission 123175) | Freshwater microbial mat bacterial communities from Lake Vanda, McMurdo Dry Valleys, Antarctica - Oligotrophic Lake LV.19.BULKMAT1 | ecosystem: Environmental > Aquatic > Freshwater >...
GGATTTCGAAAACTCGCTCACACGCTTTGCTTCCGCAGACGCTGTCTGCAACTGCTCGCGCAGCACATCGACCTGCGCACGCAACGCTCCGACCTCGCCCGATGCGGCTTCTTCCTCGGAAGATTTCGATGCCATCAGCGTCGTCATCTCCGTCAACTTGCCCTGGGCCAAAGTAGATTCTTCCTGCATCGTCGCCAGGCGCTCCTTCAACGCGACCAACTGCTCTTCATACGTCACAATATCAGATTTCGAAAACTCGGTCACACGCTTCGCTTCCGCTGTAGCCTTGACCAGATCGGCTTCGATCAAGGCGATCTTCTTCTCGTATGCGGAGTCGTCGGACTGATCGGCGGCAACTGGCTTGCTTAGCTGCGCACGCAGCGCTTCGATTTCCGTTTTCGAGGAAGAAATTTCGCCATCGAACACTGTCTTGGCCACCGCTGCGGCCGCAACGGTTGCTGTTGCTGCCGCGAGTCCCGCCACCATCTGGGCACGCTCACCATCCCAAGCTTTGGCCTTCTCGGTCCAGCCGCCAAGCTCACCCTGCAGAGCCACACGCGCTTCTCCGCAAGCCTTCAGATCGGCTTCGAAGCCTGTCGCCTTCACCTTCCATTCGGACATCGACGCTTCCAGCCCAGGGATGCGCGCCTGCACCACCCCAAAGTCGGACTTCAGTTTCCCGAAATCGCCTTCAATGCCTGAGAACTTACCCTTCCATTGTGCAACCAGGCCCTCCTGCTCGCCCAGCGAAGAAGTCCATTTCGAACGTTCGCCATCGAGCCGCGACTTCCATTCGCCTTCGAGTTGCGTGATCTTGCTGCCGGAAAGTAACCGGTGCAGGATCCAGCCGATGACGCCGCCAATGAGGCCTGCAATGAGCAGGCACATGAAAATGTTCTGAAATACGTAACTCATCTGCTAGATTCCCTTCACCTTGAATTCAGTTCTGCGATTCTGTTGACGGCCTTGCGGCGTCTTGTTGTCTGCAACGGGCTGGTTCGGACCAAAGCCAACCGAGGACATACGCTCGGTGGGAACGCCCTTCTGCACGAGATAGTCGACAACCGCGTCCGAGCGGCCCTTGCTCAGCGCCATGTTCAGGTCGACAGGTCCGTCGGCATCGGTGTGTCCGGCAACTTCGAAACTCACGGCAGGACACTTGCCCGACGCCGCGGCAAGATTGTTCAGCAGCGGATAGCTTGCGGGGTTGACGATGGCCTTGCCAGCGACGAAGCGAATCTGTTCGCGTCCCAGCAACTTCGAAAACTCCGCTTGGCAACTCACGGCGGTGACCTTTTCTTCAGTGGTGAGCACTTTGAGAACGGGCACGCTGGAAACCGTCAGCAAGTTGCGGACTTCTTCGACGCCCCATACCTTTGCGGCATCCGCGCCGGCCCGTACTTTCAGATCTTCGCTGGCGACTTCGCCTCGCAGTGTGATGATTTGTCCCTCGGCGGATACCTCGGCTTTGGGGGTAGGAATTGCGGTAAGAGCCGCTTGGGTGCGGCTGGTGAGATCCGCCTCAAAGTGAGGGCGGTGATGATTGGCGCACATATACGTTAGAACGCCTATGGCGAGCAGGCCCGCGAGAACTGGCAAAAACGTCTTCATTCAGTCTTGCTCCGGTCGGTCTAATGGGACTTTTCTCCGACCAGGCATAGTTTGGCCGAAGTGGCTCACCCTGCATGGGCCGTCTCTAACTATATGTCAGCTTTCAATGGGAAGCTACCAGAATCGGTGTACTGGGGGTACTGCGCCACGAAAAATACTGTGGAAAACCCGCGCCTGCTAAACTGGAGGTTCGTCCACCCGTTCCCCCGCATGATCTCCTTTTCCAACATCAACAAGCAGTACGGCAAGCAACTGATCTTTGTCGACGCGAACTTTCAGTTGAATCCCGGTGAGAAAGTGGGTCTCATCGGACCCAACGGTGCCGGCAAAACAACGCTCTTCCGTATGATCGTCGGTGAAGAGTTTCCCGACGAAGGCGACGTTTCCGTCCCCAAAAAGCTCACGGTTGGATACTTTCGTCAGGACGTCGAAGAGATGTCCGGACGGTCGGTTCTGGATGAGGCGATCGCCGGCAGCGGGCGTTGCGGCGACCTGCATCACGAGCTCGAACATCTGCAAAGCGAACTCGAAGATCCATCAAAAGCGGATCGGATGGACAAGATCCTCGCACGCTTCGGCGAAGTGCAGGAAGAGTACGAACATCTCGGCGGCTATTCGCTCGAAGCGCAAGCTCGCGAAGTGTTGGCGGGCCTTGGCCTGGCGGAAGACCAGATCGACGGCGATGTAGGCGCACTATCGGGCGGTTGGAAGATGCGCGTCGCGTTGGCTCGCGTGCTGCTCGGCAAGCCCGATGTCCTGCTGATGGACGAACCGACCAACCACCTCGACATCGAGTCGATCATCTGGCTCGAACAGTTCTTGAAAGGCTTGCAGAGCGCGCTCTTGATGACCTCGCACGATCGCGAGTTCATGAACCGCATCGTTAGCAAGATCGCCGAAATCGACAGTGGTGAAATCACCGTTTATACGGGGGATTTCGAATACTATGAGCGCGAGAGTGCGATCCGCGCATCCAACCAGCAGGCCGCGTTCGCGCGCCAGCAGACGATGCTCGCCAAAGAGCAGCGCTTTATCGACCGGTTTAAGACGCACGCATCCAAGGCCTCGCAGGTGCAGAGCCGCATCAAGGCTTTGGACAAGATCGAGAAGATTGAGCTGCCAAAGAAGCGCGTGGTGGTGAAGTTCGACTTCCGCGTTCCGCCCCGTTCCGGCGATCAGGTGGCGGTGGTGGAAAACATCTCGAAGGCATACGGACCGCGGGTGATCTACGACGGCTTCAGTTGCGTGCTGCGTCGCGGCGAACGTTGGGCCGTTATGGGCCGCAACGGCGCGGGCAAGTCGACGCTGTTGAAGATGATCGCGGGTGCCACCCAACCGGATGCGGGCGAGGTGAGACTCGGCGCGAGTCTGAAAATGGGCTATTTCGCCCAGCAATCACTCGATATTTTGAATCCGGATCTGACACTGATCGAACAGTTGCAGTATGATTTTCCCCAGGATTCGATCGGTTCGCTGCGTTCGCTCGCGGGCGCGTTTCAGTTCTCGGGGGACGACGTCGAAAAGCGGATCCGTGCACTGTCGGGCGGCGAGAAGTCACGTTTGGCGATGGCCCGCATGCTCTACGATCCGCCAAACTTTCTGGTGCTCGACGAGCCCACCAACCACCTCGATCTGGCGACCAAGGAAATGCTTGTCGGCGCACTCAAGAACTTCGAGGGAACGATGATCTTCGTCTCGCACGACCGTATGTTTCTGCGCGGACTCGGAACGCGGGTGCTTGAACTCGGCGGTGAGAGCGGCACCGAGCGCGACCCGGTGGTGTTTCCGGGATCCTACATCGAGTATGTCCAGAAGACCGGATCCGAGGCTCCGGGCAGCCACACCTAGGGAAGCTTTCCATTGCCCACGCACCGAATGCCTGCCGCATTCCGGCATGCTTTCGTGACGCGATACTCGCGCAATGGCGGCTGTTTGCAAAATCCGCAAAATCGTCCGCCGTGCGTACGGTACCCGCGGGAGTCGTACCAATCGTTCGTCCATACAAAGATTACCGGACCGTTGTCTGCGGCCCGGGCGCATATTCCGATTCCGCTTCGGTTGTCAATCGTTTCGTGGCGGATGACAAATTGGCTGCGAGATATCCGCCGTGTGGGCGGGCTTTCCGTTGAACTCGCATTCGTTGTCGCTTCGAGCAGCCCATCTCAAACCGCCCCGCCGGGATCGGGACGTCCGCGAACTACCTTGCCGGAGGAGGCGCGGGAGTTCCCGTCGCAGCGGGAGGCATCGCATTCGAACCAGGAGGCAGCACCATCTGCGTCTCGCCACGCTTCAGATACTTCAGCCGTTTCTTGACTTCTAATTCCGCTTCGTTGGGGCCGTCTTCCAGCCGTCTCAGACGTTCCCGCTTCTCAGCGATTTCCGTCTCCAGCGTACGATTCGTCTTTTGATACTCGCGGATCTTCCCAAACAACTCGAAGGGTCCGCTCAACCCCTGCGGTCCACGCAGCAGGGCGCTGAAGCCGCAGGCCAGCACTACTGCGCTTGCGATCCAGCCGAGTCTATAGTTTCGTTGCGTCATTCGAGAACAAGAGGCGTGATGAAGGGCACAAAAAGCCCCTCTATTGTTTATAATCCCTTTGAGGTCCAAAAGCCAACAGTTCATGACAGATAAAGTGATTGTCCTCACAACTTGCGCCACCCATGCCGACGCGCTACGCATCGCCCGCACCCTTGTCGAGAGGCGGCTTGCGGCTTGCGTGAACATTGTTCCGAACATCACCAGCATCTATCGCTGGCAGGGCGCGATTGAGGAATCCGGCGAATGGCTCTTGGTGATCAAGACCGCTACCGGCTTGCTCGAAAACCTCAAAGAAGACCTGCCCAGGATGCATCCCTACGAAGTGCCGGAACTGGTGGCGCTGAATATCGTGGATGGTGTCGAAGGCTATCTCAACTGGCTCACCGCTGAACTCGATACCGGCAATGATGTAGCATAGACGTTCATGGCCGGAATCAGAACATCGCCCCTCAGCACACTTGGACAGAAGCCCACCACCGCCCGATACTGGGTGATCGTCTTCGCCGTCACGCTCGCTATCCTGTCGTATATCGATCGGGTTTGCATTTCGCAGTCGGCCAAGCGCATCCAGACGGATCTCAATCTCAACGATCAGGAACTGGGCTGGATTTTCAGCGCGTTCGGGTTGGCCTACGCCGCCTTCGAGATCCCCGGCGGCTGGCTGGGAGACAAGTTTGGCGCAAAAGTTGTCCTGATTCGCATTGTGCTGAGCTGGTCGGCATTCACCGCCCTAACCGGTGCTGCGTGGAACTTCGTCTCGCTATTTGTCGTGCGCTTTCTTTTTGGCGCGGGCGAAGCGGGCTGTTTTCCGAACCTGACGAAGGCATTCAGCGTCTGGCTGCCGCATAAAGAACGCGTACAGTCGCAGGGCATCATGTGGGCTTTCGCGCGCTGGGGCGGAGCGTTCACGCCTCCGCTGGTGGTGTTGGCGTTCAGCTACATGAACTGGCGCTATGCTTTCGCGGTCTTCGGTCTGATGGGCGTGGTGTGGTGCGCAGTGTTCGCGTATTGGTTCCGCGACAACCCGCAAGATCATCCTTCGGTCAACGAGGCGGAAAAAGAGCTGCTCAGAGAAGTTTCCTCGCAGGCCGAGGGGCATGGCGATGTTCCGTGGGCGAAGCTCACTGCATCGAAGACGGTTTGGCTGCTTTGGCTGCAATACTTCTGCACTTCGTTCCCCTGGTATTTCTTCATCACATTCTTGCCCAAGTACCTTATGGAGTACCGCGGTCTCGATGAGAAGAGTGCTTCGCAGTACGCGGTTCTGCCTTTGCTGTTCGGCGGTTTTGGATCGCTGTTCGCGGGCTTCGTGGCCAAGTGGCTCAACGCCAAAGTTGGCAGCGTGGCCATTGGCCGTAAGATCCTCAGCGTGACCGGCTTCCTGGGCGGCTGCATCTTCCTGATCGTCTGCATCAATACGCAGGACGTGCTCTGGGCGATGCTGGCGATGGGTATGGCCAGCTTCTGCAACGATCTGAACATGCCGGGCGCCTGGGGCACCTGCATGGACATTGGCGGCAAGTATGCGGGCACGGTTTCCGGATCGATGAATATGATGGGCAATCTGGCCGGATTCGCAGCCCCGGCGGTGGGCGGCTACATCCTGCAGAATTACAACAAAGACTACAACATGTTCCTCTACATCATGGCTGGTGTTTACCTGGTTGGAGCGGCCGTTTGGCCGATGATCGATCCGGTAACGCCGATCGACGGGTCTCCGGCTCGTTCGGCCGAAGCGTAGAGCATTTCCGGGAAGGCGTGGATCGAGACGCCCGACTAGGACGGGATCCCGGACCTCTCGCTGGCGGTTATGACATTCGCTGTCCGGACAATCGAGGATGGATCAATCTGAAAGTGAAGCGCCCGCGCGAGGGCCTGCAGTTCTGAGGCGTGATCTTTTTCGAGATGGTCGTTCTGGTAGGGCAGCTTTCCCAACCAACTCGAAATTTCGCCGGGTGGCAATGGTTTGGCGAACAGGTATCCCTGTTGCGACGTCACCCCCATCGAAATCAGCGCAGTCATTTGATGTTCGGTTTCGACGCCTTCGGCGATGAGGTCGAAATCCATTGCTTTCGAAATGGAGATGATCGCATTGACAATCGATCGCGAGGATCCATCGATGCCATCGACGAAGGATTTGTCGATTTTGATGGTGTCTACGGGGAGAGACCGCAGGTATGCCAGCGAAGAGAATCCAGTGCCGAAGTCATCGAGCGAGATGCGAACGCCCATTTCCCGCAATGCCTGGAGAGTTGGCCCCACGAGTTCCTGATTCCCCGCAAACAGGCTCTCGGTCAATTCGATGTGCAATCGGGTGGCAGGCAAACCTGAGCGCATCATCGCTTCTCTGACGTGCTCCACCAGACACCCCGTCGTGACTTGTGCGGTCGAGACATTGATCGAAACCGCCGGGGCATCGGGACCGGACCATGTGTTGGCAATCCGGCACGCTTCAATCAGCACCCAGCGCCCGATTGCCACTATGTCGCCGGAACGTTCGGCCAGTGGGATGAACTCACTGGGCGGAACCAAGCCCAGTTCCGGATGCCGCCAACGCAACAGGGCCTCCATCGCAACGCAGCGCCCGTTAGGCACCTGTACAATCGGCTGAAACAGGATGGAAAGGGCACCATCGTCAATGGCCCGACCGAGCGATTGCGCGAACCGGTGACGGCGGGCGAGATCCTCAGCGAGCGCGCGGTCGAACATGCGGATGCGCGAACCGGCACGATCCTGCTTGGCCTCATACATAGCCACATCGGCCGCACGAATCAGTTCTTCCTGTGTTGTACCGTGCTCCGGATAGATCGCGATACCAACCGTCGCACCGATGATCACCGCTTCCGGTTCAATATCGATCGGTTTCGACAGGCAGTCACAGAGGGCGTTCGCCAGTAGCATCGCGTCGAGTCCATCCGTATCGGACAAGTCCCGCAACACGACAACGAACTCGTCGCCACCCCAACGCGCCAGATCCGCACGGTCGTGCAGGCGGCTTCTTAGACGCGAAGCGACCGTACTCAAAACCTGATCGCCGGAAAAATGTCCGCGAACGTCGTTTACTTCTTTGAACTTGTCGAGATCGATGAACAGCACCGCAACGCTCGTCTGGCCGCGGGCCTCGCGCAGCGCGCTTTCCAGCTTTTCGGTGAGCGACGCCCGGTTGTATAGCCCGGTGAGGGAATCGTGTCTTGCGAGACGCGTGAGTTCTCTCGCATACCGTTCCTTTTCGAGCACCTCGTGAGAGAGTTCCTCCGTTCGGGACCTGACCCGCATTTCCAAACCGGCATTCGCCTCTCGAAGGGCTTGTTGCGCGTTTTCCATACCCCGCAGCAAGACCTCATTGGCGCGGCTCAACTGCGAGGTTCGCATCGAAGCGGCATGGGCAATCCGTGCCGAATAGGACATGACGAAGAAAAAGATGAAGCCAAGGGAACCAAGGATCAGGCCATCCCGATGTCCTTCCGCAAAGAACAGGACCGAGGTGGGCAGCAACAGCGCAGCGCAATAGCCAATCGAAAGTTCGCGTTTGGCCGCCAGAACGATCGTGCTTCCCCCAGCCATGCCCGACAGCAAAATCGCGACGCTCGCGCGGCCGCCCAAATCGAGCATAGGAAAGAAAAACAGCGGAAGCAGAGCCCAGAAAAGGCCGGTTGTAGCCGCACCCCACACGAACAGCCGGACTTCGCGATGAGGGTCGCGCCCGCCGAGTTCGAAGTAAGGGCGGCTCCGGTTCCACCGATAGAACTGGATGCTCCGAAGCACCAGCGAGGCTTGCATTAGTAGCCACCAGGCAATCAATTCCGGGACCGGAGCAATTCGTCCCAGTAGAAGCGCGAGCAAAGAACTGGTGACAAAGGAGACACTAATCCCTCCCATTCCGTGCTTGTAGAGGAGGTCTGCGGTGTCGCGAGCAATAAGGTCAGCTTCGCCAGGAAGGTTCCCGACAGAAGTATGACTATGAGCTATCTCGCACTGCGACATATCCTACTAATCGACAGAGTGGCACCCAAAATTTAGACTAGAACTGTACTTCCACCTTTAGGAACCCAATAATTCAAGACTCTACGGAGCGACTCCAGATCGAACGACCGCCTCCTGTGCCCCAAGGCGTGCAGCAGGTGCCGGCGTTTTTGACAACGCCCCACCTCGCATCGCAGTTCGACAATTGAATCTACCCCCCCGGGAGGCCATCGTTTAGAAAATGTGAATCTTCGGTCGGCTGTGATGTCCGCCGTGATGCTTTGCGCCGTGCTTGTGACCCGAGTGTTTCTTGGGGCTGTGCGCCACCTTTCCTTGTTCACCGTAAAAGAACAGCGTGATCACATTTCCCGCACCGGAAGCTGGCAGCAAGGATACTTTCGAGCGTTCCGCCATCATCACGGCGCACACCAGGTTGTTGACGATATAGGATGCCTCGCACACCAGCACCGGGTCAACGCCCAGCACGATGGTCTTAGCGTCCGAGGCGACGTCCATCAGTTCGTTCTTCTTCGCGTTGACGTCCATAAAGTGACGCGCAGTGAGCCGTCCATTGCCGGGCACCTGCAGAAACTCCAGGCAGGAAGCACCGTCACGAGAGGAAAAGCTCACATAGGGGGTGGCCCAAGAGCTGTTTTGAGTTGCAGTAGACATGTTATCGATCTCCTTCTGCCCAGTAAGGTGCAGTGCAAATCGAAATAGGACCACTCGCTCAAAACTTTTTTTCGAAGTTTTTATTCACCCGGACGATGGCCTCAGCGAAGGCGCGCAGCCGAATGTCCTGGCCCGATTCCACGTCTGCGGTGATGACGTTCACTCCGTCAGCACGCTGGGGGATCTTGATTTTGACACGGACAGATCCCTCTTTGCCGGCTTCTACTGTCACTGTAGTTGATTTGGTGCCCGTCCAGCCAGGTGGAATGTTAGGGGTGATCGTAAACTGCCGTGTCGCGGGCGAATGGTTGCTGACTCGCACTTCGAGTTCGACATTACTGCCGGGTTTTGTCTCCAATCCATAGGGATAGAAGCGAAGCCATTGCTCGTCGACGCCATAGTTCGGCGAATCATACGGAAACAGATCCCGCAGAAGAACCGCGCGACGGCGCAGCGATTGTTCCATGCGGTTGAGGTGGGCGGCGGTGTATGTCCACATCGGATCGACGTGCTGATTGGTCAGAAATACGCCTTCGCCGAGCTTGCGCAAGTACTGCAAACAATAGAGGTAGCCTTCGTTCTCGCCAGTGAGATTGCGATTGAGCAGGCAGTAGTCATCCATGCCTGAGGGCGTGAAGGAATCGCCTCCAAAGACAATCTTCGTTCCGTTTTCCGAGTGCGATAGTAGCATCACTCCGTGATACAGCGTCTGGCCCGGAAAGAATGCGAACTCCATCTCGAACTCGTGCCACTGCTTTTTTTGCCCCTCTCCCATGGCCTGTCCCTTGAGAATCGCATTTCGGGTCATGGCGGGAAGCTTGTAAGAGCCTGGATTTGCCAGCACATCCGTGAGCGCGGCTGAGTAATACACAGGTGCGCCACTGCGTTTTGCGGCCTCGGCAACGAAGTCTGTATGATCGTCGTGATAGTGGGTGACGTATATGCCTTCGAGCTTCTGAAACTTGCCTTCTGCGCGTAACTTCTCTACGGTATCGTAGACTTTTTCATAACCGCAGTCCACTAAAAACGCGCCTCCGCTGCGGGAGATGATCAGCTTCGAGTTCTGGATCGGTATCACCCAATCTGGAAGCTTGCGAATCTGGGCCATCTCCATCCAATCCAGTTCAGCGACGTTTGGAATCATACGCTTGGCACGGGTGCGCAAGTTGTCATCGCCCCAATACCAACGGAGGGCGTCAGTGGAGAAGTGTTCACGCATGAGATTCTGCAATTTTCCCAGAAGCAGGGGAATTGCTTGCTGTGGATCGAGGATGACCGGTCCCCGGGCGGGGACAATCAGGTCGGGCTTGGCTGCCTGGATCTTTCGCAGGCTATCCATCAAGTCAGCGGCGCGGGCTGCGAAGCCGTGATAGCCCCGGACGGTGTTGCGGCCTGCGACGCGGGTGGAGGTAACGGCGTCCGGAACCGCATCCTGAAGGCTGTAAAGATCCATGATCCTACCGCCATCGTAGATCAGGTCGCCGGTGAACGCGACACGCTTGCCACCGATCGAGGTCAGATAGCTAATGGAGCCGGCTGTGTAGCCTGGGGTGTCAAGGACGTCAAACTTGAGTCCGCCAACCTCGGCCGCTTCGCCGCCCTTCACCGCACGCACCGAAGCCGAGGTTTGCACCGAAGGTACCGGCCACTTGCTGTGGCGGGCGTCATAGTCGTGGAAGCGGGTTTCCCAGAAGAGATCCCACCAGGCGCCGGGGTTGGTGAAATGCTTTTCCTCAGAGGCAGGCACAAGGATGAGTCGCCTGCCTGAAGAGGGTTCCGCGTCCAGGATGTCGCGTCGCGCATGGGTATGCAGCAGAACGGGAGCAGAACCTCGATAGACGGAGACTTTGCTGGCGATGGTGACAGAGTTGGACGCCATGCTGCCGGGCCGGGCGGATCGGACCTCCAAGCCAGGAGGAAGCAAGGCTGGGGCAAACAGAAACAAGGGCAGGATCATCGTTCAAACAGCATATCGCGATCGGAACGATGATTCGTGGCTAGTCTTGCTGTTCCCACTCTTTTGCCAGCATGCGCGAGTACTCACCCGAGGCAAAAAGTTCGAAATCGAAATCACTCACCGGAACTCGAGCGAAGGCGGACTGGTGCTGCTGAACGGCGTACATCTGATCGGCAAAGCGATAGTAGTTTCGGATGAAATCCGGCGCGAGAACCGTCTGATCGGGGGCCTCGCCAAACACAGCGTTCAACCCCAGTGCACGCGCAAAGATCGACTTGTAGTCGGCAACGCCCCACTTCTTCAACTTGGTGCGCACTGGCTCTGGCGCGTCTTCCACGAGGTAGGCCGCAAACGACTGGAAACGGTAGTTCAGCGACTGCATCCCCGGATCCCGCCCCACGTGTTCCATGCACTGCTCAATCCAGCGAACCAGATCTTTGCCCACATAGTAGAGCATTCGAATCTCGCAAAAGCGTCCGTTCAGAAGAGTCTGATCCAGTTCGTCTTGCGACATGCTTCCAGCAGGCAGCAAGCCCTGCAACATCATGCTGGCGCGGGAACTTTCCACCAGCTTCGCAGGACCCTCGGGGTCTGAAAACGGGTGCAGAATCAGTGGCGGAAGCATAGATACTTTCTTATCGGACATTACGGTGCCAATCATGACGAGATCAGTATGGCAACTGAAACCCCGCCCCTAGGAGGGTACGGAACGATCAATTCACGGTTCCAGTAGTCCCAGCCCCTTCGTACCAAGTCTAGTACTGAATAGCCGGAAAGTGCCAACTCACTTCCTTTTTCGCGCGAACATCGGGTCTTCGCTATCCTCTAGTTTCGCTTGGTCAGCGTCACTTTCGTCTCCATCGTTTCCCCATTCCGTAGGTATTTCACCACTACTTCGTCTCCGGGTTTCTTCTGACGAAGCAGGTAAGTGTAGTCCTGCAGGTTGCCGACTTTCTTGCCGTCGAACTCGATCATGATGTCGCCGCCCTTCAATCCGCCCTTCTCGGCCGGAGATCCCGCGCGCACATCCGCAAACCGAACGCCCGTCGGAGGCTCAGCAAAATCGGGGATCGATCCAAAATACGGACCATACCCGCCACCGCCTCCCGATCCGCCTTGACGCATCGCCGGAGGTTCCACACGCACATACTGGGGACGTTCCGCGCCGTCGGCCAAGCGCTCAGCGATATCCGCCACCAGATCGAGCAATTGCGACGCTGCCTTGGCATCGATCTTATCCCACGTATCCGAAGGCTTGTGATAATCGCCATGCAGGCCAGAGAAGAAGAACAGCACCGGCACTTGTTTCGTCGTGAACGACGTATGATCGCTAGACCCGTAGCCTGCCGTCTCCGACAGATCCACCTTGAAGTTGTACTTCGGCGTCAATTCCGCCAGCATCCCCTTGAAGCTTGACCCCGTTCCCGAACCGGCCAGAAAGATCTTGCCGTCGCGCATGCGCCCGATCATGTCCATATTGATCATCGCCACAGCCTTGTTCAACGGCATATAGGGATTCGAAACATAGTGTGCCGAGCCCAGCAGGCCGAGTTCCTCACCGGCAAACGCCAAAAACATCATGCCGCGCTTTTGTTTCGGCTGCTTCGAGAAGTAGCGCGCCAATTCGATCACGCCCGAAGTGCCGGATGCATTGTCATCCGCGCCGGGATGCGTCTGTCCCGGTGTGCCTAGCGAGAACTGCTCACCCATCCCCAAATGATCGTAATGCGCGCCGATCACGACGTACTCATCGCTCTCGCCCGGCAGATAGGCAGCGACATTGTGCACCGTGCGCGACAGCCGCTGGATATCCACAGCCACTTCCAACTTCAGCGATTCGGGAAACACAAACGACTGCGGCGCGGCGTCTTTGTCGATCGTCTCGCACACGGTCTTGATGCTCTTGCCGGCCGCCTCGAACCACTTGTTCGTCTCTTCCGCGCGGATCTGCACAAACGGGATCCCCGCGTTGCCAGGACCCGCGGCGCGGCCAAACAGTTCCAGCTTGTCATCGGCGCTCTGGCGGTTGAACAGCGTGTTCATGAAGATCACACCCTTCGCGCCGTGCATCTTCGCATTCACAGCCTTGTTCTGCAACTGCGAATGCGCCGTATACGATTTGCCTTCGAACTTGCTCTTTTCGTCGAACTCCTGCGGTTCCTGCCGAAGAACGAGCACGATCTTGCCTTTGACGTCTATGCCCGCGTAATCGTCGTAGTTGTATTCGGGAGCCGTAATGCCATAGCCCACAAACGCAACCTGCCCCGCAGCCTTGCCGTTCTCGGAGAAGTTAAACGCCACGAAATCTTTGCTCGACTTCAGCGTCCTGGTCTCACTGCCAACCGTGTATTGCAGCTTATTCCCCGGGCCCAGCCTGGCCCGCGTCGTCACCGTAAAGTTCTGCCCGAAACTCGTCGCCCCCGGAACCGGCTTCAAACCGAAGCTCTTGAACTTCTTCTCGATATACGCCGCCGCAATATCCAGTTCTTTGGTGCCCGTTCCACGGCCCTTCAACTTCTCAGAGGCCAGAAACTTGATGTTCTCCAAATACACGTCTGGGCGGACTCGTGTGTCCGCCCAGGTCAACATGCCGATGAAGGCAAAAATTGTGACTCGCATCTTCTACTTCTTTAGGACTCCCGGTATCGAAACTTCACAGCACTTCTCACCCGCGTTGTTGGCCGTCTTCTGATAATCCAGCTCAAACCGCAGCGCCGCCTGCAGGCCCTGCCACGGTTGCGGATCGAGCTTGCGCCCGTTAATGAACAGCGTCGGCGTCTTGTCGATGCCTAACGCGCGGCCTTCCGCCATGCTCTGCCGCACCTCTTTTTCCGTCGATTTGTTGTCGATGCAGCGAGCGAGTTGCAACGTGTCGAGTCCATTCTTGCCGGCCCAATCAACCACTTTGCCCTTGAGGTTCTCGACCGTGACGTTGGTCTGGTCTTCGAAAAGAAAGTCGTGATAATCCCAGAATTTCGTCGGTTCCGCGCGGAACACGCAGCGCCCGGCAATCGCCGCTGGCATTGACCACGGGTGGATCTGGACAATCGGATAGTCTTTGAAATAGACGCGAACATCCTTGCCGAACTCCTGCATTAACTGCGTCCGCAGGATCTTGGCTTCCTCTTTGCAATAAGGGCATTGGTAATCGCTGAAAACCGTGATCACGGCCTTCGCGCCCGGAACCCCGAAGCTCGGCGACATCTCGCTCTTCAGCTTGTCGATGTTCTGCTGATACGGATGCTTCGCTGTATCGCTCACCATACCAGTGACAATCTTGCCGTCGCGCCACATGTAGTTGCGCTGAATCACTTCCGCGCCCTGATAGATCAGCACCACCGTGAACTCGTCGAAGCCTTCCAAGTAGGCCGAAGGCGTCGGATCGCTGACCACGATCTTCAATTGTGGATTGTCTTGCCAGCCTTCGAGCGACTTCACGTAGGCTTCGACCTTGACTTTGTCGAACGGCACTTTTGCCGCCGCAGCGGACTTCTTGACCATGTCGGTCTGCGCAGAAAGCGCCAGCGCACTGAGTGCGATTAAGAGAATGTGTTTCATCTGTTTCTTGGTTGGACGAACTACATGACCGGACCGATACGCCACGGCACAAATTCTTTGTGGCCGAGCTCTTCAGCCTTGGTCCGCTCGCCGGAGGCGACCCGCAGAACCATGTCGAAGATCTCTTTGCCCACGCCTTCAATCGTCGCTTCGCCTTCAGCGATGCGTCCGGCGTTGATATCCATATTGTCTTTCATGCGGTTGTACATGGGCTGATTCGTCGCGACCTTGATCACCGGGATCGACGGGAACCCAATGGCGGAACCGCGTCCCGTCGTGAAGACGATCACGTTGCAGCCGCCTGCCGCGAGTCCGGTCAATGAGGGCGGATCGTAACCGGGCGTGTTCATAAACGTGAATCCCGCCGCATCGATGCGCTCGGCGTAATCGTAGACCGCCGTGAGCATTGAGGTTCCGCCCTTGGCGACCGCGCCCAGAGATTTCTCGAGGATGTTGGTGAGTCCGCCTTCCTTGTTGCCCGGCGAAGGATTGTCGTCGAAGCTGCCATCGAAGCGCTTCAGGTAAGCCTTATACTGCGCGACCATTTGCAGCAGGCGCTCGCCGACCGCTCGGTTGCGGGCACGCTTCACGAGCAGATGCTCGGCACCGAAGATTTCGGTGGTTTCGGCCAAAACGGCCGTCGCGTGGATTTCCGCCAGCAGGTCGGAACAGTAGCCCAAAGCCGGATTCGCCGTGATGCCGCTAAATGAATCCGAACCGCCGCAGTTCAATCCCAACACGATCTTCGAAGCCGGAACCGCGACCCGCTGCTCGGATGCAGCCTGTTCGACAAATCGCGCAACCTCGCGCCGCGCCGCTTCCACTGTAGCCTTGGTTCCACCGCTCTGCTGCAGTGTCATGCCGACGAGACGCTTCGTCTTCGGAGCGCCTTCGCCCAGATAGTGCGCGATCTGGTTGACCTCGCAGCCCAGCCCTAGAATGATCGCTGCGGAAATATTCGGATGATCGAGGACGCCCGACAGAGTGCGGCGCAACTGATCGGTATCCGCCCCAAGCGACTGGCCACAGCCATCGCCATGCGGAAACGCGACGATACCATCGACATTCGGAGGCAAAGGCGTGTTTGCAAAGCTGGCGGCAATGAGTTCGGCGGTGTGCGCCGCGCAATTGGACGCTGCGACCACGCCAATGTAGTTGCGTGTTCCGACGCGACCGTCTTGACGCAGAAAGCCCTGAAACGTCGGAATATTTGCCGGCAGCGGAGGCAGCTGGCGCTCCGTTTCCGGGAACTCGTAGTTGAAGTGGAGCTCTTCGAACAGAACATTGTGCACATGGACATGGTCGCCGGGATGGATCGCCACGCGCGCCTTGCCGATCGCCTGCCCATAGCGGACCAGCGTCTCGCCAGCAGGGATTTCCACCAGCGCCATCTTGTGTCCGGCAGGCACGTTGGTGAGCGCCGCGACATCGTATTTGCCGCCGACTTTTAGATGCTGTCCCGCATTCAGCGGAACGCGCGCGATGCCAACGTTGTCGGTGACATGAAGATGGATCACCGAATTCTCGGCGGTGGGTAGTTTCGATATGTCGAGCAGGCTCATAAATTTTATCGGAGGAGCACGGTTTCAGTAATCTGTTCGCCCCGGTGGACCTTCAACTTGCCGTTCGCACCAGGATGGATCCAGAGTCCATCGATGCCGGGAACCGGGATCTCGGCAGGCGAACTGACTTCGACGAATTGATCGCCCCAATCAACGCCGGGCAGCAGTCGGCTGATGTGGATGTGCGTGTGGCATTGGGTGCGGACTTTGTCGCCATTGATCGCGATGCCCCAGTTTTTGTCGCCCCAGAAGTCGCGGGCTTTGGCGATGGCGGCGGTCCAAAGTTCGGTGCGTTGGGCGGGAGTGAGGTCGGCCAAACGATGTCCAGCAGGCGTATGGACGCGCGGGAGAACGAGAAAGCGGTTGGGCTTGCGCGGGTTGATGTCCTTGACGACGATCACGCCTTTGTCCATGGGATGTTTCTCGGCCTCGACGCAGAGACTGCACTGGCGGGCCTTCATGGATTCAGGATTGGCGAGGTCGCAGGCGCAATCGACCATCTGGGCGAAGGCGGTGGAGGTGAGGAAGATTGTCGCGACGAGCGGCAGCAGCAGGCGGAACAGCATCCGCTTACCAGTATATAGAACTGCTAAGTGCCGGCTGCAACAGCCTCAGTCATTGCAGGGGAAAGCTTCATCCCGCCGGTGAACTGCAAGCCCGCGATGAAGGTCATCCGTTCGCGCACGCAACTGCGTACCGATGCGGATCCATGCAGATTGGCCAATGGAAACTTGATCGACACATAGGTACGAACATCCAAAACATTCTTGAGCCGGATCCGCATGCCGCCCTCCGAGATGTCGATGCACTCGCCATTCAATGTTCGCTGGATTCCTTCACGATCGATCCAACTGAGCATAACTTTTCCCGCGTACTGGAATCTGCCGGTTTGTCGTAAGTCTCCCATGGCTGCTACGGCGATTATGGGAGACAGAAGCGCAATTGAAAATAGATAACCGGTACTGGGCGCAAAGTCAGACGATCCACACCAGTACTTAGGCGTGCGAAGTACTGTGCTACGGCAAGAGCGAGTTGGCCGCCGCGAGTCCGCCGGCGCGTTGTAGACCGGGGATAAAAAACTGCTCGATCAGATCCTGATCCGAGCCGCGAAAGCTGCCCAACGGCGCGTCAAGATCCACTGGCGTGCTTGAAACCGCCGCCGCGAACGTACACCAGATGGCCGCACGCCCGGAACATTTCAGCTTTGGTTTGTTGACACCCTGTTGCTTGAGATAGGCAATCGCGGTGACGATATCCTGCACGCGGTTCGCGTCGTCCGCGCGGTTGAATGCCGTGAAATGCTTGGAGGCCTGGCTACGGGTTTTGAACACATTCAGGGCGATGGAGTGATCGATTGCCGGAGCTTTCGCTGCTCCATCGGGATGCACGACGATGGTGGTTGGCGTTTGGCCATTCACGGTTGCGGTCACCAGATCGCCGCGGTCTTCACGCGAGAGCTTCAGTTCCCCATCGTTTGCAGACAAGACCTTTGAGGGCCATTCCACGCCCATCGCGAGTAGCAGGCGCTCTCGCTTCTGTTCCGCTGTCGCATCGGGAAATTGCTGCCGAGCGCCATCGATCCACTGCTTCACGATTTGCTCGTAGGTCAACGCCCCAGCGGGCAATGTGCGATTGTACAGCGCCAGCATGTTCTGTAGAGGTTCCACTGGAAAGTTGCGTTCCTTGTATTCATAAGGATCCGCGGCATGCAGCACATGCTTCGCAAAGTAGCGATACACAGCCTCGCGGCTCTCTTTGTTGTAATTGTGCGGAAAGTCGAACTGCACGCCTTCGAGCTTGTCTTGCGCTCCGTAGAGACGATAAATCTGTCGCAGCGAAGGATACTCTTCCACCAGCGTATTCTTCGTCCAATCGCCCGTCGCGGAAACCATCAGCATCGGGCGCGGTGCGGTCAATGCCGCCAGTTCCATGTTGTTCGTGTCGAACCTCAAGCCAGGCGCGTTCTCGCAAGGCGAGCCGCCCTGCATCATCGACGAGATCATGTTCACGGGCGCTGTGAATTTGACGCGATCATCCACCGCTGCCAGCAGAAACGTCTGCGTCCCCCCGCCCGATGCGCCCGTTGCGCCGATCTTGTTCGCATCCACATCGGGTAGCGATTGCAGAAAATCCACCACGCGGATCGAGTTCCACAACTGCAGCCCTAGCGGACCGAAGCCCCATAACAGCTCTCTCGGACCCCGGAACGCATGCGGCGTCTGCATCGTGTCGTTGTAGCCAACCATGTCGTAAATCAGCACCACGTAGCCTTGCCGGGCGAGGTTCACGCCGCGCGCTGGCATCGAGCCCAGATTGGTATGTTCCAAACGGCCGTAGTTCCAATGGCCGTGCGGCGACGCGATACCTGGAAACGGACCAGCTTTGCCTTTCGGCCGATACAGATTTCCGCCCAGATAGTATCCGGGCATCGTCTCGATCAGAACCTTCTCGATCGTGTAGTCCGGACGGTCGATCTTGCCGAAAACCTGGGGATTCAGAGGTGTTTTGCGCGGCAGCGGCAGTAACCCCGCCGATGAGAGGATCTGCTTGCGCAGATGCGCCGCGCGCTTCTCCCAATCCGCGCGCGAAGCATAGGTTGGCAGCGTAAAGTGAGTATCGGTGTTGGGGATATCGGTGAGGCGCCCATCGGTGGCCGGCACTTGTACGGTAAGAGCGATCGTCAGCAACAGCGGAGTCATGGAGTTAGTAGATCATACACTGGAAGTAGTCCGAACATGATCGAAACTTTCCCCGCGGCGCGCTACACAGAGACCGTGCTCGCCGTTAACTTCGCCGACGCGCAAAAACATTTCCTCGACGCTTTGATGGAACTTCATTTTGCCCACGGCGTGATGCTGGCCGAGCAAGGAATGCTCAGCAAAGACGAGGCTCGCGAGATCTTTCGCGGGCTTCGGCGGATCGACCGCGCGGCTCTCGCCAGCGCTGGCTATGACGGCTCCGTCGAAGATTTCTTCTTCCACGTTGAGCGGGAACTGACGCGCAACTGCGATCCTCACGCCGCCGCGAAGTTGCACACCGCGCGCAGCCGGAACGACATCGACATCACGCTTTACCGCATGCGTATTCGTGAGGAACTGCTGCATGTTCATATGGCCATCGCCGAAGCGGCTCGTGTGCTGCTCGATCTCGCGGCTAGGCATCTGCATACCGTGATGCCCGCGCATACCCATACGCAACCCGCGCAGCCAACCACGCTCGCGCACTATCTCTGTGCTGCGATCGAGTGTTTTGCGCGCGATCTGCCACGCCTCGAAGCCGCGTACAAGACGGTCAACCTGAATCCGCTCGGAGCCTGCGCGATCACCACCACAGGGTTCCCGATCAACCGCGACAGGACCTCGGTTTTGCTGGGTTTCGAAGGCCTGCAGGTCAATTCTTACGGTGCAATCGCCGCCGTGGACTACATCGCCGAATCCGCGTCCGCGGTCATGACCTCGCTGCTGACCCTCGGCAAGCTCGTGCAGGATCTGCTCACTTGGAGCACTGTCGAATATGGATTTCTGCGCCTCAGCGATGGCTACGTGCAGTGTTCGAGCATCATGCCGCAGAAGCGGAATCCGGTCGCGCTCGAACATACGCGCATCCTCGCTTCGCGCGGACTTGGAGAAGCGCAAGGCCTCTTTACCGCGATGCACAACACGCCGTTCGGCGATATCGTCGACAGCGAAGACGACCTGCAGCCGCTGATCTTCCTCATGTTCGAGGACGCTCGACGCGCCTGGTCGTTGATTGGTCCGGCATTGCACGGCGCGACTTTCAATGCCGCGCGGTTGCTTGAACGCGCAGGCCAGCACTTTCTCACCGTCACCGAACTTGCCGACACACTCGTGCGTAAAGAGGGCATCGCATTTCACGATGCGCACAAGCTCGTGTCGCTTGCAGTGAACGCCGATCGCAACGACTTCAGTCACGAGCGGATCGCGGATTGTGTCATTGGCAATGCAGCCTCTGTATTGGGACGCGCGCTGGAAACGCCGCGCGCGAAGCTGCTCGAAGCTTTGGATCCCTTGTATTTCGTGGTGATTCGTAAGATTCCCGGAGGTCCTGCGCCCGAGGCGGTACAGGCGCAACTCGATACCTTGAACGCGGCACTGGATCGTGCGAACGCGTGGAGAGCCAACAAACACGAGGGTCTTGGCACCTGTCGTACCGCGCTGCAAGCCGCAGTCAAAGGACTCTCCTAAGTGAAGACCTGGAAACTCAAAGTCGAGTACGACGGCACCAAATATTCCGGCTGGCAGAAGCAGCTCAACGCTCGAACCGTGCAAGGCGAACTCGAAAAAGCCGCCTGCGACCTGATGGGCATGAAGGATGTCGACATGCAGGGCGCGGGCCGTACCGACGCCGGAGTCCACGCCCGCGCGCAGATCGCGCACTTGAAAGTCAAGCAGGATATCCGCATCGCGCCAGACCGATTGATGTGGGGCATGAATGATCGTTTGCCCGCGGACGTCAACGTCGTCGAAGTTGTCGAGGTGCGTCCCGCGTTTCATGCGCGCCACGATGCGAAGAGCCGCGAGTACGTCTATCAGATCTCAAAGCGCCGCTCTGCGTTCGCGAAGAAGTATGTCTGGTGGATCCGCGAAGAGCTCGACCTTGTGGCCATGACGAGGGCCTCGCGTATGCTGATTGGCCGTCATGACTTCAGTTGCTTTTCGCAAAAAGATCCCACAAAACCAATGGAATCGACCATCGTTGTGGTGGAAAAAGTCGAGATCGCCACCGACGAGGATCTCATTTTCATCCGCATCGAAGCCTCGCATTTCTTGTGGAAAATGGTTCGGCGCGTGGTCGGTGTGCTGGTGAAGCTCGGCAAAGGCGAGATCACCGACGCGCAGTTCGTGCAACTGCTGCAAGCCCGCCCGGACAAGAAGCTGGATGTCGCCGCTTGGACCGCTCCAGCTTCGGGATTATTCTTGGACAAGGTCCGCTATTAAGCGGTATCCCTACTGACCCCAGCGCAACAGCGCGTAGCAGGACCTCGTCAGCGGATCATCGAAATGATTCGGACTCACCCGCAGCGCATATCCCAGCCGCCCCGTCTGATGCGGCAGAAATTCCCGCCCAAACGTGATCACCGAACCGCTCTGGCGGATCTGAGGCAACGTCACAACCTGGGTATCTTCGAGCTGCCCGGTGACTCCGACGTGCCCGATCACTGCTTCCACACGCACATCCTCTGCCCGCAAACCCGCCAACTCAATCGACGCTTCGATAGGAATACGAGTACCGGTCAGCACCGTATTCCCAGGGTCAGGGCCCAGATTCGTAAACTGCACTCGCGGCCAGACTTCCTGCACGTGCTTGTTCCACCGGGCACGTCCGCGAATCTTTTCGAATCCATTCGCCGATGCCTCTTCCCAAGCCCGATGCGACGGCGCGTAGAGCGCCGAATGATATTCCTCAACCATGCGTTGGCAGGAGAAATACGGGCTTACGTACATCAGCGACTGCTTTGCACGGCGCATCCATTCCGTCGGAACGCCCTGCGCATCTCGGCTGCCGTAGTAAGCCGGCAGGATCTCGTTCTCGAGAATCGAATAGATCGCACGGGCATGCAGGATGTCCTGATCTTCGCTGTACTCTTCGCGGCCGCCGATCGCCCAACTTCCGCTCTGTTCGAACGCTTCATCGAACCAGCCGTCGAGAATCGACAGATTCAGCACACCGTTCATCGCGGCCTTCATACCGCTGGTTCCGCAGGCTTCTTCGCCGCGGCGCGGATTGTTGAGCCACAAATCGACGCCCTGCACCATCTCACGCGCTACCTGAATGCCATAGTTCTCGAGAAAGATCAGGCGGTTGTTCAATTCCGGATCGCGAGAGATGTTGACAATCTCTTTGATCAGCGTCTTGCCCGGAATATCCTTCGGATGCGCCTTGCCCGCGATGACGATCTGCACCGGATGCTTTGGATCGTTGAGCAACTTCTTCAGCCGATCGAAATCCTTGAAGATTAACGTGGCGCGCTTGTAGGTCGCGAAGCGCCGTGCAAATCCGATCGTGAAGACATCCGGATCGAACAACTCCTGCATCTTGCGGATCTCCAGCGGTGGAGCCTTGCGGGCGATCGCAGCGGCAGAAGTTCGGTCGCGCAAAAACTGCACCGTACGGCGCTTGCGTTTCTTGTGCGCCTCCCACAACTCTTGCGACGGGATGTCCTTCACGCCTTCGAATACTTTAGGGTCGGTGTTGCGATCGCGCCAGTCGGGATCGAGATGCTGATCGTAAATTGCCGCCAGATCGCCGTTCACCCATGTGGGCAGATGCACGCCGTTGGTCACGGAGGTGATGGGCACTTCCCAAGTCGGAAGGTTCGGCCACAGATCCTGCCACATGTCCTGGGAAACACCGCGGTGCAGCATGCTCACCGCATTGCGATAGGACGAGGTTCCCATAGCGAGAATCGCCATGGAAAACCGCTCTTGCGGACTCGAATCCTTCTTGCGCCCCAGCGCCAGGAATTGTTCGAACTGGATGCCCGCCTGGACGCAATACTGCGAAAAATACTCATAAAGCAGACCGTTTTCGAAAAGATCGATACCTGCGGGCACCGATGTGTGCGTCGTGAACACCGCGTTCACACGAACGGCTTCGACGGCCTCTTCGAATGACATGCTCTCGCGTTCCATCAGCAGGCGGATCCGCTCGATCGAGATAAAAGCCGAGTGGCCTTCGTTCATGTGATAAACGGTAGGCTTCTGCCCCAGTACTTCCAATGCGCGCAGACCGCCGATGCCGAGCACGATTTCCTGTCGGATGCGCGTCTGCGAATCGCCGCCATAAAGCATGTCGGTTATATCGCGATGGAATTCGACAGCCTCATTCTCAGGGATGTTGGTGTCAAGCAGGTAGAGCTTCACCCGGCCCACTTCGACCCACCAGACCTTGACAAACACCCGTCCCGTGGGCAGATCCACGTGCACCAAGATGTCGCCCCCCTCGGCAGTTTTGCAAGGCCGCACGGGCAGAGTGTAAAAATCGTTGACCGGATTCTTTTCCGACTGCCAGCCATCCGGATTCAACACCTGCGTGAGGTAGCCCTTCTGATAGAGCAACCCAACGCCGATCAGGGGGATTTCCGCATCCGAACTCGATTTCAGATGGTCGCCCGACAACACGCCGAGTCCGCCAGAATAGATCGGCATGCAATCGATCAGGCCGTATTCCATTGAGAAATACGCAACCAGTTGGCCTGGATACTTGCCTTGCGACGAAGCGTAGGCGTCGAAGAGCTCACAGGCCCGCTTGTAAACCGCAACGTAGCGTGGGTCAGCCGCAGCCTTTTCCAGGGACTGCTGCTGGATGCGTCCCAACAGAACGATGGGATTGTGATTCGATTGCTTCCACAGCACAGGGTCTAGACGGCGAAAGACGGCGCGGACATTGTGGTCCCACGACCACATGAAGTTGTATGCGATTTCGGTCAGTCTCGAGAGTGCCGAGGGCAGGGCCGGTCGGACGAGGACCTCGCGGAGCGGTTGGATCTGAAAAGCCATGATTTTAGGGGATGTGGATAAACTTCTATTGTAACGTCTGCGTTAGAATCGGAAACTGCATGACTTTCCTCCGCACCCCGCGATCCTCGCCGAGATGACAGGCCTCGATGCGGGCGAGCCTCCCTCGAACCCTTGGAACACAGACAGCCCCGCCACCTACACCGGCACATGGCTTTCCACCGCCATCGTGCAGCGCCACATTCGCCGCAAGATCACCGGCAGCCCAACGGTCGCCTGGATCGACTACTGTTTGGAAAAGTACCTCGCATCGCGGCTGCGCGATCCATCGAGCCGTTGCCTGATTCTTGGCGCGAACGAAGGCTGGATTGAGCGCTACCTCCGCGCCTATGGATGCCGTTGCCGCATCCTCGCCACCGACATAGCCGACAAAGCACTTGCACGCGCGCAAGAAGCCTCCACGGCACTCGGCTATAGGGACATCGAGTACAGGGTCGCCGACCTCAATACCGTGGAATTCGAAGCCCCGTTCGATGCCATCGTCGCAGAGGGCGTGCTGCACCACATCGAAAACACCGAACGTATTTTGCGACACCTCAACGGCATCCTCACACCCGAAGGAATTCTGGTGGCGCAAGAGTTCGAAGGACCGTTCCGGTTTCAATTGAGTGAGACGCAAGTCCGGTGGATCAACGCTGCGCTGGCTTGCGTGCCGGGCGAGTTACGGCCGGCGTGGAACGGACCCCCACGCGTGCCCCCGGGCATCGACTACACATCGCACATTCACTACATCATCCCGCCTCAGGATGCGATTCGCGCGATGGATCCCACCGAGGCGATTGCCGGCCCGGCGCTGAAGCGGCTATGTCCCGAAATCTTCCGGGTGATCGAGAAGAAAGGAGTCGGCGGCACGTTGCTGTCTTATATGGGCGGCCACTTTCCTTTTGAACTGGCGGATCGGGATCCGTACGTGGGGCGCTTTCTGGAACTCCTGCTGGCGATCGAAGATCAGGTGATCCGTGCCGGGATCCTCGAAGATGATTTTGTGTTCTATGTCTTTGGCAAAAACGAAGCGGCGGCATGCGTCGCAAGCGAAGCTGCCGCCACTCCGTTCACCTTGGGTTAAATGAACCCGAGGTTCTTCGTCGCAAAGTTCGCCAAATTTGGAAATACCTGAGGCAAATCCACAGCCTGCACCCCAAACCACGACGCCAGCGTCGCCCCATACTGATCGAGCGACGTAGTCGGAATCCACTGACCGCGGCTGCCCGCATCGTCAGGGCCACGCAATGCCAACGTTGGAAACGTCCCGTACATCTGTCCGCCGCGCACGGCGCCGCCAACGATCATGTGATGGCTGCCCCAGGCATGATCGCTGCCCGCCGTCGAGCTTGGATCGAACGTACGTCCGAATTCCGACTCCGTGAACGCCGTGACATTTTGCGCCAGGTTGAGTTCGACAGTCGCCCGATAGAACGCGGCCAGTGCGGGACTCAACTCCGCAAACCTCCCAAACTGCGAGTTCAGCAAGTCGGAATGATTGTCGTAACCGCCCTGCGATACGAAGAAGATCTGCCGACTCATTCCCAATGCCTGATGCACGGCGATCAACTGAGCCACCTGTTTCAACTGGTTGCCCAAGCCCGTCGTGGGGAATGCGGTGGTCAATACAGGCGCATTTTGCAGAGCCTGCTGCACCTTCGCCGCGTTGCGGATGCCACTGAGCAACACGTTGCTCGTCGGCCCCACCAGCGTCACGCCTGTGTCAAAGGTCATGATGTTTTCGAGCGCGACCCGGCGAGCGACATCGTCGGCTTGAGACTCATCGATGGTATCGAGGCCAAAGGCGCTACCGCCGCTGATGTTCGCTGGCGTCGTGGTCTGTCCCGTGAGAAACAAACTGTTGCCCGCAACGGAAATCGCCGGTGTGAACAGCGACGGATACGAGCGCGACAGCGCATCGGCCGCTCGCCCGCCCCATCCGGTTCCACCCGTTCCCAGTGGATTCGATGTCTGCCACTGCTGCGTCTGATCGGAGTGGGAATACAGATTGCGCGGCACTTCGGAACTCGAAAGCATCGCCTTTGTCACCGGGCGCACCAGTGTTCCCACGTTGGCCAGCATCGCCATCCGGCCTTGGGCGTAGAGCGGCGCAAGATCGGTAAACCGGGGATGCAAGCCAAACGCCTTGCCCTGCGCTTGAATCGGCAACAGCGAACCCGCCGATAACGCAACGCCCCCGCGGCCAGCCGCATACTGCGCATAGGGTGCCGAATCCATCGGAACCACGACGTTGTTGCCATCGTTGCCACCGAACTGAAAGACGCAGATAAGCGCCTTAAAGTTCGGGTTGCCCTGCGCGTGCAGCAAACGTCCGGCTCCACCGAGCATCGCGACAGAGGCGCACATTTTCAGAAAATCGCGTCGATTCTTCATGATGTTCATTTCCTTTATTGGATGATCTGGTAGAGCGAAGAGGTCAGCGCCAGATACAACGCGGTGCGTGCCTTTTCTTTCGAGTCGGTCTGCGCGAGCAAAGCAGTGCGAATGGCGGCCCGGGATTGCGGAGACATCCGCGATCCCATTGCCTCAAGATTCACCAGGTCGAGCAGTGTGTCTACATCCGGTGCCGCTTGCTGGAACCGTGCGATATCGAGCGTCACATCGCTTCCAAACCAGCCGTAGATCAGTTTCGCCGCGTAGTTCACTCGCCGCAACGCCGTCTGCGCGGTGAGAATCTGCGATTCCGGACTCACCACTCCTGCCGTCCGATATGTCGGTGAAAAATAATTGAATACGCTCGGCGAATAAAACAGTCGCTGACCCATATCCTGACTCTCGTCCGTCATAAACGGGTGATCGGCGATGCGCGCGGTCAGCAGCCGCGAAAGCCCCGCGGTGTATAGCACTGGTTCGCGCAAGTGTCCTGTGGAAGCGAGCAAAGGCATGCCGAGCGCTTCCCGATCCATCAGAATCGCCCGCGCAACCGCCTTCAGATCGCCTCCGGTACCCTGAAAAACGCTCGCAACCCGCCCCACATACCCGGCGGTCGGATTGCTTGTCACCAGGTGCTGAATCAGGTTTTTCGAGATAAATGGCGCAACGTTGGGATGCGCAAGGATGCGGTCGATCGCAGTATCGAAATCCCGAACCGTGCCATTGTTCGCCGGCAGCATTGTGCCGTCGAACAACCGCTTGATCCCCTGATCGTGATTGCCCTCGACGGCCACCATAGGAGCGCCGAAATAGCGTGGATTATGGCTCCTCGCCGTTGCCCCGGGCTTGATACCGTAAGTCCAACCGGTGAAGACACGAGCCATTTCCTGCACATCCGCCTCAGTATAGGTCGGCAAAGGCTTACCAAAGGCATCGTTTTGTGGGATGCCCTGCTGGTCAAGCCTGGTCAGCCCCAGCGTGAACAACTGCATCAGTTCCCGGGCGAAATTCTCATTCGGACTCTTGCCCGGCGCAGCCTTGTCATTGTTCACCATGTCGAGATATTCGCCCATGGCGGCATTCAACCCAATCTCGCGCACAAGCTGCTTGTACGTCCCTAAAGAACCGCGCTGCAGGATCCGGAAGTACGAGTTGTAGGCAACCGGATCGTCCACCTCAACTCCCGAAACCACAAGAATCTGATGCAGCGCGAACGCCATCCGCTGACGTACTTGATCGTCACTGCTGACAGCAATCTTGAAGAACGCGTCCTGGGCCCATTCGAGCGGCTTCAGGTCGAGTCCCGAAGGAATCACAGTTGCGGCCATACCAATTTGTTCATCGATCCAACTCGCATAGCCAAGCGCCTGTAAGCGGTCGACGTCCTGACGTCGCGGACCGAACGTCGCGTGTTCCAGAAAGCGCGCCGCATCGCGGGCAGACACCTTTTCCGCTCCGTCATAGTTGGTGGCCATGACGATTTTCGGTAGCGAGGTCAGCGCCCCCGTGCCGGGGTTGTAAACAGTGAGGATGTTGGCACCGGCCTGTGTATTCAGCAGCGTGCCGGTGGCCACGAGTCGCGTCGGTGAACCGGATGTCACACTCAGTGCGGTGCCGTTGAGACGCGGCTGACTGGTGGTCGCAAATCCGGTGCCATCTATGGTGAGCGTGAATGTGCCGGTCTTGATCCTCGCGGGTGCTGTGGCGGAAATCACCGGAACTCCTTGCTGTATTCGGACCGTTACCGATTCCGAGGGCTTAACGAAAGTCGGATCGGGGCTCGGAATGTTGATCTCGCCGCGGACCGTGACAGTATCCGGATTCGGCGGATCCGTTGGGGCCGTGAACAGGCCGGTTGGCGTAATCGTGCCAATCTTGGCACTGCCGCCGACGATTCCATTCACATACCACGTCAACCTGGGCGTGCCTGTGAAGTTGGAAATCACGTAAGTGTATTGGTGGATCGTGCCTGCCCGAAGCGTGAGCGAATTCGGACTGACATTAATGGTGGGACGCGTTTGTGCAATCGCGGAAACGACGCACAGAATAGATAAAAATAGAAGCCGCAAGGCTTTCCTCCCAGGTCGTAGCAGTGGGGGCGATACATTGCCGCCGCCTCTTGCTTACTCAAGATAACCCCGTACCTCGGCGGGCACAGTTGGCTGTTACTCGGTGATTGCTGGGTCCATTACCCGTACGACTCAAGTACTAAACGCCTCATGACTAGGGGTGCATTGATGCACTGGTCGCCCGGTTCAAACTACCCTGCACGTTGAGATCCGAAGGGGGGAATGTTGATTCAAAAAGGGAAATCCCCTCAGAAGGGGGGATGAAAAAAATACCGTACGGAAAATTGTACCGGCTTAGTACCGCATCAATGTCATCCCACCGTCCACGGCGATCGCCTGCCCAGTGCAGTATGGCATCCGGCCCTCGGCCAATTGCCGCACAACCGCAGCGACATCCGAAGGCTGCCCCCACCGGTTCTCAGGAACCAGTGCCTGAAGGCGGTCATCGTATCGATCCTTCACCGGACGAGTCATTTCGGTCTCAATCAACCCAGGGCGGATCTCGTACACGCCAATCCCCCGGCCCGCCAACCGCAGTGCAAACAGCTTCGAAGTCATGCTGCTCGCGGACTTCGACACGCAATACTCACCCCGCGTGATCGAGGCCGCAACAGCGTTGCTCGAGGTAATGTTCAGGATGCTGCGATGTGTCGGTGGATCCGAAGTAGAAAGCATGGCCTTTGCCACCGCCTGACTGAGAAAGAACATCGCACGTGTGTTGACTCCCAGGCAACGGTCATAGCTTTCCAGGCTCACATCCAGAAGGTCGCCCCGCTGCATCGCTCCGACGCCCGCGTTGTTGACAAGGCAATCGATACGGCCCCAACGGCCGACCGCCGTCTGCACCAGACCCTCATGTTTTGCGGGGTCTGAGATATCGGCGATGTGGCAGAAGGCGCGGCCGGCATCGAAGGATTCCAGATCGTTGGCGATCACTTCAAAGCCAGCATCGAGCAGTGCTTCCGAGCAAGCGCGCCCTATGCCTCGCGCTGCGCCAGTCACAATAGCGACAAGTTTTTGCTCATGCGTCACCGGGGCTAGGGTAACAGCGTGATCGATTCCGGCATGGTTCCACGCCCGTGACCCGGAGCACACCGACTTCCGAGATCTTGAAGAGCTACGGACCTTTCTGGTGCGCCTTCTCGATTCCGTCAGAACATGCCATTGTGATTCGCGGCGTGGATTTGGACAGGAAAAAGATTCTCGTTGTGAATCCTTTTAGCTACACTGGCACTGCTGAAGGAAGAGACCTATTCGTCGAGTGAGTTTCGGGCTCGTCCTGGCTTGAAAGATGTCGCGTCAGCCGCGCAGATGTTCCACTGCTAAAAGAACAGCGGAACTTCACGCCTGCGGTGCCTCTGGCTGCGCCGATCACGATGGCTACAGGATTTCGCAAATGCTTTTCCACGGCGTCTAGTGTAAACAGCGTGATACCTTTTCACGCTGGTTCACGCTTGAGGGAGTAGACATGCCGTCCGTCAAACACACCATCAACACCTCACTTGGCCAAAGTAGCGCCGCCTCGTGCTGGTACGCCGCCTACTGCATGCTTTATGATTTCAAGGGCAAGCCCCTGAGCGCGATCCGCGAAAAGATCGAACTCAACAAACTCAACTACTCGGACTACTGGCGCAATGGCCTGCCAGTGGAAGACTATTGGAAAACCCGCATCTCGCTAGGGCTGAGCGGATTTCGCCGACCCTACTTCAATGGATTGGCTGACGATCTCGACTATTTTGGCAAAGTGCTGAAAGACTATGGTCCATTCTGGTGCGCGTTCTCGTCTCCGAGCGAGCACATCGTTATCGTCAACGGTGTGAATGTGGACAGTGGGAAGATTCTGGTGGTGAATCCCTGGGGCAGCGGCGGTGTTGCGGAGGAGGAAAAGTACTCGGCAGGCGAATTCCAAAGGCGGCTTGGCAAAAGCGATATCGCTTCGGCCGCGCAGATGTTCCCTTAAAAGAACCATCGGAACTTCACGCCCGCCGTGCGCGGTTGCACCACACGCGTCCCCACAAAGATCGATTGGAAATTGAAGAGCGCTGTGCGATTCGTCAGATTCGTCATCTGGAACTGAACATCCCAGCGCTTGCGACCTTCTCGCGTGCGCTCATAGCCAGCCGCCCAATCCAGGATCGACCGCGGATTCACGCGTGGTGGATTTGCGCCCAGATTCACATAGGGCAACAGATCGAAGTAATCCGGATCTTCGGCGACCTGCGCGGGATCCGAACGATTCGCCACCAGTCCGCTATCGAAGCGCACTGCACCCGAGGTCCAAAAGCCATTCTTCCACGTGTACTGCAGATTGCCCTGCAAGCCTAGCGTCTGATCGTGATCGATCACAAACGGACCAGCGGTCAACGCATCGATTGCACCAGCGCCAAGAAACAAGCCACCCGTAAATGGCGGCGTCGAGATCGCGCGATAGTGCGTCATGCTCAACGTGCCCGAAAAACGTTTGTAGTTCGGAATGTTAAGGCGCATTTCAGCGCCATTCACCCGGATCTTGCTCAAAGTGATCGGAAAGATGATGCCGGTGTTGAGAAAGTTGTCGTTGTCCTGCTGGTTGTCCGAATTCTTGTGATAGTACGCAAGATTGATACTGGCGATCTTTCCGAGCACTTGCTGCACACCCAGTTCATAGAAGTTCTGCGTTTCAGGAACGATCTGCGCCAGTGCGCTACCACCAAGCGCTTCGCGCACTGCGGGCGGAGCCAGGCGAGCCGCTGCGGGCGAAGCTGACAACAGCAGGTTTTCGTTGGGTGGCGTCTGATAGGTTCGATTGTACGAGGCGCGGAACACCGTACCGGTCTCTTTGATCGCAAACGCCATGCCTAGACGCGGTTGGAGTTGATCGCCCTTCACCAGAAACCGATAGGCATCGTGCCGCAAACCTAGCGAAAAGGTCATTCGTTTCCAGCGAATGGTGTCTTGAAAGAAGACGCTGGGCAGATAGCCGGAATCCTTGCCTGAGAACAGAAAGCGCCTGCCGCCGCGGGTCAGATCGTGCGGGGCGAGCCCGGAATTGTAGTCTTCGGACCTCGGATCGTTGAAGTCTCGATCCGTGATGCCGAAAAAGAAGTTCTCGCTCACGGGAAAGTATTGATAGTCCGCACCCATGCGAAATGTGTGGATGCCGCGAACGGTGTTGTAGCGTCCGCCAATGTTGAACGTTGAAAGCCGCCGGGCCTGATCGGCCGTGACAGGCGTATCGAATGGACTTCCAAACAGCCACGCCTGCGACGTACGGAACGAGGTGGTGAAGTCGAGTGTTGTGCGAGCGTTCACTGTACGCAGCCATCCCAACGAAGCCGACCAGTCTTTGAACAGCTGCCGCTGATCCTGACCCGCCGCATGTTGCGATCGAAGATTGGCAAGTTGAAACGAAGAACGCCCCGCCATCAGATTGAGCCGCAGGACATCCTTTGCGCTGGCACGGTAGTCGAGCCGCGAGAACATTCGTTCGGCGTTGCCACCGTTGTGAAGGTTGTCGATGGATACCTGATCGAGAAAGCGGTTAGTTTTCATTGCGGAAAACGACGCGAAGTATCCGAACTTGTCGTTGCCTCCCGTGAACTGCGCAGTCTGTCCCAGTGCGTCAAATTGAGATGCGGAACTCTGCAGGTTGCCTGAGAACATCCGCCCGGTGTCGATGCCGGTGCGCGTGGTGATGTTCGCAACGGCTGCTGTACGCTGGCCGTATTCGGCGGGAGTGTCGCCTGTGAACAGCTCAATGTTCTGTACGATGCTGGTGTCGAGCGAGGTCGCAAATGCGCCGGTGAGCTGATCGGTGATGGGCATGCCGTCGACAACGAAGGTCATCTGATTGTGCGCGCCGCGGGGGTGGATGGCGCCGTTGGCATTCTGCGCAAATCCCGGAAATGTCAACAAAACCGCCTCTACGCCGCGATTTCCCGACGCTACGGGGAGCTTATCCATCATTGCCTGGCTCAATTCCGTGCGGGTTCCGGTGGCCTCGGTGTTCAACAGCATGATCTGATCGGAGGCCGTTACGTTCGCCGTCTCGATCTTGCCCAGCACGCCGAGCTTGATGTCGACGGTCACCGGAACATTCGACCGCAACGATAGCGGACGCACATCGTTCGCGAAGCCTTCTCGATGAGTCGTCAGTTGATAGGCGTTGTAAGGCAGGTTCGAAATCGTGTAAACGCCTTCTTGCGTGGTAGTCGCTTGCCTCGAGAATCCACTGAGCGCGTTGGTGATGGTCACCGTAGCGCGTGGCATGGAAGCTCCTGCGGGATCGGTAACTGTACCGGTAATCGTGGCGGTAGCCTGCGCGAAGATGAGCGCAGACGGCAAAACAAACAACAATGCAACGAAACGCATGGGTTTCCACTCCTGTGAAATTTATGGGGATCTGAAGCTAGGAGAAGGAAACAGCAGGAGGGCCGCGGGAGGTCTGCGCGGAGACAGTGGCCACAGGGGTTGCGATGGACTCTTCAATCAGGATCGCAATTGCTTCATCGACAGGCTGAGGAAGATCGAGAACAGGAGTGACCGAATCGGCAATCTGATACTCAAGATTGTTCAGCGAGCACTGCCGGTTCTTGTGAACATGCAGAGGACTGTACAGCGCTACCGAAAAGAAGCACACCAACAGCGCAAGCAGCGCGCAGAGTGCGCGCGTGGATGTCCTGTGTTGTGAAAAGACGGGCAAAGCGTGTTCTCTTAGTATATCCGGCGAGCCTGCTTGTACGCGACTACGGCGCTCGAAGGGCCAGCAAGATGGATGGAGTCAAAGCGCTGGAAACCGGCCTCGGCACACCACTGGCGGAAGTCCGCTGCCGAGTAATCGAAGGCGTCGCCAAACTCGATCAGCATGTTGAGGGACATGAGCAGGCCGAGCACATTCTCTCTGCGCGCATCGTCGATGATGGCTTCAATCGCCACAAGCGCACCACCTGCCGGCAATGCATCGTAGGCGGCGCGGATGAGGTGCATCTTTTTTTCGAGATTCCAATCGTGCAGAATCATGCCCATCGTGATGACATCGGCCTTGGGCAAAGGATCGCGAAAGAAGTCGCCACCGGCGGTTTGAATACGATCGCTGAAGCCGGCCTCTGCGATGTGCCGTCGCGCGATCGGTTCCACCGGAGGCGGATCGAAAGAGGTGCAGCGCAAGTGGGCGTGCTGTTTTGCAACCTCAATGCAAAGCAGACCAGTCGCACCGCCCACGTCGCAGAGTGTCTGGTATCCCGAAAAGTCAAACTTGCCCGAGAAGGCTTCGAAGTTGATACGGGACAGGCCCGTCATCGCACCGGGGAATTGCTCAAGTCCGGGTAATGGGCGTAGAGTTCCTCGAAAACGCCCTCCTGCCCGTGCTTCGCTTCGTTTTGCGGGTGGCCGGTTTTCAGGGCCTCTGGAAGATCGTGCCAGAATTTGAAGAGCCTCGCATTCAACATCACGAGGATGCCGCCAACGTAGCGAGGACTGTTCGCATCCAGATAAAGCGCGCCTGTGGGGGTGTTCAGGTAGAAGGCCTCGGGTCCGTCGCCTGCGCGATCGAGAAACTTCATCGCGACGAGAGCATCGAAGAAGTCGTAAATGGCGCGCGGGTGGAGACCGAGTTCCGCGCCGAGTTCGACGCCGGTCTTGCGTCCACCGCCAAGGTGGGTGAAGACTCCGAAATCAACGGCTATCAACAGCACTTTCGATGGCCAGAATCCGAAAGCGGTTTGCAGGCTGGGACTGGGATCAAGCATTTCCTGTTGATCGTATTATGTGAGATTTCTCTTGACTTGTTCTAGTCAACTAGTACACTATCTTTCTAGATGGCTGGATACGCGCAACGAAAACTGTTTTCCGGGTTCCGGCTCGATCTTTCGAGCGGAGTGCCCGTCTACCGCCAGATCATCGATCAGGTGACCGGCGGCATGGCGGGTGGATTTCTCAAGCCCGGCGATCAACTGCCCACCGTCCGCCAACTGGCGGTGGATCTCGCAATCAACCCAAATACTGTGGTCCGCGCCTATCGCGAACTTGAGATCCGAGGGATCCTCGAAACGCAACAGGGCACGGGTACATTCATCGGCATGCAACGTCCAGACGCCGCTCCCGCGATCGAACGGCAGCGTCAACTCAATCAACTCGTCGGTGAATTCGTGGCTAAGGCCGGCGCGACCGGATACACGGTGCAGGAACTGATCGACCAACTGCAGGACCTCAAGGCTGACAACAACAGCAAGAAAGGAAAGCGTTAAGAGTATGAAACCCGAGATTCGGCTGGATGGAGTGAATAGCGTCGGGCTCGCACTGTTTGCAGGCTGCACGATCATCGGCGTTCTGCTCACTTGGGCAACGAACACGCCCGTTCTGCTCATTGGCGCGGTTCTCATCGGCTTATATCCGCTGTTCTCGATCCGCGTGGCGGACCCTTGGGAACGCATCGCCGTGCTCCGTCTGGGCAAGTTCACGGGCCTTCGAGGACCCGGCATGTTCCAGATCATCCCTATCGTCGATACAGTGAGCCGCTCGGTGGATCAGCGTGTGCGTACGTCTAGCGTGAGCGCGGAATCCACACTGACGCGCGACACCGTGCCGGTGAATGTGGACGCCATCGTCTTCTGGCTCGTGTGGAACGCCGAGAAAGCCATCCTCGAAGTGCAGGACTTTCAAGAAGCGATCATGATGTCCGCGCAGACGGCGTTGCGCGAATCCATCGGCCGCCATGAGCTGCATCAGATGGTCGCCGAACGCGAATTACTAGGGCGCGAACTGCAGCGCATTCTCGATGAGAAAACAACGGCTTGGGGCATCACGGTGCAGTCGGTCGAGATCCGCGATGTGCAGATTCCGCCGGCGTTGCAGGATGCAATGCCGCGCGAAGCTCAAGCGGAACGCGAACGCCGAGCCCGCACGATCCTCGCCACGGCGGAAACGGAAATCGCGCAAAAGTTCAACGAAGCGGCGTTGTCGTATCGGGACAATCCAACGGCGATGCAGCTTCGCGCGATGAATATGCTCTACCAAGCGATCAAAGAAAAGGGGTCGATGGTCATCGTACCGTCGACCGCAGTGGAAACGATGGGACTGGGCGGAACCATGGGATTGGCGTCGATGGGACGTCGTCCGGCGGCGCCGCAGCAAGGAGATCTGTCATGAGAACTATCTGTGTTTTGGGAGCGATGCTTGCATGTGCCGCAAGTGCTCAGGATCCGAGCAAGCCTGTGCTCACGGTTGGTGTTTCGGTGCAGATGGCGCGGCTCGTACGGCAGCGGGCGAGGTGTTCAACGGCATCACGGCCGTGAAGCCCGAGGCGCTCAGCGGACTCGTTGGCGATTCGATCTACGTGAAGATCGACGCTCGAGCTCCGTATCAACGAATAATTGCCGTGCTGGAGGCATTGCGCGGCAAGCAGGTGGTGCTGCTCACCGCGCCGCCCTCAAACTCGACCAAGGGCACGATCGTTCCGCCGTATGGGATCCGGCTGACCGTGCCCGAGTAAGCGCTCAGTCTACTGAGTAGAAAAACTCCTCGCGGACAACCTTGCCGTCTTTCACCTCATAGACGGCGAGTTCGTCCATCGTGTGACGGCGGCTCGTGGGCTTGAAGGTGACATCGATCGTGAAGCGCACGCAGAAATGATTGCCTGCCACGAGCGGACCTTCCAGCTTGAATCCATGCACTTCATGGTTGGCTTCCCACCACTCGCCTTTGCCGACTACGGCATCCAATCCGGCAGATTCGCGCGAACCTCCCGGAGGCGCGGATGCTTCTACGCTGACGACGTCCTGCCCGTAGAGCGCCTGCACGGCATCTTTGAATTTGCCCTGGCTGCAGAGTTCCACGAGCTTGTTCGCAACTTCTTGTGTAGTCATGTTGGGGACTGTCTCCTCCGATCACACTATCAATTCAAGATGTCGATGTCATTAAGCCGTTTGCGTTTCGACCGGCGGGCAGACGCAGAACAGGTTCCGATCGCCATATGCGTTGTCGATGCGATTCACCGCGGGCCAGTATTTATCGGTCCGCGACGTACCAGCGGGGAAGCATCCTTCCGCCCTTGTATATTTGCGATCCCAGTTGTCATCGGCGATATCGTGCACCGTGTGCGGTGCATGCCGCAACGGTGATTCGGCAGCGGTGAAGCGACCGGTGGCGACATCTTCGATCTCTTTGCGGATGGCGATCATCGCGTCGCAGAAGCGATCCAACTCTTCTTTGCTCTCCGATTCGGTCGGCTCAATCATCAGCGTTCCCGGAACCGGGAAGCTCATCGTCGGCGCATGGAATCCGTAGTCGATCAGCCGCTTTGCGATGTCATCGATCGACACACCGTACTGGTCTTTGAAAGGTCGCGGATCCACAATGCACTCGTGCGCCACACGCCCGTTCTCATTCTTGTAGAGCACTGGGAAATGAGGATTGAGCCGCGTCGCAATGTAGTTTGCATTGAGAATCGCCGTCTCCGTCGCCTGCTGCAATCCAGCGCCGCCCATCATCAGAATGTAGGTGTACGAGATCGGCAGGATCGACGCGGATCCAAACGGGGCCGCTGAAACAGGACCCACGGTCTTCACCCCGCCCGGCTCGCAAGGATGGGTGGGCAGAAACGGCGCGAGATGCTTCTTCACGCCGATCGGGCCCATGCCGGGTCCGCCACCACCGTGTGGGATACAGAAGGTTTTGTGCAGATTGAGGTGCGACACGTCCGATCCATAGTCGCCAGGCCGCGAAACGCCAACCTGGGCGTTCATGTTCGCGCCATCGAGATATACCTGGCCGCCATGCGAATGCACGATCTCGCAGACTTCGCGGATCCGCTCTTCGAATACGCCGTGCGTCGACGGATACGTGATCATGATGCAGGAAAGCTTTTCCGCATACTTCTCGGCGTTGAGCTTGAGATCTTCCACATCGATGCTGCCTTCGTCATCGCACTTCACGGCCACCACTTCCATGCCCGCCATGTTGGCTGAAGCGGGATTCGTGCCATGCGCCGACACCGGGATCAAACAGACATTGCGATGCGCATCGCCGCGGCTCAAGTGGTATCCGCGAATGGCGAGAAGACCGGCATACTCGCCCTGGGCGCCAGAGTTGGGTTGCAGCGAAACCGCATCGTAGCCGGTGATCGTGCATAGTTGCTGTTCGAGATGCGTGCACATTTCGCGATATCCGGCCGTCTGGCTTTCGGGCGCGAACGGATGCATGTTGCCAAACTCCGGCCACGTGACGGGAATCATTTCCGCCGTAGCATTGAGCTTCATTGTGCAGGATCCGAGCGGGATCATCGCGCGGTCAAGCGCCAGATCGCGGTCAGCAAGCTTGCGCATGTAGCGCAGAAGTTCGGTTTCCGACCGATGGCGATGGAACACGGGATGATCGCAGAAAGCTGATTCGCGGCGCAGGCCAGCCGGGATGCTTTCTTCGAACTCGCTCGCAAGCGCAACGCCACCAAAGGCCTTCACAACGGCGAGCAGCGTCTCTTCCGACGTCGTCTCGTCCACCGCGATACCGATCGCCGAATCGCCAACCTTCCGCAAGTTGATCTTCGCCGAACTTGCCTTGTCGAGCACTGCGTGCTGGCGTGAGCCCTGTGCTTCGACGGTGATCGTGTCGAAGAAGGAATCACTCGCCAGCTTGTAGCCGAGTCTCTTCAAAGAAGCCGCCAAGCGCGCAGTTTTGCGGCGGACCTCGCTCGCAATATGCGTCAGGCCTTCAGGACCGTGATAGACCGCGTACATCGATGCGATCACCGCCAGCAGCACCTGCGCGGTGCAGATGTTCGAGGTCGCCTTCTCGCGGCGGATGTGTTGCTCGCGAGTCTGCAGTGCGAGGCGTGCGGCCCGGTTACCGCGAGCGTCAACGGAAACTCCAACCAGGCGCCCCGGCATCCAACGCTTGTAAGCATCCTTCACTGCCATGTAAGCCGCATGCGGACCACCAAAGCCCATCGGCACTCCGTAGCGCTGCATCGATCCAATCGCGATGTCCGCACCAAGCTCACCGGGAGGCGTGAGCATCGTCAACGCCAACGGATCCGCAGCCATCGATACGATACCGCCCTGTGCGTGCACTTTCTGAATCTCCGCGCGAAAATCACGGATCGCGCCGGTGCTGCCCGGATACTGGAACAACGCGCCGAAAACATCGGATTCCGGAACAGTGGAGCCGGTCACAATCGTCCAGCCAAGAGGTTCCGCACGCTGCCGCACGACGGCCAATGTCTGTGGATGCACATCGCTATCCACAAAAAAACGATTGGATTTGGATTTCGCCGCGCGCCTGGCAATGGCCATCGCTTCCGCAGCCGCAGTGGCTTCATCGAGCAAAGACGAGTTCGCGACATCGAGCTTGGTGAGATCGCAAACCAGAGTCTGATAGTTCAGAAGTGCCTCAAGACGGCCTTGGCTGATTTCCGGTTGGTAGGGTGTATACGCTGTGTACCAGGCCGGATTTTCCAGAATATTCCGCAAAATGACCAGCGGAATGTGCGTCCCGTAGTAGCCCATGCCGAGCATCGACGTGAATACTTGATTCTTTGCCGCGATCTCACGCATCCGAGCGAGCGCACCAACCTCAGAGTAGGCAGCGCCAAAATCGAGCGGCACGGCCTGACGGATCGATCCAGGAACCGTCTGCACAATCAATTCTTCGATCGAGTCGACACAGATGGTCTCCAACATCGACTTGATGTCGCGCGGTGAAGGGCCAATGTGGCGGCGTGTGAAATCCACTGCAGGGGATGCGGTGGCGGAAACGACAGGTTCAACGGCTGTGGACATAATCAGGCAGAATCCTCTCTTGGACGACACTGAGATCTGCCCCACCTGTCTTGTTTGCCTGAGAGTGTTATCCCGTCGGCGAGCTGTGGTTGCCCACAACTTCTTTCCAGATACCAACGCGGCTCACATCCGGCGGTCCTTTTGCCTGAGAGATTCCTGGGGCGGTTGCTCCTTCGGCGACGGATGTTTTGGGAGTCCGTCCTCTCCCGCCGGGGCTTTGCGTTGCTGAACAGAAGGTAACGCGGATGGCAACGGCGGGTCAACCGGGACTGTGGTATCAATGGAAAGTTCTGGCTAGTAGTTGACCGCGGCGACGCCCGTTGCTGAAACAAAAGCCCGAAGCGGTCGTCAAGAACTTTCCGCAACCGCCGGAACGCCAGATCCCGCGAAGGATCCGGAGCGGCATCGCAACCCCCGGCTCCACGTCCCATCGAGAACATGCCGGTCCGCCTGCGATCGTGTTGTAAGTTAATCCGTAGGCGGTGCGGACGAGATCCCGCAACGACACGTTGGTCATCGGCGAACCGGATGTCAGAAAACCGGGCGATCCGAGTTCGCAACCGCCGGCGAGGCGATCGAGCCAATCCGGCATTCCGCCGCCGAGCAACTTGCCGCGACCGATGGGCAGCGTGTACAACCTGAAGATCAATCGCGCTCTCTCGGATATCAACCGTCCGCACACCTTGAACTGGAGTAATGAGCTAGCTGTCAAGCAACGCGGTGTTGCCGCTGCCATCCACCGAAGCGTTGTCGATCGTCTTGGACCAGGTGTAGGCGACCGCCCGCGCTGTTGGGGAAAGTTGAGGTCCGGCGCACTCGGCGGTGGAACTGCACGGCTATCTGGCGTGTATCGTTTTGTGCGCCGTGACGGGACGTCCGTATACGATCCACGGATACAAGGGCAAGCAGGTGCGCGACCAGATTCATTCGAACGATGTCGCGGCGCTCTTCCTACAATTTTATGAGAAGCCGCGTCCAGGCCGTCCAGGCGAGGTTTACAACCTGGGCGGCGGACGCGCCAACAGCATGTCGATTCTCGAAACGATCGATCACCTTGCGGCCATGGGCTTGACCTTGCAGCATTCCTACAAAGACCAGAACCGCAAGGGCGATCATATCTGCTACATCTCGGATCTGACCAAGGTCCGCGAGCACTATACGGAATGGAAGCTGGCGTATGGGCTGCCGCGGATCATTGACGAAATCGTGCAGACGAAGCTGCGGGGCTAAGGCAAAAGGGCGGATCCCGGTGATCGGGGATCCGCCCTTTTCCTTTGAAGTTGCCGCGGTTAGAAGTCCAGCCGCAACGCGCCCTGCAGGATGCGCGCACCAGACTGATTCGCCGCGCCGGTCGGAGTTCCCGCAATGATGCCGAAGGTAGCCGGCGTCTGCAGGTTGAGTCCCGGATTATTGAAGTTCACCGTGTTCAGCAGATTGTAAGCTTCTGCGCGGAAGGTCACGAACTTCCGTTCGGCCAAACGGAACCGCTTCACCAACGACGCATCGGTGTTGAAGAATCCAGGGCCTCTGAAGGTGTTGCGTCCGCTGTTACCCACGGATCCCGCCTGAGGAACCGAGAATAGCGCGAACTGCTCGGGCGTGAAGAAGCGGACGCCGTTGCCGACGCGCTCAATCTTACCGATGCTGCGATCCGTGCCACTGTAGTTCGCAAGGTGGCCGGAGGCCGCGAAGCTGAACTGATTGGAGCCCGTGGTGATGCCCGAAGAGATGCTCATCGGCGAACCGGATGTCAGAAAACCGAGCGATCCGAGTTCCCAACCGCCGGCGAGGCGATCGAGCCAATCTGGCATTCCGCCGCCGAGCAACTTGCCGCGACCGAAGGGCAGCGTGTAGCTCACCATCCAGTTCAAGGTGTGCGGACGGTTGATATCCGAGAGAGCGCGATTGATCTTCAGGTTGTAGCTGTCAAGCAACGCGGTGTTGCCGCTGCCATCAACCGAAGCGTTGTCGATCGTCTTGGACCAGGTGTAGTTGACCGCGCCCTTGAGCGCGCCCTGCTGGCGGCGCACGCTGATCTGCAGCGAGTCGTAAGCCGAGCGTCCCATATTGGTGGAAAGCCAGACCTGCGAGAACTGCGGGAAGTTGCGCAGATAGTAGGGCGAGAGGCCTGCCCCTGCGAACCGCGCGAAGCCGGTGGTGTCCACAGTGTTGGCTGCTGCGCCGACGGCACCCTGCCGCACAGGATTCGCGCCGATGGCGGTGATCGCCGGTGCCGCACCTCCGTAAATGCGGGCGATATTGTTGCTCGTCGAGACGGCGGAGCCGTTCAACTGGAACGCCTGCAGTTCGCGGAAGTCGTTCAGGAATCCGCTCTGGTAGATGCGGGTCTGATTGAGATCCTGATCGAGCAGCAGTTTGATGCCGCGGTTCGAAACATAGCCGGCTTCCATCACCATGTTGCGCGTCAACTCGCGTTGAATCGTGAAGTTCATTTGCGTCACATATGGTGTGCGCAGATTCGGATCGATGATGTTGGTGGCACCGAAGGCGCGCGTGGGGACAGGCGTCAAAATCGCCGTCGTTGGTGTACCCGGTTTGCTCAGACTCGCATCGCTCACGCGATTGTCAGCATTGGCGGCACTGTTGGGGAAAGTTGTCGCCGACTGCGCGAAGCCCGGCGTGTTACTGTCCGGATCGATGGCTGCGCCACCGATGACGCGATCGAAGAACACGCCCCAGGATCCACGGATCGAAGTTTTCGAGTCCATTGCATAGGCGAAGCCAAAGCGCGGCGCGAAGTTGTTTCTGTCCGTGTTGAAATACGTGTCCTTTCGGGCAATGGTCATGTCGGAAATCTGGCTGAGGGTGTTCACTTGGCCAGCAAAAGCCTGCAGATAGGCGCCCTGCAAGCCATCGCGTTCCGTCGGCACGCCGAAGTATTCATAGCGCAGCCCGACATTGAGCGAAAGCTTGCTGGTGACCCGCCAGTCGTCCTGGAAGTAGAAGCTCAGATCGCGGAACAGGAAATTGCGCAGGCGCGGTTCGCCGGGTTTGAACGTCGTCAGATCGCTATAGAACGTCTGCTGCACGGTGGAAACACGTCCCAACAGATCGTTGTAAAGCAGATCGTAGCGTCCTCGGGCGGCGGAATCGATGTCGGCGGCCGCAGGGCCATTCGCCGCGGCAACCGCGTTGCCATTGCCCAAGCCGGTGGTGATGTTCGGAAAGATGTTCGCGTCGCTAAAGGCGTTCTGCAGAGTCTTCGAGAACCGGAAGCCGGTCTTAAAGGTGTGCTTTCCTCGGATCAGCGTGATGTTGTCGGAAATCTGCGGATTCACCGGCGAATAGCGTCCCGACGAGAAAGCGGTCGGAATGGGATTGGTAAACAGGTTCGACGCAACCAGCGCCTGGCCGCGGAACAACAGGCTGCGGACGCGGCCGAAAGTCACAGACGAACCGGAAGTTCCGATCAGGAACTCATTCACCATCGTCGGGCTGATGGTCCAGTTCATACCGATCGAATAGCCATTGCGAACACCGCCCTGGGTGCCGTTGGGCTGACCGGGGAACGTCGCTTCTTGGTTGTTGAGAGAGTCGGCAAGAGTCACCGTGCGGAACCATGAATAGCGGAAATAGGTGCGGATATTCTGCCGCGCCTGCCAATCGGTCTTAAAGGTATGCTGATCGCCCTGATTGTTCGCGGGAGCGTTGAAGCGGAAGCCGGCGGTGTTGAATCCGTCGCCCACATCCTGGTTGTTCGGCGAGGGCAGCAGCGCGAGGTTCGCGGCCACGGCCTTGTCGATGCCGATCCGGCGGGGATCCGCCTGAAGTATGTTGAACGAACGCGTGGCGCCGCCCGCGGTCCAGCGGAAGATGCCAGCCTTTGCTTCATTGCTCAACACCGTGCGGTTGCGAACCACTTCCTGCGCGGTCTTGGTGCCCTGAAAGTTGTAGAAGAAGAACAGCTTGTCTTTGCCACTAAAAAGCTTGGGAATGGTCACCGGTCCGCCAAGCGAACCGCCGTACTGATTCTGAATGAACTTCGGCCGCAAAGCTCCGGTTCTGTTGTTGAAGAAGTTGTTGGCGTTGAGAACCGTGTTGCGGTGATACTCGAACAGATTGCCGTGGAACTGATTGGTTCCCGAACGGGTAATGAGTTCGACGGTGCCGCCGGCGTTGCGGCCGTATTCGGCCTTGGCTCCATTGGTAATGATGCGGAACTCTTCGACGGAATCCGTATTGTTGGCGTTCATCGTCAAGCCCAGGCGCGGTACAACCGCGTCGTTGACATCGATACCGTCGAGCGTATTGTTGTTCGAACCCTGGCGCATGCCGTTGATGCGGGCGAAGCTGGGATCGTTGTTGTTGGTACCCAACTGCACGCCGGGCATGAACGTTGCGAGAGCGATCGGTCCGCGAGCCAATTGCGGGAGAGTATCGATATCACGCAGGGTGACCGCGCGCTGAATGGTCGCATCTGTCGTCTGAATCGTGACGGAACTCGCCTCGACGGTCATCGACTCGGAAACGCTGCCCACTTCCAACTTGACTTCCTGGCGCAGCGAGACGCCGATGTTGACTTCGAGATTGGTAATGGACGCCTTGCGGAATCCGGATGCCTCAGCGGTGAGCGTGTAGGGACCGGGCACGACCGAGGGAAACAAGTAGTAACCGGCGGCATCCGACACGATATCCAGCTTTAGCTGTGTGCGGCTGTTGACCATCGAAACCTTGGCTGCGGGGATGGCCCCGCCGGAGGAATCGATAATGTTACCTTCCACGCGGGCGCTTTGGATCTGGCCAAGAAGCGTCAACGGTACAAGACTGGCGACAAGCAGCGTCGCCGAAAGAAGCTTTCTCATAGAACCCCCAACGAAATAGCAGCGATTCCGGATTGCAGCCACGAGGAAATCCGGTTACAAGTGTGTTTATGGTAAACCAACATTTTCCGGGTTGCAACCACCTGCGGACCCACCTGCGGACCCACCTGCGGACCCACATGCGGAATTGAAGTCCCAAAAGATCGATATGATGAAGAACATGATGAAGCGACTCAGCAGCGCCTCCGCGTTCGTTGCCCTCCTCGGACTCGCCTGGCACCTCGCTGCCGACAAACCTGGACAGGCCTTTGGCCAAGCCGGTAGCGGCAGCGCCGCCGTAAGCGGAAATGGAAAGTACAAGTTCCGCGTCCTATACACTTCCTCGCACTTGCCCGCCGAGGCACAGGCGCCCAAACCCTTGAAAGCCGCCCATGGTGGATTCGCCATCGACCGCCGCCCCGGCAAGGGCGAAGTCTATTTCGCGCTTCCAGGCGCCGGTATCATTCGCATCAGTTCCGATCTGAAGTCCACTGCCATGCTGGACACCGCAGTCGAGATGAAAGATCCGAACATGCACAACGCGCTGTTCTGGCAGGCTCCGGATGGCACACCGTTCCTCTCGTTCCCCAGCAATTCCGAGGGCAAGATCTTCACGACGTCACTCGACGGCAAGCTCGTCCACACACTGAACGCTCCCGATGGAACTCGCGATATGGGACATCCGCAGGCCACCAACTACTACGCGGGCCGCGGCAACTTCATCCCCACAGACGTCGAAATGATCGACGGGTTGTTCTATATTCCCACCGGCTATTCGAACCTCGACTTCGTGCTCACTGCCAAGATCAGGAGCACTGCGCCGTTCAGCGCCGAGTGGCACGATCTCGCGTTCGGTGGCCGCGGAACCGGCCTCGGACAACTCGGCACAGGACACGGCATCACCGTCCCGCCGGGCACCACGCGCATCGATGTCTCCGATCGCTCGAACTCGGAAATCGACCGCTATACACGCTTCGGGCAGTATCTGTCGACCTTGAAAATGCCGCTCGGTTCGCTGCCTTGCGACATCTATTACATGGACAATCTGGCCGTTGTCGGATCGTTGGATGGTCCGGATCGCAGCAAGGGCGCGCCGATCTATCTACTCGAAAACGATCAGCTCGTTTCCACCATCATGCCCAAAGAAGATCTGGGACTCGCCAACTTCGCGCACATCCACAACGCCGTGATGAAGCGGATGAACGGCAAGATCTACATCATCGCGCAAGCCTGGAATCCGGGCGATTTCGCTATCTTTGAGCAGGTACGGTAACGCTAGCCGACGCGCGCTGGAAACAGCCCGCCATCTAAATTCGCCGCCCAAACCACCAGCGCGGAACCGGGCAAGCCGAGCTACGCGAGATCGTTCGAAGCTTTCACACCCTCGTTGGACTCTCCCAATGGTCCGCCAGTTTGGCCGGTTTCACCAACCCTTACCTTGGGGGCTGGTGTCTTCAAGCGTCAATGAACTACGGTGCGTTCCTGCGTTGCCACTCGCTAACCCTTCAGTTCTGCTTTTGCTCAGGTTTAGGGCGGAATTGGCTTCGTTGTGCGATATTTTTTTGTGCGTTTCCTTCTGGATCTCGCGGAAGGTTTTGTAACAGCGCTCGTAGTGGCGGTGGAGGCGTGCCTCCTGACGCTGGACGTTTGCGTAGGCACCAGCTTGGCTTCGGTCGAGGAGTTGGAGCGCGTAGGCGACGCGAGCGGGTTCTTCGATGGTCTCGAAACGCTCGTCGATGAGTTCCGCGGTTCTCCTCGACTTGGGATCGATGGTGGCGGTTTCGATGTAGCGCGCGCGGATTAGCCGCCATTCGCAATCGGCCATGCGTTCGACGAGGCGGTGCTCGACATCGTACTGGGGTTCGAATTTGGCGAGGAAAGCCTGAGTATTGGCGTCGTAGTCCTCTTGGCGTTCGTTGTAGAGGACCTGCGAATTGATCCCATGCTTGGTGGCATTGCGGCTGGCGCGGGCCTTTCCGTCGGCGGATTTGGGTCCGGTAGAGCGGAGGGCGTTGGCTGCGAATTGGGCTTCTGTTGACATGATTGATCGATCTCCTTCCTGTCTTTCTTGTAGCAGTCGATGTCAAGGAATCGTGGGTACAACTGACATTGTAGTGCTATGGAAGTCTTTGGGGTGGAATCAGTTGCAACTATTTTCGTGGGTCTGTGAACGGGTGTTTTGGTCTGAGGTGTTTTTTGAGACTACTGGCGACCACGCCTTTCGGCCGTGGCTCTGGTAAGGCTGGGGGTTTTGTAAAGTGCTTAGGGCGCCGTCGCCGATGACAACCTTCGTTTCGGCGCGACCCCAGCCGCGTTTCCATACTTCGACATAGAGGCGCGTGCCGAACTGCTCAGCGTTCCCGACGGCGCCGATGTAGGTGGTGGAATCGGGATCGCGCTGCGCATATCCGTCTTGATCCCAACTGGTTTGGGTGAACACACAACCGAGTTTGGATCACCATCAGATCGAGTTATGCGGCGCGCTGGATCTCTTGTTGCTCCAGCCGGGGAATGTCAGCGCCCATGGCTTAGGCCGCGCGTTCGACCGACTTGGTGGTGACATCCAAGCCAGCCAAACGCTGCAACTGTTCCCGTCCGTGATCGAACGAAGCCTCCTGCCCCCACCAGGGCTTGCATGCGCCGCACACCTGGGGGAGAACTCGGCGCGAGCACAGATAGTAGGGCCGCGACACCGTCACGGTGCCGACGGCAGTGAGCACCCTCCTGGAACGTAATTCACGATACCGGGCCTGCTGGCCACTGGCGCAAGGAATCACACGCTGATCCGGGACCGCAAGCCGCAGCAACTCGGTCAAGGCGCATGCCCCGGCCTGATGCATGGCCGAACGCACCAGCATCTCGACTGTTTCCAGATCCAAGCGCCCCGCCTTACGCGCACCGTAAAGATGCTGCGCAGCAGTTGCCCTACTTCGCGCGCAACCTCTTTCTGAATAGCGTGCGCCGGTTTTTTTCCTGTTCGCTCAGATCTTCTTCTTCGACGGGGCGCAGTCTGTAGATTTTCTCATTGACCTCTACCAGTTCACGGCCCCGCCGCTGATATTCGCGGAACGCTGCGATCTCGCGCCCGGCCTTGCGCACCGCAGCGGGAGTGGGCAAAGCTTCCGTAACCGTCTTGCCGTGCCACTTGTAGGTCAGCGGGAGTTTCGGCCATGCCTGGGATCTTCGGATCGGGCGCAGTGGCAACTTGATTTGCCATCGCGAAACACCGCGCCGAACACTTAGCTTGGGCGCATATCTGCGAGATTCGCCAAAGCACTGAGTACTTCCGCGCACGTTGGCCTCGTCAATTTCCTCGTCGCACACCCTGCTGATCAGAGATTGGTGCGGCAAACAGGCGCAGAGAGTACAATAAGGTGGTTGAATATCGAGAGAAGGAAATGTTTTTACGGCACAGAGCAATTCTTCGATTACTCCAGAATGAGGGAGGGTCGACAAGCAGACTACGATTGGTGAAGCTTGCCTTTTTGCTCAGCCGTGAGCCTGGTGTCCCAAAGACAGGAGTGTATGAATTCCTGCCATACCGCCGAGGTCCGTTCGCATTCACCCTCTACTACGACATTCGAGCGCTCGAAAGCGATGGCTGGCTGGCGGAAGCCGAGAATGACGTCAACTTGGCTCAGGTTCCGGACATGGAGACTGCATTTCTTGACCGTCCATTCCTGGACCTGATAGACGGCATCAGTAGGCGCAACCATTCCATTCCAACCTCGATGGTCGTGGATCGTGTTTACGCGAGTTATCCCTGGTTCACGATGAACTCCGAAGCCGTTCACCGAAGGGCTGTGTCCCGACCGATCGCGGAATCCGCGGTCTATACCGTTGGGTACGAAGGACTCATGGTCGATGGGCTACTCGATCTGCTTCTTCGAAAAGGGATTCAACGGCTTGTGGACATTCGCTGCAATCCGATCGCGCGTCGGTATGGCTTCCATAAGAGCACGATCAATCGGCTGTGCCAGGATGTGGGAATCGAATATGTCCATGTTCCATCTTTGGGAATCCCTTCCGCATGGCGCGTTGACCTCGACGGCGGGGAGTCCTACCAGCGCCTATTTGCTCGATACGAGAATGAAATTCTCCCGTCACAACAGGCAAGCGTTGACACCGTGGGCGAATTGCTACGAGACAAACCCTCGGCACTGATGTGCATGGAGGCCGACCACGTCTATTGTCATCGCAGCAGACTAGCCGCATTGGTCTCGCGCCGAACGGAAATGCCGGTTATTGAGCTGAGATGAGTGACTTATCCACATCCGTCTGAAAGCCACCAGGAACCTGTGTTTACCGCCGGAGTCACCGAGGATTTACAGTGGGTGCGCCTATGCCCAATTGACTTCAGGTATCGCCCCAAGAGATCGGCCTTGCCGAACGTGGGGCCAAGAACGATGGGCGGAAGGAAAGCCGTCGACCGGATCTTGATTCGATAAGAGTTCTTGGCGATCCCCTGTCTACTGACCGTGGGTGGCAAGCGCGACGCGAGATCATCGACCGGATGCCGCATCATACAAGATTGGAGTTGGAGGCGCTCTACCAATCAGAAAAGATCTCGCTGGGAATCGTCGGGCCGACTGAAATCCTGGATTTGAAGATCGAGCCGATTGATCGGAACTGAAAGCGGGTATGGGAAGCCACGCCTCGCGAGCCTCGCGAGATACGGGGTTTTTTAGGGGGACCGTGTTTCCGTGCGACACCTGGGTAGTGATTGGTGTGTTCTGGCCGCCGAAATTGACCCCTTCTTTGTTCTGACCTACGGCCCACCAATTATTCCACCCAAAGATCTCCGGCTTGAGCAGGGGAGGCAGGGTTGCAAGCAATAGGTAGTGGACAAAGCCGAGCAGCCCAAGGGGCAAACTGATCGCAAGACGCCCGAACTTTGCCATCAAAGTCAGTAGGCCCCCAATAGCCAGTAGGATTGCCAGCGGCGGGAATAACAAGGAGACTATCCTTAAAATACCGCTCATGAATACTCCGGCTAGTATTGCGACAAGAACTCAATAAAACTATGCGCTTGCAGTCGGTCTTGCTCCCAATCTCGAAACGAGCGACCCAGCTCGATTAACAAGGGACAGTTGACCAATACAATACTCTGCCCACAACCTTGCGATTTTCGAGCAGGCGCAGTAACGTTAGCCGACGACAGGTTTCGAAAGAATCTCCGTCACCACACGCGCCGGAAACTGGTCGGTCAAGCGTTCCGACAAGCCATGGCGGTCATAGACAAGGTCGCGATGGCGCAGGCCGAGTTGATTCAAAATCGTGGCATGGAAATCGTGGACACTCACGCGATTTTCAACGGATTTGAATCCGATATCATCGGTCTCGCCATACGTGACGCCACCCTTCACACCACCGCCCGCCATCCACACGCTAAACCCATTCGGACCATGGTCGCGCCCAGCGTTCTTGCCCGTGCCACCTTGCGACATCGGCAGGCGTCCAAACTCCCCGCCCCAAATGACCAGTGTCGAATCCAACAAGCCGCGCTGCTTGAGATCTTTCAATAAAGCGGCCGCAGGCTTGTCGGTCTTGCCGCACGCATAGTTGAGGCTCGATTCGAGATTGCCGTGCGAATCGAAAATCTGGTCCTCGATATACAGTTGAACGAAGCGAACACCGCGTTCCACCAGCCTGCGAGCCATAAGGCAGCGCTTGCCATAAGTCGCCGTCTGCGGATCGTTCAAGCCATACGCCTCGCGCGTGGCGTCGCTCTCTTTCTTCACATCCAACGCATCGGATGCGGCCAGTTGCATGCGTGCCGCGAGTTCGTAACTCGAAATGCGCGCATCGAGTTCCGGCTGATTTGGACGCGCCGCCAGATGCGCCGCATCGAGCTTGCGCAAGAGGTTCCGCTCGGCTTCCACCAAAGGCGTTGGAATCTCATGGCGCGGCTCCAAATTCAATACTGGTGGGCCTTCGGTGCGAAAGCGCGTGCCCTGATACAGCGGCGGCAACCAGGCGGATTGCCAGTTCGAAATGCCATTGATCGGCAGCCCTTTGGGATCATCCAAAACCACATAGGCGGGCAGGTTCTGGTTCTCGGTGCCGAGTCCATAGGTGACCCACGCGCCGATCGCCGGGCGGCTCGCGATGGTGCGCCCCGTATGCATCAGAAACAGCGCTGGCTCATGGTTGGCATGTTCGCCGTACATCGATTTGATCACCGCGATATCATCGACGCATTCCGCAAGATGCGGCAGCGCGCTGGAAATATCCATGCCGCACTTTCCGGCCTTCTTGAACGTGTAAGGCGAAGGCATGAGCACGCCCGCAGCTTGACCGTTGGAGATGGCGAAACTGAGTTCGCGGCTAGGTGCGGTTCCCGCGAGGCGCGTCAACGTGGGCTTGGGATCGAAGAGATCCACCTGGCTCGGACCACCGTTCATGAACAGTTGGATGACAGCCTTCGCCTGCCCGGCGAAGTGCGGCTTCTGCGGCTTCAGATCGTAAGAGGTGCGCGCATAGAGGTCGCCCCCCAGAAGGCTGGCCAGCGCGGCGCCGTGCAATCCATTGGTGACCGAGGAAAAGAAATCGCGACGTGTGCGTGGCTTGTTCATGTTAGTCGATAAAGCTAAATTCAGCGGAATTCAAGATGGCGTGGCAGAAGTTGGCGACCGCTAGCCAGTTGGCTGTGATCGTGCGAGGTGCGGCGCTATTGTCAGAAGCCAAGCGCGCGGGCCAAGCCTCTTTAAAGCTTTGAATCGCCTCAACGCCAGTTTTCACTTCGTCTGCGGAAGGCATGCGAGAAAGCGCTCGGAGATAGATGAGTTCCACTTGGCGCGCGCGATCTCCATCGGAATCATCCACCACGCGGCCAGCCATGTAACGGGCCAGTTCCCAAGTCATCGAGCCATTCATCATATGCAGCGCCTGCGTCGCGACGTTGGATTGACGGCGCTCAGTACAGTTGGGCGTCATCGCGGGATGATCGAAAGCATCCATCAAAGAGACCGGCGTCTGGCGGCGATGCAGCACATAGATGCTGCGACGAAAGCCATCTTTGGTCGCCTTGACGCTGACCTCTTTGGTCTCTTTGATGTCGAGTTCCGCTGGGGGACCGAAGGGCTTGGTATCGAGGCGCCCGGCAACGCTCACGAGGCTGTCGTAAAGCGTCTCGGCATCCATACGGCGCAGCGGCATGCGCGAAACCAGCGCATTTTCAGGATCCGCAGCCGTCACAGCAGTGTCCACTTTCGACGTCTGTCGATAGGCGCGCGAGGTCATCATCAGCCGATGCATGGCCTTCATGCTCCAGCCTTTTTCCACGAACTCTGTGGAGAGCCAGTCGAGCAGTTCCGGATTCGTCGGTCCCGCACCGGCGCGCCCAAAGTTCGCGACTGTCGGCACGATCCCGCGACCGAAGTGGCGCATCCAAAGTTGATTCACGGCAACGCGCGCCGTGAGCGGATGATTGGGCTGCGTGAGCCACTTGGCCAACGCGAGGCGGCGGCCAGTGGACCCGGGATATGGAGGCTCAGGCTTGTACGGCTTCAACGCGGGATGGTCCAGAATCCCGGGCGTGCCCGGTTCCACCACTTCACCGAAACTTGCCGGATCGCCGCGCCGCAACAGATAGTGGGTCGAAGGTTCGGCGTTGTCGGTGAGTACGCGCACATGCGGAACCGGCTTCATCTTGCGCCGCGTGGCTTCCAACTCGCGACGCAGCGGCTCGGCCTGGCTCGCATAATCTGGATACTTGCGTTCCAACTGGCGGTCGTTGATCTCAATGGCCGCTTTGAACTTCGTTGCCAGATACTTCTGCAGATCGGTTCGCTTGTCGGCGGGAGTGGCGGAGGCCGCGCGTACATCCTCTCGGACCGCTTCTGGCAAGGCTTTCAAGCGCTCATCGAGCAGTTGCGCGCGGAACGGCTTGGCGAGATCGGCCATGCGTTCACGCAGCTTCTTCAACTCCGCTTGAATCGGCGCGTTGATCGTTTCGGCCTCTTTTCGTTCGTCTTCTGGCGCGAGATCGAGTTCGCGCTTGTTGGGCGAACGCCATTCATAGGGATCGTATGCTGCCTGCAGAATCGCACTCAGCCGATAGTGATCGCGCTGCGGAATGGTATCGTATTTGTGATTGTGGCAGCGGGCGCAGCCCACGGTGAGTCCCATGACAGAGGACGTCAGCACTTCCAGTTCTTCTGAAATTACGTTCATCCGCTCGGCGAGAAGGCCGCGTTCATTGGAATTTGTGGGATCGGGCGTGGTGCGCAGAAAGCCCGTCGCCGCGAGCCGATCGATTACTTCCGGCGAGGCGGTCTTCGCTGAACGCCAGTCGTTCGAAAGTTCATCGCCCGCGAGTTGTTCGGTGAGAAATGTAGTGTACGGCTTGTCAGCGTTGAGCGAGCGGATCACGTAGTCGCGGTAGCGCCAGGCAAAACGGCGAATTCCGTCATCTTGCCCAAAGCCCTCTGAATCCGAATAGCCGGCGAGGTCGAGCCAGTGTTGTCCCCAACGTTCGCCGTAGTGCGGCGAGGAGAGCAGTTTGTCGATCAGACGCTCGTAAGCATCGGGAGCAGTATCGGCCAGATAGGCCTTGATTTCCGCAGGCGTCGGCGGGATACCGATGAGATCGAGATGTGCGCGGCGCAACAGCGCGAGTTTGCTGGCTTCAGGCGAAAAAGAAAGGCCCTTGCTCCGCAGCCTCGCAAGTAAGAATCGATCAACCGGATTCGAGGCGTTGGCGGTGGGAACAGCAGGACGCTTCGGAGGCTGAAAGGCCCAAAATTCACGGTCTTTCGGCTCGATGTCCATGCCAACGGATGGCTGAGTGGTGGCGGGTGCGCCAGCGGCGATCCAAGCGCGGATCTTTTCCGTTTCCGCATCGGTGGGGAGTTCCACGGCGAGCTCTTTGGCCTGCTTTTCCGGAGGCATCTGGCCATCGGCGATCCGCTTATACATCGGGCTCTGCTCGGGCTTGCCGGGGATAAGGGCCGGTCCGGATTTGCCGCCTTTCAAGCGGCTGGCCATCGTGCGCAGATCGAGCCCGGCCGATTTTTTCTCGGATCCATGACAGACGACGCAGCGCGCTTGCAGAATCCCTCGGACTTCGGTTTCCGAAACCGCAACCGTTGCGGCGGCAGGCATTTTGTCGATCCACTGGCGCAAGACGTCGGTTTCGGTGGCCGTGAGCTTCACCTTACCAGGAGGCATCTGGCCGCTGACGACTTTGTCGAGCAGCAGGCTCTTGGCGGAATCGCCGGGAACGATGGCAGGCCCGGAAGCGCCGCCCTTGAGCGCGGCTTCCTGCGTGTGCAGATCGAGTTTCGCTTGCGGGGACGCTGCATTGTGGCAGGCCACACACTTTGTTTTCAGGAGAGTTTCCGCAGTCGGCGATTGTGCAACCGCGCAAGAGGCGGTCAGCCAAAGAAGTTGAAGATTTCGCACGCTATTCCAAGAATATACAGGCGCGGGGCGGGCTGCAAATGTTACCCGCTCCAACTAAGGCTGTGGCGGGACCCGAACGTCAGGAACACTCGGCGGAAAGCCGACCCAACGCCCAGCGTGCATGTTCGCGGACGATCTCGTCGGTGGTGGTTTCGAGCAGCTTGGTCAAAGGCTGGCGGAACCGAACCGATCCGCTGTTGCCCATCGCCAACGCAACGTTGCGCAGAAATCCGGAGTACCGTGCGCGACTGACGGCACTCCCTTTGAACGACATCCTGAAGTCCTCTGGCGTCGCAAATAGCAGCCGTTCGAGATCGGCCGCATATGCGCTTTCGCGCGGTTGGAATTCCGCATTCGCAGTCAGGGGAGCCTGCCGGTTCCACGGGCAGACGTCCTGGCAGATATCGCAGCCAAAGACATGGTTGCCGATTTGGGCGCGATTTTCCTCGGGAATCGCGGACTTCAGTTCGATCGTGAAGTACGAGATACAGAGCCTGGCATCCAGCTTCCAGCCACCCTCCGTCGAAGGAACGATCGCCTCAGTTGGGCAGGCGTCGATGCAGCGAGTGCAAGATCCGCAACGGTCTGGCGGAGGCTGTTCGTGGGCGTCCAGGTCGAGCGAGAGCAGCATTTCGCCCAATAGAAACCAGCTTCCACTCTGCTGATTGATAAGGCAGGTGTTCTTGCCGATCCACCCGAGGCCGGCGAGGCGCGCATAAGAACGTTCGAGTAGCGGAGCCGTATCGACACAGATACGCGAATCGAAATCCGGATCCAAGGCACGCAAGTCGCGCTCGACGCATTCCAGGCGCGCGCGAATCGTATCGTGATAGTCGTCGCCCCAGGCGTAGCGTGAGATCCAGCCTTGGTCGGGCGAATCTGAAGTTGGATAGGCAGTGTTGTAGAGCTTACCGACACAAAGGATCGAACGCGCGGATGGCAGCAGTGTGCGCGGATCGGAGCGCAGATCGGCGCGATGGTCGGTGAGATAGGCCATGCGGCCTGCGAGTCCCATGGTTGACCAGTCGCGATAGCGCGAGAAATCGTCCGTCGGCAGAGCGGGGGCGATTCCGGCGAGTTCGAAGCCCGCCGCGTGGGCGGACTGCAATACGGTCTGTACCGGAAGTCCCATATCAGCTACGGCGACTCTTACTGACGAGTAAGGGTTTCCTGCACATCACGGAATGAGGCAGATCGGTCGATAGAACCAGTACCGTGAAACGCGCATCCACTTTTCTTCGAATTGTTCTCTGGCTCGAAGGGATTGTTCTCATTCTTCGTACGCCTCAGGTTATCGCGGGATTGAAAGACTTTGCAGCCTGGATGGATCCGACGCTGGGTGCGATGTGGGCGAACCTCTCTGTAAACCTCGAATCGGGCCTGCCGGTATTGGGCATGTGCTGTCTGGTTTCGGTATGGGGCATGATGAGCGGCAAGCGCTGGGCGGAACGTTCGTCTCTGATTCTGAGCGTGATTCATGTGGTTCTATTCCCGTTCTTTACGCCGATTGGGATTTGGGGATTGGTTGCGCGCAAGCGCAGGACGGCTGCGGAGAAGCTTTGGGCGGGGGATGTGCGGTGGCAGGAACCAGTTCCGACGGCGCTGTTGCCGGGCGCGTTCCGCCTGCTTTCCGCTTTGGCGATCGCGGGGCTTGGGTTAAGCATCTACTTTTTGATCCGGCTGAGCCAGACCGATGCGCAGTTGCTGTTGCCAATCGTAAGTTTGCCGGGCTGCATTGGAGTGATCTACGCGCTGCTGTCTCTGATTCACGATCTCGGACATTTCGTGGCGGGGTTGGTGTCGGGATTTGCGTTCGACGGGGTTCCGCTGGGCGTATTTCAGCGGACACGCACGGATCGCGGCTGGAAGGTGACGCGAGCAGAGTACAGCCATTGGCGGCACTTGTGGGTTGGTTCCCGGGCCCTGCGCCTGGATCGATTGGAAAGCCGCCTGTTCGTGCATCAATTGGGCGGCCCCTTAATTGAGCTGGTGATCGGATTGATTGCTTTTGCCTGTCTGGTGGCATTGCGCGTGGAATGGTTGACCGAACTGGTCGGTATCACCGGATTGCTGGCATTTGGACGCTTTTTGATGGAGATGGCTTTGCTGCGTACCTCGGAAGAAGAGTATACCGATGGCGCACGCCTTTTGCAGTTGTGGAACCGCGATGCGGAAGGTGAGCGCTGGTGCGCCTTGCATTCGATTGCGCGTTCGCAGGGCAATATTGTGCGTCCTAAGGATTGGCCGGAAGCGTGGGTGATGCGGGTTTCCGCGGATCCGGAATCGCCTGTCTATCCAGCGGGTTGTTTTTACGCTTACGCTCACTACCTCGACAATGGCGACATTGAAAAGGCTGGCGAGTACATCGAACGGATGCAGTCTGTAAAAGGCTGGAAGAGCCAGGAGCGGACCAGTGTGGAAGTGTTGTTCTATCAGGCCCTCACGGAACGGCGTTCGGCGGAACGTGTCGACTACGGGCGGGCGGGTTACGAGCGATCGGTTTCCGGCATGCGTATGGAAGCGATGGCGCTGTTTGCAGACGGCTTCTACAACGAATCCGAACGCAAGATCGCCGAGGCTCGCAAGGTGCTGCAAACACGCAAGGACAACGGTTGGACGGTTTATGAAAACTCGCTGATCGATGTGGTGGAACGCCGTCTGCAAGAGGCGCGAAACCGTCGCAACCAGAACATGGAACTGGAAGAGGCACCTGCCGGTCACTTCGCGGAAGTGCTGCGCCGCACCGCGATGTAGTAGCCTTCTGAAGGTGAGCACCTTGACACTTGTCCGCCACGGACAGGCGCGTCCCTTTGAGAAAGATTCCGATCGCTTATCCGAAATGGGCGAGATTCAGGCTCGCGCCGTGGGCGAGTATTGGCGTCTGCATGGCGTCGTTTTCGATGAAGTGATCTCCGGATCTCTCACCCGCCACAAGCAAACTCTGGCCCATGCGGGTCTGGCTGAGCATCGCGAAGATCCGGGCTGGAATGAATACGATGCCGGGGCGATCCTTGAGCAATTGGGTGCAAAACTGGCGGATGACGATCCCGAATTCTCGGCGCGGCGGCGGGAATTCGGCAACATGGCTTCCAGCCGTGACAAAAACCGCTATTTCCAGAAGATGCTCGAACGGCTGATGGATGCCTGGTTGACCGGGAGCGTGTCCGCGCCGGGTGTCGAGCCTTTTGCGATGTACCGGACGCGCGTGATCGCCGCTCTGCAGCGCATTGTGGATACCGAAACCTCGAACCGGAACGTGGTGGTGTTCACTTCCGGAGGCCCGATCGGGCTTTGTGTCCAGCAGGTTTTGCGTGCGCCGGATTCCGCGTTTCTGGACGTAAACTGGCGCATCCGGAATGGCTCAATCAGCGAGTTCACCTTTTCGCGAGGCCGTCTGAGTCTGGATACCTTCAATACAATGGGGCATTTGGACAGGGCTCTTTGGACTTGGCGCTGAGTTCTGCAATCGAGTCTTCAGAATAACCCCACACGGATGATCGATTTCGCCACCACTTGCCGCACCGTTGGGTGGAGTGACTTTTGCGATGCCCACAGAAACTCAAATCATGAACCAGATCAACGCCAACTACACGAAGATTGATCGGGTTGGAGGACAGATCCAGCAGAACGGATTGCCGGCTTGGAAATCGACCCAACTGGATCGGGAACTAGCATCGTTCTGTTCAAGTTCTGTTCAAGTTCTGTTCAAGTTCTGTTCAAGTTCTGTTCAAGCCAATCTTCATCTACGGCAATCCCAACGAAGAATCCGAGCGGGTGAAGGGCTTGGCCGATGCCAAAATGAAGGAATTGCTGAAGAACAAGGCACTTGAGGCGATCCAATTGGTGCATCGGGAATACCAAACCATCCGGCTGCGGCTCCAGTCGTAATACGACATCTCGATGGAGTTTCAGAACATCATTTTCTCCGAATGGGTGCGGATCGGTGCCGGACTCACTGCAAGGCATCCTGGTTGTGAAAAAGCAGGTGGAAGACAACGCCTGGCCTCTGCTGATGCAGGCTGAGAAGTTCTTGAAGGAGGGCAAATACGAAAAGGCGATTCAGAAGACGGCCAGTGCAGGACGTTGGGTAAAGTGGGGAACCGATGCTCGCCCTCATCCTCAATCGTTGGACGCCCGCTTGCCGAACGCCTCCGCCCCAGCACGCTTGACGAGTTTGTAGGCCAGGAACACATCCTCGGCCCAGGCAAGCCGCTTCGCCTGCGGATTGATGAGAGGCAGAAGAAAACGTGAATACGAATATTCCGGCTACATCCGGGCTTGTCTGCAAGACGAGTTGATAATATAATGAGCGTACCCGATTTCTGGACTACTGAAATACTGGAAGAGATCGAAGAAGAGATGATGTCGCTGTTCGACGCTGAGGCAATGAGGCTCCATGCTGATCGTGCAACCGCCGACCTTCGCCTTCGACTGGTTACAGCGACGGCGAAGACGATTCTGAAGCTGCTCACCCGATCCACGCTGCTGCCGACCGAGACAGCGCCAGCGATTCTCTCCTGGGATGTACTACCACCAAGAATCGTTCCCACAATGTCGTTCAAGCCAGGCGAGGAACGGGTACTTCCATCGGCCTTGGAAGTTTGATGACGTGCGGTTTCTTCTTCATATCGTTCGAGTGTAGAAGGTCACCAACACTGCTGCCACGAACCTTTCGTTCCATCGCCAGCGCTGATAATATTGGTGGCATGATGCGATCCTACCTTGTTGCACCTCCATTCTTAGCCGTCGCCCTCGCCCTTTTGTTGGTGAACCAAGCCGCTGGTGCTGAGAAAGTTCGAGACTGGCAGACGGGCAAGGTTCTCAACGCTGAACGCTCCCGCTATTTCGCCGGAACCGTGGGCAGCGCCAATAC
>Ga0163144_10001363_pt1 | contig 57683 bp, 45 predicted proteins | sample OliLak19BULKMAT1_FD_123175 | JGI IMG/M metagenome (GOLD analysis project Ga0163144, IMG submission 123175) | Freshwater microbial mat bacterial communities from Lake Vanda, McMurdo Dry Valleys, Antarctica - Oligotrophic Lake LV.19.BULKMAT1 | ecosystem: Environmental > Aquatic > Freshwater >...
AACTGCCCTCCCAATGACCGATCCACTCATCATTCTCTGCCCCGGCCAGGGCGCGCAAGCGGTGGGAATGGGAAAGGCGTGGTACGACTCCTCACCCGAGGCAAAGTCCATCTTTCAACGGGCCGATGCCCTCCTCGCCGACCGGCTCGGCGCACCGCTCACCGACCTGTGCTTCACCGGCCCCGCCGACCGCCTCAATCAGACCGACGTCTCCCAGCCCGCGATCTTCACGGCCTCGTTCGCTTCCTGGTCCGGATTGCTCGCCCGCTGGAACATGACCCCGACCGACGCCCCCGTCCGCGCGTCGGCCGGCCTCTCCCTTGGCGAGTACACCGCCCTCACCCTCGCCGGGGCCATGACCTTTGAGGACGGCCTCGAACTGGTCACCCTCCGCGGCAGAGCGATGCAGGACGCCGCGACCCAAAGTAAGGGCGGGATGGTCGCCCTGATCGGCGCCGACGAAGCCCAGGCCGATGCGGTCTGCGATCAGGCCCGCGACGGCGAGGTCCTGGTCTGTGCGAACTTCAATGCCCCAGGCCAGATCGTCATTTCCGGTACCCTGTCCGCCTGCGAGCGGGCCATGACCATCGCGAACGCCGGCGGGCTCAAGGCGACGAGCCTTCCGGTCGCCGGCGCGTTCCATTCACCCCTGATGCGGCCCGCGGCCGATCGCCTCGCCTCGGCCCTTGCAAAAACGCCGATCCAGTCCGCCCGCATCCCCGTGATTTCCAACGTCACCGCCCTCGAACATCAGCCCGACCCCGATTCCATCCGTCGCCGACTCGTCGAACAACTCACAACCCCCGTACGCTGGTCGGAAGGTTGTTCCCACCTCGCCAAGGTCTACGGGGCCGACACCGCCACGCGCTGGCACGAACTCGCCCCCGGCAAGACACTTATGGGCCTCATGCGCCGCATCGACCGCAACACCAAGGTAACCTCCAATGACACCCCGAACCTTGCCTCCTGACGCTCGTCCGACTCGCAAACGGTCGTCGCTTGGGCGTCTCATGCACGCCCAGACCCTCCGCGTCGCGGTCTCGTTCGCGACCGTCTCGGCCTTTACGCTCGCCTTGGTCGCGGTCGGGGTGGTTGCGCCCGGCTGCAACAAAAAGAAGCCACCACCTCCGCCCCCGCCGCCGCCCCCGCCCCCGCCCCCGAGCCCGGACCCGATCCAGATCGATCCGGTCATGCAGTCGGTCAAGCCCGATTCGCGCGTCCAGTTTCCGCAGGCCGCTGCGCCACTGGATGAGTCACTGGCCAAGGCCATCATCGGGCTTGCCGACGCCTTCGCCAAAGGCGACGGTGACTCCGTCAGCACCATGCTCGCGCCGGCGGCCCGGGCCGACCTCAGCGCCCTGCTCAACTCCGGCGAGTTTGACGAGGAAGCGGCGAAGATCGAGGCCGTGCGACTGGTCGCGGTCAGCGAGTCGCCCGGCGACTCACTCCCCTCGTCGGGTGCACAGGTCTACTGGACCATCCAGTCGCCCGAAGGCGCGTACGTCATGGGATGGAACGCGCTGCGCGTCGATGACGCCTGGGTCTTTGACGGCACCGGTTCGACCGCCACGATCCGGAAGCGGGCCACCGAATGGGACGGGGCGAGCACCGACGACCTGACCAAAACGACGGTGATGAGAGAGGCCTCAAGACCGGGTCAGGCGACCGCCAGCCCGGCGGAAGTGCCCGGGGCGACTGCACTCGCCGCCGAATCGTCCGGGACGGATTCGTCGGAAGGTGACGCGTCTCTGCTCCAAGGGAGGACTGAGGCCGCTACGGGCGTTATTCCCGGCCGGAGACCGCTCGAGTTGTATTTGCGGATCGAGATCGTCCGCCGCGCCATGATCGCGGGCGGTCAACCGATGCCCGCGGATCGAGCGCTCCAGATGGATCTGGCCCGCCTCCTCAGCGTCGACGTGGATGCGATCAAGAACGACCTTCGGATCGGTGAACACGATGCGAAGTTCGGCAACGTCCTGCCGGCGTCGGAGTTTTCGGTGATCGTCGACCAGCTTTCGAACGGGCTGCCGTCGCTGCCCTGGGGCGGTGCGGTCACCAAAGATGCCGTGCTCGGCTGGTGCAGCGAGATCAACAACCTTCCACTCCCGGCCATCAAGGCGCTCTACGCCAAAGGCAAAAAGTAAGAACACAGGGCACGCTCGGCACCACATGATTCACACGCAAACCCGTATCGCTCTCGTCACCGGGGCCTCCCGCGGCATCGGCAAAGCCATCGCTCTCCGCCTCGCCAAGGACGGTCGGCACGTCGTGCTCTGCGCACGCTCCGAAGGCCCGCTCAACGACCTGAAGGCTCAGATCGAGTCCGCCGGTGGCGCTGCCTCGGTTTCGGCGTTCGATGTTGCCGATTCCCTAGCCACCACGGCCGCCATCGAGAAAGCCGCTTCCGACCACGGGCGGCTCGACATCCTTGTCAACAACGCCGGGATCACGAAAGACGGGCTGGCGCTGCGCATGAGCGACGAGGATTGGGACGCGGTGGTGGATACCAACCTTAAATCGGCGTTCGTGGCCATTCGCTCCGCCGCGCGGGTCATGATGAAGAACAAGTTCGGGCGCATCGTCAATATCAGCAGCACGAGCGGCGTCGTGGGCAATGCGGGTCAGGCCAACTATGCCGCGGCCAAGGCCGGCTTGCTAGGGCTCACCAAGAGCATCGCGCGGGAACTGGGTGGGAAGAACATCACCTGCAACGCCGTAGCGCCCGGCTTCATCGAAACCGACATGACGGCCAACCTCCCGCAAACGGTCAAGGACCACGTCACCACCCTGATGGCGATCAAGCGGCTCGGCACGGGCGATGACATCGCGGCGTGTGTCGCGTATCTGGCCAGCGACGAAGCGGGGTTCATCACCGGTCAGACGGTGTGCGTGGACGGCGGCATGACGATGTGCTGATCGCGACCGCGAAAAGCATCGACCGACAACACCGCTTCTATGAGTCACCACACCGATATCCTGCCCCGCCGCACGTTCGCCATCATCTCGCACCCCGATGCGGGCAAGACGACGCTTACCGAGAAGTTCCTGCTGTACGGCGGCGCGATCGAACTCGCCGGGTCGGTGACGGCCCGCAAAAACCAGCGGGCGACCGCTTCCGACTGGATGGAACTCGAGAAGCAGCGCGGTATCTCGATCAGTTCGACACTGCTCCAGTTTGATTACAGCGGGTTCCGCGTCAACCTGCTCGACACGCCGGGCCACAAGGACTTTTCGGAAGACACGTACCGAGTGCTGTCGGCGGTCGATGCGGCGGTGATGGTGATCGACTCGGGCAAGGGCGTGGAAGCGCAGACACGGAAATTGTTCGAGGTGTGTCGGCGGCGTGGGGTGCCGATCTTCACGTTCATGAACAAGTGCGACCGCCCGACGCGGGAGCCGCTGGAACTGATCGATGAACTGGAGAAGGTCCTGGGGATCGGGGCGTATCCGATCAACTGGCCCCTCGGGACCGGGCCCGCGTTCAAAGGCGTCTATGACCGGCTCGACCGCCGGATGCACCTCTTCGAGCGCACCAAAGCCGGAGCGTTCGTCGCCCCCGTCGAAGTCGGAGGGCTGGACGATCCGGCTTTGCGAGAGAAACTCGATGCGCCGGAGCATCGCGAGGCGCTCGAGGAAATCCGGATGCTCGACGGGGCGGGTGAGTCATTCGATCCGGCCTCGGTACTCGATGGCAAGGTGACCCCGGTGTTCTTTGGCAGCGCGATGAACAACTTCGGCGTCAAGATGCTGCTCGACGGGTTCCTCCGGTACTCAAGTCCTCCCACGGCGCGGGTGTCGCGGGCGGGGATTATCCAGCCCGATGACCGCCGCTTCAGCGGCTTTGTGTTCAAGATTCAGGCCAACATGGACCCGCGGCACCGTGACCGCATCGCCTTTCTCCGGGTCGTCTCGGGTAAGTTCGAGCGCGACATGTTCGTGGTTCATGCCCAGAGCGGGCGGCGTGTGCGGCTCGGCAACGCGACCAAACTCTTCGGGAACCAACGCGAGACGGTGGAAGAAGCCGTTGCTGGTGACGTTGTCGGACTGGTCGGCAACGACCTTTTCGGCATCGGCGACACCCTGACCGACGACCGAACGATTGTCTATGACGAGATCGCCGAGTTCACGCCCGAGTGCTTCGCGTACTTGCACAATCCGCAACCGGGCAACTACAAGAAGTTCAATCTGGGGCTGGAGCAGTTGCTGCGGGAGGGCGTGGCGCGGCGGTTCGAGCCGGTGGGCGGTACTCAGAAGGTCGCCCTTTTGGCCGCCGTCGGGCCGCTCCAATTTGAGGTGCTGACGTACCGTCTGCAGAACGAGTACGGAGCGGAGTCGCGGCTCGAGAACACCTCGTGGTCCATCGGCCGCTGGTGGCGATTCAAAGACGGGCCGACGCCGACGCTCGCCAACGTTCAGACCATCGATCTCCCGGAAACGCCGGACAACTCGCGGCTGGTCTTTGACGACCGTGGCCGGGCCATGGTGCTCTTCGTCGATGAGTGGCCGCTGCGTTTCTTTGGTGAACGCAACAAGAACGTTGAACTTTCGCCGCTGCCGTTCGACCGGCGGCCGGCCGAGGGTTCGGAGGCCGGAAGCCCGGGGTCCTAAAGTTGCCAGAGGCTGCTGCCCCAAGTGAGGCCGCCTCCGAAGGCGACGAACATCACCTTTTGGCCGTCACGGACGCGGCCCTCGCGGCGGAGTTCGTCGAGGCACAGGGGGACGCTGGCGGCGACGGTGTTGCCGACGCGGTCGATATTAATGTAGAGTTTGTCCTCGGGGAGCCCGAACTTTTCGCGGGCAGCCAGGAGGATGCGGGCGTTGCTTTGGTGGCAGACGAACATATCGACGTCGTCGGCCGCGACGCCCGCCTTTTCGAGCGTGTCGGCGATCAGTTTCGGGAAGGTTCCGACGGCGAACTTAAAGACGCCGGCGCCGTTCATCTGCACATAATTGATGGCCGCCGGATCGGGCGCGACGCCGGGCGGGAAATCGCGGTCGAGTTGGGGGACGTAGATATCTTTCCAGCCGGGGCCGTCGGCGTGCATGGCTTGTGCGAGCAGCCCCTTGGAGGGATCATCGGTGGCCTTCAGGATGGCGGCGCCGGCTGCATCGCCGAAGATGATGGCGGTGCTGCGGCCGGCATCGCAATAGTGCATGTGGTTGGTGACGGTGTCGGCCCCGATGAGGCCGATCGTGTTGTACGCCCCGCCGCGGATGAGGTCGTGGGCGATGTTAAGGCCGAAGACGAACCCGCTGCATGCGGCGTTGAGGTCGAACGCCCCCGCCCGCGTCGCCTTGACGCGGTTCGCCACGAGGCACGCCGAGGCCGGGCACGGCATCTCGGGGGTCATGGTGGCGAGGATGATGAGGTCGAGGTCGTCGGGAACGAGGTGGGCGTCGGCGAGCGCGGTCGACAGCGCTCGGGCCGAAAGGACGGACGTTGACTCGTCGCCGGAGATAACTCGGCGTTCCCGGATGCCGGTGCGCTGCATGATCCACTCGTCGGAGGTGGTCATCAACTTCTCCAGGTCGGAGTTCAGGAGTTTTTTGGCTGGCAGGCACGAACCGGTGCCCGCGATCCGAACGCCTCTCGCCGAACGACTGTGATGCATCTCCAACTCCCTGGCGATTGGCACGGGAATCCTGCCCCGTGGTGTGGCGCGACCGACCGGTCGCTGTCCGCCGGGGGCTCGGGCTTACGCCCGCGCCGGCTCTTTGGTGGTCCCGGTATCGGACGATACGCCGCGAGCATCCAGGACGTGTTCGACCTGGGCCAAGCGGGTCACAATCTCCTGATTGACGCCCGCGTGGACGAATTTGCGGCAGTTGCGAATGGCCGCGCGAATGGTGCGGGCCTCGCTGCTGCCGTGGGCGATAAAGCAAGCGCCGTTGACGCCCAGGAGCGGGGCGCCACCGGTTTCGTGATAGTCGTTCTTGGAGTAGATCGCTTTGACGATGGGCTCAAACTGGAGGGCGAGCATCGGGTTCTGCTCAAAGATCTCGGCCGCGATGGCCTTGAAGAGACTCTTGGCCAGCCCTTCCATCGCCTTCAGCAGGGTGTTGCCGACCAGGCCGTCGGTCACGACGACGTCCGCAGCTCCCTCGAAGAAATCACGGCCTTCGACAAAGCCTACGAAGTTGAGGTCGGGCGTGGCCTTGAAGAGTTCACGGGCTTCCTTGATGATGCCCGTTCCTTTTCCCTCTTCGCTGCCGATGTTCATGAGGCCGATCCGCGGCGACGGCATCCCCAGCACGCGGCGGGCGAGGACGTCGGCCATGACGCCGTATTGCCAGAGATGTTCGGCCTTGGGCTCGGGGTTGGCACCGGCATCGGTCAGGACGACGTTGCCGCGGAACCCCGGGACGGTGACGGCGATGCCCGGGCGGATGACGTTGGGGAGGCGCCGCATGTGCAGCATGGCGGCGGCAACACAGGCACCGGTGTTGCCGGCTGAGAGGACCACATCGCAGCGGCGGGCGTGGCCTTTCGCGCCCATCTGATGCATTTTGACGATCGAAGAGTCGGTCTTCGCGCGGACCGCCTTGGCCGCGGAATCGCCCATTTCGATGACTTGGTCGCAGTGGACGATCTCGATCCGCGGATCGCCGGGCTTGATTCCCTTTTCGCGGAGGTGTTCGATGATCAACGCTTCGCGGCCGACCAGAACGAGCGTGTCGCCCGGGGGCAAGTCGTCGAGGGCCATGACGCAACCCTTGAGGATCGCATCTGGCGCATTGTCACCACCCATAACGTCGATAGCCACCCGAACAGGGGGGAGCGTTTCGGCGGGTGCCTTGGGTGCGGAGGAAGTAATTGTGGGCGGTGAATTCACAGTGTGCGGGCCGCCGCGGCCGTTGGAGGCCCCGAGCGAACCAGAACCCTTGGATCAGCCCTTGCTCTTCTTCTTGGCCATCCCGATCCCCAACTTGGGGACCTTGATCTTGAGGCCGGCGCGGACATACCCGGATTCTTTGCACGCTTTGTGGTGCAGCTTGGGTTGGCCGGTCAACGGGCAGACCGAGGCATCGATACCGACCAAAGCGTGGTGGGCACGGCGGCGACGGGTGCGGCCGTAACTGACTCTCATTGGGGGAAGCATGACGCAACTCCTTCAAAAACGTAGGGACAGACGTTAGGGAAGTGGGGGGGAGGCGTCAAGCCTCGATGCGTCCCAAGTTATGAGTTCTTGGTCGTGGAGACCGTCGATTCGTCGGGTAAAGCGTTTCGCAAGCCGAACCCCCACCGTACGGAGGAGCACCGGGATCATTTTGCAAAATTCAACGTGACATCTCCGAAAAAACGGGTAGGCTGACCGACCAACTTGACGTTTCGTTAGCACACTATGCCCCGGGCCGCGTCTACCGGCGGGGTTTTGGAGAGCTCGACATGCTCCTGACCGTCTCCTGCCTCGTTGCCGTGACGTTTGTCGAACCTGCCCAGCCGATGTGGGTGTATCTGACAGCCCGACCGGATGTGTCGGGCGCCGACCGCGCGGCGGATTGCGGGCGGAACGTATCGCTTCGGGCCATCGCCCGACGGGAAATGCGGGCGGACCATCGGGGCGTGTTTCTGAACAGCGACCGGTCGATCGACCGCGGAGCGATCGACGCGGTATTGGCGACCGGGGCGACGGAGCGGACGCAAAGCCGATGGCTCAACGCCGTCAGTGTAAACGCGACGGCGGAGCAGGTCGGGCGGCTGGGTCTGCTGGCTTGCGTTGACCGGATCGAGCCGGTGCGGGTGGGGAATCGCCGCGTGGTTTCGGTGACCGAGACGCCGGGGGAGGGGTCGCCTGCGGCGGCGGACGGTTTCGGCGGACGGTCTTTTTACGGAACCACGGAAGCCCAACTGGCACAGATTCAGCTCACGGGCTTGCACGGACTCGGGTATACCGGTCGGGGCGTCATCATCGGGGTTCTGGATACGGGTTTTCGGCGAGATCACGACGCGTTCAATCATCCCGGTCATCCGCTGATCGTCATCGCGGAACGGGACTTCATCAACGATGACAACAACGCCGGGATCGACATCGGGGATGACAGCGAGCAGCACCGTCATGGGACGTGGTGCATGAGCACGATCGGGGGGTACGCCCCGGATGTCTTTGTCGGCGGGGCATACGACGCTTCATTCATCTTGTGCAAGACCGAGAACGTGGTGAGTGAGACGCAGGTCGAAGAGGATTACTACGTCGAAGGGCTGGAGTTTGCGGAGTCCCTCGGGGCGGACGTTGTGACCAGTTCGCTGGGGTACATCGACTGGTACACCCAGTCGGATCTCGACGGGGTGACGGCGGTCACGACCGTCGCCGTGAATATTGCGGCGTCGCACGGCGTGCATTGCGTGACGGCGGCGGGAAATTCCGGGCATGACAGCAACCCGGCGACCAGCACGCTGGGTGCTCCTGCGGACGGATTTCTGGTGATCACCTGCGGCGCGGTGGGCGATTCGGGCGCTATCGCCGATTTCAGCAGCAGCGGCCCGACGGCCGACGGACGGATCAAGCCTGAGATCCTTGCGTTGGGCGAAAACACAGACGTCGTTTCGTCGCGCAATACCACGGGCTACGGCGAGGTGAGCGGGACAAGCCTGAGCACGCCGCTGGTCGCCGCGGCGGTCGCGTGTCTGGTGGAGGCTCGTCCATCGTGGACGCCGCGCCAGATGCGGACTGCGCTGACATCGACGGCGAGTCAGTCGGCCGCGCCGGACCCCGCGTTTGTGCGTGGATTCGGGATTTTGAACGCGGTGGCAGCGCTCGACGGCGCGTGTCCGGCGGATTGGAACGGCGACGACGCCGTGGACTCTGACGACATCGTGGTGTTCTTCGGCGCGTGGGACTCAGGGCGGGGCGACTTTGATTCGGACGACGACAGCGATGGAGACGACATTATCGCGTTCTTTGGCGCGTGGGACGGCGGGTGCTGAACGACGGAACTCGCGGGGTCCGGCGACTTTATTCCGGGCGGCTGGCTCGCGTAACACGTTCGCGAGTTCTCGTCAGGAGTTCCCGTTCGGGCGGGCTGAGTTGCTCGCCGAAATCGGCTTCGATCATCTCGACGATCGCCAGCTCATGAGGCCGGCCGGATGCGCCTTCGAGGCCCCGCCACCAGCACTCCAACGGGCAGATGAGGTCGACGGCCGCAGTGAGGCGGCCCAGTGCCACAAGACAGCAGCAGCGCAACTCGCTGGCCCGGGGGCCGGCCGTTGAATCGAAGACGAAGGGAAACAACTCGAACCGGCCCAGCCCAGCCTCGTGCCTTCCTGCGCGGACGTCGTTCTCGGTCTGACGCACGATGGCCTCGCTGATCGCGGCGAGGGCCTCTGGCCGGTCTCGCTCGGATGCGATCCGCGCGTCGGTCGTCATCGCGGCCAGGAGTAACCGGCGCAGTTCGGGGTCGCCCAACATTTCGGAGGCGGCCAGAACTTCGGTCGCGGTCATGCCGCGGGAGAGACCCGCCAAGCGCTCTCGCCTGAGGTCTTCACTCGCAAAGGGCAGCGCGGCGGCGTGTCGGAAGCCGTCGATCGTCGGATCGTGAACCAAAATAGCGGTGAGGGCGGCCTCGAACAGGTTGGGGTGGCGTCCGGCCGCGTCGACCACTGTGCCGAAGGTTTCGCTGTCCCAGACGAGGGCATCAGCCGCGGCCCGCTGGACCGTTCCGGATGCGGAATCAAGCAAAGGCACCAGCCGCAGGAGGTCGTCGGTCTGCCCGAGCGCTCCGATCAGTTGAATTTCTGCGGCGGACAGGGCCGCGCCGTCGGTTCGGTCGACCAACTTGAAAATTCGCCGCTGATCCTCGTCGTGGATGGTGGCGGTGCGCACCATCGACCAAGCGGCCTCGGCGGCGGCGGCACGGGTTGTGGGATGTTCCAGCCACTTCAAAACCGGCGCGACCGCGTCTGCCCTCGGCCAGCGGGCGGAAGCGACGAGAAGGTTTTCGGCGACGGTGGGATCGGCTTCGGCGCGCAGGGCGGTGAGCACTGCGTCCTCGCCCTCTGGGACGCCCAACTGACGGACGAGCACCGCCGCATCGGCGCGGACGGCGGGCAGGGCGCTCGTCAGGAGGTTGATCGCCGCGCGGGCCACGGAGGAATCGAGCGCTCCGTTCACCGAGAGTTCGCGACGGGCCAGTTCGAAGCCCAGACGCTGGACATCCTGATCGGTGTCTGTCAGCATGGAAGCGAGCAGTTCCGACCGGCGATCCGAGGGAGTTTCCAGATGCAGTTTGCGGAGTGTTTCGAGCAGGCGGCCCTTGACGGCGATTCCGGCCGACTGCGATGCGCGTCGCGATACGGAAATTGAATCGAGGAGGAATTCGGACCATCCGAGTTCGCTCATTTGATCGGCCCGAGCCAACCATTCTTGCCATGCTTCCTGGGTCCGCCCGACCGCCGTAGCGCCGGTGAGTGATTCGATCGCCTGGAACGCCGCATCCCGAATCGGCGCGGACGGATGGCCAAGAAACGTACCGATGGAGCGTGCCGCATCGCGCGACCGAAAGACGGATAGCGCGCGGATGATCCGGGGCAGTTCATACTCTTCGGCCGCCTGGGCGCGGCGGTCAAGAATCGCGGCCAGAGCCGGGGCCGGTGAGGGGGATTCCTCGATTGCGGTCAGGAGATAGCGCCCGCCGCCGACGCCCGAGAGGGGCGTGGACAAAAGATTCTCGATGAGCGCGAGACCATCACCGGTCGACGCGTGCGCAACGAGGCGGGTCGCTGCGCCGAGGCGGGCGCGTTCAGAATCGGAGGCAGAGGTCAAGCCAGCGACCCACGCATCGAGATCCGCGGGCGATCTTGATTCCGCGCGGACCCCCGGACCCGGACGTCGGCCCAAACCCGGTTGGGCATGCGCGAGGCCGGCGACAAGAAGGAGCGCGGTCAACCCAGCGCGGATCATCTGGTGTCGGGCGTTGGGGACGGCGGACATCACGAGCAACCGTACGGTCAGGCCCGGGCCGACGTTCGCTCGGCGAGGAGACGTGAGGCCTCGTCGACGTCTTTATCGCCGCGGCCGGAGAGGTTAACGATGACGTGGTGTTCGCGCGGCAGGGTCGCGGCCAGTCGGCGTGCTGCGGAGATAGCGTGGGCGGACTCTAAAGCGGGGATGATGCCCTCGGTGGCGGCGAGGAACGAGAAGGCGTCGAGTGCTTCGTCGTCGGTCGCGACGGTGTATTCGACGCGGGCCGACTCCTTCCAGTACGAGTGCTCGGGTCCGACGCCTGGATAATCGAGCCCGGCCGAGCAGGAATGGACGTCCGCGGTCTGCCCATCGGCGGACTGAAGGACGTAACTGAGCGAGCCGTGCAGGATGCCCGGCGAGCCGAGTGAGAGAGGGGCGGCGTGATCGCCGGGCTGGCTCGATCTGCCTCCGGCTTCGACACCGACAAGCCGGACTCGCGGGTCATCGATGAAAGGAAAGAACATTCCGGCGGCGTTGGAGCCGCCGCCCACGCACGCGACCAGCACGTCCGGGAGGCGGCCGAGCGTGCGGAGGCACTGAGCCTTGGTTTCGCGGCCGATGACCGATTGAAAATCGCGAACAATCATGGGGAAGGGGTGGGGGCCTACGACCGACCCGATGATGTAGTGGGTGTTCTCGGCGGTCGCCATCCAGTCGCGCATGGCCTCGTTGGTGGCGTCTTTCAGGGTGCGGGAGCCTTCGTGGACCTCGCGGACGGTGGCACCAAGCAACCTCATGCGGGTCACGTTGAGGCGCTGCCGCCGGACGTCCTCGGAACCCATGTAGACTTCACATTCGAGGCCGAAGTGGGCGGCGGCCGTCGCGGTCGCGACGCCGTGCTGACCGGCGCCGGTTTCGGCGATGAGACGGCGTTTGCCCATTCCGATGGCCAACAGAGCCTGACCGAGGGTGTTGTTGATTTTGTGAGCGCCGGTGTGGGCGAGGTCTTCTCGCTTCAGCCAGAGTTCGGCACCGTTGGTGCCCGGGCAGCGGTCACGGACGCTCTGGGTAAGACGCTTGGCGTGATAGAGCGGGGTGGCGCGACCGACAAAGGACTGGTTGAGGGCCTGGAGCGACTCCCAGAATGGGCGATCGGATTGGACGCGGGTGTATTCCCGAGCAAGTTGATCGAGGGCCGCGACAAGGGTTTCCGGCACAAACGCACCGCCGAAGCCACCGAAGCGGCCGTCGGGGGTGGGCACTTCGGAGAGGCGCGCCGGAGCGGCCTTTGCCGGGATAGTCGAGGCGGTGCGGCTCATGTTCTAGAGAGTAGCGCAGAAGAGGGGGCAGCTATTTGCTGTCCGGCGCGACGGGGAACAGAAAGCGGAGCGCTGCGGGGAGGCGTTCGGCCCAGGCGTCTTCGTTGTGACCCGCATCGTCGTCGACGAGCAGCAGCCGACGGTCGGCGTGGAGTCCGGCGTCGGACAGGCGCTTCTCAAGTGCCCGGGCCGCATCGACATAGCCCTGGTTTCGCTCGGACCGCTCTGCGCCGACTCCGGTTTCGCTGCCGCCCATACCGAGATAAATCCGACCCGGCCATGTGGCGACGCCGTTCAGGTAGGCATCCCACGCCGCCACCTTGCCGGTGCGGAGCGGAAGGCTTTCGGCCAGCACCACGCCGAAAACATCGGGGTGGCTCGTCGCGGCGTACAGGCTGATGGCCGCGCCGAGCGAGCTGCCGCCGACGGCGGTATTTTCCGGGCCCATTGCGGTGCGGAAAGCACGCTGGACGCGGGGCAGGACGTCCGAGATCAACCACTGAACGTGTTCGGAGCCGCGCGGCGTGGCGCCGTCAATCGCGGCGAAGGGAAGGTATTCCTCGATACGACCCGCACCCGAATGCGGGATGGCGACGATGATAATCGGGCGCATCATGTTCCGCTCGATGAGGGTCGTCGCGGTCTCGTCGGCGCGCCACTCGCCGGGGACTGCGGGGAGTTTCTCGAAGACATTTTGGCCGTCGTGGAGATAGAGGACGGGATAGGTCTTCGCTGCGTTCTCGGGTTCGTCGTAGCCCGGGGGAAGCCAGACGAGGAGTTCGCGGGTGAGCGAGTTGGCAGCGCCAGCGCCGCCGCGGACTTCGAGGCGGCGGAGGTTCCCGGTCGCCTGGATCGTGCGGTAGGAATCCATCGCCATCTTGTCGGCGAACTCGGGTCGTTCGTCGCCCCAGTGGGCGACGGCCAACTCGATTTTGGGTTGCTCGCCGGTGACGAAGGTCGAAATGCCGATCGGCTCCAGGGTACGGTTTCCCGGGGCGGACATATCCGATCCGAGTTCTTCCAGTTCCCAGGAACCTCGGGTAAATTTGAACTCGATGGGCGTCCCGCCGGCGGGTTGGGGCATCAAGATGCGCCATCGCATGTCGGACTGCGGCGTGAGTTTGTATTGTTCGTCGGCGGGGTTCCAGTTGTTGAAGGAACCGGCGACGAAGATCGGTGAATCGGGCCTGGCCTTGCCGGTCTTATCTTCGACGACCAGGACAAAGCCCTGCGGGAGAGATTCCGGTTGGATGGAGCCTCTGGCCGAATCCGGCTGTGCGGCAGGGGTCGGCGGCGGCTCTGAGTTGCCCGGTGGAGGGGACTTTTCATCGGCACGTTGGCCCTCCGCCGGCCCGGACCGGCCCGCCAGCGCCTCGCCGACGGCGTTTGCGCCGCCGGTGTCACCAGCCCCCGCGCCGATGGGCGTCATCTTCCGGGGAGGATTGGCCAAGGAGAGTGCGATAGCCCAGATGAGCAACCCGATGATCAGGATCGGAAGGATCAACCAGATGCTGAGGAGAACATTTTGGCGGCGCATGTGCCACAATCCTATCGGTTTGACGGCCAGGATCATTCTCAACTCCGGTGCGGAAGAGGGGCGGGACGAGCGCTTTTGCCTCATCCGACGGCCGCGGGGATTGTCGGGCGCCGGGGTTCGGAGCGGCCCGGCGGAAGATCGAAACCGTTACCGCACTTATTCGAGCGGCGGATAGGCGTTGCGGGAAGTGCCCGCGGAGTTCACTTCTTCGCGAACGCGGCGGCGACGTTCGACCAGTTAACGACGTTCCACCAAGCCGCGACATAGTCGGGGCGCCGGTTCTGATAGTTGAGGTAGTAGGCGTGTTCCCAAACGTCGAGGCCCAAGAGGGGGGTGCCCTCGCAGCCGGCGATGGGTTTGCCCATGAGAGGATTGTCTTGGTTGGCGGTGGAGCAGATCTCGAGTTGGCCGCCATTGGCGACCAGCCAAGCCCAACCGGAACCGAAGCGACCAGTACACGCCGTGGCGAATTTTTCTTTGAACGTATCGAACGAACCGAACGCGGCGGTGATGGCGGAAGCGAGTTCGCCGGTCGGGGCACCGCCGCCACCCTTACCGGGTGCGGCCATGAGGTCCCAGAACATCGAGTGATTGACGTGTCCACCGGCGTTGTTACGGACGGCGGCGCGTTTATCGTCGGGAATTTCCGAGAGCCGTTGGATGATTTCAACCCCGCTTAGCTCGGCGAACGCGTGTCCTTCCAGAGCCTTGTTGGCGTTCGTGACGTAGGCGGCGTGGTGCTTCCCGTGATGAATGGTCATGGTTTTGGCATCGAGGTGGGGTTCCAAGGCGTCGGGGGAGTATGGAAGGGGGGGCAGGGTAAGGGGCATGGGGAACCTTTGGGTCAAAAGTGCGGGGAGTCAGATCATTTCGAACGACTTGTGGAAACGATGTTCAAAAGGCGGAAAGCGGCACCCGGCGGCGGCGGATTATGGTATGTTGTGGGAGGGCGGGCGGCGATATACCTAACGTTATCCAAACCAAAGATGATGTTAAGAATTAGAGAGATTCGGGTTCTAGGACGATGAATTGTACCAAGATGGTGGGAGTGTGGGCGGTTCTTTCGGAAGATACAGGATGGGTGGATTTCGGGACGTGATGTGGAACGGGTTTCATTAGAAAACACGGGTTTTTGTGAAGATTTGAGGGAACAATCGGCGACTTGCAACGTATGATGGGTTCAGGAGAAGGTCAGTCCTAATGTGTGTTTTCGGACCTGCACAGCCAGAGATTCCGAATACGAACTAAAAAAGGATTAATGACCATCACCAGGAGCCGGGGCCTTACGGATGAGGCTCGACGAGTTCATACCAGGCGTTCCAAGGTCGGGCGTGGCGGGATTTGGAGTCCGGAGTGTCCCTCTTGAAAGGGAGCACTGGCTGCAAATTCTGTCGTGGGTGGATTGACTCGATCGGGATCGGCTCGGATCGTCAAAGATCCGGACAGATTTTCCGGTGAACGGCGATCGGCGCTGGGTTCAGGCCGGTTCAGTAAAGGTGGTTTCATGCCGAGCAGTTCGAGCCGGAAGAAAGAGACCGACGAAGGTGTGGGAATGAGTGCAAAGCGAGCCGGGTCGAAGACGACCGTGCTTTCCAAGGCGGAGGTGGCCGCGGGGTCAACCGTAATCGCCGCAGCAAGGACGACGATGATGCGCGACAGTGTAATTAAACGAAACGTGAGTCCGTTGGAGCAGGTGCGTCGCCGGAGCCGCGCCGGAGTGGCCACAGAGGCGACTTCATCCGCTGGCGCCAAGGCCGGGAAGGCATCGGTCCGGCGCCGTCTGAGCCGCGAGGACGAGCAGTTGCTGGTGCAGATCATGTCGTGCGAGCAGGATTTCATCCCGAGCCCGGAGTTCGAGGAAGAGGGTGCGGAGGACCGCATTTACTCCAAGGGCGGGGAGATTCCGAAGCCCGACACGACGTGGTATCACCCGGTGATGGACGATCTGTCGACAGCCCGCAATCGCACGGTCAAGAGTGCCCAGCAGGTTATTCTGACGGGCGCCCAGGAAAAGATTTTGTTCCACCAGTTCAACTATGCGCGGTTCCGAATCCAGCGCATTCAACGTGACGTGTGGAGCGGGGACAGCAAGCAGCCTTCGCCGGAGCAGGCGCAGGAAGTCCTGCAGTGGTACCGCATTTCGGACCGTATCCGCGAGCAGATCGCGGAAACGAACCTGGCCCTCGTGCTGGCGATGGCGAAGCGTACCCGGATGAGCGAGGTTGACTTCGCGGACCTTGTGAGCGAGGGCAACATGGCTCTGCTGCGGGCGGTCGACAAGTTCGACGCGGGTCGCGGCTACAAATTCTCGACATACGCCTGTCGGGCGATTCTGAAGGCATTCAGCCGGCAGGGGATGAAACTGAGCAAGTACCGTCAGCGGTTCCCGACGGATTTCGATCCGAAGCTCGAAAAGTCCAACTTCCTTGAGACCAAGCGGTCGACGTTCGAGAAGGACGCCGCGGAAGAAGTGAAGCGGATTGTCATGGAGAACCGGGCCGACCTCAGTGATGTGGAACGCACGGTGATCGAGCATCGGTTCGGCCTTGAAGCCGGCGAGATCGAGAAGCCGATGACCCTGGAGCAGGTTGGACAGATCATCGGCGTCACGAAGGAGCGTGTCCGGCAAATTCAGAACAAGGCGATGGAGAAGATTCGTCTGCAACTTGAAGCGAACTTCCTAGGCAACCGCGAGGCGCTCGAGGCGCAGCAGGCACAGTTGGCCGAGCAGTTGAGCGGTGTGGGCGGGGCGGGCGGCGGCGGTTCGGGCAAGGGCTCCGGCAACGCCGCGAAAGCCTCGTCCGGTTCGGGCAAGGGTGCTGGTCAGGGTTCGGCCCAGTACGGCGGGCTTTCGCCCGACGTGCACTTGGTCCAGTCGCTGAGCCGGGCGCTGGCCGAGAGCCTCTCGCTGAACTGAAGCGGAGTCGGGCGAGGACCCCATACATCAACCTATGCGGGGCCCGGTTGTTCCGGGCCCCGTTTTTTTATTCCCGTTGTCCGATCGATTGAACCCTGGCGAGAGGGCGTACGGAGTGGTCTAGTCACCGGCGGCGGACGCGACGGCCGAATCCGACACCGAGGGCGACGAACGCCATCGCGACCGAGGGTGCCGGAACCGTCAGTGCGTTGGCGAACACATAGGTTCCGATCGCGGTCCCGCAGGCCAGCCCCTCCTGATTGTCGAACTGCCAGTGGATCCCGCCGAAGATGCGGCTCATTCCGGCGTCCTCCATGGCGGCATTCAGGCTGGTGTATTCGCGCGACCGACCGTCGCCGGTGATGGTGAAGGTGGCGGCGTCGCCGCCGAGAAACTGCGCCAGGATGGTCGCGGCGGCGGAACTGAAGGTGCTGTGCCCGCTGGCATAGGACGGATGGTTCGGGGTCGCGAAGAGGGGGGTCCATGCGGCGTCGCCGACGGTGTCGCCGTTGGTGTCGGCGTCGCCCTCGCGGATTCCGGTGATCGGGCGCCAGAACATGCTGGAATACTTGCCTTCCCAACAGGTGATCCCGGCATCGGCCTCGGCGATGCCCAGAAGAGCGAACATCCGGGCGTTTTCTTCGATGGTCAGGCCGCGACTGACGGAGATCTGTTGGGCGGCCTGGTTCCACTGCCCTGGGGGCGTGACGGTGTTGCCCCCGGCTCGCCAGAGAAACGCGGTGTCGGTGTCGTAGGCGGTGCGGGTGGCGCTGGTCGCCGAGCCAAGATCGCGCACCTCGTTGTACGCGGCGGTGTACGCCGCGCTGTCGAGGGCGGGGACGGGGGCGATGGCAAACTGGGTTGCGCTTGCGACGGTGAACGGACGGACGTTGCGCCACTGCGGCAGGGCAGGATCGGCGAACGCGGGGGCGGTGCGACGCCACTGACCGGGGAGCGTCCCGTCGGGAACGAAGGGGGCCGGGTTGCTGCTTCCATCGTTGAGACGGCTGGCGAGCAGCCCCGAGGCCGCCGAGTTTCCGAGGGATATGCCGTCGAGCTTGCCTGCGCCATCCGGGATGGCCGCGAGTTGTGCGGCGAGCCGGGCATCAAAGACCGCAGTTCGAGCGGGGAAGAGGGAAGCGAGTGTGTTGCGGGAAGCGACGGCCGCGGCGGCCTGTTTGTTCGTACCTTCGGGGCAGTCGTAATAGGTCGTGTACGGGCGATAGTTTCGATCGATCGAGTTCACGGCTTCGAAGGCGGCGACGTGAACCATCGCCATGGCTCGCCCAGCGGCGGGTGGCGCGGTGTTTTCGAGTCGGATGGATTCCAGGAGTTCCTGATTCCACTCGGTGATGACATCCTGGGCAATGGAGTGGGTGCTCCCGCCCGAGAGCGCGATCAGTGCGGCGAAACGAAGAAGCGAACGAGTCATGGGTCTCTCCTCGATGGTCGGTGGTGACCGGCCCGAATCGAGATATTAACAGGTATCCGCAGGTGTGCAAGACATTTCAGCGCGAAGTTGTGGTCATGCAGGACGCGACGGATTCATGGCGCGGCTACGGGTTCGGGTCGGCGCGCGAGCCCCGCCTATAAAAACTGTCGCGCCGAAACCAAACACGGGTTTTTCCGCCGTCAATTCGGGGGCACCGCGCGAATACGATCGTGGGTGACCCAACTTGGTTATAGGATTGTTGTCATCGGCGGGGGACACGCGGGCGTTGAAGCCGCGTGGGCGGCGGCGAATTTGAGTCCAACGGGCCCGGACGGGCCGGCGACCGTGGCGCTCGTCACGATGGATCCTTCAAAAATCGGCGTGATGTCCTGCAACCCCGCGATCGGGGGCTTAGCCAAGGGCCAGTTGGTTCGCGAGATCGATGCCCTGGGCGGAGTGATGGGCCTCGCGACCGACGCGACGGGAATCCAGTTCAGGGTACTGAACACCAGCAAGGGTCCGGCGGTGCACGGCCCGCGGGCCCAGTGCGACAAGCACGCGTACGCGGAAGCGGTGCAGCGGATGATCGGTTCGCGGCGAGCAATCGACGTCATCGGCGGCAGCGTTGAGGAGATCTCGGTAGCGGCGGGACGGGCGGTCGGGGTCGTCGTCCGCGGGGCGGGGCAGCACATGGTTGCCCTCGACGCGGCGGCTGTCGTGCTCACCACCGGCACATTCATGCGAGCATTGATGCACTCGGGGGAAACGAAGTCGGAGGGCGGTCGCTTCGGCGAGGGTTCGGCGGTGGGAATCTCCGCGTGCTTGCGCGGGCTTGGGTTTGAGTTGGGGAGGCTCAAGACGGGTACTCCGCCGCGGATTCGGCGCGGGAGTGTGGACTGGGAGAGTCTGACGCCGCAATGGGGCGATTCGCCGGCGAACGCGTTCAGTGATCTGAGCGGGCTGGGCGAATCGGGCGCGGACGCGTGCCCCAGCGTGGCGACGTTCCCGGCGTTGCCTCAGATCGAGTGCCGGCAGACCCAGACGACGCCCGAGATTCACGCGCTGATCCGTGCGAACCTGCATCGGGCGCCGATGTACAGCGGGCAAATCGAGAGCACCGGGCCGCGCTATTGCCCATCGATCGAGGACAAGGTGGTTCGGTTCGCCGAGCGCGCGAGCCACGGCGTCTTCCTGGAACCCGAGAGCCTGCGGGATGACTGGGTGTATGTGAACGGGGTGAGCACGAGCCTGCCACCGGACGTTCAGGACGCGATCGTTCGGATGATGCCGGGGTGCGCGCGGGCCGAGATCTTGCGGTACGGATATGCGGTGGAGTACGACATGGTGCGGCCGCATCAGATTTTCGCGACGGGGATGACGCGCTCCATTGCGGGGCTGTTTCTCGCAGGGCAGATCAACGGAACGAGCGGTTACGAGGAAGCGGCGGCCCAAGGTTTGGTCGCCGGGGTGAACGCAGCGCGGTATGCGAACAACGAGCCGGAATGGACGGTTGGTCGGGACGAGGGGTATATCGGTGTGCTGATGGACGACCTGGTGACGAAAACGCCGGTTGAACCCTACCGAATGTTCACGAGCCGGGCGGAGCACCGGCTGATGCTGCGCAGCGACAACGCTGCGGATCGCCTCACCCCGGTCGCGGAACGACTCGGGCTCCTCGCGGATTCCGGGTTGGGAGCGATGCGGCTCGAACGGTTCGCCCGGCGAAAGGCGGACCTTTTCCGGCTGAGCACGGAGCTTGAGACGATCCGGTATGAGGGTCGGACGGCGTCGGTGATGCTGCGGGCCCACGACGCCGACCCGGAGAAGATCGCGGCCCGAATCTGCGGCGAGCGGGCGGACTTGGCATCGATCGCGCGGTCGACATGGAGCACGGCGGTTGCGGAGAAGCGGTACAACGTGTACATCGAGCGGCAGAAAGCGGATGTAAAGCGGGCATCGGAGATGGAGTCTCGAGCTATCCCCGCCGACGTTGATTACCGCGGGTTCACGCACCTGCGCAACGAGGCCCGGCAAGCTCTTCTGAAATTTCGCCCGGCCACGATGGGTCAGGCGTCGCGGCTGGAAGGCCTCACGCCAGCGGATGTGACGCTTCTGGCGGTTCTGGTGCAACGGTGGAGGGTGGCAAACTCGCGGAAGGCCGCCGACGACATCGGGGCCGCGTAGCGGTACGCTCCCCGCAGCCATGACCGCCATGATCGTGCTCGCTGCCACCGACGCCGCCTCTCTGGGGTTTGCCATCGACCTGATGGTGATCTTTGCCTCGGCGGCGTTGGTCGCGGCACTGTTCCAACGCTTCCGACTCGAATCCATTCCGGGGTTCCTCATCGCGGGGGTGCTGGTGGGGCCGCACGTCCTGGGGTTAGTTCAGGATTCGCCCCGCATCGAGCAGATCTCCGGGCTCGCGGTCATCCTGCTGATGTTCGGCATCGGCCTCCACCTCGACGTCGGGAGCATCCGGCGCGGCATGGTCCACTTTTTAGGGATCGGGATCGTTTCGACGCTGGCGTTTGTGGTGCTCGCGTGGATCGGGCTGCGAGTGGTGGGGGTGAGCGGGCCGGTCGCGCTGTTGCTGGCAATGGCGGCCTCGATTTCATCAACCGCGGTTTTCGTGCGTGTCGTGTCGTCCAGAAAGGAAATGCGGGCGGTTCACGGACGCACGGGGCTTGGGGTCTCTATCGCACAGGACGTGTTGAGCGTGGCGATTCTGGCCTTGGTCCCGGTGGTGGCCCGCGGCGCAACCGGAACCGTGGAGGGAACCACAGACGGCTCGACGCTCCCCGGCTGGCTCGAATTCCTGGCAGCGGCGGGCAAGGGCCTGGGCGGGGTGATGGTGATGCTGGCCGTCGGCCGATTTGTGCTGCCGCGGCTGCTCCACTTGGTCGCGAAAGCGGGCTCGGGCGAACTGATGCTGGTGGTGTCCGCTTCGGTAGCGCTGGTCGCCGCGGTGGGGACCAAGGTACTCGGGTTCAGCCCCGAGATGGGCGCGTTCCTGGCGGGATTGTTGTTGGCGTCGACACCGTATCGCTACCAGCTTTCGGGGTTGCTTTCACCGCTGCGAGATCTTCTGATGGCGATTTTTTTCACGGCGGTGGGCCTGGCGGTGGATCCGACGCTGATGCTGGACCACTTTTGGGTGGTTATGGGCGGCGTAGCGGCGGTGATGATCGTCAAGACCGGCCTTATATCAGTCACGGCTTGGGCGGGCGGCGTTTCGGCTCCGTCGGCTCTGCTCACGGGGGTGTACCTGGGCAACGCGGGCGAATTCACCATCGTGATTCTCGGGGCTGCTGCGGCGGCGGGCGGCGTCTCCGCGGGCGAGCAGAGTCTGGGCGTGACGGTCGTGATTCTTTCGCTGATCGCGACCTCGTTTGTCATCGGACCGAGCCACGCCGTGGCGGCCCTCCTGAAGAGGGTGCCGATATGCGGCCTCTTCAGCGGGGAGGGGCTCAACGCCCCGGTTCCAACGATCGTCACCGACCACTCGGCGGTCTCGGGGCATGTGATCATCGCGGGGTTCGGGCCGGTGGGGCGGTCACTCGCCGATCGGTTCGACCTGCTGGGCATGTCGTATGTGGTGGTGGAGCTCAACAGCAAGACGGTCGAACGACAGGCGGCCCGCGGCCGACGGGTGGTGTATGGAGACGTCACCAACCCGGAGGTTCTGGAGTCAGCGGGTATTCATCGGGCCGACGCCGTGATCCTCACGTTCCCCGACGACGAAGTCATGCTGCGAGCGTGCGCGGCGGTGCGCGCGCTTGCCCCCTCGGCGTTTGTGGCGGCCCGGGCCAATTTTCTGAGCGCGAGTTTCCGCGCCCAACAAATGGGGGCGGACCACGTGACGGTCGAGGAGATTGCGACGGCCCAGGCCATGGAAAGGGAGGTGCTGGCGAAGCTTGTGAAGCGGTCTGCGAAGATCGAAGCGATGGCGGCGGAGGAAATGTCGGAGTCCGGGAACGCGATTGAAACGCTTGATCCACAGAGCCTCGGGATCACCGAGGTGAGCCCAGAGGGAGACCGGCCGGACAAGAAGTCACGAGAGTTCACCCCTTGATCTGCGATTGCCTTCGTCGGCGCTCCCTTGGGGTCCAAGTTGCCATAAAAACCGGGTGAGGGCTCAGTAAGAATTGAAAGGGCGGTTCGGAAATCGCTCTAGGCGACGGGCGGCTTGGAAACTTCCTTCGGGACGTCGTCGCTCAACTGACGGAGTTCGTCGCGCAGGATGGCCGCGAGTTCGTAGTTTTCCTGTTCGATCGCCTTCGAAAGCCGCTGCTTGAGTTCGGCCTTCTGACTCACGGGCAACTTGGGAACGAGGGCATCGCGCATGGAGCGCAGCATCCGCACTTCGTCGGATTCATCAAACGCCGCGGCTTGGCCGTGTTCCTGAAAGAACCGCTTGAGCGCATCAAGGCCTTCATCGATCGCGTGCAGGGCGGCCTTGGGCTCTTCGGCGGCCAACGCCCGACTGGCGAGCGCGCGGGAGCGAACCATGGTGATATACGGACGGAACTGTTCGAGGACGGTTCGGTCGTCTTCTTCGAAAGCGTGTTTGCGGCAGAGGTCCAGCACGCGCAGATTCCGGGTGGTATCGCGGATCACTCTGCCAAAGTCTTCGAGAGTCAGGAGGGCAAGGTAGCGCTGGTAGTACTGAGCGGCTTCTTCGCGCAGCATCCTGCATTCGTCGGCCGATAACGTTTGGGGCTCATCGGACTTGGCGTCGTTGGGTGAAAACCCTCCACTGCTTCCGGTGCTCTGGAACTCCGGCTCGTCGTCAACTCCTCCCTCGGAAGAGCTCGATGAATCCCCTTGATCGCGTCCGGAGAGGGAATCCGGGTCTTCGGGATGCTCAATTTTGGCTTCCAAGTAATCGAGCACGGACTCAAAGCCAAAGGGGCGAGCCCCGTCGGGGCGGCCGTCCGCCAGCATCTGGATGATTCCCAAGTCCAAGCGGACCTGGATTTTGGACGTTCCGTCGGAGGTCGGGACGATCCGGGCGACGATTTTCCCGGATTCGTACGGCCAATCGTTCAGAAGTCTGGAAATGTCCTGGTCCATAATGGCGTCTCGGCTCTTTCTCCCGTGGGGCAAAGCAATTGTAGAGCGCGAGGGGGGCGAGCGCGGGCGTTTTGGGGGGTGGAGTTGAGCCTCGCCGGAAGGATTTTCCGCAAAACAGAAAAAAGAGTTCGCGCGCGCCTTGCATTTCGGCAATTCTGTGTCACCTTGTTGGCGTGGCGATCCGTTCGTGAGAGGTTTCTCATGGCGCATTTCGGCCGTGTCGATGAAACCCGCGTGATGGAATTGGCGGATAGTTTCGGGTCGGTGTTCGATTAGGTAGGCGGTTGGTCGCCGCGACATTCTTCAATGACCGGGGGTACGGCGGTTCTCGCCGGGAAGGTGGACAGGAGTAGTGAGGCAAATGGCAGGAAATACGACCGGCTCGGTCCGCGCCGCCGCTGGTTCGGAAGCGCCGCGCTCCGGACTCCAGCAGTACATCCGGGACATTCAGCGCTATCCGCTGCTTACGGCTGAACGCGAGCGCGAGCTCGGTTGGGCGATCATCAACGACAATTGCCCGGTGGCGCGTGAAGAGATGATCCGGGCCAATCTGCGGCTGGTGATTTCGATCGGGAAGAACTACGTGAATCGGGGTCTGACGCTTGCGGACCTTATCGAGGAAGGTAACATCGGGCTGATGCGCGCAGTGGACGGGTTCGATCCGGCCCAGGGCGCTCGGTTCAGCACGTATGCGTCGTGGTGGATCAAGCAGGCGATCAAGCGGGCTCTTGTGAACGCGGCTCAGCCGGTTCATATCCCGGCCTACATGGTTGAACTGGTTGCGAAATGGAAGGTCGCGGTTCGGACCATCGAAGCGCAGACGGGAACGACGCCCAGCTTGGCCGATATCGCCCGCAGCATGGAACTGCCGTTGAGCAAAGTCCGGATTATCCGGCGTGCGGTCAAGGCATTTCAGACGCCCACCCAGGAGTCGGTCGCGAACAACGGACGTAACCTCCAGTCGATGAGCGAGATCATCGCCGACCCTCGCTCGGGCACTCCGGATGAACGGATGTTCCAGAACGAGGAACTCGACCTTTTGAAGCAGCTTCTCGCCCGGATCGATGACCGCGACGCCCGCGTCCTCAAGATGCGTTTCGGGCTTGACGGTTGCGAACCGCTCACGCTCAAGCAGATCGCGGATGAGATCAATCTTTCGCGTGAACGGGTCCGCCAAGTGGTGGATGAGGCCTTGACCAAACTCAACTCGCAGTTGAGCGACGAGCGGCCCACCCGGTTTCTGAAAGAGGTACCGGAATCCTCCAACGGGCAGGCCAGGATGCTGAGCGCCCAGTTTCTGGCCCTCCGCCCCGACGAGGCCGATGGGGTGGACTGAAACCGCGGAGTTTGGACGATTTCTGACGGTGCGGGGGTGCTTTTTAACCGACGTTTCGGCTACGATCGTTCCATGACGATAACGGTTTGCCTTCGCCACCCACCCGTCGTTTCCAGCACTTCATTTTCGTCGACGCGCGATTCCGGCTCACGAGCCCGGTTCGCGCTGCGCTTCCGTTCTTCGGCGATAGGATTCGTCGTGTTGGTGGCCGCGCTGGTGGCCGGGGCGGACTCGCCGCACGGAATCGCCCGGGCCGATGAGTTTGTCTCGCGGCTGAATGCGCCGTACGCCGCACTGGCCAACGACAAACGGTCGGATCTGATTCTCCTGCCGGTGTTGGCGAGGATGGCGGAGCCGCCCATCGGGGTCGCGACGTTGGCGCAAGCGCGGCTCTTACCCGGGTCGTCCGCGGACTTTGCGGTGGCGGCGGCGTGGGCCAAGGCCGAGGGCCAGCAGGCGGTCTTGAAGGCGATTGCGGAAGTCACGAAAGAGCGGGAATGGCGCAAGGCAACCGCCTTCGGCCTTCCGTACGGCGTTGACAGCACTCCTCAGGACATCGTCCGATCGGGTCTCTACACCGACCTTGGAGATCCACCCAGTCTGGCGGGAGCGGACCATCGGTTCCTGCCGCGCCTCGACATGGCGGGGATTCTCGTGAATATTGAGGCCACCCGTTTGGCGTCGGAGGGCAAGCCCAGCGATGCGATCGATGTGCTGCTTAACTGGGCGGCGGTCTGCCGGCAGATGGTGGACAGGGCGTTTTTCGCAGAGGCCGCATGGGGCCTCACAAACATGATTCCCACGTTCGAGCGGGTCCGGGATATCGCGTATCAGGATACCCGGGGTGGCAAGGTGATGGACATCAAACGTCTTTACGAGCAGATCCAGCGGATGCTGCCGGGGGCGTTGCTGGACGTTGATCGTCTGCGGATTCCGAACGGAGACGCGACCGCAGCTGAACAGTTGGTTTCTCGAGTCTACAGCGGACGGAGCGGCCCTGATGAGGCGGTCTTCGGCTCGACGATGGCGCGGCTGGGCGCCGGCAAGTTTCCGTTGCGGTTAATGAGCGAGTCGGCGAAATGGCGGTCGGCGGCGTCGAGTCAGGGGACGATCTATGAAGTGAAGGACACGAGCGAGGCGATCTTCGCGGACTGGGACACCCGCTGGTCGCTCGGGTTCTTTGACCGAAAGCAGGGGACACCCACCGAGTACAGCAAACTCGACCGGGTGCGGTATTCGGTGATTGACCGCGCGGTGCCTGACTACGGGCGACTCCTCGATCTGCGTCAGGCGGTGCTTCTGGAGCGCATCGGGACGAGCCATGCTCTCTCGCTGGTGGGCTTCGCGTACACCGCGAAATCCTTCCCGCCGGATGCGTCGTCGGTTCGTCCGCGCTGGTTAAGAACCATTGAGGACGACCCCTTCAGCCGGGATCTGCTGACGCAGAACTCGTTCCCGCTCCGATACTTTGTGCCGATCCGCGACGACGCGCAGAACTCGCGTGAAGAAGCCAAACCCCACGAGATGAGCGTTGTGCCGACGAGCGGTGATCCGTTCAGCGTGCGGTTGCGTGAGGACACGATGGTGGTTTACTCCGTTGGGACGGACCAAGCCAACAACCGGGCCAGGCAAGTGCAGAACACCTCGTCTCTGGTGCAGGGCGCGGACTATCTCATCTGGCCGCCGATGCTGTATCTGCAGCGGCAGAATCTGATGGACCGCGGCGATCTGAAATAAACTGCGGGGCCGAACGCGGCGCACTGCGCGGCTCGCGCCCGGGGAGCACATGACCAATGTCCGATCCGTCGGTAAAAAAAATGGTGATCATCGGTTCGGGACCGGCCGGGTGGTGCGCGGCGATCTATGCCGCGCGGGCCCAGCTGGAGCCTGTGGTATATTGCGGGGTTCCGAAGCAAGACCCGGGGCCGGTGCTGCCGGGTGGGCAACTCATGCTGACGACGGAGGTCGAGAACTACCCGGGGTTCGAGCACGGCATCAAGGGCCCGGACCTGATGGACACCTGCCGGCGCCAGGCGGAGCGGTTCGGCACCAAGGTGATCGAGGACGACATCGACCGGTGCGACTTCTCGAAGCGGCCTTTCACGCTGTTCCCCGCCGAGGGCGGCGAGGTGCGAGCCGAGTCGGTGATTATCGCGTCGGGAGCGGTGGCCAACTGGCTGGGTTTGGATAACGAGATGAGACTGGCCCGGACCGGTGGAGCGGTCTCCGCGTGCGCTGTATGCGATGGGGCGTTGCCCGTCTTCCGTGGGCAACCGCTGGCGGTGGTGGGGGGCGGCGACACGGCGATGGAAGAAGCGACGTACCTCACCAAGTTCGGGTCGATGGTGTATGTGATCCACCGTCGCGATTCGCTGCGGGCCAGCAAGATCATGCAGAAGCGGTTCATGGATCGCCCCAACGCCCGCGTGCTTTTCAACAAAGCGGTGGAGGACGTGCTGGGCGAGACCAAGTGCTCGGGCGTCAAACTTTTGGACACGGTGACGGGTGAGCGCTCGATTCTGGAAGTGAAGGGGCTTTTCATCGCCATCGGGCACACCCCCGCGACAAAGTTCTTGAACGGGGCCGGGATCGATCTCAACGAGAAGGGATACATCGACCTGAAAGGGCGGAATTCGTATACGAACATCCCGGGCGTGTTTGCCGCGGGCGACGTCGCCGATGCCGAGTATCGCCAAGCGATCACCGCGGCGGGGATGGGGTGCCAGGCGGCCCTGGATGCGGAGCGGTGGTTGGCGGCGCAGGGGATCGACTGACCGGGCCGGTTCCGGAATCGAACAATTCGCGATGAGAGGGAGCGGCGGATGAAGACCACAGGGATCGCGTTCGGGTTGGCGGCGTTCATCGGGCTTGCGGGGTCGGGAGTGGTAGCGCGGGTGCAGCCGGAGGCCAGCGAGAGGCCGTCGCCCGCGAAGATGCCGCGGGCCGCGGGCGAGATCGCCTTCAACGCCGAGACCTTCGTCGAGGGAATAGAGGTGCCGTGGGCGATCGCATTTCTGCCCGATGGTTCAATGCTCTTTACGGAGCGGGCCGGGCGCGTGCGGATCGTCAAGGACAACATGCTGGACGAGAAGCCCGTGTATGAGGTGCCGGGGCTGTGGACCGGCGGTGGCGAGATCGGCCTGATGGGTCTGTGCCTGCACCCGGAGTTCAAGGACAACGGGTTTGTGTATATCTCGTACGGCTACCGCCCCGACAAGGACATCCGAGTCGAGCGGTTCGTCTACAAAGACGGCGGATTCACGGACGGAACGGTGATCATCAAGGGCTTTCCTGCCGCCGCGAACCACGCCGGGTGCAAGGTCGCGTTCGGCCCGGACAAGAAGTTGTATATCACGGTGGGTGAACGGTTCCGCAAGGAACTGGCGCAGGACATGTCGTCGTTGGGTGGGAAGATTCTGCGGCTGAACGATGATGGCAGCATCCCGGAGGACAACCCGTTCGTGGGCAAGGATGGCTCACGACCGGAAATCTGGGCCTTCGGAGCCCGAAATCCGCAGGGTCTGGACTGGCACCCCGAGACGGGCGTGATGTTCGACACCGAGCACGGGCCCAGCGGCGAACCGGGCTTGAAGGGTTCTCGTTCCGACGGCGACGAGTTCAACGTGGTGAAGAAGGGCGACAACCTGGGATGGCCGTTGATCCATCACGATCAGAAGCAGGACGGGTTGGTCACGCCGCTGATCCAATGGACGCCCGCGGTGGCGCCGGCGAGCGGGGTCTTCTATAAAGGATCGCTTTTTCCTCAACTGACGGGCAACTACCTCGTCGGAATGCTCCGCGGTACCCGGCTGGTTCGGATCGTGCTGGAAGGCGAGAAAGTCGTGAAGGAAGAAACGCTTCTTGAGGGCGTCGGCCGCATCCGCTGCGTGGCCGAGGGCCCGGACGGGTCAATCTATGTGGCGACCTCCAACCGCGACGGGCGAGGGCGCCCCGCCGCCATCGATGACCGCATTTTTCGGTTGACGCCGAGGTAACGCGGCGGTCACGGTTCGTTACGGACGGTGCCGTGCAGCGAAAGACGGTCGCTCGAATTGATGCGAACGGGCACGACACGGCCGACGAGTTCGGCGGACCGAGCGGCTTCCGCCTCGATGAAGACGATGAGGTCACCCTCGGTACGGCCCGACAGTTGCACGATCTCATCGTCCAGAACCGTTGCCGCCAGCGGGGATTCGCCCAGGTCGCGCCCGCCGATGGTGATCGCGACGGCACCCGCGGACTTGAGTTGACCGCTGGTCATGCCGCGTTTTTTCAGCGAACGCCGGCTGACACCCTCGATAAAGACATCGAACGTAAGGCCCACCTGTTGCATGCCCAAGGTGTGGCTGATCGCGTCCTGCATCCGGAGCAGTTCGTTGTTGCGGGTTCGCTTCACCGCTTCGGGCACGTCGTCCGGGAGTTTGTCGAACGCGATGGTCCCGGGCCGCGGCGAGTACTTGAAGATAAAAGCGTTCTTGTACTGGGCGGCGAGCAGAAGCCTTTTGCTGGCGTCGAAGTCTTCATCGGTTTCGGTGGGGAAGCCGACGATAAAATCGCCGCTGACGGTGAGCGGCCGGCCGATCTCGGGCTGGTCAAGAAAACGGCGGGCGCGGGCCAGAAACTCCAGATATTCCTCGATCTCGTAGCCGCGGTTCATGAGCTTGAGAAGGCGGTTGGAACCGGTCTGGGCGGGGACGTGCAGATAGCGGCAGATACGCGGCGACGCCCGCATGACCTCCAAGACATCGTCACCGAAATCGCGCGGGTAACTGGTGACGAACCGCAGCCGCGAAATCTCGGGGATCTCGTCGTGGATCCGCCGGAGAAGGTCCGCGAAGGTCGTCACACGGTCGCCCGCGAAGGGATCACGCCGGTGCCCGCCGGTGTAGGAGCGGCCCTTCTGCGGCTGGACGTGGCCATTGGCCGTCACCGCCGCCCCGTGCTCGAAGCGGTAGTGATTGACGGTCTGGCCCAGGAGGGTGATTTCAGACACGCCCGCGTCGGTGAGTTTGCGGCATTCGTCGACGATATGGTCGGGCGGGCGATGGACCTCGGCCCCGCGCGTAAAGGGAACCACGCAGTAGGTGCAGAATTTGTTGCAGCCACGGGTGATGCGGACGTACGCGGAGCGCCGCACGGGCGCGTCGGGATCGACCGGGGAAACGCTCCTGGACAGGTCGAGAAGTTCCAGAGAATCTTCGGCGGCGGCGAGGGTCGCGCTGCGCCGTGATGTGTTGCCCTGCAGGGCGACCGAGCGTGCGGAGACCGCCGCGGCGGCACCCTCGGGGCGTCGGTCGTCGGCCAGCATCGACTCGCGGGTGCGGACGGCGTTATCGATGAGCGAAGGGAGTTTGTCGAGTTCGCCGGGGCCGCACAGGATATCGACGACGGGCATCCGCCGGATCAGGTCGATTCCATCGCGCTCCGCCATGCACCCCAGCACGCCCACGACGAGCGCGGGTTCGGCCGCCTTGCGTTCGACCAGTTCACCCAGCCTGCTCCACACCTTCTGTTCTGCGCGGTCGCGGACGGAGCAGGTGTTGTAGAGGACGACGTCGGCGGCCCCGGAGGTATCGACGAAGCGGTAGCCGAGGGCGCGCAGCCGGCCAGCGACCAACTCGGAATCGAGTTCGTTCATCTGGCATCCGAAGGTTTCGAGATAGACGCGCTTGGACATTTTGGAGGGCGATGATATGGGGCGAAAGAGATGACACGCGGGAGGAGGCCATCTCCGACGGGGACGACCGGTCAGTGTTCGGTCGTTGTCCCCTACGCTGGGTCATGTTTCGGGGTCTTTCGCTGGCGGCCAAATGTCTGGTGGTTTTCGGTGGGGCGATTATCCTGATCGTGACCGCCGCGATGACCGTCCCGTGGTTGCGGATGATCGGGCTGATCGACGCGGGGCAGTTGGAGGTGTCGCGTCAGATGGTTTCGACGTGGGAACGCCTGGCCCCGGGCGAGCAGGAAACAGCCCGACCGACGTGGTTTGTTCCCTCCATGAGCGGGGGCGAATCGGAGGAGCGGGGCGGGATTGAGGCCCGACGGTTGGGGCTGCAGCGGGCGGCCGAACTGGCCCGCACCGACCCGTTTTTGGAGCGCGCGATTTCGGTGTTTTCAGACGACCCGGATCGGGAGGAACTGCAGGATGCGCATTGGACGGGGACGAGCCGCGAGTACCGGTATGTGAAGGCCGAGCGACGGGGATTGAACGGTCAGAGGGACTTGGCGGGACTGGTGTTGCTGCAGCGGCGGTCGATCGAGGCGACCCGATTGATCGTGATCAACACGAGTTATGTGCTCTCGACCGGGGCGGTGGTGCTGGCCTTCGCGATGCTGGTCTTCTATGTGATCACCCGCACGCTTGTGCTCTCCCCCGTCAAGGAACTGGAGCGAGCAGCCGAGCGGGTGCGGGCGGGAAACCTGAACTACCGCGCGGAACTCAACACCGGTGACGAGTTTCAGCAACTGGCGGAGACGCTCAACCGGATGCTCTCGGACATGCAGGTCTCACAGGAGCGGCTGCGGGCGATGAACGGCGCGCTGGACATGAAGTTGCACGAACTCGCGGCCACCAATTCCGAGCTCTTCCAGTCGGCCAAACTCAAGGGCGAGTTCCTTGCGAATGTGAGCCATGAACTGCGGACGCCGCTCAATTCCATCATCGGCTTCGCGGAACTGCTGATGGAGGCCGCCACGGCGGATGCGGGGCGGCCCGAGACGACGGAGGGTGCTGCGGCGTCTGCGAAACGCGTGCGGTATCTGGACAACATCCTGACCGCGGGCCGCAACCTCCTCGCGATGATCAACTCCCTGCTGGAGATGGCGAAGATCGAGGCGGGCCGGGTGGACCTGGCGTTGGAACGCATGAGCCTGCACGATACGTGTCGCGGTCTCCTGGGGTTGATCTTCCCGTTGGCCCAGAAGCGCGGGATTGAACTCAAACTGGAAGTTTCCGAGGATCTCCCGCTGGTGGTGACCGATTCCAAGAAGTTCCAACAGATCATCTTCAATTTCCTCTCCAACGCGGTGAAGTTCACCGAACCGGTGGAGCGGTCCGGGCGGACGCCGCAGATTGTGCTGCGGGCCGAAAGACTGGTGTCATCGGAGCCGGGGGCGGCGCCTCATTATCGGGTCAGCGTCATCGATAACGGACGGGGTATCTCGCCCGAAGACCAAGGCCGTATCTTCGAGAAGTTTGTGCAGGCCGACGCCGGGCACACGCGCGAACACGCGGGAACGGGGCTGGGACTGGCGATCTGCAAGGAACTGGCGACCCTCTTGCACGGGGAGATTCAGGTGGTTTCGGAAGTGGGACGCGGCAGCATGTTCAGCGTGATCATCCCGGCGGAAATTACCGGTCCGGCGGCTCGCGAGAGCCAGTTGGAGAGCAAGTTTCGCGGCACGCTGACCGGCCGTCGGGAATGGGCGGGGGTGTGAGAGGTGGCGTGGACGTTCTTTCGATCCCGTCACTCAGTCATTCGCATCCGGATCAATTCGCGCGACTGCGGACTCGTGGTGCCGGATCTGCATGGGGGCTTTGTCGGTGGCGTCGGCGAACTCGATCGCGATGACGTCGATGCGGATTGTGCGATCGGTCCATTTGTTGACGCGGCGTAGAAAGTGGGCGATCCGGATGAGGGTGCGGCGTTTTTTGGCGGTGACACTGAGTTCGGGGGCGATGTCGGGTGAATTCGGCCCGCCGCGGATTCGGGTCTTGACCTCGACGAGGACCACCGTGTGGCGGTCGGGGGCGAGGGCAATGACGTCGGCCTCGCCGGCCTTGGTGACGGCGTTGCGGGCGATGATGCGGTAGTCACGTTTGGCGAGGTAATTGGCGGCGCAGGATTCGCCGGTGCGTCCGAGGGGGTTGCCGATGACGGTGCGGACGGGAACGAGGCGGAGCCGCTGGGCGAGGCGGATGATGATCGGGAGAAGTGACACAGTGGCTGAATGATCGCGTGGTGGGGCGAACGGAGTGGGCTCAGGGGTCCTGACATGTGAACACCCAGCGATTCGACCAAGCGGGCCACTCGAATACGGGACCGCTCGACCACTTCCTCAGGGGGCAAGGCTCTTGACGTGCAGGTCCTTCAGTTGGGCGTCCGTGACGTTGCTCGGGGCCTTGGTCATGAGGTCGGCGCCGGTTTGGGTCTTGGGGAAAGCGATGACGTCGCGGATGTTGTCGGTGCCCATGAAGTTCATGACGAGCCGGTCGAGGCCGAAGGCGATACCGCCGTGGGGCGGGGCGCCGTAGGAGAGGGCTTCCAGGAGGAAACTGAACTTTTCCCTGGCCTGCTCGGGCGTCATCCCGAGGAGTTGGAAGACCTTGCTCTGGGCCGATTTGTCGTGGATGCGGATACTGCCGCCCGCGATCTCCTGCCCGTTGAGGACAATGTCGTAGCCCGCGGAGACGATCGATTCGATCGTGACTTCGTCGTCAATGTCGGCGTTGACGAAGGCCTGGAGTTGATCGTCGTTGGGGGCGGTGAAGGGGTGGTGCATGGCCACCCACTTGCCGGTGTCCTTGTTGCGCTCGAACATGGGGAAATCGACCACGATCAAGAAGTTGCGCGGGCCGCCCTCGGTGGCGGGCCTGGGGACGACGCCCGTATCGCGGGCAACCTTCTGGCGGAGTTCGCCCATGGCCTTGGTGACGACGGAGTAGGTGTCGGCGACGAAGAGGACGGTGTCGCCGGGTTTCAGGCCCAAGGCCGCAAAGAGTTCGTCCTTGACGCCCGAAAGGAACTTGGCGATGCCCGTCTCGAACTCACCGGCGGCGTTGACCTTGACCACGGCGACGCCCCCTGCGCCAAAGCCGGCGACGAAAGGCGTGTATGCATCGGTGATCTTGCGGCTGAGTTTCTCGGCTCCTTGGTCGGCGGGGACGCGGATGGCCTTGACGACGCCCTTTTTGCTGTTGAACGCGGGGCGGTCGGCACCTTTCTCGAGCGTCTCTTTGAAAAAGGCAACCTCGGTCTTGGCGGCGATGGTGGAGATGTCGGTGATCTCGAGCCCGTAGCGGGTGTCCGGACGGTCGATGCCGAAGCGTTCCATGGCCTCTCGATAGGGCATGCGCTGGATGGGAGGGACGTCGTAGTTGCACATCTCCTTCCAGAGCCGGCGGACGTAGCCCTCCATCATTTCCATGACCTGTTCACGTCGGACGAAGGACATTTCAAGATCGATCTGCGTGAACTCGGCCTGGCGATCGGCGCGGGGGTCTTCATCGCGGAAGCAGCGGCAGATCTGCATGTAGCGGTCGCACCCGGCGACCATGAGAACCTGCTTGAAGAGTTGGGGTGACTGCGGGAGCGCGTACCACGAGCCTGCGAGGTGGCGGTTGGGGACGAGAAACTCCCGGGCTCCCTCGGGCGTGCTCTTGTAGAGAATCGGTGTCTCGACTTCGAGAAAGCCGTTCTCATCGAAGTAGCGGCGAGTGACCTGGTAGACCTTGTGGCGGGCGGCGAGGATGGCCTGCATCCTGGGGCGGCGAAGATCGATGTAGCGGTACTGCATGCGGAATTCCTCCGCCGGCAGCTTGGCCAGATCGTCGGGGAGGAAGGGGGGGTTCTCGGTCTTATTGAGAACCTCCAGTTTGGAGACGGCGATCTCGATTTTGCCGGTTTCGAGTTTGGGGTTCGGGCCGCCGACGCGGGCCCGGACCTTACCCTCGATGGCCAGCACGTCCTCGTTGCGGAGTCGGCGCGAGGCCTCCATCATTTCATTGGCGCCCCCATCGTCCGGATCGAAGACCAGTTGCGTCAGCCCGTTTCGGTCGCGGAGGTCGATGAAGACGAGGCTGCCGTGGTCGCGGTAGGAGTTCACCCAGCCGTTGAGGCGGATGGTCTGGCCGATGTGCGATTCACGGAGTTCGCCGCAGGTGTTCGAGCGGATAAGCATGTCTGTTAGGTTCCCGAGAAAAGTGAGGCTAAGCATAGCGGAAGTCAAGATGAAGAACGGTTCACCCTTCAACGCCGGACGTGCCCGGCCCGGGCTGCGAATCATCGTGCATGTCCGATGTGGCCCCAAACGCTGAGTTGGCCGAAACCGCCGTGACCGATCGGTCGCTTGGCCGGCCCGCAAACCCGGCTCACCAAAGCCCCAGAACGGGCCAGCGAGGGCTACCCGCGGGACGCCGGGCTCTCCGACTCGCGGAGTTCGTGGTGCTCTACGCGGGCGGGCCCCTCCTCATCGACTGGTTCTACGTCCCCCAAGTCTTGATTCCCCTTCTGCTGGTCAGCATGTCGGCGTGCATCGTGGTGCTGCGACGGGATCCCGCCTTTGATCGGTCACAGCTGACTGTGGGGCCGTCTCCGAGCCGCGCCAACTTGTGGCCGATGTTCCTGGTGTTCACGGCGGCGGTGATCGTGGGGATCTTCGTGGTTTCGACGGAGTATCCGGCCCAGTTTTTCGACCTGCCCCGCACCAAGCCGCTGTTGTGGCTGGCGGTCATGATTCTGTACCCCTTGTTGTCGGTGTATCCCCAGGAAGTGATGTACCGCACCTTTCTGATGCACCGGTATCGGGCGGTCTTTCCTAGCCGATGGATGATGATCGTTGCTTCGGCTTCGGCGTTTTCCTTCTGCCACATCCTCTTCAATCACTGGATGCCGCTCGCGCTGACGTTCCTCGGCGGGCTGCTCTTTGCGTTCACGTACGACCGGACGCGCTCGACGTTGCTGGCGTCGCTCGAGCACGCGCTCTACGGCTGCTTCATATTCACGGTGGGGTTGGGCGATTTCTTCTACCTCAGCACAGCCCGGGCGTAGATCAGCGCTGGAAAAACGCGGCCGGGGAGGTCGGGTTGCGGAATCATTTACTGCCGACGACTCCCGGTGGCGCGGCTTTCGAATGAGCGACCTTGTCTGCCGAAAAGGCCGGGTTTCTGCTCGAAGGACGCTTCGTCGGCACCACGCACTTGACGGAATAGGAAATTTTTCAGAACGGTCAACTGCTTTCAGCCGCCGCGGGCGGCTTCGACGTCTTTGCCGGGCTCAGGTCCACCCATGAGCCGGGCGTGCCGGTCCAGCGGCCGGCGCGGCCGACACCTCCGATGTCGGCCATCCCCACCTGCTGCGTTCCCGAGGCCCCGAAAGCCGCGGAGAGCGCCGCGCCAGGCGGATTCAGGATGATCACCGAAGAGGCCGTGCCGTTCCAGAGCACCGCGGACCCGTTGGCCCCGAACTCCGCGTATCCGGCTTGCTTGGTACCGGAAATGGCGATGGCCTCCGAAAAGGGCGAGCCCAACGGGTGGAGGTTCGTCCATGTCGAGGCCGACCCGTCCCAGAATCGGGCCCGCTGCACGCCCGCGATGGACGCCGACGTGACCTGCCGCGTGCCGGAGGAATATCACGCCCACGCTCATCGGACGCAACGAGTCGCTCGGGGGTCGTTCCCATCGCTCGATCACTCGACCCCATTCCCGCGAAACGCGAGCCACTTGATTGAAGCTCCGGACCCCCGAACGCTTTGCCAACGATGAGCAGAACGGTTTCACTTCCCCAGATCAACCCCTCGGCCGCACCACCCAGCGTCCTTGACAACTCCGCGTACGAGAAAAAAGAAAAGTGCGGCGTCTTTGGTGTGTGGGGAATGAAGGGCGGTGCGCGGCTGACGTACTTGGGGCTGTATGCGCAGCAGCACCGGGGGCAGGAGTCGGCGGGAATCGTGGTTTCGGACGGGCGGGTGCTGACCGGGATCACCGGGATGGGTCTGGTCGCGGAAATATTTCAGGCTGACGACCTGGCGAAACTGGATGCGGTGGGGGGCGCGGGAGCAATCGGGCACAACCGATATTCGACGGCGGGCGGCTCGGTGGCGTGCAATGCCCAGCCGCTGTTGGAGAATTACATCGGCGGGCAGGTGGCCCTGGCGCACAACGGCAACCTCATCAACGCCGACGGCCTTCGGCTGCGGTTCGAGGAAGCGGGGCACCTCTTCCACACCAGCAGCGACACCGAGGTCATCATCCACATCCTGGCGTCGCCGAGCCAGCAGCGGGCGGTCGACCCATTGGCGGAGACGCTGCGTCACCTGCAGGGGGCCTTCAGTCTCTTGTTTCTGTTTCCGGATCGGATTGAGGCTGCGCGCGACCCGTGGGGCTGGCGCCCGCTGACGTTGGGGCGGTTGCCATCGGGGCAGGTGGTTGTCGCGAGTGAAACAGTGGCTCTTGACGTCGTCGGCGCCGAGATTATCCGTGATGTGGAACCCGGCGAAATTGTGTCGATCAGCGATGCCGGGATTTCGTCGCGGCGGTTTGCGAACCCGGCGCCCCGCATGGCCCAGTGCGTCTTTGAGCACGTGTATTTCGCGAACCCGGCCAGCCGCGTCTTCGGGCAGAATGTGCAGATCACACGGGAGCAGTTAGGCGAACGGCTGGCGAAGGAAGCGCCGGTGGAGGCTGACTTTGTAGTGCCGATGCCGGATTCCGGTCGGAGTGCCGCCTTGGGCTATGCCCGTGCCAGCGGGATCGCGTACCGCGAGGCGATCGTGCCCAATCGGTATGTCGGCCGGACGTTCATCAAGCCCAGCCAGGAGCAGCGGCTCTCTGCGGTGCGATTGAAACTGAACATCATCTCGGAGCTCGTCAAAGACCGCCGGTTGATTGTGGTGGATGATTCCATCGTGCGCGGGACCACCACGAAAGCCAAGATGGACCAGTTGCGAGCGGCCGGGGCCAGCGAGATACATCTTCGGATTTCGTGCCCGCCGATCCGCCACCCGTGCTACTTCGGCGTTGACTTTGCGCAGCGGAGCGAGTTGATCGCTGCGGAAAAGAGCGTCGACGAGGTCCGCCGTTTCCTGGGAGTCGATTCGCTCCATTACCTCACCAAAGAGGGGATGTTGGCGTGCATGCAGCGGCCGACCAAGGACTATTGCACGGCGTGCTACGACGGGGACTACCGGCTCGACCCGCATAACCCGAGCGTTGAATTTCACCTCGACAGCGCGCAACTCACGATGTTCGACGACGCGACGCGAGCTCGCTGACGATGCGGTCCGCGACGTCGGCTTCCGTCAGCCCGTCTACAGCGATCTCAATTTGGGCGCGCGAGCGGTAGAGCGGGTCGCGGGCTGTAAAGACGGCGTCGATTTCCATGAGCGTCCCCGTGCCCGTGAGCGAAGGACGCGACGCCGCGTCGGTTTTGGAAAGTCGGGTGCGCAGGGTGTCGGGCGTGGCACGAAGATACACAAGCGTTAAATCCGCGCGGGCCGTGACGACCTCGCTGAACCCGGGCGCGGTGGGTGTGCCGCCGCCGAGCGCAATGACCGCCGTGGGCAGACGGAGCAAGTGTGCAAAGGCGCGGACCTCGGCGGCGCGGAACGCGGGTTCACCGTGCTTACGTAAAGCGTCCGCGGGCGTCGCCTCGCCGAGTTCAAGCGCGGTGAGAGGATCGAGGTCTACGAAAGGGGTTTGGAGCGAGGCCGCCAGCAACGGGCCGACGGTCGACTTACCGCTGCCGCGGAGGCCGAACAAGACAACCAATGGCGGATGAAGCGGCACTCAGGCCCGCGATTGATAGTTGCCGTCGGTGGTGGATATCTTCAGGGTTTCGCCGGTCTTGATGAACGCGGGAACCTTGACCATGAGGCCGGTTTCCATGTACGCGTCCTTCGTCTGGTTGGTCACCGTTGCACCCTTCACTTCGGGCGGACAGTCCTTGACCGTGAGTTCCACGGAGGGAGGCAGTTCGATGGTGACAGGATTGCCATCGTGCGTCAAGACCATCGTCATCGAGTTGGGGCGGAGGTACATCAGGGCGGTGCCCAGAATGTCCTTTGAGATCACGAGTTGGTCGTACGACTCCGTGTCCATGAACGTCGCGCCGCTGGCATCCGAGAACAAGTACTCCATTTCCCGGCGGTCAAGGTCAATCACCTCGATGTCGTCGCCGGAACCGAGTCGCTTGTCGAGGACGTTGCCCTTGAGCACGTCCTTGTAGGTGATCTGAATGAACGCCCGAAGGTTCCCCGGGGTGCGGTGTTCTACGTTCGTGAGGACGCAGAGTTTCCCGTCGATCTTGATGCCAAGGCCTTTGCGGAGGTCGGTCGCTTTCATGGGATCGTCTGTCCTCGTCGGGGAATCGGGGCCCGGTTTCAAGAATTCACCGCGTTTCGCGAAGGCGGTTGGGCCGCCATAATAGGCGTGCGGGCTGAACAGGTATGCCGCCCAAGGATCGTTCTCACCGATGCGCATCGACGTTTTGACCACGTTTCCAGAGATGTTCGGCACCGAGCCGCCGGCCGCGCTGGGTGTGAGCATCCCCGGCCGAGCCATCCGCGGCGGGGCCTTGGAAGTGGTGGCCACGGATATCCGCACTTTCGCCGAGAACAAGCACAAGAAGACCGATGACCGGCCGTTTGGCGGTGGCCCCGGCATGGTGATGATGTGCCAGCCCCTCTGGGATGCGGTCTTGTCGGTGGAGGCGCGGGACCCCCGGCCCGCCACACGGATTTACCTGACCCCACAGGGCGAACCCTTGACGCAGGCCCGGGTGGAGGCGTTGACGACCCTGCCGCGGTTAGTGTTGATCGCAGGCCATTACGAGGGGGTTGATGAGCGGGTGATAGCGAGGTTGGCTCCTTTGGAGATCAGCCTCGGAGACTTTGTCATGAGCGGCGGCGAACTGGGGGCGCTGGTGCTGATCGATGCCGTCGCCCGGCTGTTGCCGGGCGTGTTGGGCGATGAAGATTCCAACCTCACCGACAGTTTTTCTGCCACGCGTGCCGGGCGGCTGCTGGATTGCCCGCACTACACCAAACCCCGGGAATGGGCGGGGTTCACGGTGCCGGACGTGCTGCTATCCGGCGATCACGGTCGAATCGCGGCATGGCGATTGGAGCAGCGTTTGGCGCGGACGCGCGAGCGGAGGCCGGGCTTGATTGATACCGGGTGGCTCGGAAATCTTGGCGGGTGACGGATCCGGAGGTCGTTTGACGAAAGGGTGAGCGCGAACGTTAGCCATCATGGCGTAAGGTTGAGCGCATCCGGGCGGGGTGCGGGGGCGCAGGTGTTGGCGGACACGGGGGCGATCACAACGTTGCTGGCGCGGCTGCGGGGCGGCGAGGAAGTCGCGTTGACGGCCGTCCTGCCGCTTGTTTATAACGAATTGCGTCGAATCGCGGCGGGGCAGATGTCGATGCAGCCGCGCGACCACACCTTGCAGGCGACGGCTCTTGTCAACGAGGCGGTGGCGAAGCTCATCCGCTCGCCCGGGGCCGGTTGGAAGGATCGGGGGCACTTCCTGAATGTCGCGGCCTCTGCGATGAAACAGGTTCTGATCGACCACGCGCGGGCAAAATCGCGGCGGAAGCGCTCGGGGTGCGGGGACCGGATCGAACTGGACGACGCGATCGGGCGGTTGGCGGGGCGAGTGGAGGAGCGAATCGGCGATGTCGAGGCGTTGGGTGCGGCGCTCGAGCGGCTGAATCAGGTGGACCCGGTGGCGGCACGGATCGTGGAGTTACGTTTTTTCCTCGAACTCACGATGGTCCAGGCGGCCGCGGTGATGGATATTCCGCTGCGAAGTGCGGAGAGGGAATGGTCGGCAGCCCGGGCGTGGCTTTCACAGGAGATCCGGGATGCCCGGTGAACAGTGGGCGGAGATCAAAGCCCAGTTCCTGCGCGTGCAGGGGCTTCTGCCCGCCGAGCGCGAGGCGGAGCTGGCGGCATTACGCACTTCGCAGCCGGAACTCGCGGCCACGCTGGAGAGAATGTTGCGTGCGGACGCCACCACCGACTCGCTTCCGCCGTTTGGGAACGCGGGGACGCAGATACCGGATCGACCGATACCGGTCATCCCGGGATACCAGATCGTGGGCGAGATCGGCCGTGGCGGAATGGGCATTGTCTATGAGGCGATGGAGCAGATGCCCCGGCGTGCGGTGGCGATGAAGGTGCTGCAGCGGCATGTGCTCTCGACGCCGCGCGACGTCGAGCGCTTTCATCGTGAGGCGAACTCGGTGGCGGGGATGAACCACCCCAACGTGGTCAAGGTGTTCGCGGTGGATGCGGTGGGTGAGGATCACTTCTTCACGATGGAGTTGGTGCCGGGGCGGAATTTGGGGGAGATATTGATGGCCCTGCGGGTGTCCCGGGCCGAGGAGTCTTTGCCGCCGCCGGAGATGCCGGCATGGGGCGCCCGGGGGTATGAGCGTGCGGCGGCCGAGATCGCGGCGGCGGTGGCGGACGCTTTGGATGCGGCTCACGCGGGCAAGGTTGTTCACCGCGATGTCAAGCCGAGCAACCTGCTGGTGACCAAAAAGCGTCAGGTCAAACTGGTGGATTTCGGCATCGCGAGGGACGAAACCCAAGGTCAGTTCACGCGAACGCAGGAGACCTTCGGGACGCCGGATTACATGAGCCCGGAGCAGGTGCGGGCCGAAAAGAATAAGGTGGACCATCGCACCGACGTGTACTCGTTGGGAGTGGTGTTGTACGAGATATTGACGCTGTTAAAGCCGTATGAAGGGACGGGCCGATTTGAACTCCCGGCGCGGATTCTGTCGCCGGAACAGCCTCCCAAGGTGAGAACGCTGAACCCGCGGGTGCCCGCAGACTTGCAAACGATTGTGGAAGGCGCAATGGACAAGGAGGCAGCGACTCGATATGCCACGGCGGCCGAGATGCGGGACGACCTCCAACGGTTCCTCTCGCACGAGGCGATCCATCGTAAGTCGCCGAACGCGCTGGCCGTTGCGTGCTCGTGGGCCCGCCGACGCCGGAAGCACATGGCGGGGGCGGCGGGGATTCTTGCGCTGGTCGCGGCGCTTGTGTTCGCGGGTTTGTACATGTCGGCCCGAAGGGAGCGGCTCGCGTGGCTGAAAGTCGACGGAATCGGGAACGTGGTTCGGCAGCGGGTGGATGATTCGACCTTGGACCTATCTACAACGGTGACTCCGATGGGTTCGGGCCGTCTGAAGCCGGTTGGACTTGGACCCGGACACTACCGCGTGACGGTAATCGAACGCGACGGTCGTTTTACCGAGTTCGACGTCTGGATGCCTGAGGCGGGCGTTCGGAACCGGACCGCTCTCGTGGTGAGAGATGGCCGCGAAGGATGGATCGGGGCACCAAGCGGCGGGATCAATCCCGGCGAACGCACGCTGCAGGGGCGTCCGGCCACCGCTGCGGAGGTGATGGACGGCATGGTTCTGATTCCTGCGGGGGCGTACGCCGTGGGAACCGCGGAGTATGCGAACCCGATTCTCAAGATTCGGACTGTGGAGTTGCCAGCGTTCTACATCGACTTGGCGGAGACGAGCAACGGGGAGTATTGGGAGTATGTCCAGGCAACTGGTGCTCTCCTGCCGCGGCACTGGAGCGGGCGCAACTTCGGGATCGAGATGCCGGATGGGCCGGTGACCGGGATCACGATGGAGGAAGCGGCGGAATACGCGAGGTGGCGGGGGAAGCGGTTGCCCACGATGTTCGAGTGGCAGGCGGCCACGCGGGGTTCTGAGGGGCGGAGGTATCCGTGGGGGGATGAACTGGATGCCGAGGGGATGACGATGGAGCCGACCCATGAGGCGCGGCTGTTCGGGGAGAGCCGTGACGCGACCGGAGTTGAAGAGTACGCGAAAATGAGCGTGGGGGTGCGGGGCGGCGATCCACGGGCGACGGTGAACGGGATCATCCATAGTTTCGGAAACGTGCGAGAACTCACTTCGTCGATCAGCCGCGAGAAGAGGGCGGCGGTCGCGATGGGACGGTGCTGGAGCGATTCGGTGCGAACACCGACGTTGGGTTCGGTGTGGGAAGCGCCGCTGCGGACGCAGTCGGTATCGCACGGCTTCCGCTGTGCGAAGAGTGCCGTCGCTGTGCCGCATGGCGGAAGTTAATCGAGAGGGAGTGACATGGCGTATTATGTTCTTTCAGATGGGCAGTTTGAGTTTTCGTTTGCGGACGTCGGTTCGAATCCCAAGCCGCCGTCTCGTCCGCGTCAGGTCCGCGCTGACAAGGATGCCGATTTGGTCGCGTGGGTCGCGAGCCGGTTTACGTCAACGGCATTGGATATCCTGAAGGGCGACAAGGTGATTTCGGCGACGGACTTCGCCGGCGCCATTTCGGGCGCGGTCTCGAAGATTCAGACCGCCATGAACGCCAATAAGAAGCCGCAGCAAGCGGAAATCAAGTTGCACGCTCCGACCACGTCCGACTGGATCCCGCTTCCCAAGGGCGGACACAAAGTGGTGAGCTGGGTTCTGGAGGCCGCCAACGACGCCCCTCTCGAGGCCCAGTGGAAGTCGTTCCGGGCTTTCATGTGTGTTTCGTTCACACTCACCGAGTATGACTCCATCTGACCGGAGGGGTGTATGAAGTACGACAACATTCGGATCGCGAATCGTGCAGGACCTTCACGAACCTTGTGGATCGTCCATGGTGGCAGCCAGATCTGGGTGCAAGATACAAAAGGGCCGGAATCGTGTGTCGTCGACGTTATGGTCGAGCGGTTCGGTCGGTTCGTGGGGGTGGTGTTGCGCGACGAGGTGCCTACGGGAGCGACCATCGATCTCGTGGTGTGCAAGCCCGATGACGAAGGGGATTTGAAGGTCGATTCGTCTGGGTTCTGCGATCTCGGCCTCGTCGCGATTCCGAATGACTCCTGGCCCGGAGAGGCCCATAGTCTTTATGATCCGGATTCGCAACCCGCACTGGCGGCTGCCACCGACGCGAGGTCAGATATTAAACGTCCGATCCTGCGGTTGGAATGGGAATCGATCCGCAGGGGTTCCCCGGACGATGCGTCACGTCGGGCGGCTTGGTTCATGTGGTACTACGACAATCACACGAGTGGCAGATGGCTGGTCGAGCGTCAAGGCGTTCTTGAAAGGCCGTATCCGGTCGAAGAAAGCGAATCCAATTTTCGGCGCGCTGCGGTCCAGTCGACCATGTCCCTCGCGGCGGCACGGCTGAAATGCAGGATGGATTTGGCCGCGGCGGGTGAACGTGACCCACACCGAATTCGGGCAGCGGTTGCCGCCGTTGGGGGCGCGAAACGCGTCGATCCGTTCGCCACGGCTCATCTTGCGGCTGTTCAGGCGGCGATCGTGGACGGTTTTTATGGCGGCGGACTCAACCGGCCGTGTCGCGAAGCCGCGCTGGCCGATGCGATGGAACGATTCGCTTCCGGGACGATGGCCCTCACGAAAGCGAAGTGGCCCGAGATCGAAGAGCCCGGGGTGTCACAAGGCGCTCCCGATGGCCCCGTGATCTTCATGTTTGCAGAGTTTGCGTTGATGGCGCTCGAACAGAAGGTCGGCGTCGACCATGAGGCTTGGCTCAGGCTCGCACGAATCTATGTCGGTATGCAAACCCTCTATCGACACGCGTATGGCAATCCACAACGACCGGCAACCGCGGCGGAGTTCGTCAACCGCTCCGGAGGCCCGCTCCGCCCCGTGCCGGTGGACATTCGTCGGATGTGGTTTCCGGCCGTACGACACGCGACCGAGGACGACCTGATTGTGCTCATGGGAGATCACTTGGTCGAGTGTGTTATTGCTGGGATCGGACCACTCGCTTCCGGGGTGCGTTCGGTGTTTGCACGCACCGGCTGACGACTTCGGGCAGAGCGTCCGAGCCCCGGTGAAGAGTGAACATATCCGCAGGAATTGCCCGACGTCCTGCGTGCGCCTAACCTCTCCTCCTCTCGCTACAGACTGCGAGCAGGTGTTTTACTAGTCTTCCCAAGGTGAATTGAGCCATGGACCAGCAGCGACTTCTCGAATCCATCAATGCCGAATCCTTGAAGAAGGAAATCACGCCCTTCGGCGTGGGCGACACCGTGAACATCAGTTTCTTGATCGTTGAAGGCGACAAGAAGCGTGAGCAGGTCTTCCAAGGCGTCGTGATCTCCCGCACCGGCCGCGGCATCAACGAGATGGTCGCGATCCGCAAGCTCGTGGACGGTGTGGGCGTCGAGCGGATTTTCCCGCTCAACAGCCCGCTGGTCGGCACCATTCAGATGGTTCGGCGCGGCGATGCCCGGCGCGCCAAGTTGTACTTCCTGCGTGAACGTCAGGGCAAGAGCCAGCGTCTGCGGGACCGTCGCCGCGGGCTCAAGCACACGGCGAAGGACGCGAAGATGTCGAGCTGAGGGTTCAGTTCGCGGGCTCGTGAATCAGAATTACACTGACTCCGTGGCGGGTGCTGCGGAGTCGGATTGTTTTTGGGGAGCCGGACACGGCGCACGGCCGGATTCGGGGCCGTCAGCGGGATGAAGGCAACGGAGTCACGGCAAGAGCGTCGATGGCGCCGCCGACACCGTCAGCGGCACCGCGCCGTATGCGGCGGCCGTGATCGTGGGTGCCGAGACGCGGATAACTCGTTCCGCCGGGTCGATTCCTTGGCCGCGCATGAGGCGTTTGAGGGTGCCCGGGATTCCGAACTCGACGTCCTCATCAAAGATGTCGCGGAGGTCGATAGCACCGCCGAACCGGGCGAGGAGGGTGCGGGAGATGTCGGCCACAAGATCCTCGGGCGCTGAAGCGCCGGCCGTGAGCATGACGGTTTCCTGGCCGGTCGGGAACCAAGCGAAATCGATCTCGGAGACGTCGTCGACGCGGTACGCGGGGGTTCCGACATTGGCGGAGATTTCGGTGAGACGGACGGAATTCGAGGAATTGCGCGAGCCCACCACGACCACGACGTCGCACTCGGGGGCGATGACGCGGACGGCGTGCTGACGGTTGGTCGTCGCGTAGCAGATATCGCTCGATGGCGGCGCCTTGATGAGCGGGAAGGCGGCCTTGAGCGCATCGATCACCATGGCGGCATCGTCGGTCGAGAGGGTTGTTTGGGTGAGATAGATCAGTTTGGCGGGGTCGCGGATGTGCAGATACGGGATGTCACGCGGCGCTTCAACGACCTGCGTGGCCTCGGGGGCTTCGCCGAAGGTTCCCACCACTTCCTGATGATCTTTGTGACCGATCAGGAGAATCTGGTAGCCTTGCCGCGCGTAGCGGATGGATTCGTTGTGAACCTTGGTGACGAGGGGGCAGGTGGCGTCGATCGCGATGAGGTCGCGGGCCTCGGCGGTTCGACGGACCTCGGGAGATACACCATGGGCTGAGAAAACGACGATGTTGCCCGGGGGTACGCGGTCCAGGGATTCAACGAATTTGACCCCGGCATCCACGAAGCGGTTGACAACGTGCTTGTTGTGGACGATTTCGTGATACACGTAGACGTCTTTGCCCGGGAAGAGGTCAACGATCTGCTGAACGACGTCGATCGCCATTCGGACGCCCGCGCAGAAGCCTCTGGGGTTGGCGAGAACGATTTTCACTTCAGGATGATAATGACGGACCGGCATGGAAAGCAACGAGGGAATGACGCCGGCGGAGGCGCGGGAGACGTTTCCGTGGACGATGCGACGCGCTTCGCCGCCCGGGTGACGGCCCGTGAGGCCGAGAATTTCACGGTTTTGGCCCCGTTTGTGCCCCGGGCGTTGCGTCCCGACATGCAGGCGGTCTATGCGTTTTGCCGGGGTGCCGATAACGTGGCGGATGCGGGCGCGACTGCGGAAGCACGGGCGATGGCGTTAGTGGAATTAGGGAGATGGAGGGTCGATTTAATGCGGTGTGCGCAGACCGTTGGCGACAATCGCGCCATGGGAGAGCCGCTCCATCCGGTATTCGTGGCGCTCGGTGAAACGATCCGCAAGCACGACCTGCCCCTCGTCTTTTTTCAGGAGTTGCTGAGCGCCTTCGAGCAAGACCAGCGGATGATCCGGTATTCGACTTGGGAGCAGTTGATCGACTATTCGCGCCGTAGCGCGAACCCGGTCGGCCGCATCTGCCTGTGGCTGGCTGGGCATCGATGGGATTTGGAAAGCCCGAAGGTTGAGCCGCGGATTTCAATGAGCGACAGCGTCTGTACCGGGCTCCAACTCGCTAACTTCTGGCAGGATGTACGGCGTGACCTCCTGGACCTTGACCGCGTCTACCTGCCATTGACCGAAACCGGCCTGTCCGCGGACGAAATCATCGAATGGGCGAAGACCCCGGCTACCCCGGAGCGGCGAGAGCGATTTGCGGCCGCGCTCCGCCCGGAGGTGGAACGGACACGGGTGCTCTTCCGCGCGGGCTCGATGCTGCCTTCGATGACGGTGCCCTGGCTCGCCCGTTGCGTGCGACTCTTCGGCGCCGGCGGCCAAACCGTTCTTCGCCGGGTGGAAAAAATCGGGTACGCGACGTTGTGGGAGAGGCCGCGGGTCGGCAAGTGTTCCAAGTTGATGCTGGTGGCGGCGGAGTTGGCGCATTTCTAGTCGGAAAGAATTGCAATGGGAGCGGGCAATGGGCGATGTTGAGATCGGAGCATCTGAAGATTGGTGTCGCGAACGGGCGCGGCAAGTGGCGTTGAGTTTCTATCGCGGCATGAGCCTGACCCCGCCGGATCGGCGGGGCGCGTTGTTCGCTGTCTACGCGTGGATGCGGGCCGCGGATGACGCCGCGGATGATCTCCCGATGCCTGAGGGGTTGGCCTTGCTTCAACGGATTCGCCATCGAAGCGAGGCCATCTTTGAAGGACGCTGGGACGGGACGGGGCTCGCGGATTCGGAGGGAGCCGTTGAGCCCTACTGGCGGGCGTTCGCGGCTGCGGTTCAAAGATACCCGTTACGTCTGACGTGGTTTGCAGAGATGCTCGACGGGCTGGAGGCCGACGCTCGGGCAACGCCCGGGACGGTGCGGTTCGCGACGCTCTCTCAACTTTCGACCTATCGGCACCAGGTTGGCGGGATCGTCGGCCTCGCCTGTACGGCTGTTTGGGGCGTGCGCGAGGGATCAATGTGGGGCGAGGCCTTGCACCTAGCCGACACCCGCGGGCGGGCGTTTCAGTTGATCAACGTCCTTCGTGACATCGGTCCCGACGCTGATTGCGGTCGCATCTACATACCCGGCTCGGAACTCCAGCGCTTCGGCCTCACGCCCGCCGGGTTAGCCGCTTGGACGAACCCAGTCGCCTGCGGATCGCTCGTTCGAGCGATGGTGCGGACCGCGCAAGGGGAACTGGGCGGAACCTGGCGGTACGAGCGCCTGCTCAGCCCGGGCTGCGAGGCCGCCGCGTGGGCGCTGCGGGCCAGTTATTTGGGGATCGCCCAAATTCTTGAACGGGAACCGGAGCGGGGAGTGCGGGGCAAGCGGGCCCGGGCCCCGCATTGGGCAAAGGCGCTGATCGCCGCCCGCGCCGTCGGAACGCGGCCGTGGATGGTCAACGCGTGACTGCCGCAGCCGGCACCACGACCGCCGGTCGGCCTCCTCCTGGTGTCCTTGCGACTCGGTGTGATTCGGCCGAGATTGACCGAACGCCGGCGCACGAACGATGAGCACCCGTCTCCGTCACGTCGCCATCGCCGGTGGGGGGCTTGCCGGCATCGCCGCGGCGATCCGGCTCGCGGACGCCGGCGTGCGGGTGACTCTCATCGAATCGCGCCAAAAACTCGGCGGCCGGGCGACATCGCACACCGACCCCGCAACGGGCCAACTGATCGACAACTGCCAGCATGTGGCGATGGGGTGCTGCGAGCGGTATATCGCGCTGATGGACCGGCTCGGGGTGCTCGATGAGTTCGAGTGGAGCGAAGCGCAGCACTGGGTGGAGAGCGGTGGGAGGGTGAGCGTGATCGGGCCGGGCGGCCTGCCCGAACCGCTGCACCTTGCGGTGTCATTCGCGCGGGCAGCGTTTCTTTCGTGGTCTTCCAAACTGGCGATCGCACGGGGAGTGGTGGGGCTCAAACTGCTGAACCCGAATGACTGGACGGGCCGCACCTTCGCGGAGTGGCTTTCCTCTATCGACCAGCCCGACGAGGCCGTCGCGCGGTTCTGGGAGCCCGTGGTCGTGAGCGCGTGCAACCTGTCGGTGCGGCATGTCGCTGCGCCGGTGGCGATGAAGGTGTTTCGCGAGGGCTTGCTGGCGGGGCGAAAGGGAGCACGGATCGGTGTGCCACGGGTGCCGCTGAAAACGCTGTACGACGGCGTCGAACGGATTTTGCATGAGTCGGGCGGGCGACTGCGGTTGCGGGAGAGTGTGGAGCGGGTCCGGGCGGGCGCGATCGACACCGACCGAGCGCGAATCGAAGCCGACGCGGTGATCTGTGCCCTCCCGATCGAGCGGGCGTGGCGGGTGCTGGACCAGCGGGATGCCCGCGTACCCGCGATGAAGGCCGCGCGATACAGCCCGATTATTGGGATCAAGATGTGGTTGCGAGCGCCAGTGTTCCACTGGCCGCACGCGGTGCTCGTCGGTCGGTCGGTGCAGTGGCTTTTTCCGGTTCGAGATGGGGAGGCGGAGGGCGGCACCGCCCCGGACGGGGTGGAGGCAATCCAGGATTGGCGGAGCGGGGCGGGCCGGTGGCCCGTTCACGCGGTCATATCCGCGGCCGCAGAAACGGTTGATCGGTCGGCCGAGTGCATCATCGAGGACGCGACCGTGGACCTAGCATCATGCTTCCCGGAATTCAGACGGGCCGACGTTTTGTCCGCGACGGTCATCAAGGAGAAGCGGGCGACGTTTGCGGCGACGCCGGCCTTTGAGGCGTTTCGCTCTGGGCTGACGGTCGGGTGCCGATCGAATCCGGGTGTATGGCTCGCGGGCGACTTTACGGACACGGGCTGGCCGGCCACGATGGAGGGAGCGGTGAGGAGTGGCGAACTCGCCGCGGATCGGGTGATTCCGAACAAAATGCGAACAGATCATTAAGATCGCGCGAGAATTTGAGTAGCTCCGGTGAGTAACGTGTGCATTGGTTCTAAGGACTTGAGTTTTTCGGCCGGATCGCGTACAAATTGGGCGTTCGTGCGGGCGCGAGGCACGGGTTTCTCCCGGCCTTTCTTATCTCCGAGATCGTTGAAAAACCAGGAGCAGCCGCCGATGCAGGGTGCGAAAGCGTGGCAGATTGTGGTCTTGGTCCTCGGGCTGCTGGGCGGCGCGTTCGGTCTGTATTACTCGTTCGGGCGCGACGACGGGATCGAGATCGCGGACAGCATGATGCTGGTGGACGTGCAGACCGGAGACCTGTATCGCGTCGACGTGTCGAATAAAGGCGTGGTGCTGCCGATGGCGGTGCCGGGAACCGATCGCAAATCGTTGATGCCTTGCCACGAGGACGATGGGAAGTGGTTTGTGAGCGAACGTTTCCTCGGGTCCGTGCAAGGGATGGCGAAAGACACCAAGGCTGTTAATTTATCGACGGGCGAGATCGTGGTGACCAATGCCAAGCCCAAGGACATCTGAACATGATCAGGAACCACAGAGTCGGCAGACCTGCATTTTCAGCCTTTACTTTGATCGAACTCCTCGTCGTCATTGCGATTATCGCCTTGCTCATCGGGCTTCTTCTCCCGGCCATGGGCAAAGCGAGAGAAGCCGCGCGGCAATTGGTCTGCAGCGCGACCCAGCGGTCTCTCGGACAGGCGCAACTCATCTATGCGGGCGGCAACAAAGATTATATTTCGACCTACATGACGTCGGGTGTCAACTATTATATTCGCGGTGTTTCCAGCATGACGTTCGACAAGACGCCGACGACACCCGTCACGGTGTACGACTGGTTCAGCCCCACGATCGGCGATTCCGCCAACTTTTCGCCGAACCGGGCCCGAAGAACCTTGGCGATTCTGAACGACTTCGCGTGCGCATCGGCCAAGACGCAGAACCAGTTCATCTGGGGCGGCTCAACCGGGCCTGACGTCGCGGAGTTCGAGGCCGTGCAGAACGAGTTCGCGTATCGGCAGGTCAGTTACCTTCAACCGAGCGGCTTCGCTCTTCCCAGCGGCGGCAACGTCCCGCCAACCCCGTTGGGCATTGTGGGCGTTCGGATCCCGGAAATGCCGCCCGGCCTCAGGTATTACCTTTGGAGGCAGTATAACACGCCCGTTCAGGTTAAAGAAAACTACAACGGACGGCTTGACCGCGTGGGAACGGACATGTCGCGTAAAATACTGCTCATGGACGGGACGCGATTTTACGATTTCCGCAGTCGCATCGTCGATATCGACGTCACGCCGTCGGTGGCACCCCGAACAAGCAACCAGCCGCGTGCGGACCTCTTTTTCAGCATGTTCACCGATAACGTTACATTTACCGGGTCGAGATCTTACAGCCGCACCCTCGGCGGACCAAACCAGACGAACGTGAAACTATCTCTCCGTCACAACGCCGGCGCCAATGCCTGCTTCTTCGACGGGAGCGTTCGCTACTTACGGCAGGATGAGATCTACCGCAAAGCCGAATATTACTACCCCTCGGGCAGCATCTGGACGGGTTCGGACGCGGTGGAGGAGGCCATGGCCCAGTACACGCCCGGCAAGGCGATGCCATAAGTTGGCGGGCAGGCGCAAGGGCCGCGGCCCACAACGCCGACTTCGCCGTGATCCCTCGTTCCGTTTCTTTCACGCACTCGGCTGAGCAGAACCCTCACCGATTCGCGCCCGGCTTCCACATGACGTCGGTCGCCCCGTCGTCGTTCGCCGCCCGCCCCATCACGAACAAGAGGTCGCTCAGCCGATTGAGGTACTTAACGGCCTCAACGCTGGTCCGCGTCGGCTCCAGCGTCAGCAGCGTCACCGCGTCCCGCTCCGCCCGGCGGGTCACCGTGCGAGCCACATGAAGGGCCGCCGCCAGGGCCGAGCCGCCCGGTAGCACGAAACTCGTCAGCGGGGTCAGGGCTTCGTTGTACCCATCGATCGCCCGTTCCAGCCGTTCCGTTTGCGGCGCCACCACGCGTAACTTGGTCCCCGGCTCCTCGGGCCCTTCAATCGGTGTCGCCAGGTCGGCCCCGAGATCGAAGAGGTCGTGCTGGACCGATTTCAGCAGCGTCCCAAAGCGCGCCAGTTCCGCTTCCGACTGACAACAGTGTGTCACCGCGACCCCGATCGCCGCGTTCGCCTCGTCCACGGTTCCGTAGGCTTGCACCCTCGGATCGTCCTTACGGACGCGGCTGCCGAACACAAGCCCCGTGGTTCCGTCGTCGCCGGTCCGTGTGTAAATCCTGTTCAGTTTCACCATGACGATGATTCTTCGCCAATGATGGCGTGCGCGACGCATCGGCCGCGCGGAATGTGTGTGAAATGTTGTGCCGTGTTTCGCGGGCCTCTTGAACGGAATCGAGAAGCGTTGACGTGAAGACAATGATGGATCAGCCGGTGGTCTGCCGCGGATTCAAGAGTTCGTGGCACTGTACGGGGAGCGACGATGCCTCCCTTCCCCTCCTCCGTCGCGTTCTCGCGGGTCGTGGCTTCACCGACGACGCCGGCGCCGCCGCGTTCCTCGGCCCCAAACTATCCCAGTTGCACGACCCCGCGCTTCTTCCCGGCCTTATGCGGGCCGTCGACCGTCTTCTCCAGGCGGTGGACGCGAGTGAAGCCATCGCCATCTACGGCGATTACGACGTCGATGGCGTCTCCGCCACGGCGATTCTGTACCACACGCTGCACGAAGTCGCCCGTCACCGTGGCCGGCCCCTGGACCTCCGCACCTATGTCCCGCACCGGCTCGAAGAGGGTTATGGCCTCAACGTCCACGCGATCGACACACTCGCCGCGGCGGGGGCGAAGGTCATTATCAGCGTCGATTGCGGCGTGACGGCCTTCGAGCCTGCCCGGGCCGCCAAGCGGGCCGGGGTCGATCTGATCATCACCGACCACCACAACCTTCCCGATGAAGACGACGGGCTGCCCGACGCCTATTGCGTCGTTCACCCTCGCTTGCCTGGCTCGGCGTATCCCTTCGGCGAACTCTGCGGCGCGGGTGTAGCGTTCAAGATCGCCTGGGAGCTCGCCCGCCGTTGCGGTGGCGGCAGGGCCACGCCCGACGCGCGGGCTCTCCTCATTGATCTGCTGGCCATGACCTCGCTGGGCGTGATCGCCGACGTTGTGCCGCTGGTTGACGAAAACCGCGTCATCGCCCGCTACGGCTTGGGGATGATCAAGCACTCCAAACTGGAAGGGCTGCGGGCCTTGGTGGAGGCTTCCGGTCTGGGCGGGGAGAAAGTCGATGCCGTCGATGTCGGGTTTAAACTGGCTCCCCGGCTGAACGCCTGCGGACGCATGGGCCACGCCCGGGAGGCCGTCGAACTTTTCACCACCGCGACGGGGCCCCGGGCCCGCGAACTCGCCGAGCAACTCTCGCGCCATAACGAAGAGCGGCAGCGGGTGCAGGCCAAGATCGTCGCCCAAGCGGTCGCCGAGGCCGAACGCCTTGCGATGCGCGGCGACGACTGCCGCGCCATCGTGCTGAAGCATCGTGAATGGCACGCGGGAATCGTCGGGATCGTGTGCAGCAAGTTAGTCGAAAAGTTTCACCGGCCGGTGCTCCTGCTCTGCGAAACCGACGGTTTCTGCCACGGCTCCGGGAGGTCCATCGAGGGCTTCGATCTGCACGCGGCGATCGCCTCCTGCGCCGACCTGCTGACCACGTTCGGCGGCCACGCGATGGCCGCCGGCCTGAAGATGCCGCTGGAGCGATTTGACGAGTTCAAGGAGCGATTTACCGCCGCCGCAAACCTCGCGATCGATCCCTCGGATCTGACCGGTCGCTCGCGGTTTGATTGTGGGGCGACCACCGGCGAATTGAACCTCGAATCACTGATCGCCTTGGAGGGACTGGCCCCGTTCGGCCGCCACAACCCGCCCGTTCGCGTCTATCTTCGCGGCGTGCGGGCCATCGGCCGCCCGCAACTCCTCGGGTCGACCGACCGTCACCTGTCCGTGACCATTCAAGAAAACGAGCCCGGCGCGGGCCGGGCTCTTCGGGTCGTCGGTTGGGATTGGGCCAAGGAGATCGGATCGTTCGGTCGGGACGCCTGCTTCGATTGCATCCTGGAGCCGAAGGTATCTCGCTGGAACGGACGTGCCACGCCCGAAGCCGAACTTGTGGACGTGCGCTTTACTCCGTCGTGACGGAGGAGATCGGGGCGACGGTGCCGTCGAGGGCGGTCAGCAACTGTCCCGCCGTGGTGTCGTTGGGGTCCAGCCCTTGTGCTGCGGAGTAACACCGGCGGGCATCGCTGGTGCGTCCCATCTCTTGCAGGGTCATGCCCAGCAGCAGCAAGTTCTGCGGCGAGCCCTCAAACTGCACCGCCTTGTCGAAGTTCTCCGCCGCCAGTTGCAGGTTCCCCGCCTTCTTGTGGAACAGCCCGAGGAATGAGTAGCCTTCCGGGCGCTCCGGCGCGATCGCGATCAGCCGGTTGGCCGAGGACTTCAGCCGCGGGTTGTCGCGGAGTGTGTGCGAGAGTTGGGCCAGGCCGATCCACGCATCGACGTCGGAAGACCCCGAATCGTCCGTGGTCAGCGTGAGATAGATGGCGCGGGCCTCGACCGGGCGGTTCAACTGGCCCAGGCACCGGGCCCGGAGATGACGCAGGTCGCGCCGATCAGCGTTCTTCTCGATCTTCAGCATGCGCGACAGGTTGGTCTCGGCCTGGGCGAACTGGCCCAGCGAAATCTGTGCGTTGGTGAGGTCTTCCATGATCGCCTGGTCTTCGGGCGAGAGCAACGAGGCCTCGTAGAAGAGTTTGGCCGCTCCCTCCGCATCCTTTTCCAGCAGCGCGACGTGTCCGAGTGTCTGGCAGATCCCGGCGCTGTGATCGAACCGGTCGCGGCTCGCAACCAGATACGCCTTGGCGTCGCTCACGCGGTTGAGGTCGATCAACATCTCCGCGGCGGCCACCGGGTACTGCGAGTTCGAGGGGTCGAGTTCCGCGGCCTTCTGATAGTGGGTAAGGGCTTCTTCCGTGCGTGTCAACCGTTCCGCCAGGATGCCCTGGAAGTATTGGGCATCAACATTGGTCGGATCGAGCCCTTCGGCTTTGTCGAAGGCGATCGACGCCTGTTCGAGATTGCCCATCTCCATGAACACCCGGCCCCGCAGCATGTGAGAGCGGGCGACCTGGTCGTTCAGCGAGATCGAATAGTCGCAGTGCCGCATCGCCTTGTCGAGATCGCCCGCGAGGAATGCCTGATGGGCCATCTGCCACTCGGTGCCCGACTTGAGAGCATCCATCTTCTTTTTGGCGCCCGAGACGTGCTGCTTGGTGTACTCTCCGTGAGAGCGGCACCCGGGAGCCACGATGGCCGCCCAGGCCAGCAACGCCAGCGCGGTGATGGCGCCGACTCGCATCGTTGTCCCGGGGAACGTGGGTACCGAGCGAAAAGTGGATTGGTGCAATGCTTCACGATTCATCGGGTTCTCGCTTTCATTTGGGCTGGGTGCGTACAACGAGCGGGCCGCCCTCGAAATAGGCCGCGCCGCTCCTAGACACCACCATCGGACGTTGCCTTACCGGACTTCAGCCAGTTCCTTCAACAGAAACGGCGGTTCTATCGGTCGCAATCGTGGGTGGGGTGCCGCCGGTGTCTCGCCGGCGGCATCACCGGCTCGTTCATCGGATCACGGCCGGGGGAAAAGCCGCCGCGGCCCATTTAAGGCCGCGGCGACCGGGAGAAATCACTTGTTGCCGAAATCGGAGCCGTCGTTGGTCGGTGCATTCGCGGTCGGTGTCGATTGCGAATCGAAGTCGGTCGGGGTCGGCATGGTGGTGCCCTGGCCGAAGAAGTTGGTGGAGGCGGTCGGGTTCGTCTGGAACCAGGCTTTATTGAACCGCCACGTTCCGCCCATCACGCCGCGGGTAAAGAACGTGGGGGCGGTTGCGTTGTTGATCGCGGGCGACGTATTGAAGCTGGCGAAGGTGTTGGGGTTGGTCGCGTCGGCGGTGTTCCCAGTGCTGAGCTCGGCAGCCTCGGCGTTCACCGATCCGTCGTTCACCGCCGCGACACCTGTCGTTGCGGCGTCGAATTCGCCGAACGTGCCCTGGTTGGGGTTCCCGACCCCGTCGCCGCTGTGGGCGGTGAAGGTGGGTTTAGGTGCTTCAGCGGGGAAGCCTGCCGCGAAGGTGAAGGTGGTGTTCGAATTGGTCGGCTCGATCCCCGAGCGACGCAGGATCGTGCCGGACTCGCCGTGGATAACGTCCTCCAGCATGCTCCGTCCGGGCCAGCGACGCACTTCGCCGCCCAACCGCTCGCGCATTTCAATCGCCTCGGGCTGACGCGGGTTCAGGCTCAGCGACTGACGCGTCTTGAGCAGCGCCCGCTCCGTGTCACCCTCGGCGGCGAGGCGTTCGGCCTCGATGTTCTTGAGAGCGGTCATCTTGTCGCGGCTCCAGCGGAGGACGCCCTCGCGTGATCCGGCCCGGGCCTTCTCGACGTATTCCTCGCCGCGTTCGCCCGCCTCGGCCAATTGTGCATCGTTGACGATGGTGGGGGTGATCAGGAAGATGATCTCGCTGCGCTGGGTTTCGTCCTCGTTGCCGCGGAACGCCGCCCCGAGGAGGGGGATGTCTCCGAGGAACGGGACTTGGCGGCGAACGGTTTCGGTCGATTCGCGGAACAACCCGCCCAGTACGATCGTCTGCCCGTCACGGACCATCACGTTGGTCACGAGTTCGTTGGTGATCTCGTCTGGAATAGTGACGGTGGAGCCCGAGGAATCGCTCGTTTCGCGGATCACCGCTTCCGAAACTTGCGGCTTGAGTTCCATCCGGATCGTCCCTTCGTTGGTGACGAACGGACGGAAGTAGAGCTGGGTGCCTGTGTCGAGAAACTCGACCGTCTGCGTCGTGGCCGTGTCGGTGGAGGTCGTCTGGAGATACCCGACCTTGCGGCCGACCAGCACCCGGCTCGACTGGCGGTTGAGGGCCAGAATCTTGGGATTAGAGAGGATGGTCGTGTCCGTTACTTCATCGAGGACGCGGAGGAAGACCGCGACATCGTTGGAGACAACGCCGACCTTCAGCCCGCCGGGGCCGGCGGTGTTGCCCACCGTGCTGGAGCCCGCGCCGCCGCCGCCATCGGTCGGGAACGCTCCCGTGCTGCCGGGTGCGGTCCGCCCGCCGATCAGCGCGTTGGTGGCTTGCAAAGGTCCGCCTACGCCCACGAAATCGCTGAAATCGATGTCTGCGATGATGGAGAAGTCGACGCCGAAAGCGTTGTTCTCCGTGAGTTGCGTCTGGAGGATGGTCGCCTCGACCAGGACCTGCGTCGGGCGCGTGTCCAACTGCGCCACCAGCGTCTCGATCTCCGCGACGTTCGCCTCGAAGTCGATCACGACGAGCATCGCGTCGTGCGCGTACTCGTCGTTGCCCATCGGGGTGTCGCCCACGGCCGGAAAGGCCGCCGTCTTGCCGTTCGTCTTGATCTGGCCGGCCTCGCTGAGCAGCGGCTTCACAAACTCCGCGGCGTCGACCGCGTTGAGGTAGTTGAGGCGGAGCACTTTCGAGACCTTGACCATCTGCTCTTTCTCGAGGGCGTTGATCTCCTCGAGGGTGTACACGTAGATGAAGTTTCCTTCCTCGATGTAGCCGTAGCCGTTGACGTTGAGGATGGAGTCGAGTGCCTCATGGAACGTGACGTTGTACAGGTTGGCCGTCACCCGAGCCGAAACGTTCTTGCTGGCGATGATGTTCCGCTGGCTCTGGATCGAGAGCATCTCCAGCACGTTGGCGAGATCCTCGTCGTTGACATGAAGATCAACGATGTTGTTGTCGTCGATGCTGACCTTGGCATCGGGGTTTAGCTCGCCGCGCGGGGTGTCCTCGGCCGTCTCCCGCACCTGGGGGGCACGACCCGGCGCATTCTCCGAGGCGTTTTGCGCCAAGGTCGCAGCGCTGCCCGCCAGAAGGGCGAGCGATGCCGCCGTCTGACCCAGCCGGGTTTTGTTCAAGGAACGGACTGTGGACCGGACCGGATTGGGCGTAGTCGCCATAAACGCACCCTCGTCTAATCGTGTGTGGAAAAACTTTGGAACCCTGGGGAGACGAACGCTGGAGTTTTCGGGCGGTGCTCTCCGGGCCGGTAACCCCTGTATTGGGGTAACGCCCAGAAACCGACGTCCGAAAGCCTCCGCGAATTCTTCGTCCGATCAGAACGCCGACTTTCAGGGAAGACTCCGGACTATGCGGGGTGTGCCCGCACAAACCGAACCGTGGGCGCGGGAAACGCGACCAAACCGCTAGAGCGGTTCCAATTCATGCGTTGCGGAATTTGCGAGCACGCCGGTTGAGGATGTTTCCGAAAAAACGTACGCGGAGAACGCGGAGGTCGAGCGGAGAGATGGGAGAAGGGAAGAGAAGAAGCGGGTCAGAAAGGGAATAGAGCGATCGCAAGAACGCG
>Ga0163144_10001364_pt1 | contig 57653 bp, 41 predicted proteins | sample OliLak19BULKMAT1_FD_123175 | JGI IMG/M metagenome (GOLD analysis project Ga0163144, IMG submission 123175) | Freshwater microbial mat bacterial communities from Lake Vanda, McMurdo Dry Valleys, Antarctica - Oligotrophic Lake LV.19.BULKMAT1 | ecosystem: Environmental > Aquatic > Freshwater >...
GGCGATGGCGATGGCGATGGCGATGGCGATGGCGAGATTCGCGGCAGCCGGGGCAATGACCTTGGCGAATGGCCGGGCGCGGGCCGTGCGCTGTTCAACCACGACGGCGCAGACCTTCGAGCGTCGAACGGGCCTCGTCGACGCCGGCAAATGACGGCGAACCCGACATGGCGAGCTCGAGGTTGGATTTTGCCTCGGCCTCCTTGCCGACCCTCACCTGCGCCATGGCGAGGTGGTATCGGATCACCTTCGAATCGGGCGCGAGCGCGCTCGCCCGCTCGAGGGCAGGGAGCGCCTCGTCCATCGTTCCCCCGGCCAGCCGCACCCAGCCGTAGGTGTCGAGCAAGGCCGGATTGCCGGACCGCGCGAAGGGCGCGCTCAACTGCAGCGCGCGCTGTGTGGACGGCGCGTCCTTGCGGTAGGTCACCAGCAGCATCGCCAGGTTGTTGGCAGAGAGCTCGGACTTGGGGTCGCCTTTCAACAACCGCTCATACAGGGCGACGGCCTCGTCGATGCGGTTGAGTCTTTCAAACAGGCCCGATAGCTCGGTGATCAGCCGAAGATCGCCGCGCGTCGCATCGATGCCCTCGGAGAACGTCTTTATGGCGGCCTCGAGGTTGCCGCTGCCGATGCGCGAGACTCCGAGGGTGAAGTAGGGAGTCGACCAGGCGGGGGCGAGCTTGATCGCACGCTGCGCCTGTTCGGCGGCCTTCGGATAATCCTTCTTGCTGACGTGGAGCTCCGCCATCAGGTTGCGCGCGATCGCGTTGTCGGGCGCCCTCAGGATCGCCTGGTCGACGCGCGCGATGGCGGCATCGACTCGGCCACGCGATGCCTCGACACGCACCAGCGCGGCCAGGGCGTCCATCGCGGTCGGCTGCAGCTGCAGCGCCGCCTCGAACTCCTTCACGGCTTCGTCAGGCCGGTCGCTGGCCTGCTGAGCCAGACCGGCGAGGTAGGGACCGACTGCGAGGACGGGCTTCAGCGTCTTGAGGTCGGCGGCGCCGCGCAGCGCTGCGGCCGCCTCGTTCGTCGCGAGGTACGCGCGCACCAGCAGCTCGCGCCCGGAGGCATCGTCCGGAAACTTCAGGACCGCCTCTTCCAGCGCCGCGACCGCCTGCGGTGCCCGATTCGTCTGCATCAGCACCTGCGCCAGTTCCACGCGCGGCCCGGGGTCGCGCTGCCACAAGCCGATGGCCACGCGCAGCTGCTCCTCCGCCAGCGCGCTCTCCCCGTTCAGCAGGTAGGCCCGTGCGAGGGTACGCAGGATCGGCACGGAACCGGGCTGGTCGCCGAGCACCGAACGCAGATCGGCGATCGCGGCGGCAGCATCCTTGCGCTGCAACGCGAGGGTGCCGCGCAGCAGCAGCGCCTCGGTGTCCCGCGGGCTCTTCGCGAGTACTTCCGCGATCAAGGCCCCGGCCTCGTCCAGCTTGCCGCGCTCCGCCGCGATCGCGGCCAGGCGAGTCCGGGCCAGGGCAGTCTGGGGCAGATCGCCACCGTCCTCGACGATCGCGCGGAACGTCGTCGCTGCCGCGTCCAGCTTGCCGCCGCGACGCTGCACGTCCCCGAGCCCGAGACGCAGGTCGTAGTCGCGCGGGTTCTTGTCGATGAACGCCGCCAGCGCCTTCTCGCCCTGCGCTGGCGAGCGCTGCGTCGAGAGGAAATCCACGTAGGCGAGCTTCGCCTGGTCGTCGTCCGGCAGCGCCTCGATCGCGGCCAGCAGCGTCCTCTCGGCCTCGTCGGGCTGCTTGAGCCGCGCGAAATACTGCGCGAGCTGCATCCGATGCGACAGTTCGGCCGGCCGCAGCTCGATGATCTTCGCGAGTTGCGCCTCCGCCAGCGGCTCGTCGCTCGTGCCCGAATACAGCGCGGCAAGAATCTGCCGCAGGTCGGTGGACTTCGGGTTGGCCGCGACGGCGGCCTTCAGCACTTCGATGGCTCGACCGTTTTCGCCCGCGCGGCGATGCAGCGACGCCAGCAGCGCCGCCGCGTTCTCGTTGCCGGTTGCAAGCGAGACGGCCTTCTCCGCGTCGGCGCGGGCGCCGTCCAGGTCCTTGATCTGCGCGCGAGCCGCACCGCGGGACACCAGCAGTTCCACGTCGTCGGGATGCTTCGCGAGCCCGGGTTCAACCAGCGCAATGGCCTTCGCCGGATCGCCCGCGAGCGCGTAGATCCGCGCGAGGTTTGCGCGCGCGCCCGCATGGTCCGGCTGCGTGTCGACGACGGACTGGAAGAGACCGACAGCGTCCCGCAGCTTTCCCTGACGCTCCGCGATGATGCCGCTGTAATAGCGCGCTTCGGGGTCGTCGGGCGAGATCTGCATCGCGTTGCCGAACTCGACGCGCGCCTTGTCGACGTTTCCCGCCTGCAGGAACTCGCGACCGCGATCCATGTGCCCGGCAAGTCGCGACTCCGCGCCACCACAGGCCCCGAGAAGCAGCAATGAAGCCAGCGCCACCGCGCGTGCCGCGGCGCCCGTCAAGTTCGTGTGCGTCATCGTATTTCCCTTCCGGTCAGCCAAGCGGGAGATCGAAGGTACGGAGTGGGCATGACGCACTCGTTACAGATGACGGACGTGCGACAGTCGCCCCTCAGTCGGGCACGTGCGGTGAGAGCCTCGGCACCGCGAGCGCCGCGAAGCCCGCAAGACGTTGTTCGGCGGCCGGCAGCGTGTCGCCCGGCGCGATCGGCATGATCAGCCGGACGAGCGCGCCGTCGGTCCGGTTGCGGGTGATGGAATCCCAGAACAGGTACCACTTCACGAGGTACTCGTTGGTTACGACACGATGGCGCTGCTTGAAGAAGTAGTAGACGAGCTGGCGCGAATCGCCGAGCTGGATGATCGCGCGATTGACGCGCACCGGCCGACCGTCGAACGCAACCCCCGGCAGGTCGACCTGTGAGAACTCCTCCATCGTCCAGCCGCCGCCCGGCAGGCAGGTGCGTGGCGAATGGGCCGAACGCCCCGCGCGTTGCGTGTCGTACCAGGCGACGTAGACGTTCGCGACGTGCCCGGCGCCGTCGCCGTAGTTGGCCATCAGGTAGTCGTCGAGCTTCAGCGCGTCGAGATAGACGCGTTCGAGCGGCTCCCTGCGGCCCTGCCAGCCGCCGAGACGATCGGCGTAGTCGACGAATCCCGCGCGCTGCGGGATGTCCTCGACGCGCTCCGGCACGAGGCGGGCAGACACCGCGGCCGCAGCCAGCAGGATGCTCGCCACGACGAAACTTGACGGCAGAGGCCGCTGCCTCACCAGCGCGTCTCGCGGCCGTGGCGCCGGGAAATCGAGCGCGAACACGTCGCGCCAAGGGCGACGGTCGCGACCGAAGGCGCTGAGGCCGGCGATCAGGGCCAGCATCAGCGCGAAGCTCAACATGAACACGGCCCAGCCCTGGAATTCGTGCAGGAAACCTTCGGCCATGCCGATGCCCCAGTGCTCGACGGTCACGCCGATCACGCCGATGCGGAAGCTGTTCATCAGGATCGTGATAGGGATGCTGGAGACGAACACCAACAACCGCTTCCAGGTCGGCGCGCGGTAGAAGCAGGCCATCATGAAGCCGAGGGTCATCAGCGGAAAGAGGTAGCGGAGTCCGTCACAGGCCTCGGCCACCTGCAGCTTGTAGACCCCGAGATCGATGACATTTCCTTCGAGGAACACACTGATTCCGAACAGCCGGATCACCCAGACTCCGATCTGCGAGGACACCAGCTGCAGCTTCGCCGACAGGCCCTGCAGCACGAACTCGGGCAGCGGCACCATGAACAGCAGGATCAGCATCGGCACCCAGATGCGCCGGAAGACCGTCGTTCCGACCAGCGCCAGCACCAGCCCGTAGAAAGCCAGCACGACTGAATATTGCTGGATGATGAACAATGCGGAAAGTTTGCCCATCAAGTTGAGCGCGACGCCGACGCCGAGCAGTGCGAAGCCGGCCCAGGAGCCGGTGAACGGCAGGCGCTCGAGCGCGTCCCGCCGCTGCCAGGTCAGGAACCCGGCGATGAACGGGATCAGCACGCCGTGACTGTACTCTGGCCGCCCCATGATCCAGGAGGCAGAGAAGCGCACGCCCGTCTCGAACGCGAAATAGCCGGCGAGCAGCGCGAGCGCCGCCACGATCCAGGTGCTGCGTCGCAGCTGCAGGACGGTCAGGGTCGGCACAGTGTCAGCGGCGGCAGCGTTCATGGCGGCATCCAGCAGAATGGGGACGCCTAGGCTACCCGTCCAACGTTGCAGTCTTCTTGAAGTGTTGGACCGGTATAAACGCCCGATGCCGACCTCCGCGTCGGTCCCTGGTCCGGGAGACAGGTCATGGCGCGCATCGCGCTGGTTGTGCCGGCACTCGACGGCGGCGGGGGCGTGCCGAGCGTCGCGGAGTTCCTGTGCCGGACGATCGAGCGCAGCGGACGCCATTCCGTGGCGTTGTTCTCGCTCGCGACCGCCCGCGCCGACCCGCACAGCGTGCAACTGTCGAGTCCGGCCAGCTGGCTGCGAGGCGTCACGGTGCGCCCGGGGGTCTGGAACGGGCGTCCGTTCCTGCACGTCGGGGCTTTCGCGTCGGAATTCGAGTTCAGACGCTACCAGCCGCGGACCGAGCTCGATTCGCGCTTGCAGGACTTCGACCTGGTCCAGGTGGTCAGCGGTTCGCCCGCTGCGGCGATGTCGGTGTCGCGCCTGCGCAAGCCGGTGGTGCTGCAGGTCGCGACGCGCGCGGTCGTCGAGCGGCGGCAGGCCGAACGCGAGGCGCGGGGCGCGGGCGCGACGTGGCGCCAGGCGATGACGCGCGTGACCGACCGCCTGGACGAAATCGCCCTTCGCCGCGTCGATGCGGTGATGGTCGAGAACCCGTGGATGCTCGCCTACGCGCGCGCGGCGGCCGGGGACCGGGGCGTGCGGGTCCGCTATGCCCCCCCCGGCGTCGACGCCAAGTGGTTCTCGCCGGCCCCGCACGCGGAGCAACGCATCACCGGGCCGGGCTACATCCTCAGCGTCGGGCGCTTGAGCGACCCGCGAAAGAACGTCGGCCTGCTTGTCGACGCCTATACACGCATGCGAAGCGCAGGCAACAGCCGCGCACGGCTGGTGCTCGCCGGTTCGAGCCCGCCGGAGGGCGCGGTGCTCGAGCGGATCGCGGCCAGCGGACTCGCCACCGACGTGGACGTCATCGTCCGCCCGGACGCCGCGGCGCTGCGCGAGCTGTACCGCGGCGCGACCTGCTTCGCGCTGTCATCCGATGAGGAAGGCTTCGGCATGGTGCTGGTCGAGTCGATGGCCTGCGGCACGCCGGCCGTGGCGACACGCTGCGGCGGGCCCGAGGGGATCATCCGCGACGGTTACGATGGTTTTCTGGTCGGCAATGGCGACGGCGCCGCGCTCGCCTGCCGACTCGAGTGCCTGACGACGCAGTCGGCGACGCGAACGCGGATGGGCATGCGCGCCCTGGAGACGGCCCGCCAGCGCTTTTGCGAGGTCGTCACCGGGCGCGCCTTTCTCGAGATGTACGACGAACTTCTCGAGGAGTACGGCGCCGACTCGCGGCGCGCGGCGCATTCGGCGGAGTCCCCATGAGGCTCGTGCACGTGATCTCGACCCTGGACAGCTGGGCAGGCGGCACTTCGCGCGCGGTGACCGCGCTTGCGGATGCGCTCGAAGACGACGGCATTCGCAACTGCGTCGCCCATTTCGTCCGCCGCGACGGGCGGGCTGACCTCTGCCTGCCCAAGCGCGCCGCGGACGCGCGTATCCCGGCGCGCTTCCTCGGCACGCGCCCCTGGTTCGCGGCCGACTTCGCCGACGTCGTGGCGCGCGAGCTCGGGACGTCGCGCGACGGCCTGATCCACGCCCATGGTCTCTGGGGGCTCTGCAACCTGCTGGCGGAGCGGGTCGCCGGCCGGCTCGACGTCCCGATGATAGTAAGCCCCCACGGCATGCTCGACCCCTGGGCGCTGGACCGCGGCCGGTTGCAAAAAGGGCTGGCCCTGCATCTGTTCCAGCGGCGCGCGCTGCAGGCGGCGTCGATGTTCTTCGCGAGCTCGTCGCAGGAAGCCGCGTCGATCCGCGCCGCGGGACTCGCCGCGCCGATCGCCATCGTGCCCCACCAGGTGACGCTCGCGGCGAGGACAGCCGCCCATCCGGACAGGCGCGCCCGTCGGACCTTGCTGTTCCTGTCACGCATTCACCCCGTCAAGGGTCTGCGCGTCCTGGTCGAGGCCTGGCACCGGGTCCGTGCGCCGGACTGGGAGGTCGTGATCGCCGGGCCAGACGAAGCCGGTCATCGACGCGAGATCGAAGCGCTGCTGCATTCGCTCGGACTCGGGTCCGGGGTGCGCTTCGTGGGCGAAACGCACGGCCCCGCAAAACAGGCGCTGTTCGAGTCGGCCGACCTCTTCATCCTGCCGAGTCATTCGGAGAACTTTGGCCTGGTCGTGGCCGAAGCCTTGTCCTGTGGCCTGCCCGTGATCACGACGCAGCGGACGCCCTGGGCTGCGCTCGCGCAACACGACTCAGGCTGGTGGGTGCCGGACACCGTCGAGGGAATCGCGGCAGCGCTGGACGATGCCATACGCGCGAGCCCAGGGCGCCGGCGGCAGATGGGACTACGCGGGCGCGAGTACGTCGGGCGCGAATTCGGCGCACGGCAGGTGGCCGGACTGGCCGGTGCGGCCTACCGCTGGGCCCTGGAGGGCACCGGGCCGCCGCCCGCGCACGTCCAGGCAGCGCCCGGCAGGACTGCGGCGCGCTGATCCGCGGACGAGTCATCGCGCCACGGCCGTTCGCGGAACACGGGCACATACCGCCTCGGCGATCCGCCGCGCCGATTCCTCGCTCGACCAGCGTGCCGACATCGCGGCGCCGGCCAGTCCCATCCGGTTCAATCCGTCCCGCCCGAGATGCGCGGCGGCGTCGAGCACCCGCGACAGCGCCGCGCTATCGCCCGCGGCGAAGGTCCAGCCGTTGCGGCCCTCGTCCACCAGGTCGCGCGCGCCGCCGACCCGCGAGCTTGCTGCGACGGCGCGGCCGGTGGCCATGGCCTCGTTCAGCGCGAGACCCCAGGTCTCGCCGGGGCCCACCGACGGCAACACGAACAAGTCGGCGAGGCGATAGACCTCCGGCATCGCGCCCTGGTTCTGGAACCCCAGGAAATGTACATCCACACGAGCGCCGCTGGCGGCACGCAGCGCAGGCTCGAGTTCGCCGCTACCGACGATCACCAGGTGCGCGCCGCGCTCGCGTTCGAGGAACGACGACAACAGCAGTGCCGGCGCCTTCTTCGCGACCAGCTTGCCGGCGAACAGCACGACGACACGGTCGTCGGGGATGCCGAGCCGGCGGCGCCACGCCAGCGCGGCGGCATCGCGCCGCGGCGCTTCCGCAGCGAAGCGCATGACGTCGATTGAATGCGGCGCGAGGGCGATGCGCCCGGCCGGCAGCCCACACCAGGCGAAGTAGTCGGCGTTGTTGCTGCCGACGGCCAGGGCCACGTCGACGTTGCGATAAACCGCGCGCAGCAGGGCGCGGCGCAGGGCCCGCTTCACGGGCGCGCGCGGGTCCAGCAGCGTCGAGTCGCCGCGAAAGAACACCGGAACGCGACCGCGGAAGCGGCGCAGCACGCCCAGATGCGCGGCGACGTTCCAGCCGTAGACCAGCAGGGCGTCACAATTCCAGCGATCGATGGCGCCCGGCAGGCCGGGGGTCCGGATGCCGAGGAAACCCCGGCCGGGGTCGCGCGAAACGTTACGGACGAACTCGAAGTCGTAGCCTGACAGCAGCGGTACATCCCAGCGCACGGTGGCGCCGAACTCGCGGTCGGGGACCTCGCCGTTCTCGGTCTGCGACCAGGTATAGAAGACCCTCGGGACGACCACTCCCGAGGCGGCGAGGCGCCGGAACACCGGTGCGTTGTATTGCACCGGGTGCGTCGACACGATGGCGAGCCGGACGGGATGCACGCGATGCCGTGCCTTCAGGGCGCGAATCGGGCGACCGGCACAGTCGCAGGGTCCAGCACGAGACGGTCGCCGGGCGTTGGGTCAGCCTGCGGCCGCACAGACGGGGCACGGGTGGTTGCGCGTCGCGACAGCACGAGGTGCAGCAGCAGGACGACGACCATGGAGCGCGCCCAGACCGAATACTGCGCGGCGAATGTGCTTTCGAACCCGAGACCCAGCAGGACCGAGGTCGACAGCAGCACGAGCACGCGCGTCACCGACACGCCCGCCGACAGGTCACAGCGGGCACCGACCGCGCCGAACAGCAGTCCGATCAGCGTCATGCCGCCGAGTGCGCCCGGCCAGCCGAAATTCCAGTAGAGCTCACCGAGATGCGAGGGCGAGATGTAGGTGTTCTCGCCGACATCCAGCCCGAATTCCCGGGCGAACTCCTGGCCGACCGCGATGTCCGGCTTCTTCGACCAGAGCAGTCGTGGGATGAACGTCGAGAGCAGGGGCTCGAGCGTTCTGCCGTGCTGGAACGGCGTGCCGCGACCGGCGGCCAGGACCGCCAGCTCGACGCTCGGCTTGAGATTGGAGCGCTCGAAGATCGTCTGCGCGCGTTCGTCCGGGGCGCCGCGCATGATGCTCTTGCGCGCCTGCAGCGCTGCCCGCAGCGAGCCGCCGAAGTCCTGCAGCGCGTCGGCCCGACTCAGACCGCCGCCGGCGATCACGCCGCGGTACGCCTGCAGCACGGGGAACACCATCGCGGCGCCCAGTGCCGCGCCGAGCACCCAGGCGAGCGGAACCCGGCCACGGACCAGGACGAGGGCGAGCACCACGATCACCGCGCCCATCAGCGCCATGCCCTTGATGTCACAGATCAGCCCCACCACCAGCTGGCCGACGATCACCGCCAAGGCCGCCAGCAGCCACGGCTTCGACCGGGATTTCGCGTAGCCGTACGCGATCACCACGCCGCCGAGCGGCTGCAGGTAATTGCCGAGGATCACGATCGCGGTCGTCCAGGGCCCGAGCTGCGTGAGGCCCTGGGACACGGAATCGTTGGTTTTCTCCGGGACGACGACGATGTTGAGCGTCAGCACGGCGGCCGTGCCGACCAGCCACAGCACCGCACCGAACACGAACAGTTGCGCATTCCCCCAGTCCGCGGGCAGTCGTGCCACGCTCCCGGGCCCGATGCGCAGCGTCGTCGCGGCGAGGTGATAGCTGGCGGTGAACAGGACGGCACCGCAGACGATCAGCATCTCCGCGCTCGAAAGCAGATCTCGCGAAGCCGTCGAGTCCGCGGCGAGGCCGACCGCCGCCATCAGGTCGATGTTCCCGAAGAACATGAAATAGATTCCGAGGAACACGCCGAGCAGGGCGTAGCGATCATTCAGCCGCCGCATCTGCAGCAGCGGGGAACTGCAGAGGGCGAACAGCAACACTACGTAAGGCAGTCGCACGCCGCCCGCAGCCCCGGTCGCCGCGCCGAAAGCCATCACCATCCAGACCAGCAAGTTCAGGCCGACCCATGCCAGGCGCAGCGCTTTCACGAGCTCAACTCCCGGTCCCGCCGCCGCCGCGCACGACTTCGCGCCGCTTGCAGTCGATCAGGAACTCATACCATGCCCGCAACATGGCGAAGGTGAAGCCGGCGCGGCCCTCCATGAAGCCCCGACGCACGATGTACAACGCGAAGAACACCAGCAACGGCCGCCCCGGCACGCGATAGACCAGGGTCTTGACGGCCTTGCGCCGGCGCACCGGATCGGCGGTCACGAGGCGGCGCAACACTGCGCCGAGCGGCTCCCGCGCGCGGTCCGCCATCAGGTTCGCTTCCATCGTCGAATAAAGGTTGTGACGACCGATCCAGCGATCCAGCCCCTTGCTGAAGGGATAGTGGTGCAGGTGCCGGTCGAGTGCCTCGACTGTGCCGTCGGTGTGGTACTCCTCGTTGACCGATCGCTCAACCCTCACGCGGCCGACCCTCGCCAGGCGCGGGAACCAGGTCGGGTAGCCGCCGCTGCCACGGATCCAGGTGTCGTAGAGGAAGTCCCGGCGACGCACGCGGAACAGGCCGACCTGCGGACCGGCGCCGGCGACGCGCAACTCGATCTCGGTGCGCAGCTCGGGCGGCACGCGCTCGTCGGCGTCGAGCATCAGCACCCACGGGTTGCGGTACTCGATCTGGCTCAGTCCGAAGTTGCGCTGCGAGGCATAGTCGTCGAATGGCCGGACCAGCACCCTGGCGCCCGAAGACAGCGCGATCTCCCGGGTACGGTCGCGGCTGCCGGAATCGAGCACCACGATGTCCGGGGACCACGCGACCGAGGCAATGCAGGCCGCGATGTCGATCTCCTCGTCGAGCGTGAGGATGAGGATCGAGATGCTCATGCCAACGCTACCGCGGGTCGCAGGTGACTGGCCAAGCGCGCCGCCAGGGCCATCGCGGTATAGGTTGGGTTCGCGGCGCCGATTCGCGGGAACACCGAGCTGCCGGCCACGTGCACGTTGCCTAGGCCGAAGACCTTGAGATTGCGGTCGACGACGCTGCGGGCGGCGCTCGCGCCCATGCGCGTCGTCCCCGCCGGATGATAGATGTCGTAGACATTCGACCGCGCGACGGCGGGGTCCGGATCGAGTGGCAGGAACTCGAGCCGGGCGAGCCGATCGAGCCCGTTGGCCTGCCACAGCGCGGCGAGGTGCGCCGAGTATCGCTCGACGAGCAGCCGCGGATCGTCGAACACGCGCCACGCAATGCGCGCGCGCGGCACACCGCAGGCATCGAGTTCGTCGATGAGGTCGACCCGATTGCGGGCATCCGGGGTCTGCTCGAAATCCAGGTGCAGGTACAGCGGCGCGCCGCGCGGGAACGCCAGTCGCCGGCGCGCGAGGCGCCAGTACGCGAGGCGCGCCAGGTCCGGCAGCGCTGCGGGCACGGCGCCGAGGCGGGCGGCCGCCTCGCGACGGCGGCCGCGTTGAGCGCTGCGCAGCAGGTCGCGCACGACGGCAAAGCCGCTCGCGGACCCGACGTCCGCGACCACGTGGGCATACGCGGCGGGCAACCCCGACTCGCGCGCCAGGCCGGCGGCGAGCTCCATACGCAGGGTGCGCATCGTCCCACCGACGAAGGTCGCGGCGAGCAGATCGTTCAGTCCCGCGGCGTGCCGTGGATGCAGGCGGGCGAACCGGATCGACAGGTGATCGTGCAGGTAGCGCCCGAGCGCTGGCGATGCCGCGTCACGCAGGTCCCGCCGCCCGAACAGCTGCAGCAGCAATCGCGTCGACTCGATCGCGCCCGCGGCTACCACCACGCTACCGCAGGCGACGCGCAGCGGCGCCGCCGCGCCGCCCGCGACGACATGGCTGATCGTGGCGGGATCGCCCCGCGCCGGGACGAGTTCCGTCACCGGCGCGTTGAGACAGAGGCTCACGTCGCCGGCGGCCAGCAGGGGCTCGAGCCAGGTTCGACCGAGGTTGCGCGCGCCGAACCCCAGCCACTTCGACAGTCGCGGCTCGAATCCCTGCCAATCCAACGCAGCCAGCGGATGTCCCGGGACCGGCGCGAGATCGAACGGCGTCGAGTCGATGCCGAACCATCGATCCACGGTCGCGTAACCGGCCGCGAGGTCGCGCGTCGATACTGGCCAGCGTTGTTCATCGGGCACGGCCGGGGCGAGCGCTTCGCTGTCCTTGAGCGGCAGGAGCTGGCCGCCCCAGAGCGCGGAGGTGCCGCCGAGTCCGAAGGCGCGGCCCGCCGCCGCGGCCGCGTACTCGCTGCCTTCCACCAGCACATCGGCGGAACCGTGCTGCGAGAGGGCCACGCGCGGACCGCGCTCGAGCACCACCACCCGCGCGCCGCCGTCCGCGAGTCCGCGCGCGACCGCCAGGCCAACCGGGCCGGCGCCGATCACGCACACGTCTGCCTCGAGCTTGCCCGGTGAGTCGCGCTCGAGATCCCGGACCGCCATCGCGCTAACGCGCGGCATCGATGGCCTCCATGGCTCCCGCGACTTCGTCGATGCGCTCCGCGCGGCGAGCACTGAAAAGAATGACGCCGTCGGGGTTGTCCGCGGCCGCCGCCACCAGTCGGGAACGCAGCAGTGCGGCCCGGCCGCTTGGCGCTGCCGGCGTCACGCTGGCACGGAAGTGGCCGAAGGTCACGCTGGCGCGATATCCGGCGGCGCGCACCGTCGCCGCGCCGTCCGACGCGGGGCCGGCTTCGACCTGCAGCACCTCGCCGAGTGCGGGAATCGAGCCGGCAATGCGCACGCAATCCGCGACGCCGCCGGAGAGTCCGACCAGCCGCGCCTTGCCCTCGGACTTGAACCGCTCGAGCGTGCGCACCAGCCCTTCCGGGTCGTCGATCAGTTCGAGCGCCGGTTCGTGCAGGTACAGGATATCGACGTAGTCGGTGCGCAGGTTCGCGAGCGAACGGTGCAGCCTCTCGACCGCAGCAGCCGGCCGGAAATCGCGGCTGCGCCTGCCATGCCGCGCGCCGGGCAGCATGCGCCGACCCAGCACACGCAGCGCGCCCAGCGGCAGCGACAGCAGCGGCAGCGCGGCCAGCCACGGATCCGGCGCGATCCCGAACTTGGTCGCAATGGTCAGCGCCGCGCGGCGACCAACGGCGAAGTGCCCGATCTCGCGCTCGGCCAGCTCGTTGCCGTAGAGCGGCGCCGTGTCGAAGTAGCGCAGCCCGCGCTCGAAGCCGCGCCGCAGCAGGCGCTGCCGCGCGCCACGCGTCGGCAGGTGATGCAGGGACGAGGTGCCGAACCCGAGCCGGGAAGTCTCGATCGCGCCCGACGCTAGCCTGATCGTCCGCATCCCGAGCCCGCTGGGTGAAACGTCAGGCGCCTGCGCGGCGCAGACCCATGAGGTGCGAAGGGTCGATCCAGGAAACGTCGAAGCCCGCGACGCGCAGGTCGCGCACGATGTCCGCCGGCGCCCCTGACAGGCCACGGTCGGCCAGGATGCCGAAGTGGATCTCGACGAACACTGCGCGCAGGGTCGGCTGGCGCAGCGTTTGCGACATCCCGCGCAGCACTTCCACCTCGAACCCCTCGACATCGATCTTGACGACCTGCGGGGCATGCGAGAGCCGGAACTCGTCGCCGCATCGGGACTCGACCTGGCAGCGCAGCGCACCCGCACCGCGCGCCATGAGGCTGTCCGTCGTGGTGTCGCCGGCCGGATTCTCGAAGAAATCCACCTTGCCGGCGGAATCGGACAGCGCCGCCGGAACCACTTCGACATTGGCGCGGGTCTTGCCGTCGAAACGTGCGTGCAGCGTGGCGACGTTGCGCGGCGAGGGCTCGAACGCGACGACGCGTCCGCTGCGGCCCGCCACGAGCGAGAGGCGTTCGGTGTAGTAGCCGACGTTGGCACCGACGTCCCAGACCGTGTCGTCTGCCGCGACGCGGCCGAGCAGCGCATCGTCGAAGCGACGTTCGTAGGAAGCGCCCGAGAAACGACGGAACGCGCGCACCAGCGGCGGCAGAATGCCGAGTCGGCGGCCGAAGCGTCGGAGGGTCATCACCGCCGGGTTGGTGTATTCCACGGTCCGCTCCGCACTGGGGTGACGAGATTAGGGTCGCGACGCTACAGCAGCATGACATTGGCTCCGGAGCTGACGGCGGCCGTGCGAACAATCTCTGCCACATACAGCCCGTATGATCGGCCCCCTCGGGAGCGGGACCCTTGACTGGACGAACACCCCTTGGACCGGCCCGCGTCTCGGCTGCCTTGAAGCTGCGGCGCGCGTGCTGGAACGTCGCCTGGCTGTTGCTGTACCGCTTCAGCCCCACGCCGCTGTTCGCCTGGCGTCGGCTCGTGCTGCGAACGTTCGGCGCCCGCATCGGCGCGCCAGCCTGGCCCTATCCACGCGTTCGCGTCTGGGCGCCGTGGAACCTCTCGATGGCGCCCTACAGCTGCCTGGCGAACGACGTCGACTGCTATTGCGTGGCTGCGGTCTCGCTCGCCGAGCACGTCACGGTCAGCCAGTACTCCTATCTCTGCACGGCAAGCCATGATGTCCGCGATCCGGCGATGCCGCTGGTGGTGGCGCCGATAAGGATTGAGCGCGACGCCTGGATCGCGGCTGACGTCTTCGTCGGCCCGGGCGTGCGGGTCGGCACGGGCGCCGTGATCGCGGCACGTGCGACCATCACGCGGGACATCGCGCCATGGTCGATCCAGGCGGGAAATCCGGCACGGGAGATCGGTACGCGGCCGTCCTTTGAACGCGGACCGGACGGCGCGCCGTGCTGACGGGCCGCGGCGACCCCGCGCCGTGGCCGGCGCGCTACGAACTGCTCGACGGCGTCCGCGGCCTCGCGGCGCTGGTCGTCGTCCTCCACCACCATGGCGTGGCCGACTTCGGCCACCACGCCGTCATGGTGTTCTTCGCCATCAGCGGCTATTGCATCACCGCAGCGACGATCGCGGCGCTGGCGAGCGGGCACGCCGACTTTGGCGCGTTCATGGCGCGTCGGCTGCGCCGCATCTTCCCCCCGTACCTGTTCGCGTTGGCGTTCTTCACCCTGACCCGGGTGATCCGGGACGCGTTCGATCGCGGCGCCGGACCGCCCGACGAGCCGCTGCTATGGCTCCAGAACCTGACGATGACCCAGTGGATGACGCTGCTGGTGGAGCCCGGGCCCGACCCGGCGAACAATCCCGCGCTGTTCGTCGCGGCGTTCTGGTCGCTGAACTACGAGGAACAGTTCTATCTCGTGATGGCCGTCCTGCTGCTGGTGTGCCGCACGCGACCTGCGCGCCTGCCTCTCGCGCTCGCCGCCATCACGGTCGCCAGCGTCGCGTGGCTGTGGCTGACCGGCGTGGACTCGTTCCGCGGCCTGTTCTTCGAGTACTGGCCCCATTTCGTGACCGGCGGGGCGCTTTGCCTGGTGCTGACGCGAGCGCAGCTCGCGCGCTGGCGCGGCGCGCTCGCGCTCGGGGCGCTGGCGGTGTCTGCCGGCTGCCTCCTGTCGCTGCAGGGAATGGCGGCGGAGCAAAGCCGCCTGATCCTGGAGTTCGCGATGATCGGCATCACGGTGGCGACGCTGATCGCGGTCCGGCCGCTCAGCGGGTGGATCGCGGGCACGCGCGGGTGGCGACCGATCGCCGCGCTCGGCGCGATCTCCTACAGTCTCTATCTCGTCCACCAGTTCAACCTGACGCTCACCAGCACCGTCGCCGCGAAGCTGGTCGGCGCACTGCAGGTTGCGCCGCTCGAGGTCGCGGTCGCCGTCGCGCTGCAACTGCTGATCGCGACGGCCTTCTGGTATGCCTGCGAGCGGCCGTTCCTGAACCGAGGCGCGACGCCCGCGCGGCGCAGCGCAGCCGCTGCGGTGTCAGGACGCAGCTAACGGGGCGCCGGACAGCCGCATTCGCCGCCGGGACGACCGTCGCAGAGCACCTTCGTCCGGACCGCTCGATCGAACAACGGCTGGTCGACCGACAGACACCGGTTGCGGTACAGCACGGTATCGTGGACGAGCGACGCCGCGGCGAGCACGATGCCCTTGCGGCCCTCGGGCAGATCGTCGCAGCGGCCGTTCGGTCCGCGACCGCGGATGTCGTCGATGCGGTTGTGCTGCACCAGCAGGTTGCGAAGCAACCGCCAGTCGTGCGGCGGAGGCCCGGGGTACCAGCCGTTCGAGACCGAGATGGCGCCGCTTCCCATGCCGTCCGCCTGCCTGATGGTGTTGCGGGTGATAGAGATCCCGTAGCCGGCGACTGGCGGTGGCGCACGCGGCACCGGCGCAGCCGACAGGCCGAGGGCGATCCCTGAGCGGCTGCAGTTCGACGCCCAGTCGTACTCGCCGTCGACCAGGTTGTCGCGGACCTCGACGAAGTACTGGAAGAACGTGCCGGCGATGCAGTCCCGGCACTCGGCGGCGTCCACGTTGTAGCTGACCGGCAGGACGATGCCGTCCGTGTCATGCTGGCGGTTGCCGGCAATCACCGAGTCGACCGACTGCGCGAAGAGACTGATGCCGCCCCCCTTGCGTGCCGTGGCATTCTGCTTGCGGCACAGTGGTCGACGCTGGTCGACGACGTTGTCGAGCGCAAACAGCTGCCAGAACCCGCGGCTGACGGTTACTCGGCCGGCGCCGGCCTCCGGCACGACGTCCCATTCCGGGTCGACGACGAAGGTCGTCGCGGCGCCCGACGCGTCGACCGACTGCCGTGCGATGCGTCGCGCCTGTCCCAGGCCCGCTCCGTCGGCGACGTAGACCCAGTGACCGATGTAGTAACGCTCGAGCGGCACGTCGCGGTCGAACTGCCGGCCCTTCAACGTGCCGGCGATCGTCACCGTGTTTGCCGTGGCGGCGCTCACTTCAGCCGCCTGCGACAGGCCGAAGGTGTTGCCATTGTTGTCGAACGCGAACGCCTCGCCGTCACCGGCGAGGTCGCCGGTGCAGGTCGCAGTGTTGTGCGAGACGAGCACGAGTTCCTGGCTCGCGTTCAGATGCCAGAAGAACGCCGCGCGCCATCCGCGCTCGCGCGGCGGATCGCCGAGGTAGTCGGTCGAAGCGCCATCGGCGACGTTGCCGCTGAAGTCGACGCGCCGGCCGGCGCCGAGCTCGGTCGCCATCGAACCGGTAGCGGCGGGGACGTCCAGATAGCCGCCGGGCTTGAACACGTTGTTCGCGATCACGGCATCCTCGATGCCGAAGCGCGTTCCCGTCGCAAACCGGTTGCCGGAGAGGCCGAGCGCCGCCTGATATGCGCCGAACTCGTTGTGGGTGATGACGAGATCGCGTAGCGGTTGCCCGCCGTCGTCGATCCCTCGGAACACGTTCGCGAACACGTTGCCGGTGATCGACACGCGATCGACTGCGGCATCGGAGACGTCGTCCGCCTGCCGCAGCCGTCCCAGCCGCACGACCGGCGCCCCGCTCGCCCGTGGCGTCAGGCGCCTCTCGTCCTCGAAGCGAATGCCGGAAACGGTGTTCCCTCCTTCCAATGTCAGCACGGGGCGGCGCGCGTCCTGGGCATCGGATGGGCGAAAGATTCGCACCCGTGTCGAGCGCGGGCCGAGACCCTCGATCGAGACGCCAGGCGCCAGCACGATGCCGTCGATCGCCGCCCGCGCCGCGTGCGTCGCCGCGAGATCCCAGCGCCCGCCTCCGAGTCGCAGCGTCGCGCCGTGCCCGGTGTTCCGCGCCACGCCGAGGGCGCGCAGCAGGCAGTCCGTATCGTCCTGGTCATCGTCGGCCCGACAGCCACCGAAGCGCGGGTCGGCGAGGTCGAATCGGGCCGCGGCCGGCGCATCGGGAAGCACGCGAAACACCTGCCCGCGCAGCGGCGCCCAGCTGCGCCCGTCGCGACTCACGGCGACGACGTATTCCCCGGGGGCAAGCCTGGGCGGCAGCTGGAACTCGGCCACGAAGTCGGCAGCCGATGCCGCGGCGGATCCGGGCGCGAGGTCGGCAGACTGCGCGGCGAGTTCGATGCGTTCCGGGCCGACCAGGCGTAGGCGTGTGGCGCCGATGCCCGCCGCCGACAGGTTGCGCCCCACGACCTTCAGCTGGCGCGACAGCCCGGCGCGAGGCCCGCTCGAATGGACAAAGGACGGCGTCACCCAGAGTGGTCGGGCGTCGTTGACGCGCACGCCGTTGCTCCATTCGCCGCGTGCATTGCGGACCCAGAGCGCATAGGCGCGATCGGACCGCATCGTGGTCGGGATGCGCACGGTCAGCGCATTCGGCACGGTCGCGTCGCTGACGACGTCGAGGGTGCCGGCCAGCGCCGTGCGTTGGCCCGGGGCTTGCCGCGGTCTCACCAGTGCAGCGCTCGTGTCGTCGAGGGCGACATAGACGACAACATCGCCGCGCGCCAGCCCGGCGCCGGCCAGCAGTACCAGTTCGTCGGGCCTGGCCGTCGGCAGCCCCTGGTGGGCGGGCTGTTCGAAGAGCCGGGGCGACGCAGCAGGAGCCGGCTGCACGGATCCCGCAGTCATGAGCAGCAGGAACGCAGCACGCCGAACACGGGCGCCTCGCCCTCCGACATCCGTCGCGGGGCCGCTCAAGCGAACGAGGTCGCGCCCGCGCGCAGTACCACAGCGCCCAGCAGCAACACCAGCCCGAGACGCCGCAACGCGGCCGCGCGCTCCGCTATCAGCAGCATTTCCACGACGTAGAGCAGCAGCACCGCCTTGGCGACGCCGACGGTCAGGGTTTCCGAAATGCCCAGGTTGCCCGGCAGGTTGGGAATCACGATCCCGACGAACAGCACCAGCAGGTCGAGTGACGTTACCTCGAAGCGGCGGGCAGGCGAGAGGCAGAAGCGCACGGCAGTCGCACAGACCGTGACGGCCAGCAGGGCCCACGACGCCCGCGCCAGCAGCAGATCGGGCGCGGCGTTCGACTGGTCGATGTGCACGATGACGACGACGGCGACGTACGTGACCGTTCGATCGAGCCATGCGGCGCTCACCCGCCCGCGGCCGAGCAAGAGGACCAGCAGCGCAGCGACCATCACCAGGCACAACGACGCGACGTCGAATCGGACCGGCGGACTCATCGCGACGACCGTCGCCCCGTACCCGAAGAATCCCAGCATCATGACGGTCCACGACGGGCGATCGAGCAGTGCCCCGAGGTTCGGCGAGCCGCGGACGGAGGCCGCGGTCGACGCCGCGCCGGCGCCAGCGCCAGCGCCCGAAGGCCAGCGCCATCGCGACCTTTCCGCAGTGAACGTCAGGCCGGCAATCGTCGCGGCCAGGGCGAGGAAGATGGCGACGATGACGACATCCGATTCGAAACGCAGGAAGTAGGCGCACAGTACGAAGCCGATCTGTGCGAGGTAGATCGCCATCACGGCGATCCGGTGGGGCAGGCCGAGCCCGAGCAAGCGATGGTGGATGTGCGAACTGTCGCTCGAGAATGGCGACCGGTTGGCGCGGATGCGCCGGATCATCACCAGCGCCGTGTCGACGATCGGCATGCCGAGCAGCAGCAGCGGCAGCGACGCGCTAGCCGCGGACGACTCGTTCTGGGTCGCCATGATCGCCAGCGCGCCGAGCGTGAACCCGAGGACCTGGCTGCCGGCATCGCCCATGAACACGCGTGCCGGGTGGGTGTTGAAACGCAGGAACCCGAGGATCGCACCGGCCTGGATCAGCGCGACGGTGACCACGGTGGAATCGCCGCTGGACGCACCGAGCAGCGCGATGGCGCTGAGGCACAGCAGCACCATGCCGCCGGCCAGGCCGTCGAGACCGTCAGACAGGTTCACCGCATTCGTCACACCAACGAGGAACACGAAAGTCAGGACGACGGACACCAGCTCCGGAAGAGGCTCGCGATTGCTGAACGTCAGGGTGTCGATCCGCAAGTCACCGAAAGTCATCAGCGCGACGGCCGCCAGGCACTGGCCCAGCAACTTGGCGCGATAACCCAGTTCGGAGCGGTCGTCCCACACGCCGAACACGAGCAGGATCACGAGCCCGATCAGGAGCCCGGCGACCGGCGGTACCAGGTCGACCGACGCCAGCAACGGCACGAGGATACCGACCGCCATCGCCAGCCCGCCGATCCGCGGCACCGGCACGAGATGCACCTTGCGCGGCCCGGGCCGGTCGGAGAGCCCGAGCGCCGGCGCCCAATGCGCGAGCGGCGGGATCAGCACGGCTGTCACCGTGAGCGAGATGATGAACGCGATGAAGAGCTGCATGTCGCGCGGGCGCCTCGGGCATGGTGCGACCGGGCAACCATGCCCACTACCAGGGGCGGGGCTAGACTAGCCACGGCCGGCGACACTTTGGTTACCGGTGTGAGAATCCGCTTGCGAGCAGACTCTGCCAGCGCTCGACCACGGTGGCGCACGAGAATCCGGCGTCGAACGCGACGCGGGCCCGCAAGCCCATCGACTCGACCGTGGCCGGGTCGGCGCGCAGCGTCCGCAGCGCCGCGGCCAGCCGCTCGCCGGATTCGACCGACACACCGCAGCCGTGCTGGCGCAGCAGTCGTGCGATCTCGCCGTCGTCGTCGCCGATGAACGTCACGGCACGGCCGGCCGCCAGTACGCCATAGGTCTTGCTCGGCACGATCAGTCCCTCGAGCTCGGGGCGCAGCGACACGAGGTGCACGTCGGCGGCGGCCAGGCTGTCGCCGAGATCCTCGGCGGCCTGGTACGGCAGGAAGCGCAGGTTGGGCAGCGCATTGGCATGCGCCTCGCTCTGCAGCCGTCGCATCCCCGAGCCGCCGCCGCTCAGCAGGAAGACCAGCGAGGCGTCGTCGCGCAGCTCGCGCGCAGCGACCAGCAGCGCATCGACGTCGTGCGCCATGCCGAGGTTGCCGGAATAGCCGACTACGAACCGACCGTCCAGACCGAGGCGATGACGCAACTGGCTGCGATCCGCAGCCATCGGACGGATTGCCACGCCGTCGGCCCAGTTCGGTATCACCGCCAGCCGGGCGGGCGCGACGCCGCGCGATGCGACGTACTCGCGCATTCGCTCACCCAGCGTCACGTTGCACTCTGCGGCCCGCAGCGAGCGGTCGCGCAACGCCAGCAGCAAGCGGTGGACAGCCGCCGGAATCGACCCGAAGCCGAGCTCGCGCGCGACCTCGGGAAACAGGTCCTGCAGCCAGTTCAGCAGACGCGCGCGCCGCAGGCGGCACGCCACCCACACGGTGACCGAAAGCATCGGCGGGTCGGTCATCGCGACGACGCGATCCCCCGCGCGCAGCAGCCACAGCAGTTCGACCAGGGCCGAGGCGTGGAAACTGAGGTAGTCGAGCAGCCGGCCCAGCGCACGCAGGCGGCCGAAACGCGTCGACCAGACGCGTCGTACCCGGACGGAATCCAGCACCTGGGACGACGGCAGGTCGGCAGCCGCATCTTCGTACCGCTGGCGCGAAGTCACGACGAAGATCTCCAGGCCGCGGGCGGCCAGTCCGCGCGCGACTCCGCCCAGCATCTGGCTCGTGGCGGCAAGGTCCGGCGCGTAGAAGCGGTTGACGAACACCAGCCGTGGCCGACGCTCGCCGACGACCGGCGCCGGCGTATTCACGCGACGGCGACGACGGGCTGCAATGGCACGATGCCACTGAAGGCCCGGTCGCGGATCACCTGCTCCATCAAGGCGCCGTCGATGGTCGGTACCTGTTCCGAGAATCCGTAGACCAGCGCCAGGTCACAGATCATGTTGATCAGCCGCGGGACCCCGCCGGTGTGCCGCTGCAACAGGTCGAGTGCCTCCTTCGAAAACAATTCCGGCGTGCCACCCGCGACGACGAGGCGATGCCGCACGTAGGCGGAAACCTCCGCGGGTGGAAGATTGCCGAGGTGGTAATCGACCGAGATGCGCTGCGCAAACTGGCGCATTTCCGGCCGCTTGATCGTATCGCGTACTTCCGGCTGCCCGACGAGCAGCGTTTGCAGCAGGAGGTCCTTGTCGTTGTTCAGGTTGGAGAGGACGCGCAGTTCCTCCAGCAGGTCGACGGAGAGGTTCTGCGCCTCGTCGACGATCAGGATCACGCGTCGGCCGCGCGCGAACTCGCGCAAAAGGTGTTCGACGAAGGCGTCGTAAAGCTGCGTCTCGTTGAGCCCGGCGGAGGGGACACCGAGTGCGTTGGCCACCCAGGGCATCAGCGTGCGCAGGTTGCGGTGGGTGTTGTTGAGCAGGCCGACGAGCACCCCCGAACTGAATCGCGTCAGCAGGTAGCGCACCAGCGTGGTCTTGCCGCTGCCGACCTCGCCGCTCACCAGCGCGAAGCCGCTGCCGTGCTCGAGCGCATACTCGAGCATCGTCATGGCATTGCGATGATGCTTGCCGAAGTAGAGGAACGCCGGATCGGGCATCAGGGAGAACGGCTTCTCGGTCAGCCCGAAGTAGTTTTCGTACATCAGTAACTTCCCTGACCGACCCGCTTCTCCGCCTGGTCCGACCTGTTGAGGACGGTGCCGACGACACGCACGCCACCGAGCATCTGGTCGACGCGGGCAAAGTCGTCGCGGCGCGTGCGCCGCGCCGAGGCCACCATCACGACGCCGTCGAGCAGGGGCGCGATCGCGAGCACGTCGTCGCTGAGCAGCGCAGCTGGCAGGTCCAGTAGCACCAGCCCGGGCCCGGCAAGCTCGCGCAACGACGCCAGCAGCGCGCGGCTGCGAGGGCCTGCCAGGCTCTCGGTGCTCGCGCCGAGCGGCGCCCGCGTCGGCACGACCACTAGTCCGTCGACGCCCATCAGGCCAGTCGCGATCTCGTACAGGTCGAGCCCGCCGCGAAAGTACTGTTCCAGCCCGGCACCGGCGTTCAACCCGAGCAGCGCGGCGAGCGCAGGCCGGCGCAGATTCAGGTCCGCGAGCACGACCGACTGGCCTGGTTCGGCGGCGAGACTGAGCGCGAGATTCAGAGCGGTCAGCGTCGCTCCCTCGCCATCCAGCGCGCTGACGACGCCGATGGTCTTCAGCCGGTGGGTCGCGGCTTGCTGCAGCAGCTGGGTGCGGAGCATACGGTAGGCCAGTGGCGCAGCGCCGGGGTCGTCGGGGAACACCACGCGTCGCTCGCGCAGCCGCAGGCGATCGAGCGGCGCCAGGTATTGCAGGGCGCGTGGCGCCTCGGGCGCCGTGCCGGCCGCGTCGTCCAGCTGCTGGCCGTCGGCGCGCGACGATCCCATGCGGATCGCCGCCTCGAGCACGTCGAGCGGGGCACGGGCCCGCGAGGGCTCGCCGCCGGCCCGATCGGGCCGCTGGCCTACGTCCCGAGGCTCCGCGTGCAGCGGCGAGAGGATGGCCGGATCGCTCTGTGCCTCGTCCGCGCGATCGCGCGACAGCGACAGCGGCAGCGCCAGCGCGGTCGCGCGTTGCTTGCGTGCGAGATCCAGGGCGCGCTGCAGACGTTCCATGCGTGATCCTCAGGCGCCGAAGCGACGCATGGCCGAGAACCACAGCATGTCCAGCGGCCGCACCATCAGGTGCACCGCCAGGGCGGCGAGCACGCAGCCCGCGAACGCGCCCGCCACCGTCAGCCGTCGACGACGCGACATCACGAGCCGTTCGCCGTCGGTCCAGATGGTCGGCACGATCGTCAGCGGCACCGGCCGCATCAGTGTGCGCAGATCGCGGGTGCCGCGAATCGTCGAATCCAGGCTTTCCAGAAGCGCGGCGACGCCCGCTGCCAGCAACAAGCTCAGGAAGGTGCCCAGCACCAGGATCAATCCGCGGTTCGGACTCTCGGGTCGTTCCGGCGGCATCGGCGGGTCGATCAGCGTGAAGCGTTCGCCCTTGCGGTCGGTTTCCAGGTTCTCGGACACTTTCGCCTCCATCTGCTTGGCGCGGAGCTCCTGGTACTTCAGTTGACCGTTCTGCAGGTTCCGTACCAGCTCTCGATACGAGCGCTCCACCTGCGGCGACGCCGCCAGCGCGCGTTCGTAATCGCCAATGCGGCGCCGGATCTGGACGATCTCCGCCACCAGCGCGTCACGATCGTAGCCGGTGGCGGCCAGTTGCGTGCGCAGCTGCACGTAGGCGGGATTGTCCGCACGTTCGGCGACCACCGGGCCTTTCGCTGCGGCTTTCGCCGGGGCGCCGGAGGATTCGGCCTCAAGCTGCGCGATCACCCGTTCGAGGCGCTGGATGTCAGGGTGCTCCGCCGAGTACCGTTCGCGGCTGGCGGCCAGCTCGGATTGCGCCTCCTCGAGGCGGCGCGACCGGTCGTTGCTGCCGTCCGCAAGGGCTGGCCCAACGTCGCTCTCGAGCGCCGCGATCTGCCGACGCAGACGCTGCACGTCGGGATGCTCCTCGCCGTAGGTGCCGACGGCCACCGCGAGCTGCGATTTCGCGACCTTGAGCCGGTCGGCCGCGCTGAGGATGCGCTCCCCGGTCTCCGCGAAGATCACGCCGTTGGGGCTGGCGAGCGCGAGTTGGGCCTCAAGGAACACTTTCTGCTGGTCGAGCGACGCGAGCCGTGCTTCGGACTGGCGCAGATCCTGCTCGACGCGGTCCAGCCCCTGCGTGTTCAGCGAGACCAACTCGGGCAGCGCGTCAGCGTTTTTCTCCTTGAACCGCGCGAGCTGGATTTCCAGGGCCTCTACCTCCTTGTCGATGCGGTTGCCCTCGGTGGTCAGGAACAGCGACGCCTCCTGGGCGGACTTCGTACGGTTCGACAGGTTCTCGTTGAGATACAGCGTGGTCAGCTCGTTGGCAACGCGGTAGGCGCTTTCAGCCGAGCGATTGGCATAGGACACGGTGAACGCGATGGTCGCCTTCTGCGGCCGCCCGCTGCGCGGGTCGATCACGTTGGCGCTGATCAGGTCCAGAGAGATGTCCTTGCGCATCCCCTCGAGGATCTCATCGCGGGTGTCGGACTTGCGGTCGTCGGCATACAGGTCGTACTTGCGGATGATCTCCGCCAGCGTCTGCGTGGTCATCACGCGCTGGCTGATCGTCTGCAGGCGCTGGTCCGCGAAGGACGTGACCGTTGAACGCACCAGGTCGACGGGCAGTTCCTGCTGTTCGATCAGCACCGTGCCTACAGCGCGATACCGCGGCGGAAGCAGCATCGCCAGCAGCAGCGCAAGCAGCAGTCCAGTGCCGAACGCGAGAGCCATCGCCCCGCGGCGTCGACGCAGGGCATCGAGTACGTCGGCGAGCGTGGCCGCGGGGAAAGGGGTGTCTGGCATTTGTGGGTGATCGTAGCGGCCGAAGGTGACCCTTTCTTTGCGGGTCGGCGGATAGCCGCGCTTGGGGGCGGGGAGGGCAGATCGCTCAGCCGGCCTCGCTCAGGCGGCCGACCAACGGGACTCGAAGCCCCGCGGGATCGGCAGCTGCAGCACACCACCCCGGCGTCGGCCGGCGACTCCGGCCAGCGCCGCAGTCGCGGTGAACAGCAGCCAGAACGCGCCGGGCAGCGGCACCGGCGTCCCGTTCGCCTCAAACAGCACCTGCAAGCTGAACAGCGAGGGGAGCGACGCGTCGCGGGTGCGGTACGAGACGATTGCCGAGTACAGCCCCGCCGCGCCGGCGGCGAACGCGCCCTCACCCTGCCCGTTGATGGTCAGCAGGCTGCGACGATCCGAGGTCATGGTGACCGCCAGGGCATCGAACCGGCTGAGGTAGCCCAGGTCGGCCAGCCCGACCGTGAAGGCACCTGGCGTCGACACCTGGAAATCGAACGTCATCGCGCCGGTTCCCCGGACCGAGAAGGTCTCGCTGAAAGGCGAACTCGCGAGGATCTCCGCCGTTGCGGGCGGTGCCGACGACGGGCCGCCGCCCTGCACCGCACCGACGGCCAGCGGCGCCTGCAATCCGAGCGCAAGGACCGTGACCCGCAGCGCGGTCCGGCAGGTGTCGAAAAGTAGCTTGCTATTCATGGGTCACTCCGTTTCGGCGGACCGCGACAGCGCGCGCGTCCAGTTGTCCCGTCTCGCCGAGGCGGCGATACACGTATTTCTCGTAGAGATACTCGCGCAGCGATCCCGTGGCCTGACCGCCGCCCTCGGCCTCGTCGCCCGCCTCGCTGGGCGCGCGGCCGGGACGCGCGAGCCCCGATAGCCTCAGCTCGGCGTAGCGTTGCGCGCCGCCGGCCAGCGACAGCAGCGCGATGTCGTCGTGGTCGACGCGACCGATCGGCTCCGCGCCCTCGTTGATGATGGCTTCGAGCCTTGCGGCGTCGATTTCGAAGAATCGCAGCAGCTCGGCGCCGGACTCGACGAACACCGGCAGCAGCCGGTGACCGCGCGCCTCCTCGTCGGACAGTGGCGCGAGACGCGCCAGCATCATCTTCACGGCGAAACGGATCACGTTCGAATCGCGGGTCCCCAGGCGCGCCGCGATCTTCTTGATGCGACGGACATCCGCGACGTTCATCCGAATCGAAACTGCCTGCTTGCGGCTATCCATCTACGTTCGTCCCCTGTTCGTCGTGGAACTGACACCCGACTTGTCATAAGAAAGTAGCGCCGAAGGATGACATTCAATTGGCGTATCCATGACGAATGCAGCACTGACGACGCGCACGACATGCACGCAGACCCGGCCGCACGAGCGGACGATTCGCATTGAAAGCAGGAAGGAATGACTGGCGCGACGCGCCGACGGAGGAGCCGTATTGGCTAGGGCCTGTTCACGCTGGGGCCTTGGTGGCTGTCGATGGTTGGCGATTGCGCACGGCGAAGCGTCAGGGTCTCGACCTCCGATGACTCCACCGGCGTCGTTCACGCTGCTGCTCTTGACTCTTCGCCACGGCGGCAGCACAGCGACCCGCGCCGCACTGCGTCGAATTAGGGGAGCGGGTGCGCCACCGTACCCCGCCGAGTCTCTTCCCCTGACGCCCCAGCCAACCGCAGGTGAGCAGAAGCCTGAACCGGTCCTAGCGACCAGTCGCGGGAACCGCAGCGGCGCGAGGCGCCGGGTCGGGAGCGCGCTGTTCGTCGGCGCGGAAGCGATATTCCTCGACTAGGTTCTCGAGCTGTACCTTCTTCAGGCGCGTGAAGGGCTCGACAGAGGATCCCGCTTCGCGCGCGAGACGCTCCAGTACCTCGCCGTTGAGCACGTGGAGTGCACGGTTGCGATCGACGCAGACTTTCAGTTCCTGGTCGCGGCTGGCGAGGTCGCGCTTCATCGCCGCGCGATCGGTCTCGACCGTCCGCAGCGTGTCGACGATCTCGCGCGACTTGTCGACCAGTTCCTGCATCCGCGCCTTCTGGCGTTCCAGCTCCGCGGCCGCCCCCTCGCGATCCTGCGAACCGCGCGCCACTTGCGCCTCAGCCGTGCGCACCTTGCCGGTGAGGGCCTGCTGGCCCGCCTTGAGCCGGTCACGCTCCTTGACGGCCTCTTCGAGCTCCTTCTTCAGACGGGCGTTGTCGGCCTGCAACTGAGTGCGTTCCGACGCCAGTTGCTGCAGCTGCTGCAGCGCTTGGGCATTCGCCGAGCCGCCGCTGCGTGCCGTCTGCGCCGGAGCCGGCGGCGACATTGCCAGCAGGCACAGCAGGGCCAGCGAGGCTGCCGGGGACAGGCGCGTGGGGTGTCCCATGGTCGGCTCCTAAAATTGTGTGGTGAGGTCGAGCTGCAGGATGTCGATGCCGAGCGGCGGGCCGTCGATCTCGTTGGCGCTCAGGTAGCGCAGCCGCGCAAACACCCGCTGCGAGAAACCGTAGTCGCCGCCGACGTAGAATCCTTTCAGGTCGGTTCCGCCCAGGCGCATGTTCGAATCGTTGAAGGCGTCCAGCACCGCATCACGCTCGACGTACCGGTAGCCCAGGAAGGCACGCCAGTCGCCGCGTCGCGCCAGCGAGTTCGTGCCGAAAGCGATTTCGGACTGGTAGCCTTCGACGCGTGCCTCGAGCGGCGCGCCGATGCGGGCCGCGACGCTCTGCTCGTCGTAGCCGAGGTTGCGCACGTAGTTCGCCGAGAACGTCGCGCGATGGGTGCCGCCGAAATTCCAGTCGAAGCCCGCCGAGACGTCGACCAGGCTGTAGTCAGACGCCAGCGCGAACAGGTTGGTCGTCGTGTCGGCGTCGTTGCGGATGTCGAACAACGTGTTGCCCCGCGTCAGGAACCGGGGGGCCGTGAAGTCCAGCACGTTGCTGTCGAGTTCGTTGCGCTGGCCGACGATGTTCTCGTAGTCGTAGTACGCCGCTGCGAGCCGCAGGCGATGGCCGCCCTCGAACTGCCAGTCCACGCCGGCCTGCGCCGCGACCAGCCACTTGTCCTCCTTGGACAACTCCACCTCCTCGAGCCCGAAGCCTCCGAGCGTCAGGAACGCGAAACGGGTCAACGGTTCGTCGCGGCTCAGCGCGAGGCGATACTGAGACGCAACGCCGTCGAAGGCCACGTCGTTGTCCCAGACAAGCTCGTCGGTGTACCACGGGTTCGGTATGCGTCCACCGATCACCGACAGGGAGTGCCGCAGGTCATCCGTGGCGCCGCTCCAGCGCATCCACGCCTGGTCGAGGCCCAACTCGTATCGACCGCCGTAGTTGGCGAGGGTCTGGTTGTCGGAGGTCGGATCCCGCAGGTTCCCGGTGGCGAGCCGCGCGCCCATCGTCCAGCCGTAGCCGAGTTCCGTCTCGAAACCGAAGCGCAGCCGCCCCCTCAGCCGCGCCCGGTCTTCGGTGGTATTTTTCAGCGCGTCCAGGCCGGCCCTGCCGATCCCGCCGCGATCGTTGATGACGAGGAAGTTCAGGTAGGCGTTGCGGACATTGTCTTCCGCATACATGTCAATCTGGGTGCGAAGCCGGACATCGCCGTACCACCGCAAGCGCCGCGCCCAGTCGGGCAGCGCGCCCGGCACGCCCCAGCCGTCCGCCTGCGCCTGCTCGATGACCTCGCGCTTCACCTCGCCGGTGAGGTCCTGGACCACCTGTTTTCGTATCTCGTCACGGACGATTTCGGGAACATACGGCACCCGTACGGCGTCCTTCTCGGCATCGGCCAAGGCAGCCGCGGTGGCGGCGTCCGCGGAAGCGCGCTCCTGCGCATCGCGCACCATCCCCTCGGCCTGGTCACGCGACAACACGCCGCGTTCCACGAGCCCCTGGAGCAGGTTCACCACCGTGAGACGAAGCTCGGTGAGATTGCGCTCCTCGGACGACGGAGCCGCGACTGCCAGCGGGGCACCGACCAGGGTAGCCGCGAGCAGCAATGCGGCGCGGTGGTGGTTTCGTTTCATGGAGTGGGCCTCAGGCTCGCGAGACGATTCGCAGGGTGATGGGTTGGGGCATGTCGTCCGGCGGCGCCTGCGACAGGCGCTGCATGCGCGACAGCGCGACTTCGATCGCGCGGTCCCGGTCGGCATTGCCGGTGGATTGCGCCAGCAGCGCACGTTCGATGCTGCCGTCCGGCCGGACCCAGATGCGCACGCTGACCGAGTACGCCCCGCGGCGGATGGCCGCATCGTCGTCCAGAAGGTCGAGGACTTCGTTCTTGACGAGGCCGGCATACCAGTTGAAGGCGCTGCCGCCGGAGGACAGCAGGTCGCGTCCGCCTTTGCGCCCGACGAGGCCGAAGCCGTCGCCGCCCGCCGTGCCGTCCGCATCCAGGCCGAGCTGTTCACCGGGCGGCGGCTCGTCGGACGGCGTCGGCTCGGGCTCGTTCGTCGGCTCCGGGACGTCTACCTCTTCTTCCGGCGGCGGCGGCGGTTCTTCCTTCGGCGGCGGTGGCGGCGGCGGTCGGATGATGCGGATTTCCTGCGCCACCGGCTTCGACGACTGCGGCGCCGCGTCGAGCCAGCCCATGACCAGTTTCAGCAGTCCGAGACCGGCGATCGCGATCACTAGCACCGTGATCACGAGCGGCAGGTGGCGGGATTTCTTCCCTCGCGCGCTCACGCCGGCTTCGCCCGCTATTTCACGAGCTTCTGCGTCACCAGGCCGAGCTGGGTGATCTGCAGGCGCCCGGCGAGATCGAGCACCTCGACCACCTTCTGGTACTGGATCGTCGAGTCGGCCTTGATGATCACCGGCAGGTTCGGATCGGCCGCGCGGTACTGGCCGAGCAGGGTCTCGAGTTCCGGCATCGTCACCGGCACGGTGTCGAGGTAGATCGTGCCATCGGACGTGATGGTCACGGCCTTGGTCTTGGATTCCGCGAGCGACGGCTGGGCGCTCGCCTTGGGCAGGTTGACCTTGATGCCCTGCACGGACGCCGTCGTCATGATGATGAAGATGACGAGCAGCACGTAGGCCAGGTCGAGCATCGGCGTGATGTTGATCTCGTCGTAGACGTCGACGTCACCGGAAGGGGCGGACATGGGTCACCTCAGGAATAGGTTTCGGCCAGACGGGCCACGAATTCATCGACGAACACACGCATGTCCGCGTTGATTTCCTTGATGCGCGTGTTCAGGTAGTTGTAGCCGAACAGGCAGGGGATCGCGACGCCGAGGCCGGCGACCGTCGCCACCAGCGCCGCTGCGATGCCTGGCGCGATCGCGTTGACGTTGACGTCGCCGCTGGCGGCAATGGCCGCGAACGTAATCATCACGCCGACCACGGTGCCGAGCAGCCCGAGGAAGGGGCCACCCGAGATCGAGATCGTCAGCCAGACCATCTGCTCGCTGAGGCGCTGGGTGAGGCGGGTGAGCGTGGCATCCATCGATGCGCGAATCGACTCGATCGCCTGCGGCGAGAGCGTGCGCACGCGATCGGCCCCCGCGGCCTGGCCCGCGAGGCGCTTGCTCGCCTCCGCCACTCCATGGTGATAGAGACGGTAGAGCGTGGAGATGCCAAAAGTCCCGTCGCTGTCCACCTTCCCCGCCGTCGCGTCGCCCTGCGCGGATTCCAGTGCAGCGAGGTCGGCGCCCAACTTCTCGAACTCGGTCATGAACTGCGCGTTGCCCTTCACCACGCGGTTCAGGTAGAACACCTTGCCGATCATGATCGCGGCCGAGAACAGGAACAGCAGCAAGCAGACCCCGACCACGACCCAGCCGTCGATCGTGACGTTGCGCATGGTGGTCACGAAGTAGCCTTCGCCGCCGCCCTCCTTTTGGGCGTCGCCGCCGTACACCACGAGCGACGCGATGACGCCTTGGCTGCGAGCGGCGGCGCGCAGCCAGTCGCTGCCGCGCGCCGGGGTGGACACCTGCAGTTCGTCGAGGTCGCCCGTGAGGTAGTTCGCGACCGCGACTGACCCGCCGACGGTAAGAACGCCGCCGATCTCCACCAGTTGCGCAGGCGCATTGCCGACGTCGACGCCGTCCAGGAACATGGCGATGCGGCCCTCGGCGGCACGCAGCGCGAGGTGATGCCATTGCCCAGGCACCAGGTCCGCTGCCGCGGTCACCGGCACCGGCGCGGCGCCGCTGGCCCCGACGAAACGCAGGAACGGCTTCGTGCCGTCGATGCCGAGCGCCAGCTCCTTGCCCTGGTCCGACAGCTGGAACACGATCGCCTGGGACTGCGCTGCCTCGATCCGCACCCAGGCCGAGATCGACATTCCCTTGTCTGGAAGCAGCCGAACCGCGCCGGTAGCCGGAATCGAAATCGACTGCGAACCGCCGAACTTGACGCCGGCGCCGATCAGCGACGCCGGCGTGATCTCGCCGGCGATGGCCATCGGTTCTGACTTGTATCCGGTCGCATCCTGCGGTTGCCCCGCTGCGACGCCGAAGTGATAGACGAGCGCCTGCGCCGTGTCGTAGGTGCCGGCAGGGTCGGCGGCGCCGGGCGCCTCCGGGTTGCCGTAATAGAGAAAAATCTTGTCGGTCGCAGCACCGGCCGTCAGCCGCGGCACTCGCACCCAGACCAGGGCCATCTGGCTCTGCGGGTCGAACTTCTCCACGTGGTGCTTCAGCGGGGTCTTGTCGTCCGCTGCGATGAAGCGGAAGTCGGAGCCGTCGGGCTTGGCGTCGGCGAAATACTCGAAGTTGCCGAGGCTGAGGCGGATCAGCACCGGCACGTCGGCCGGACTGGAGGGGATGTCCGCGCCGGCAGCAGAGAGATCGAAGGTGAGTTCCTTGCGGAACGACCAGTCGTCATTCCACCACGCCAGCGATTCCGGCGCGGCACCGAGGCCGGCCAGCGACAGGAGCAGCATTGCGAAACGCGCACGGAGAGATGACATGGCCTGGGAGTGCCCCTGGGGAAACGCAGCGGAGAGCGCGCGACATTATTAGGGGGGCGTGTGACGCTTTGTTTGCGTGAGGCGTGTTCGCGACGCGAAAGTCTCGCAAAACTGTCATGGCCGCTGGCTAGCATTCGTGTCGCGATCCGGCTTTCCCGTGGAGACCGACCGATGAATCAGGCCAAGCTGGCAGCCGCGCTCGTGGCGGGAATGCTCTCGATCCCCGCCGCCGCGGACAGCGGCACGATGAAGCCCCGCCCCGTGGAGAACACGCAAGCGGGCGTCGCGGAGGCGATCCGGGCGACGTTAACGCGGCGACTGCCGGAGACGCCGATCATCGACATCAGGCCCGCCCCCGTCGCGGGCTGGTACGAAGTGTTCCTCGGCGACAGCATCGTCTATGCGGATGCGACCGGCGATCACGTGCTGATCGGCTCGCTGCTCGACACCCGCGGGCGCCGCGACCTCACGGCCGCGAGCCTCGACCTGCGCAACGGCGTGGAGTTCGGCTCGCTGCCGCTCGACAAGGCCATCAAGGTCGTCAAGGGCAGCGGCGCGCGCCGCATGGCGGTGTTCTCCGATCCCGACTGCCCGTACTGCCGCAAGCTCGAGAAGACGCTTGCCACGACGAAGGACGTGACGATCTATACCTTCCTGTATCCGATCTCGGATCTGCATCCGGACGCCGCGGACAAGGCGCAGTCGATCTGGTGTGCCGAAGACCGCGAGGCGACCTGGACCGCCTGGATGCTGGACGGCATCGAGCCGGCCGCAGCGCGCTGCGACGGCGTGCCGATCGACGCTATGCAGAAGCTGGGCCGCGAGCTGCGGATACACGGTACGCCGACGATCCTGCTCTCCAACGGCAAACGGTTCGGTGGCGCCATGCCCGCCGCCGAACTGGAAACCGCGCTGGCCGACGCAGCGAAGGCGCCCGCCGCCGACGTCGCCGCGATCGGTCCCCGCTCGCGCTGAACGACCGGCGCGGCGCGCGGGCCGGGCCCGCGCCTGGTCGCGCTCAGCGCTTCTGCCGCTTCAGGCACTCCGCGTCGTTCGGCTTGCAGTCCTCCTCGCCGTAGCCGACGACGAACACGTCCAGCCAGCCGAGCGCGGTATCGGCGAGCGGCGCCGACTCGGCCTGGTCCGTCGCGGACGAGCCTGCGACCGCAGTGGCGGCATTGGTCGCGCCGGTCGCGACCGAACTGGCCGACGAGAGGCTGGCGCCGAGTCCGCCCGTGTCCACCGGGATACCGACGCCGACGCCGCCGATGTCGATGTTGTCGGCGCCGAGCACTTCGGTGGCGCCGATCGTCACGTTGCCGGCCGAGCCGATGCCGGCGTCGCCCGCGTTGACGACGCCCGCGGGCGCGAACAGGAAGACGTCGCCCGGCTCGCGGCCCGGCGTGCTGACGGCGGCGCGGATGCCGCTGCCGGCGATGGCCGGCGGGAACTCGACGATCACGTTGCCGTCGGCGTCGAACGAGACGCGCGGCGGCGGCACCGACAACGCCGTCTTGGCGCCGCGGCCCGCGTCGATGTCGCCGCGCGAACTCCAGATCGTGATGTCACCGCCGTCGAGCGCGAACACGCGCGACTGGTTGACGATGAAGTCGCCGTCGACGAAGCCCGCGAGGTCGCCTTCGCGCTGCACGACGATGCCGAGCTGCTCCGGCGTCTTGACGATCGCCGAGGCGCTCGCGACGCCGGCGTTGACCAGCCCGCCGGGCACGAGCAGCGTGATGTCGCCGCCGTCGATGGTGGCGATACGGCTGAACAGCGACGTAAGATCGCCGCGATAGAGGTCGCTGGGGAACAGGGTGCGGATCGCCTCGAAGCCGCGCTCGAAGCCGTCGACGACGCCGGTCGTCGCCGCGATGCCGGACTCGCGCAGCTCGGTGAAGAAGACGTCGAGCAGGAACGGTCGCTGGTCAACGTTTGCGAGCCGCTTGAAGGTCTGCAACGGCGTCAGAGAAAGGTCGACGACGAAGTTCTGCAGGTAGGCCGCCAGCTCGTCCGCGTAGTCCCCGAGGGGCGCAAGGTAGCGATCGGCGAATGCACCAAAGGCTGCGCCCTCGCGACCGAGGCCCACCAGCAGCGTCACCGCCGCGCCGGCGTCGTCCAGCACGGCGTTCCCGGTATCGCCGATCGAGAGAATGCCGGCGCTGGTGCCGAGGTCGATCGATCCCCCAGCCAGCAGTTCAAGCCGTCCCGGGCCGGCGACCTCGATGACCTTGTTGTCGGAGATCAGCCGGCCGTTCGGTGCGCGCACGGTCGGCTGGAGGATGTCGCCGCCGGCCGCCACCACCGACACGTCAGCCGGACCCGCGTGCTGCAGCCGCAACGACACGGCCTGGATGTCCTGCCCCGCGAGCACTCGCGAGAATTTCGACAGGTAGATGGCGAAGGGGTCGGTGTTGGCGGAACGGACGGAACCGCCGGCCGCGATCACGTTCGGCACGGGATCGCTCCGATGCACCGGTATCGCGGCATGGATCAGGCTACCGGTCGGACGCAATCGCAGCAGCGCAATCCGGATCTCCTCCGCGTCGAGCGTCGGGCTGCCGATGCGCGGCAGCAACTGCCGGTCGGCATCCGATTGCGCGAGGATCGCACCGTCGGAGCCGACGATGTCGCCCGCCGCGTACAGGTTCACGCTGCCCCGCGCGGTGGGAAACACTGTCATTTCCCGTTGCATCCGGATGTCGCCCGAGTAGCTGAGCAGCTCGATCGACCCTGGATAGACGATCAGGCCACGCTGGTCGATCGACGACGGCAGCGAATAGGCCGAGGTCAGCTGGAGCAGGCGGTTGCGAAGCGTGACATCACCGGTCAGGGAGGCGAGCCGGACGCTCGACGCGTCACCGTAGCTGAAGAAATAGCCTTCGATGTCCGTGCCGAGCGCCTGGCGCAGCGAGCGGATCACGCTCGGGTTCAGGACGGTCTCGAGTTGCAGGTCGCCGCGGACCTGGACGTCGAACGCCGCATCGCCGAGGGCGAGGACCGGGGCGACGGCCGTTGCGGACGCGCCGCGCAGCGAACCGCCGGCGCGCAGCCGCGCCATGCCACGGCCGACGTGGAACACGCCGCCGAGGATATCGCCGCCGACATCGAGATCCAGCCGGCCGCCGCCGTCGATCTGGATGTCGTAGTCCTCGCCGACGAAGAATGGCACGCCGTTCGGCAGCTGTACCGGGTCGAGCAGCCCTTCGCCGACCGCCTTGCCAGTGGTTGGAATCACGATCGACACGCCACCCAGGTTGCCGCCGACGCGGACGTTGACGTTGCCGCCGCCGAGCGCGCCGATGCCCTGCCGGAACTCGTCGAAATCAACGGCCCAGTACGCCGGCACGTTGCCGAAGGTGTCCGCCATGTTGCCGCCGATCCGCGGCTGCCAGTTGTAGATGAGCTGGCCCGACGAAGCGCCGACCACGCTGCCGCGGGCCAGCACGTCGATCCGTCCACCCTCGGTCCCGAACTCGCCACCGTCGAGCACGGCGTCGAGGAACAGCGCACCAAACGGCAACACCTCGCCGCCAAGATCGAGGGTCGCCGATTCCAGGCCACCCACGCCCGCATTCCGACCGGCGGTGTACATGGTCGCGTTCGCGTCGGCGAACCGGATATCGCCGCTGGACGCCAGCGCGATGTCGCCGGTACCGGTACGCACCGTGACGCCACGACCGAGAGTCAAGGTCCGGGCGACGTCGCCAACCGCGCGGTCCGAAGCGCTGCCGAGGTCCGCGCCGGCCGCGAAGCGATACGACCACGAGTCGCCTCGCTGCAGTCGGACACGGTCGACGAACGAGAAGGTCGTCAGGTCGAACACCGGTTCGACGGCGAACCCGTCGGAAATGGAACCCGAGAGGGTGAGGTCGCCGGCCGCGCGCAGGCCGAGCGAGCCGACGACGCCACCGTCGCGCCATTCGTAGAGGTCCAGCGGCGAACCGACCGTGAGGTTGCCGCTGCTGCGGATCTCGACGCCCGGCACCAGCCGGGCCACGGCGCTGCCAGCAAGTCCGAGCCGCGCGAGCGTCGTGGCGCTGCCCTGCGCGAGCGCGAGGTTGTCCGCGCGCACCTGGCTCACCAGCGTCGAGGTGACGGTGGCCGCCTGGGTGGCGTCGTACACGCGCAGCGCTTCGAGATCGATCCGGCGGGCGCCGACGATCGGCCCGGCCAGGGTCCCGATCGCGATGCCGCCGCCGCCGACGCGTGCTGCCGCGAGCCGGACCCGGCCGGAATCGACCGCGTTGCCACCGGCATCGAGACCGGTCACGTCGATGCCGCGATCCGCCGCTGCCGGGGCGGCGATCGACAACGTGCCAACGCGGCTCGACAGGTCGACGAAGCCTCCGGATCCACCGGCCGCGCTCGCGCGCGCCACGATGCGCGCCGTGGCGCCCAGCGACAGGTCGCGCGCCGCGGCGAGTTCCACCCGCCCGCCCTCGCTCCCGGACGCGTCGATCGTGCCATCGACCGTGATCGCACCGTCGTCGGCGACCAGCCGGACGAGCGCCGCCGTCAGGGTGTTGCCGGCGACCAGCTGCAGGTCGCCGCTGCGCTGGCGATAGCTGCGCAGCGCGCCGAACTGACCCTGCTCCAGGCCTCGATCGAGGGCCGAAAAATCGGCGAACCTGCGCACGTCGGCTTCGAAACTCCCGGCACGGCCGCCGCCGCGAGCGACGGCGCGCAGCACCGACGCGGCGTCGATCACGAGACTGCCCATCGGCGCGACGATGCCGAGGCTCCCGGCGTCCGCACCACTCGCCGCGCCTGAGACGTCCATCGTCGCCGAGCCACGCAGGCGCACGTCGCCCTGCGTCGCGGCGAGGCTGACGCTGCCGCCGGGTGTACCCAGCACCTGACCGGCGATCGACAGGTCGATGCCGGCCACGTCGATCAGCGCACCGTCCTCGAGCACCACGCCGCCGGCCCCGCGCGCCGTGAGACGGACGGCGCCCGAGGGCAGCACGAGGCGGGACGCGAATGAAATCGACTCCGCCCCGAGGTCCCAGCGCCCCGCGAGACCGGCAACCGCGGTCGTGGTCGGTGGTTCAGCGAGGCGCGTGATCGCGAGATTGCCCGCGACGTCCAGGGCTGCCCTGGCGCCGGTCTCGGCGATGAGCCGCGGCGTGGCGACGGTCGTCGCACCGCCGATGGCCAACGTGCCGTTGCCGACGGCCACGAGCGCCTCGGTGGCGCGCAGCGCGACGCCGCCGAACCCGTTGATCGCGAACCGCCCCGTTCCAATGTCGACGCGGCCGGCATTGAGGTCGAGGCGACCCGTGCCGGCCGCGACGACGCCGGGGATCGCGCCACTGCTGTTGGCGAACGACAGTCGGCCGGTCGAGACCGTCCGATCGCCGGCACCGCTCGCGATCAGCCCGGCCGCATCGAGTTCGAGCGACCGCAGCGACAGGCTGACCGGGCCGCCGAGCGCGATGGTCGATCCACTGCGCAGACGCAGGTCGGTGCCGCCGAGCGCCGCGAGCGCCGCACTGCCGAGGACCAGCCCCGCGGTCCCTGGCGGCGCGTCGCCCAGCGTGACGTCCGAGGCGCCGAACGCGATCGAACCGCCGGCGGAGCGCAGCGAGCCCGCGAACAGGTTGTCGCGGGTGGCATCGAGCAGGATCGAGCGCGGGCCGTCGATGCGCGCGCCGCGCGCCACCTCGAGCGAGCCGCGGGCGCCGCTCGTGCCGCTGCGGCGCAGTTCCACCGGGTCGCCCGTAGACACGCGCGCGATCGCCGCATCGCCGGCGATTTCGAGCACCTCGGGCGTCGCGACTGCGGCGCCCTCGGCCACCAGCGACGCGCCGGCGGCGATCTGCACGCGATCGCGCGCGACCAGCGTGACGTCCGGCGAGGCGAGGCGCGCGTCGCGATCGACGCGCACCTGGGTCGCCGTGACGTCGACCGCGATCCCGTCCGCCGTGTCGCGGCGCGTGCCGCCGATCAGCAGGCTGGTCGCGCCAAATCGCGACAGGTCCGACGCCACGAGTTCGACCGAGGTCGAGGCGGCCGAGCGCGCGGCCACGATCGCGATGTCGCTGGCGACAATGTCGACGCGGGGCCCGCGGCCCGCGCCCGCCTGGGGCGCGAGCGTCCCCGCCAGGTTCAGCGTGCGGCTCGCCGCGATGGTCAGCGCGCCGGCATCGGCAATCCGCGGGCCAGGCCGCGCCGCGAACAGCGTCTCGACGGGGGTCTCGGCATACTCCGCGCGCTGGCGCAGCCAGCTGGCGGGTTCGATCTTGAAACCGCGCCAGCGAGATTCCTCGCCCGCGGCGGCGAAACCAAGCCGACCCGCGACGATCGGGAAGCCGTCTCGCGACTGCAGGACCTGCCCGGGATTGAAGTCGGCGGTGTTCGCGACCGGCGTGGCCAGGTAGCCGCCGAGCAGCGCGTACCGTGCCGGCAGCACGGCGTAAGTGCCGGCCGCGATGCCCGCGCCGCCGGCGATGCGGATCGTCGCGCCGGGCGAAAGGCCTGCCAGCGGCGATTCGATCGGATCCCAGGGCGCGAACTCGGCGCCGAGCGTCGGCACGATCGCGAACGCGCCGGGGATGGCGCCCGCGGCGAGGATGTCCGTGGATCCGCCCGGACCAGGCAGGAACTCCGTGGCCACGAGCGTTCCGCCGCCCGACACGTCGAGGGTCGCACCGCTGCGGATGTCCACCACCGGCGCTTCGAGCCGCAGCGCCTTGGCGGGCAAGGTCTCGAACACGCGCAGGAAGCCGGCCAACGGCAGCACCAGATCCTTCAGGAACTGTGTCTGCCCGAAAGGCACCGTGGTGCCGGCGCCCGACACGGAAGTCACGCTGGCGCTGCCGATCGTGACCTGGTCCCCTACGAGGGCGATCGCGCCGAACGGCGCACGCAGCACCCCGGACTGCTCGATGACCGGCGAGCGCAGCGTCAGCGAACCGCCGGCGGACAGCGGCACCACTGGCACGGGCCCTGCCGCGGGCAGGATCGACAGCACGGACCCTGACGGACCCTCGTTGACCACCGCGAACTCGCTGAGCGTCGTCGGATAGACCTGCGCAGCGACCAGCGAGAGGTCGCCGGCGCTGCGCAGACTGCCCGCGAGCCGCGCCGCGGTCTCGGCGGCGACCTGCGTGCCGCGCAACCGGAGGTCGCCGCTGCTGCGCAGCTGCACGGGTGCGACGCCCGAGGACGCGCGCGACGCGAAGCCCTGCAGCACGGAATCGCCGACCAGCTCGAGCAGCCGGGCATCGACGGTGAGCGTGCTGCTGCCGGCGACCGGGTCGGCCTGGATCGTGCCGCTGCCGACCGCCGCCGGGCTGCCGTCCAGCCGACGAAAGGTGTCGGTCGAGCCGATCGCGACGTAGGCGGAACGCAGCGTCGCGGCGGCGTCGCGGCCGGCGATGATCGGCGCGTCGAGCACGAGGCGCTGCGACGGCGTGAGATCGACCGCGCCGTTGAAGCGGATGGCGGCAGTCGATTGCGTCGTCGCCAGCTGGAACGCGGGGCGCGCGACCAGATCGAGCGCGGCGAATCCGCCCGCGGCGACGCTGCGCGGATCGAGCAGCGCGCGCCCGTTCAAGGGCACCGGGATCGCGGCCCGCGCGTCGATCACGATCGGCGCGGAACTGCCGACGTCGATGATTCGCGGTCCCTGCGGGAACGGCACCGGTGATTCCGCGTCCTCGTTGCGCGAGCGCGGATCGAGGCTGACCGCCAGCGTCCCGCCCTGCGCGCCCGCCACGCCGCTCGCGTTGGCGCGCAACGCGCCCTGCGCGACGATCGTTTCCGCCGCCGTCAGCGCGACGCGGCCCGCGGCGCCATCGACGGCCACCGGCGCCGTCCGGCCCGTCGACGGGCCCTGCGAATAGTCGGGGAGGTCGAGCACCTGCGCGATGCCGCTGACGTCGAGCAGCGAGCCGCCGCTGAGGACGATCGAGCCGCGATTCGCCGTCAGCGACAGGTTGCCGCCGCCGAGCACGACGCCGCGCCGCAGGCCTAGCAGGTCCGGCTGAAGCACGGCGACGGCGCGCGACGACAGGCTGGCCTGCGAACCGACCCAGATCTTCTGCGCCGCGTCGTAGAGGACACCGAACGGCACCAGCGTGGCGGAGATGGCGCCGGCCGGCGCCGAGAGGTTGCCGTCGATGAACACGTTGCCGTCGGAGGACAGCGCCAGCCGGCCGCGCGGCTCCAGCACGAGGTTCGCGCGCGCGTCGATCCGCACGCTCGGGTCGATGCCGCCCGAGAGCTGCTGCCGCGACGCCAGTGTCAGGTCCACCGGTCGGCGCAGGTAGTCCTCGAGCAGGCCGAACGTCGAGATCGAATCGAGCGGCGTGCCGCTCGCCGCGCGCGGGGCCGCCGCGGCCAGCACCCGGTTGACCTGCTGCGGCCGCAGCAGCGTGTCGGCCGCGACGATGATCCCGCGCTGGTTCGCATTGACCGCATAGGCGGAGAAACCACCCTGGCTGAAGAAATCACCCTCCAGCCGCAGCACTTCGGGCGGCAGCGCGGGAGACTCGAAGGGAACCCGGCCGATCCAGACGCCATTCGCCGTCAGGCTCAGCGTGCCGCCCTGCTGCAACGCGAACGCCCGCAGCCGCCCCTCCAGCGACAGTGTCGAGGCCGTCGTGCCCGTCAACGCCATCGCGAGGCTGCCGCCGCGACCCGCCTGCACCCGACCTGCGGCGTCGAGGCGCGCTCCGCCATCGGCATCGAGGACGGCGCCGGTGGCAACCCGTAGTGTTCCCGCGGAGGCGAGTTCGATCGACCCACCGTCGGTAACCAGGGCGGAAACGGGCGCGGTGGGATTCAGCGCGGGCAGGTCATTGATCCAGCGCCCCGCGACGGAGACGTTCGCGCCCGAGGCGATCTCGACGCGGGCCTCGGCGGCGGCTACCGAGCGCGTGGCCACCGCGCGTGCCGCGAAAGCGCCACCAGGAAGCGTGACAGAACCGGCGACGTCGATCTGCCCGGCCGTCAGCGACAGGCTGGAGAACGCGGGCAGGGACAGCGAGGTCGCCGGAGTGACGGCGATCGTGCCCGTGCTCTCGAACGCGAACGATCCGACGCCGGAGTTCAACCACGACGGACCGAGCAGCAGAATGTCGGGATTGCGCGGCCTGCCATCGGGCGCGACCGGCGTCGCCGAATCGCGCGAGGTCAGCACCAGCGCGGACCGGCGGTCGACATTGCTCAATGATCCGAAACGCAGGGCCAGTTGCGCCGCCAGGGGCACCTGGTCGAAGGCCCGCGGCCCGGCATCGGGCAGCGCGCCCGGTGGCTGCCGCTGGAAACGTCCGGAGGTCGTGCGCGCGACGACGTTGCCATCGAGCACTGCCGTGCGTCCCGCCAGGACGATCGAACCGGCGTCCTTGCCCTCGACGTAGCCCGCCTCGAACTGCGCAGATTCGGCGCCGGCGAACAGGGTGTAGTCGCGCCGCACGCCCCAGCGATCGTAGGTCACGCGGGTTGCGCCAAACACGCCCGCATAGCGCTCGTTCGGGTCGGCCGCCGAGATGTCGACGATGCGGCCGTCGGCCGCGACGAGCTTCGACGTCCGGACGTTGCCGCCGGTGTAGGTCACCGTGCCGCCGGACACATCCACGTTGGCGCCCGCGGCGAGCGACAACAGGCCCTCGGAGGCCAGCGTCACGATCCCGCCGGTGGCGAGGCGCTCGTCGAGTGCGCGGCGGATGCCGGCCGAGGCGCCCGCGATGTCGAGCAGCGGCGAACCCTGCCGGATGTCGACCTGCAGCGTCTGACCGCGCAGCACGCCGTCGCGCTGCAGCGGCGAGTCGCGCAGCTCGTTGCCGCGGGCTTCCACGGCCACGGCGTTGCGCGCGACGCTGACCGTCGCCGTGTCGAGGCCGGAGACATCGAGCACCGCACCGCTGGCGACGTTCAGCCGGCTCGCGTTGTCAGCCGTGGAGGCGAGGCCCGGCGTGCGCGGGTTCTGCGTCGCCTGGATGTCGAGGTTGCCGCCGCGCGCGACGATGCGCGCCGCGCGGAGGATGTCGATCGCTTCGCCCATCAGCTCGATCCGCGACCGCGCCTGTGGCTGGCTGTCGACCGCGGTGGCCGTGGCAGCGGCGATTTCGGGCGCCACTTCGGTCAGGCTCGCCGATCCGATGCTGAGCGTGCCGGTGCGCGTGGCCTGCGGGATGTTGCCGCCGGGCGCGAGCAGTACGTTGGCCCGGTCGCGCGCGGCGAGGCGGATGCTGCCGTTGACGTTCAGGCTGGTCGTGGCGCGCACCGTGCCGGACTGGTTGACCGCCAGGCCGAGGATGGAGACGTTGCCGCGATCCGCGGCGATTTCGCCGAGGTTCGTGGCCGTGCCGCCGGTGTCGACCTCGACGACCAGGCCGCGCAGGTTCGTGTCCGTCGAGCTCGCCAGGAAGACCCGGTCGCGACTCGCCGCGATGATCGCCTGGCCGTCGGGCGTGCGGATCGTGCCGCGGTTCTCGACGATCGGACCGGCGAGCAGGATGCGTCCGCCGGCATCCGTCCCGAGCGTCGCGCCCGCGGCCACCTGGATCGCGCCCATCGCGCCCGAGCCGACGAGCGCCGCGCGCCCGCTCCCCTGGTTGATGGCGGCGACGATGCCGAGCTGTTCGTGGATGTCATCGTCGATGTCGAGCGTCGAGGCGATCAGGCTGTTGGCCTGCACCTGGGCACCGTTCGCGAACACGATGCCATTGCGATTCACGAGATAGATCTGGCCGTTGGCCGTGAGTGAACCCTGGATCCGCGACGGGTCGTTCTGGAAGATCCGGTTCAGGGCCACCGAGGTGGCGCCAGGCTGGTTGAAGCGCACGCTGTGACCGGGTGCGATGTCGAAGCTCTGCCAGTTGAGCGTGGCCCGCTCGGTGGCCTGGTTGATCGTCAGGTTCGTGCCCTGCTGCACCTGGGTGGCGATGCCGAAGCTGACGCGCGCCTCGCCGAGCGCTGGAACCGGCAGGTCGGCCGCTCCGGCGACGCCCGCCACGGCCGCGGCCAGCGCCGCGATGCCACAGGTTGTCAGGGCGGAACGAATCCGGCGCGCCGGCATGGTCATGGATGGGACCCCACAAACGAAGAATCAGTCCCCCCTCGCGGGGGGACTGATCCAGTGTCGACGAACAGTTTTAAGGTTTAACGACGGAACAGCGGCTGGCAGCTGTCAGGACCCGTGGCCGTCGGGTTGAGGCGGTTGAAGGGGACGCGCGGGTCGGACACGTTGAAGGCAGCCGGGGCGACGGACGCCACGACCGGAACCACGAAGCCCGAAGAGCCGAACGAGTGGTTGAAGCCCGTGTTCAACTGCGCGACGACCGTCGAGGAGAGATCGAAGCCGTTGTCGATCACGGCCTCGATGATCGCCTGCTCGCCCGCCGTGAACCCGACGCGACCGCCACCGAGCAGGAAGTCGTTCGGCCGGTGGTTATAGCTCAGGAAGTACAGGAGGTCGTAGTCACCGTTGAAGACGTTTTCCAGTGTCGGCGCGGTGAAGTCGAGCTTGACGAAGCGGTAAGGTAGCGTCCGGTCAGAGTTCTTCTCGAGGCTCTGGTAGCCGATCGCGAAGGCACTCTTCGCCGTGTTGATCGCGGGGATCGTCGCGGCCGTCGTCGTACCGTTGGCCAGCGCACTCATGCACAGGTCGACGTTGCCCGCCGAGCTGTTCTCGTAGACGAACGACGCGCCGAACGAGCCACCCGGCTGGCCCACCATGGGGAGCGTACTCGTACGGTTGCAGTTGGTGCGATGGAAGTAGGTCAGCTGCGTCGCATGCGTGCCCGAGCCCTGCGTGCGGCGGCAGATGTTGACGCGGGTTTCGTTGCCCGAGGCCGCCGGATTCGGCGCCTGGCCGTAGATCTCTTCATTGGTCCAGTTGTTGAACTTGCCGTTGAAGACGCTGCGCACGTACCAGCTCGGCAGGCTCGGCATGCAGGCCTCGGTTTCGGAACCCACGCAGCCCCCCGCCAGCTTGCCGGCGGTGATCTGCTTGGCCTGGAGGTCGTCGCGGAATTCGGTCGTCACGACGACGCCGAAGATCAGGCCAGGGCCCGACTCGGTTTCCCAGTTCGCCGGCTGGAGGAAGTCCGGGCCGCTGGCCAGCGTGCCGCGAAACACCGTCGGCTCGACGTCCGAGACGCCCATGTCGGGGATCTGGGTAAACAGGTTCGCCGATCCGCAGGCACGGTAGGTGTAGTTGGTCGAGCCGTTGCCGGCCACCGCGGCCACCGCAGCGGCGGCGTTGCAGGCACTGGTTTCGAGGTAGGACTTGACCGTCGCGTTCGCCACCGGCGTCACGCCCTGGCCCGAACCGCCGTTGTCGGTCTTGGCGATACGCAGCAGCTTGCCCGCCGCGTCGGTCCCGGTCGCACCGACGCACTGCACGGTCCAGAGTTCACGATGGAACAGCAGCTGGGTGGCGCCGTTCGGGACCTGGACCACCTGGTCGATGTACACATCGATCGGGCTGGCGGCGGCGCAGAGGTTCTGCACGACCTGCTCGCGCAGCATGTGGGTCGGCGCGCTGGCGCCGGACATGAACAAGCTCACCTCGGCGGTGGAAGGATCAGTGAAGGCGAAGGCCTGCGAGGAAACCGCGAGTGCCACGGCTGTAGTGACGGCGGAGATCTTGGTGCTGGACATGAGTTTTGATTCCTTGAAGGTAGGGTGAAGTGATCTGCGACGGCTTCAGGCCGTCGCGACGGTCGACGCCGAGCGGCGGCGCGCGATGCCGGTCAGCCCGAGCAAGGCCGAACCGAGCAGCCAAACGCCGGCCGGGAGCGGGACGGGCGCGGTGGTGCCGGTCTCGAAGGTGATATTGCCGGTCTCGTAGCTCGCCACCAGCGAACCGAGCAGGCGCGAGGTGAAACCATCGAACGTCTCGTTGATGACCACGGCCCACAGCGCGAGGCTCGTGCTGCCCGCGCCGATGGTGGCCGCTGTGTTGAACGTCACCGCGCCGCCGATGTTGTTGCCCCACTCGAAGATGTCGTACGAACCCTGCGCACCCGACGCAATGTTGAAGAAATCGTCGTTGTTCGCGTAGTTGCTGCCGGTGCCCTGGACGAGAACCTGAAACTGCGTGTTCACGGCCTGGCCGGCGGAAATCGTGAAATTGTTGGTCAGGTTGGTGATGTTGGACACCGCGGTGTTGGTCGTGAAGATCGAGCCCGCGCGACCGGCCAGGCCTTCGTTGGCGACGGCGCCGCCGTTGAACACGAAATTGCCAGCCGGGGCCGACGCGAAGAAGCTCGACGCATTGCCGACGACGGTGCCGCTGGCAACCGTGCCACTGAGCAGCTGCGAGGAGGTGATGCCGGTGTCGATCAGCGCCGAGAGCGGCTGGCCCGAGACCGTGCGAAAGATCGAGACGAACAGTTCACCGCCGCCGGTACCGCCGCCGAACGAACCCGGGCCGTCTGGGTTGATCGACGCCTGGGCGCCGACGGCGCCCGTAGCAAGGGCCACCGCGACGGCGACCGCCTTCATCCGATTCGAAAGAGCTGTCATGTGTTATCTCCGTTTGATTGAGGCTCAAGCCAGGCCAAGGGTTCCGGGCTGCCCCCCGCTCCCTCACGCACCGGCTTTGCCCGGCGGCGTGGAGATCGGGATCCATCCCTTGAAGACGATGATTCCCAGCGACGAGAAGGGTATGCGCCGCTATATTGCGAATCGGCTAACGGTTGATGAATTGGGCGGCGCAGCAGCGACGCCAGACCCGGGTGCGAACAGGGGTCAGAACGAGTAGCGAACGCTGAAATGCGCGCGCTGGTCGCCGCCGAGCACGACGCCCGCCGGCGTCAGTGCGCGGACCCAGTCGGCGGAGAGCGCGAGGCCGTGCCAGTCGAGCAGCCGCAGGCCGAAACCCCAGCTCGCGAGATCGAACTGCGACGTCTGCGACGGCAGCGGTTGGAGGATGGAGACGATGCCGGCGTCGTAGAACGCGAACACGTAGGCTGCGCCGTCGGGCACGCGCATCAGCTTCGACAACGCGGAATTCCGCAGCTCTATGGTGCCGTTGAAGCCGTAGTCGCCGAGCTGGATCGATTCAAAATAGCCGCGAACGGTGTCCGCACCGCCGATCGCGAGCTGCTCGTTGTTGACCAGCGGCGTCTGGGTGAACTGGCCCGCGACGCGCAGGAATGCCGAGAAACTTGCGGGCAGGCGACGCTCGTACTGGCCCCCCGCGGTGGTATAGAAATAGTTCGGCGAGCCGAGGAAACGCTTGTCGGCGAATTCGCCCGAGTCGTTGCCGATCCGGCGCAGGCCGAAGTTCGCCGCGGCGTTGAACGTCAGCAGCCCGGTCTCGAAGCGCCGCGTGCTGCCGTAGGCGAGCGACCAGTTCAGATAGCGGATCGGCGTAACCAGGCCCTCGTCGCCTTCGAGCCGGATGTCCTCGAGGAAATCCTTGTAATCGACACCGAGCGTCAGGTTGTGCGAATAGGTCGCGGAGTCCTGCAGCGAACGGATCGCACGCGCGCCGAAGATCCGGCCGTCGCCGATCACGGCAAGGGTGCCGAGCGCGGCGACGTCGCTGGTGGAATCCACGGCGTAGAGGGCGATGGCGGTCCGCGGCAGCGCTTCCGGGCGGAACACGTACGAGGCCACCAGCGCGCGCGTCTCGGACGGTTTCTCGGGCGCCGTCTGGTACTGGAAGTTGAACGAGTGCTGGCGCTGGAACAGGTTCGAGTACGAGACCGAGGCCGTCAGGCGCAGGTCGGTGGTCGAGGCGGTGCTGCGATCGTTGATCTCCAGGCTGCCGTGCAGCGGCAGTTCGTCTTCCACCTTCAGTTCTACGTCGACCGTACCCGGGGTACGCCCGGCCTTGAGCACCGGCACGACGACGCGGTCGCCGGTCACGGTGTTCAGCTGCGCCAGGTCGGCCTGCACCTCTGGAAGATTGGGTACCATCCCGCTCTGCAGCGACGGCAGCGCCTTGCGGATGTCCGCGTTGGCGAAATAACGCGCGCCGGTGATGCGCACGCGATCCAGGCGCCCTTCGGTCACGCGCAGCCGCACGATGCCGTCCTGCACCTCCTGTTCCGGTACGTCGACGAACACCGTGCCATAGCCGGCGCGGCGGTAGGCATTCTCGAGCTCCAGCCGGGCCGATTCCACGTCGACGAATGTGCGGGCCTCGCCGAGGAACGGATAGACCGCGGCCTCGATGTCGCGGCGCGGCAGCGTGGTGTTGCCGAGCACCCGATATTCGAGCACGGCGAATGGCGGGTCGGCGGGCGCAGCAGCCGTGGCAGCGTCGCCCTCGACCGGGACAGCCTGCTGGGCGAAGGCGGCCAGCGGCAACACGGCAAACCACCGCCATAGCCACCGCACGGCGTGCGGCGTGCGCGGGCGTCGGGCGTTTGTCGGGATCGGGCTCACGAGGACCGCTACGCTAACGGCGGATTGCTACAGTCGCGTTTCTGCAGCGCCACGGCGACACCTTGCGCCTCGAGCGCCGGCCTCGATCAACCTCGGGCGTGGCCGTTCGACGGCCCGCGCGCCGACAGCTGGCGTTCGCGTAGCTCGAACTCGAGGTCGAACCCGCGGCAGAACGCGGCCAGCCGGAACACAGCATAGCGATACTCCTGGTCGATCCACTTGAACTCGAACCAGAACTCGCGCTGCCCGCTGGTGGTCATCGTCGCGCGGGCCGTTGCCAGCAATTGCAGCACTGTCGCGCGCTCGTGACACAAACGTCTTACGTCTTCCTGAAGCTGACCCAATAGTTGGCGGGCGCGAAGCGAATGCAGCTTCAAGCGGACCGGGCGGCGGACGGAATGCCGCCGGCGAAGTCCGCCACCGCCAGCGGCGTGACATCGACGACGGCGGGGAGCGGCGCGACGCAGGTGCTGATCGGCCGAACCGGCGGCCCTTCGCACAACACGTCGAGCGCCGCGGTCGTGCGGTCGAGCTCCGCGATCACGTCGCGATAGATGCGCCAGAGCCTCTGAAGCTCCTCGACCTCTGCGCGCGTCACGCGCTCGAGGTTGCGGCGCGCGTTCTCGTGCGCGACCTGCACGCGCTGATGCTCGCTCTCCAGCTGCGAGAACATGTTCCAGAAGCCGTCGTCCTGCCAGATTGCCGACGAGCTCGAGCCATCCGTATCCACATCGACCACCCTGATGTCCGCCACCGCGCGCCCGCGCATTGCACGCAAGCTAGCGCCTGTTTGCTACAGCACGATTTCACAGAGTTCATTGCCGTCGAAAGAAATCTGCCATCGCAGGCCGGCATAGTCGTCGCAACCGATCGATGATCACGGGGTATCCATGAAGTCCCAGCCGGAATCGCGTCGCGCTCGACGCTCGGGGATGGCCGCCAACGACGCGGCGCGCGCGCAGGCGCTGCTGCACGCCGGTCGCGTCGGGGAGGCAGCCGCGATGCTGCGTCACCTGGTCGCGCGACACCCGCGCGACGCGAGCCTGCACTACGCGTTGGGGCGCGTGCTGCGGCTCCTGGGAGACGACGATGGCGCGGAAGTCGCGTATCGCGTCGCGCTCCGGTGCGATCCGGCGATGACGGACGGGTGGATCAGTCTCGGCACGCTGCTACGGACCACAGGAAGGCTCGTGGAGGCCGAAGCCTGCCAGCGACGCGCCATCGCGCTCGAGCCGGGCAACGTGCCGGCGCTCGTCAACTTCGGCAACGTCATCCGCGCGCAGGGTGGGCGACTGCCGGAAGCGATCGCCGCCTATCGCGCGGCGCAGCAGTTCGCCCCGGATTCGCGCGAATCGCTGCTCGCGCTCGCGGCCTCGTTGTACGAGGCCGGGCGCGTCGAGGAGGCCATCGGCCCACTGCAGCGCGCCTGTGAGCTCGAGCCGACGGACCCGACATGGTTGCTGCGGCTGATCCAGGCCTTGCTGATGAGCGGCAGGCCGCTGCTGGCGCTCGGACATGCGGAACGCCTGCTAGCGACCCGGGGCGCCGGCGATGCGGTCGCACTGCGCTTGCTGGCAATCGCCTTGATGTATCACGGCGACGCCACGCGCGCCCGCGCCCTGCTGGACTCGGCCCTGGACCTGGCACCGGCCGACGCGCAGACGCGCATCGCGCTGGCGATGCTGCGACTTCGCGAAGGCGGGTTCGCGGCCGGCTGGGAGCCCTACGAAGCGCGTCTCGAACTGCCCGCGATGTTCACCGCGCGCCACTTCACGCAGCCACGGTGGGCAGGGCAGTCGCTACGTGGCCGCACGCTGCTGGTCGCCGCGGAGCAAGGGCTCGGCGACGAGATCATGTTCGCTTCGCTGATCCCGGAACTGGCGGGCGAGTCCGGTCGATGCCTGCTCGAATGCGACGAGCGCCTGGCCGGCCTGTTCAGACGGTCGTTCGACTGCACGGTCATCGGCGTGTCGCGGCAGGCGGCGGACTGGACGAGCCATACCCAGAGCATTCTCCCCTCGCTTCCCGCGATCGACTACTGGAGCCCGGCGGGCTCCCTGCCCGGCCATCGGCGTCTCGGTGCGGCCGACTTTCCGGCACATCGCGGCTACCTGCGGGCCGACCCGTCGCGCATCGACCGCGCGCGCGACCGGCTTGCGCAGTTCGGCGCCGAACGCAGGATCGGTCTCGGCTGGCTCGGCGGCTCGCCGCAGACGCGCCGTGCCGAGCGCTCCTTGCCGCTGCGGGCCCTGGCGCCGGTGCTCGCGGCGTACTCGTCGGCGCTGATCAGCCTGCAGCACGGCGACTGCCAGGCCGAGATCGTGCAGGTGTCGTGCGGCGATAGTGGCCCCGTCGTCCATCATTGGCCCGAGGTCGCCGGCGACCTCGAAGAGATGGCGGCGATGATCTGCGCGCTCGATCTCGTCGTCACCACCTGTTCGACGCTCGTGCACCTCGCCGGTGCGCTCGGCCGCCCCGTCTGGGTGCTCGCGCCCTACGCCGCCGAATGGCGCTACGGGAGCGCGGGCGCGGCAATGGCCTGGTATCCCAGTGCGCGCGTCTTTCGCCAGTCCACGCCGGGCGACTGGGACGGGCTGCTCGCAACCGTCGCGCTGGCCCTGCGCGATCTCCCGCACCCGCCGGCTGCCCGCGACGAGGGCTCGCCATGATCCGCATCTTCATCGGCTATGACTCGCGCGAAGCCGCCGCCTTCCCGGTTCTCGCCCACAGCATCCATGCGCGGTCGACGGCGCCGGTCAGCATCGCGCCACTGATGCTCTCGCAGCTGCGGCAGGTGCATCGCCGCGACCGGCACCCGCTGCAGTCGACGGATTTCGCGTTCACGCGTTTCCTGACCCCGTACCTGTGCGGATTCGAGGGCTGGGCGATCTTCATGGACTGCGACATGCTGGTGCGTGACGACATTTCCAGGCTGTGGGCGCTGCGCGACGCGCGATACGCGGTCCAGGTGGTCCAGCACCAGCACGTGCCACGCGAGGGCATGAAATTCCTCAACCAGCCGCAGACTCGCTACGAGAAGAAGAACTGGTCGAGCGTGATGCTGTTCAACAACGCACTCTGCACGGCGCTGACGCCCGACTACGTCGATCGCGCCAGCGGACTCGAACTGCACCAGTTCAAGTGGCTCGACGACGAAGCGCTGATTGGCGCCCTGCCGCGACGCTGGAACCACCTCGTCGGCTTCGATGCGCATGACCCGGACGCCGCCATCGCCCACTTCACCATCGGCGGGCCGTACTTCGCGCTGTCTTCGCACACGCCCTTCAGCCCGGAGTGGTTCGCGGAACGCGGCCGCATGCTCGAGGTGGACCATGGGGCGACAAGCACCGACGATGTCAGGGTACCTCCACCGGGAGACTGTAGACTTCTGGCGGGCACCATCGAGCAGCGGGCAACTCGGAGAATGACTTGACGATCCTCGTGACAGGCGGCGCCGGCTTCATCGGCTCGGCCGTGATTCGCCAACTGATTGCTGAAACCGCGTCTCCGGTCGTCAACGTCGATAATCTCACCTACGCGGGCAATCTGGAATCCCTCGCTGCAGCCTCCGAATCCTCCCGTTACGCGTTCCTGCAGATCGACATCTGCGACCGGGCCGCGCTCCGACGCGCATTGCTGCAGCATTCGCCCGACGCGGTGATGCATCTTGCTGCGGAGAGCCACGTCGACCGTTCAATCGATTCACCGCTGGGGTTCCTTCAGACCAATATCCTGGGTACATTTCACCTGCTCGAGGCAGCGCTCGAGCATTGGCGCGCGCTTCCAGCCGGGCGCGCTGCGACTTTCCGCTTCCTGCACGTATCGACGGACGAGGTGTACGGAGACTTGGGCGGCACAGGGGACTTCTTCACGGAGAGCACGCCGTATGCACCAAGCTCGCCGTACGCCGCCACCAAAGCCAGCTCTGACCACCTCGCCCGGTCCTGGCATCGCACCTTCGGCCTGCCGGTGATCGTGACGAACTGCTCGAACAACTATGGGCCGAACCAGTTTCCCGAAAAGCTGATTCCACACATGATCCTGAATGCCATTGCAGGCAAGCCGTTGCCTGTGTATGGCGACGGGCAGCAGGTGCGCGACTGGCTTCATGTCGAGGATCACGCACGCGCGCTGCGTACCGTCCTCGCCCACGGCAAGGTCGGCGCGACCTACAACATCGGCGGCCACAACGAACAGCGCAATCTGGACGTCGTCAAGTTGATCTGTGCCCTGTTGGGCGAGTTGGCCCCCGGATCACCGGGCGCGCCCCGCTTCGAAAGCCTCATCACCTTCGTGCGCGATCGACCGGGGCACGACACGCGCTACGCGATCGACGCCGGGCTGATCGAGCGCGAGCTCGGATGGAAGCCGGCCGAGACTTTCGCGAGCGGACTACGCAAGACGGTGCGCTGGTATCTCGAAAACCCTGGCTGGTGGCAACGTGTCCTCGACGGCCGGTATCGCCTCGAGCGCCTCGGGATGGCAACCCCGTGATGCGCAGGGGAATCATCCTGGCCGGCGGCTCCGGCACCCGACTGCATCCCGTCACGCACGCGGTCTGCAAGCAGCTGCTGCCGATCTACGACAAGCCGATGATCTACTACCCGCTATCCACACTCATGCTTGCCGGGATCCGCGAAGTGCTGGTGATCTCCACGCCTCAGGACGTCGGACGCTTCGAGCAGATGCTCGGGGACGGCAGTCGGTGGGGCATGCGGATCGAGTACGCGATGCAGCCCTCGCCGGACGGCCTTGCACACGCGTTCCTGATCGGTGAACGGTTCCTGGCGGGTGGCCCGAGCGCGCTCGTACTCGGCGACAACCTGTTCTTCGGCAGCGGCCTCAGCGGCCTCCTTCAAGCCGCGGCCAGCAGGCGCGAGGGCGCCACGGTCTTCGCCTACCGGGTCGCCAACCCCCAGGCGTTTGGCGTCGTCTCGTTCAGCAGCAGCGGCCGTGCGTTGACGATCGAGGAGAAGCCTTCCCTGCCAAAGAGCCGCTTCGCGGTGACCGGCCTGTACTTCTACGACGGCGAGGTGGTCGAAATCGCGAAGTCCATTCGGCCGTCGGCTCGCGGCATGGCCTGGCTCGACACGGGAACTCATGATTCCCTGCTGGAGGCCGCGCATTTCATCCAGACGCTGGAAAAGCGGCAGGGCCTCAAGGTCGGCTGCCCGGAGGAAGTCGCCTGGCGCAACGGCTGGATCGATCATGAACAGCTGCGCAGACTCGCTTCGCCGCTCGCCAAGAGCGGCTACGGGAGCTATCTGGTCGAACTTCTCGAGGATGAGCGTTGAAAGTAATCGAGACCAGGTTGCCCGGCGTGAGCATCATCGAACCGAAGGTCCACGCCGATCCCCGCGGTTACTTCCTGGAGACATTCCACGCCGCTCGCTACCGCACCGAGGGCGGAGTCGACCTGCCATTCGTGCAGGACAACCACTCGCGATCGAGCCGGGGCGTGCTTCGCGGACTGCACGCGCAGCGGCTTCATCCGCAGGGCAAGCTGGTACGCGTGTCACGCGGCGAGGTGTTCGACGTCGCGGCCGACATCGACCCGGGTTCGGCGACCTTCGGTCAGTGGGTCGGCGCCACGCTGTCGGATGCCAATCACAGGCAATTGTGGATACCGCCCGGCTATGCCCACGGCTTCGTGGTGTTGTCCGACGTGGCTGATTTCGTCTATCGCTGCACCGAGTATTACCATCCGGAAGACGAGATCGGGCTCGTCTGGAACGATCCCGAAGCCGGCATAGACTGGCCGATCGCGGATCCCTTGCTTTCATCGAAGGACCAGGCACTGCCGACGCTTGCGGATATCCGGTCAGGTCGATGACGGTCCTGGTTCTCGGCTCCGCCGGACAACTCGCCCGCCATCTTCGGGAGCTGTGGCCTCAGGCAACGTTCTGGGGCCGCGATTCCCTCGATCTTTCACGGCCCGAGACCGTGCTGGGACACGTTTGTTCGTTGCGGCCCAGCACCATCGTCAACGCAGCCGCGTATACCGCCGTCGACCGTGCCGAGGCCGAGCCGGACCTGGCATGGCGCATCAACTCCGAGGCTGCGGCGGCGCTCGCCCGCGCGGCGCGCGCGCTCGACGTCCCCCTGGTCCACGTCTCGACGGACTACGTATTCGACGGACGCGCCGCGCGGCCCTACGTCGAGTCGGATGCCGTCGCACCATTGAATGTCTACGGCCGCAGCAAGCTCGGTGGAGAACTTGCGGTCGCTGCCCTGTGCAGTCGCTATTGGATCCTGCGCAGCAGCTGGGTCTTCAGCGAGTACGGCAGCAACTTCGTTCGAACGATGCTTCGATTGGCCGCCGATCGAGACGTGCTGCAGGTGGTTGACGACCAGTTCGGTCGCCCGACGTATGCCGGCGACCTGGCGAAATTGATTGACCGGATCGTCATGCCGCCAGGGTCTGCCCCACCGCTGCCGTACGGCCTGCATCATGCGACCGGTGGCCAGATTGTCACGTGGCGCGACTTTGCCGCAACCATCATTGGTCGCGGCCATGCACTTGGATTGATTGCGCGCCAACCTCGGATCGATGGTGTGAACACGACGGACTACGTGGCGGCGAGGCCGGCCCCGATGGCTGCAAGGCCGCTGCGCTCGATTCTCAAACCTAGCGCTGGTCTCCTGGCACTACCTTGCAGCTTCGACTGGGGCGCTGGCCTCGACGCCGTGCTGAGAAGCAAGAACGCTCACGCGTAGATCTGAAACCGAACTGAGGCTGCGCCGAATCGACGTGTACGTGTGTCGAACGGGCATGGGACCTCAGCGCGCCGCCAGGCCAGCCGCGATTTCCTCGGTCTTGTAGCCAGCGAACGCAGCGACTTCCGGATCGGAGTCCCGGCGCAAGCTCCCGAGTATCGCTAGAATGCGGCCCGACGGGTCGCCCGAGAGCGCGAGTTCAGACAGGTTCTGGACTGCGTCCAGGCGCTCGGCGCTATCCCGGGTGGCCAGCAGCAGCTGCTCGATGCGATCGAGCGCACGGGCGCGCATCTCGCGCGCGGCCGCTTCGCGTGAGGCCGCATCATCCGCCGTGTCATTCAGCGACGGGCGCGCCGTCCCGGGTGTGGCGGGCAGCGCCGCAGACTGAGCAAACGAGCCGCCTGCCGGGGAGGGAATCAGCGGGGCGGATGGGCGAGCCGCACGTTCACTGCCCGGAAAGGGAGGCGTGGGATCGCCGCGTGTCTGGATCGTCCACGTCGCGGTGAACGCCATTCCGAACAACAAAATGAGCCACATTGCCTGTCGTATGCTGGGCGCCATGATTCTGCCAGCCGCTCAAAGGCAGCAGCTTCCACGACCTGTGTTGCAGAGATGCGCCAAAAGCGTGACACCGCGTCGACGCCGGGGCTCGGCGCAGCGGCGACTTCGGCTCAACGTTTCTCCGCACTCAGCCCCCCCAGACGCCGACGGACCGCCCGATACATCAGGAGCGGCCCGATGAACTCGGCAATGACCAAGGCGATCGCCGCGCCCTGCGCGTCGCCCCACAGGGTCAAGGGCCCGATCAGCAGCAGGTTCAGCAGTCCCACGGCGGCATAAATCCGGAACAACGGCGAGGTCATCTGCAGGTTCACCATGACGAGCTGCGACAGCATCGTCGCAGCGGCGACGCAGACCGGCAGTAGCGCCACGATGCGCACGACGATCGCAGCGTCCGCGTAGTCGCGACCGCCCACGAGCAGGACCAGCGGATCGGCGACCGCGGCCAGCAGCAGGGAGCCGACCGCGACCGCAGGAAGAATCCATTTCGCGGCGTTCCGCACGCGCGCCCACGCGGCCACGGGGTCCGAGGCGAACAGCCCCCCTGCGCGGGGGAACGCGGCCTGCACCACGGGCTGCACGAGGCTCTGCAACGTCGAGGCGAGCCGGGTCGCGAGACTGTAGAAACCCACTTCGCGCTCGCCGGCGACGAGCCCGAGCACCAGCGTGTTCGTGTGCAGGTAGAGGGTGGTCGATGCGATGGAGGCGAACATGTGCCGACTATCGGCGAGCGCTGCACGAACCTCGGCCAGTCCGGGCCGGTAGGTTCCTGCCGGCATCAACGCGCGGCCCAGGAGCCAGGCGCCGACGGCCCCGAGCAGTTGCGGCGACGCCAGGATCGCGGCCGCGGTGACGAGGTCGCTGGCCGAACGGACCGCGGCAACCACCAGCACTGCGACGATCATCTTGGCGAGTGCCTGGACCAGCGCGACATCCTTGAGGCGCGACATGCCCTGCAAGTACCAGACGGGAAACGCGAGGTTCCCGACGAGCAGCAGCCCGGAGACGGCGAACAGCTCCCAGCGCAGGCGGAACCCCGGGACGAGCAGCACGACCAGCGCGAGGGCAACGCTCGCCAGGAAAAACAGCGCCAGCTTGGCGACGACAGTCGTCCAGTAGATGCGCAGGACGGCAGCCGGGTCCTGCCGGTGCGCCGCAATGTCCCGCGCCGCAGTGAAGTTGAAACCGAAGTCCACGAGAATCGCGCCGTAACCGACCAGCGACTGCGCCAACATCACCGCACCGTACCCTTCCGGAGTCAGCACCCGCAGCAGGTACGGCAGCAGCAGCAGTGGCAGGAGGAAGTTCAGCCCCTGGACGGCGTACAGCGCCAGGGCATCGCTGACGAGCGGCCGGCGCAACAGCGCGGAGAGACGATTGGACATGGAACAGACCTCGACCGCCGTGCCACCGGGAGAAGGCCCCCGGGTCGCCGCGATACTCGTGAACTGGAATTCCTGGCGCAACACCGTCGAGTGCCTGGATTCGCTGCTGGCGCAGCGCTTCCCCGGACTTCACGTCTTCATCGTCGACAACGACTCGAGCGACGGTTCCCCCGGGGCCATCGATGACTGGTGCCGGATGCCGCGGACGGCGGCTGGCACGCCGACGCACGACGGAGTCGATCGGCACAGTCGCTTGCGACCCGGCGTGCCGGTCGGCTGTCGCTCGGCGGCGCGCGACCAGGGAACCCTGCCCGAAGCCGCGTCGGGATGCGCCGTGACCCTGGTCCGATCGGGCGCGAATCTCGGCTTCGCCGGCGGCTGCAACGTCGGCATCGCAGCCGCGGGACTGCGCGACTTCGATTTCTACTGGCTGCTCAACACAGACACGGTGGTGCACCGCGACGCGCTCGCGGCGCTGGTGGACCGGGCACGATCCGATCCTCGCGTGGGTATGATCGGATCGACGATTCGCTGGTACGACCGACCTCAGGTCGTGCAATGCATGGGAGGCGCTCGCATGGACGCGCGTACCGTCGACGCCCGGCACATCGGCGAGAACACGCCGATCGAACAGCTGGCGCAGCGGGCAGCCGGCGTCGAAGCTGAACTCTCCTACATCATGGGAGCGTCGATGCTGGTGAGTCGGGAATTCGTCCAGGATGTCGGGCCGATGCAGGAAGACTATTTCCTGTATTTCGAGGAAATGGACTGGGCGGTCCGTGCCCGCGGTCGATTCAAGCTCGGCTATGCCCAGGAGAGCCATGTTTTTCACAAGTCCGGAGCGAGCAGTTCGGACGTGGTCCGGGCGTTCGCGACCAACCTCTACTACCGCAACAAGTTGCGATTCGCGCAGCGCTTTTTCCCGGAGCGCCTCGGTGCCACGCGTCGCGTCATGCGACGGGAACTCATGAAGGCGGTGCTTCGAGGCCGCTGGACGACTGCGCGGATCGTCGCGACCAACCTCTGGGGGACAGCGCTCGATCGCGCGGTTCGCCCACCTTCAGCACCCAGGACGGCGTAAGCCGCCGCAGCATCGCCCGTGGGTGGTCGTCAGACGCCATCTCGCTGCATCCGGAAGTGGCAATACCGGCCGCCAGCCTAACGACGGCACGCGACGGTGCGATGACACCTGTGCCGGGGTTCGTAGCGCATCCGTAACAAGGTCTGCGGAGAATCCGCGGCATGAAACGCGTGACTCGATGGCTGGCGATTGCGCTTTGTGCTGCGGCTTGCGGGCCGACCTTTGCCCAAGTGTCGTTCTACGCCATCGGCAACAGCCTGACCAACGACATGTATCCGTCCCAGGTACCTGCGCTCGCGATCCAGAAAGGTCGGCAGTTGACCGTGGGCTATCACGTCCGCGGTGGTCTATCGCTCGACTACATCGTCGCAAACCCGCAGGACCCCACGATCACGCAGGGCGGCAGCTTCGACCAGGCCCTCGTTTCCGGCAAGTGGACCAGCGTGTCGATCCAGCCCTACTTCGGCACGAATTCGACAATGGCCTCGGATCTCTCGGCGATCCAGCAGTTCGTGACCCTGACCCGCTCCGGACCGTCGCGCGACGCTTCGATCTATCTGTATGCGGCCTGGCCATCGCAGTACGCGACGCAGGGCAACTACTCCGCATTCTGGAACAGCCCGGTACCGGACTCCCCCACTACGAAGACCGTGGCGGCCCGCGCCTATCTCGATGCACTTCTGGGGCGGCTGGTGGCCGCGTACGGCGGTACGGTAATTTTTCGCGTGATTCCCGTCGGCGACGTGCTGGCGCGTATTGACGTCGAGGCGCGCGCCGGCCGGCTGCCTGGCGTCAGTTCGCTGGCGGACCTATACCGCGACGACGTGCACATGGGAGAAGTCGGCCGGTTTGTGGCGGCACTGACGGTCTTTGCAACAATTTTTCGCGAGAGCCCGGCGGGTATCACGGTGCCCGTCAGTTACCAGTTCGGCGACGGCGTCGCGCGCCTCTCGCCAGGGCTGACGTCGACGCTCGAATCCCTCGTCTGGGACGTGGTGTCAAACGATCCGCGCGCAATCGCGGCGATTTCATCGCCGCCCGGAACCCCGCCGGCCGCACCGGCGACGCCTGCGCCGTCGCCCACGCCCACGCCCACGCC
>Ga0163144_10001365_pt1 | contig 57649 bp, 35 predicted proteins | sample OliLak19BULKMAT1_FD_123175 | JGI IMG/M metagenome (GOLD analysis project Ga0163144, IMG submission 123175) | Freshwater microbial mat bacterial communities from Lake Vanda, McMurdo Dry Valleys, Antarctica - Oligotrophic Lake LV.19.BULKMAT1 | ecosystem: Environmental > Aquatic > Freshwater >...
ACCCGCTACATCGGACAGCTGGGCCGAACGTCCTTACCGCGGGAAGAGGCCCTTCAGCACCGTCGTTCCCGAGCCGTCGGGCGCTCGCACGGCAAAGCCTCCTTGATAGTCCCACACCGCCCAGCCAAAGCCGTGGCGCGCGCAGGCTTGCCGGACCGCCTCCAGCCAGCGGAGTTTCGAGGCGTCGTCCGCCTGCTGATAGACTCCAAATTCGCCAAGATGAATTTCCCGGCCTTTCACGTGCTCCGCCGCCCACGCCGCCACTTTCGCAAATGCCTCGTCGATTTGCCCGACCGTCAACTCCCGGAGGCTGCTGTTCATCGCCCAGCCACCCGCCGGCACGTGTCCGGTGAGGTCCGGCACTTTTCCAGGGAACGGCACCACCGGCATCGTCGGCTTGAACTCGACCCACCCCGCCCGCTGGTGCGTAAAGACCATCGGTTCGTAAAAGTGCAGGGTCACCGCGACATTCGGATCCGCCGGGACTTTCAGGTCGTTGATCGTGGAAAATCCGTTCCAGCGGTTTGATCCCACATACACCACTCGGGTCGGATTCGACTCACGGACCGCTGCGAGCATCACCCGGTGAAAGGTGTTGAGTTGGTCGTTCTGCCGCGCCACCGCCTCGTTCAGCAGCTCAAAACGGAGATAGGGGCCATGGTCCGCATAGGCGCGCGCCACTCGCCCCCAGAAATCAGCCACCTTGGCCATCAGCGCCTCATCCTCAAACACCCGTGTATCCCGGGCATCGTTATTAAAGTCCGCCCCAGGCAGGAAATGCATGTCAAGGATCGCTCCCAGCCCTTTCGCCTGCGTCCAGGCCAGCGCCTTCGTCAACGGTTTCATCCGCTCGGCATCCAACGTGCCATCCGGTTTCAGCCAAAGGCGTCCGTCCACGGGATAACGAATGTGATCGAATCCTTGGGCCGCGATCCAAGCCACGTCTTCCTCCGAAAACCAGTCCGCGCCATAGGGCCGCCCTGCGTGATTCTGCGACAGCCAGTGGCTGATATTCACGCCTCGCATAAAACCGGGCGCCGCCCCTCCCGTCCCATTCGGCACCGCCGGCAACGCCAGCGGCAACATCGAAAACGCCAACAGACCCAACCAGCGGAACGGGACGGCAGTGATCATCCTTCCATCCTGACTCACCCCGGCCCAGACGCAAACCTCAAGCAATTCCGGCACGTTTGCGGACGCTCCGGGCTCCCACTCACGCCCTCCGCTCCCCGCCCCCATTGGGGCGGTCCGTCCTTCGCGTCCCTCCGTGTCCATGACTGATCTCGCTTCGATCGGTAAGCGGTAAAAAATCCGTCCCCCACCTCGTTGGTCACGGTGACCATGACTTTTATCCTCTACCGTCCCACCGGCCCTTCGTGATAAGCTGCCCCGATGAGATCAGAATCCGCCACGAACCACGAACACCGCACCACCGGTGGTATCTACGGCGCGATCGCTTTCGCGCTGGTGGTGATTTCGTGTTTCGCCGGATATTTTTACTCGGGGCGCTTTTACCAGCCGGCGTCGATGGTTCCAGTGACCTTTTTCCTTGGAGCCGTCTATTCCGTCGTCGGGATCCTGGGCAATACGAACCCCGGCCAGCGCAGTGATCGGCGTCTCGCGCTCTACTTCGTGATCCAGTGCGCCTTGCTGACCGCCCTGCTCTGGCTCAGCCCAATCCGCGGTTTCTTCGCCATCCTTGTCCTTCCAATCGTCAGCGAGGCGATCTTCGAATTGCGTCCCCGCTCCGCCGTGCTTGTCGGAGCCTATCTCTACGCTCAGACAATCGCTCTTTGGGCCGTCCCTTACGGCTGGAGTGCGATCGCCGAAGCGACGCTCAACTACTCCGCCGCCTTCGGTTTCACCATCGGGTTCTCCCTGATCTCCCGGCACGCGCTCGTCGGCAAGGAAAGCGAAATCAAACTTCGCAAGGAGCTCGAGGCGGCCAACCACAAGCTCCGCGCTTTCGCCGACCAGGCCGGCGAGCTCGCCACCACCCAGGAACGCAATCGTCTCGCGCGCGAGATTCACGATGGCGTCGGCCACTACCTGACCGTCGTGAAAACCCAGCTCGATGCCGCCGCCGCCTTGATCACGATCCATCCCGAGCGCGCCCGGGACTCCGTCACGTCCGCCGCGAAGCTGACCGCCGAGGCTCTCGACGATGTCCGGCGCTCCGTGGGCACCCTGCGCTCCGAGGCCAGCCGTCCACCCTTGGCCACCGCTCTCGCCGATCTCGCCCGCTACGGTGAACCGGCACCCGCCGTATCCATCGAGGGTTCTCCTCGTCCTCTTTCAAGCGCCGTCGAACACGCCCTTTTTCGTGCCGCCCAGGAGGGCCTGACCAATACCCGCAAACACGCGGGCGCACAAACGTGCTCCGTCATGCTCGATTTTCGCGCCCCCGAACGCGTCGCCCTCGAGGTGGCCGATGATGGTCGCGGCCGGTCTTCCGCCAGCGGCGAGCGCGCTGGTTTTGGACTGACAGGTCTGCGCGAGCGGATCGAGTTGCTTGGCGGCAAGGTAGAGACCGCGAATCGCCCCGAGGGCGGTTTCCGCCTGCGGGTGGAGGTGCCGGCATGAAACGCCTTCGCCTCATGCTGGTCGATGATCAGTCCCTCTTTCGCGAGGCCCTCCGCACTCTGCTCGATTTGCAGCCGGACCTCGAAGTCGTGGCCGAGGCGGAAAACGGCGCGCGCGCACTCGAGCTTGCCCGGAGCCTCCGACCCGACGTCATCCTGATGGACCTGCGCATGCCGGTCATGGGCGGCGTCGAAGCCACCCGCCAGCTCGCCAAAATCGCCCCGGAATCGCGGGTGGTCGTGCTCACGACGTTCGAGGAGGATGGCGAGATCATCGAGGCGATGCGCGCCGGCGCCCTTGGTTACCTGCTCAAGGCTTGCTCGGCCGACAAACTCTACGAGGCGGTCCGCGCCAGCGCCCGCAATACTTTCGTGCTCGAGCCTTCAGTCGCCGCAAAGATCTTTGCCGAGCTCGAACGATTGAAGCAGCGGGAAACGCAGTCGATCGCTTCCTTTTCCCCCCTGGCCGATCCGCTTTCGGAACGCGAAAGCGACGTGCTCCGGTTGCTCGCCATGGGTTGCAGCAACAAGGAAATCGGTTCCCGGCTGAACATCGCCGAGGGCACGGTCAAAAATCACATGACCAACGTGCTCGGTAAACTCCAGGTCCTCGATCGCACTCAAGCCGCCCTCCGCGCGCGCGAACTCGGTTTGATTTGAGCCGCGGACGCTCAGATCGCGGAATTTTCTAACCGCGACGGGACGCGAAAGACGGACCGCCCCACTTGGGACGGAGAATGGCAGCCATTGACTAAACACGGCGTCGCAACGGATTGCCGATGGTTCAGGTGGTTCAGATATCGTTCAGATTCAGCTCCGATGGAGGCGGCCTCGATGAGGCCGCGGCGGGGCCTCACGGCCCCGCCCTCCTGTCGGCTCCTTTCCGGAAGGCTCGAGCCCCATTTTCCATTCGTCCGTTGTTGATGTGTCTCCTTTGCCGGAACAGCGATGCGCTGGCCATTCCCGCAGCCTCGGCGCGGCCGCCTACATCGGAGAACTATTACGACGCTGGGTTTACGACGCTGGGTTTAGAACGGACGGAATCGAATCCAAGCCGAGCGCCGACCTTCACGTCCCGACGCGTCCATTCGTGATAAAACAGCCACCACAACCACAACCCTCGGAGTACCCCTTCCCCACCCAATCACGGATGTCATCCAATCGATGACATCCACCCGCCCTGTGGCTGATTGACCGGGTCGGGAGTCGGCGGGAAAGCCAGTGAGGATGTCATCCATTGGATGACATTCAGGTCGGAGTATTGCGCCAAGCTCTCCCTCGCCCCTTCCCACACCCACATCCCCAAAGGTCATGCCGGTGCCATGACCACGACCCTGACTTCCGTGCGATGCCATCGGCGGTGGCATTCAGGTACTCTTTGCCCCGTCCACCTCCACCATGAACCGCCTCGCCGCCGAACTTGCCTTTGCGATCCAGTCCCTCCGCCGCGCCCCAGCATTCGCCTCCTTCGCAATCGCTCTTCTGGCCCTCGGCATCGGCTCCACCGTCGCCGTCTACTCACTCTTTCATTCCATCGTCCTCCGCCCGCTGCCTTACACCGACGCCCACCAGCTCGTCGGCCTGACGTCACGCAACGCCGCCCGCGCGCAGGCCATGCCCGCACTTTCCGCCAGCGACTTCCGCGATTTCGAAACGCGCGCCACCAGCTACACCCGACTCGCCGCCTACCGTCCCAACTTCGCCTCCTATGCTCCCACCGGCGGCGAAACCGTGCAGTTCGTCACCGCACTGATCACCGAGGAATTCTTTGACACTCTGGAAATCCGCCCCCTGCACGGTCGCGGTCCCACCGCGGACGAGTTCTCCATTTCCGGCCCCCGAGTCGCCGTCATCAGCCACGACGCATGGCGAAGGCACTTCGCCGGCGACCTCGGAGCGATTGGCCGCACCGTGCTGATCGACGACACGCCAACCACGGTCGTGGGTGTCATGCCCACAGAATTCCGCGAACCGGAATTCGTCGATGTCTGGCTGCCATTCCCCGTCGAGGCACCGGAAAATCTGGCCCGCGATTCACGCTTTTGGACAACCATCGGCCGGCTCAAACCCGGCGTATCCACCGCTGCCGCCGCCGCCGAGGCCGCGGTGCTCGCCGCCAATCTGGCCCGGGAGTACCCGTCGACCAATCAGGGCTGGACCACCGATGTGCGACCGCTGCTCGACCTGCGCATCGGCAGTCTGCGGAGCACTTTTCTGCTCCTGCTGGGAGCGGTCGGTCTGGTCCTCCTGCTCGCCTGCACCAACCTCGCCGGGCTGCTGCTGGCCCGAGGGGTGTCCCGGCTGCCCGCCATGGCGGTGCGACTCGCTCTGGGCGCAACGCCGGCCACCCTCGCCCGCTCGATCCTCCTCGAGAGCGGCCTGCTGGCTCTGCTCGGCGGACTCGTCGGCGTCGCAATCGCCACGATCGGTCTTCCGCTGCTGGCTTCACAGCTCCCGGCCGGCCTCGTACCCCGTTCCCATGAGATCGCGGTCGACGGTGCGGCTCGCTGGATCACAGCCGGCGTCTCCGTCCTTACGGGTCTGGTCTTCGGTGTCCTTCCCGCCTGGCAGGCGTGGCGCACCCCGGTCACCGCCCTGCTGATGTCCGGCGGCCGCAACGCCGGCACCGGGCGTTTCGCCAGCCGCGCCCAGGACGTTCTCGTCATCGGTCAAATCGCGCTGACCTTGGTCGTGCTCGCCTCGTCCGCTCTGCTCGCACGCAGTCTGCTCGCCCTCGAGCGGACCGACCCGGGTTTCGACCCCGGCCAGGTCCTCGCGGTGCGACTGGCCCCGCCGCAATCGCGCTGGGAAACGCTCCCCGAGCTCGCCGCCTACTACGAGCGTGCCATCCAGGCGGTGCGGCCCCTTCCCGGTGTGATCTCCGTGGCCGCCAACTCAAGCGCCCCCCTTTGCGGAATCTCACTGCGCTATCCTTTGACGGTCGAGGGCGACACGCGTCCGGAAGCCGGCGCCGACGAGGCCGTCTTCAACGCAATTTCAGCGGACTTCTTCACGACGCTGCGCCTTCCTCTGATCCAAGGCCGGACACTGCGGGACTCCGATCTCCTGGGCACGGTCAAGGTCTGCGTCATCAATCGCGCCCTGGCCCGGCGTCTTTTCGGCGAGGCGGATCCGATCGGTCGTCGCGTCCGGGTTGTTCCGTGGTTGCTTTCCGATTACCGGGAGATCGTCGGGGTCGTCGGCGACGTTCGTCAGGACAATCTCGCCGACCCGCCCCCGGCCCAGGTGTATGTCCCGCAAAGCCAGTCGCCCTTCTTTTTCAGCACCTTGCTCGTGCGCTCGGCCTCCGGCTCCGGCATGACCCGGACCGTCCAGGCGGCCCTCCAGGCCATTGACCCTACGACCTCGTTCTCCATTCGCTCACTTGAGGAGAATATCGCCCGCACCACTACCGTGCCGCGCCTTCGTGCCGTCCTCCTCGGAATCTTCGGAGCCGTAGCCCTCGCACTCTCCGCACTCGGTCTTTACGCCAACCAGGCGTTCGCGGTGCGGCAACGCCTGCGCGAGATCGGCGTACGCATGGCTCTTGGAGCCAGTCCCGCCAGGGTGCTCGCGGAGGTTCTCGGACGAGCCTCCCGCCTGACGTTGGCCGGAATCGTTTTTGGTCTGTTGGTCTCGCTCGGCCTGTCCCACCTGCTCCAAGGGTCACTCCACGGCGTCCTCGCGGCCGATCCCTGGACGCTGTTCGCGCTGGCCCTCGGACTGCCGGTCGCGGTCCTGCTCGCCTGCGCGCACCCGGCCGTGGTCGCGGCGCGACTCGATCCTGCACGATCGTTGCGCGCCGACTGAAATCGACCCCGCCCAGCCTCCACCAACCACCCCTCGGCCTGCCCTTTTTTTTCCTATGAAAACCCTCCTCCTCCTCCTCACCGCCACCGCGGTGCTGCTTTCCGTTGTTTCCATCGCACGCGCGGACGCCGTTCTGCTTGAGCGGGTGGAATCCGCCTTGAAGACCGGCGACCTGACCAGCGCGGAAACGCTGCTCGCTCCGGCCGTCGCCGGCGAAAAGCCTGACGCGGCCGCGCTCAACCTGTTCAGCCGGCTTCGTCTGGCCCAGAAGAACTCAAAGGAGGCCATCGCCTTGGCCGATCGGGCCACCGCCGCAGATCCCACGCAGGCCGCCTACTTTGTCCAACTCGGTCGGGCCTGCAGCGTTCGCATCGGCGAGGTCTCCTTCCTGCAGCAGGCGATGCTTTCGGGCAAGCTGCGCAAAGCGTTTGAACAGGGCCTGAAGCTCGATCCGAACAACCTGGATGCTCTCATCGGACTCACGCGCTATCATCTCCAAGCTCCGGAGATCGCCGGTGGCAGCATCGTCAAGGCCCGCGAGTACGCGGAGCGCACGCGGCAGTTGAACCCGTTCCTCGGTGAGATCGAGCTCGGTCAAATCGCTGAACGCGAAAAGCAAATCGAGGTGGCCCTCGGTCACTACGAGACGGCCGCCACCCTCAACTCCTCTCACGCCGGGATCCAGAACGCCTGCGGCCGCCTGCTCGCCCAGCTGGGTCGGAAAGATGCGGCCCGCAGTCGGTTTGAAGCCGCCCTGGCCTTGAATCCAAATCACGAGGGCGCCCAAAAGGGGCTGGCCGGGTTGGCGGAGGGGGGTGGGTCGTGAGGCGACATGGGGTGGAGGGATCCGAAGGGACAAGGCAGGGGGTTCGTTTGGAGCTTCACTCGACGCGCGCTTGGGTCTCTGTTGGGGACAAACTCTGACGATGAAAACACGCTCTCCTCTCTCGACATTCTCCCGGCTGGGGCCGCTGGCGGCCCTCTCCATGGTCGGTCTCTTTGCCGCCGAGCCCTATGCACCGACGGGTTCGGCCGCGGTTCCGGCAACGCCCCCGATGAAGTCGCAGGTTTTCGACTGGGAAAAACTTGCGGTCAAGACCACCCCCAATGGGCAACGTCGCGATGTTCTCGACGGTCGGACCGCCACCTTGAACCAGCTCGAGTGCCATGTGACCAGCCTCCTCCCCGGCCGGGCCGCCCATGCCCCACACCGGCATCCGTGGGAGGAAATCATCCTCGTCAAGGAGGGCACCCTCGAGGTCAACCTGAACGGTGAACTGTCCCGGGTCGGACCCGGCTCCGTTTTGTTTTACGCGCCCAATGATCTGCATGGCGTGCGCAATGTCGGCGACACCCTGGCTTCCTACCACGTGCTCATCTGGAAATCGCGCGACACCCAGCCAGGCCGTTCCGTGTCCGAACCCGCGCCGACCGTCGCACCCAAGGGTTGACGGATCCCTCGGTGCGCAGCGGGTTTCTGCCGGAGCTTTTGTCTTCGACCGGTCATCTTGCCGGCAGCGCAAAGGCAACGTAGGCGTCACCACTGGGAGTGCCCATTTTGCCTCCGCCACAGGCGATCACGACGTACTGCCGGCCCCCGGCTTCATAGGTCGCGGGGGTCGCGTAGCCTCCCGCCGGAAGTTTGGCCCGCCAGAGTTCGCGGCCAGTTTCGCGGTCAAACGCCCGAATGTGTTCGTCTCGGCTCGCCGCGATGAAGATCAGGCCACCCGCGGTCACCACCGGTCCACCGTAATTTTCCGTCCCGGTCGGAGGAACACCCTTCGCCATCAGCTCGGGGTATTCACCCAGCGGAACCCGCCAAAGGTACTCGCCGGTGCTGAGATCGATCGCGTTCAGCGTCCCCCATGGCGGTTTGACTGCAGGATAACCCTCGGGGTCAAGGAAACGGTTGTAGCCCGTGTGCGTATAGGGCGGCGCAGCCTGCACCTCTTTGCCCGTATCCGAAACGTGAGTCACCCATCCCGGGGAGCCCGGGGTCGGTGACACCGCCAGTGCCACCGCTGCCGTCGCGGGCGTGTTCGCCGTCCGAGGATCCGCCTCACCCAGCAAATAACCGACCACGGCCTCGCGCTGCTTCTGTGTCAGAAACCCCCAGGGCGGCATCACTCCGCGGCCCTTGGTCACGACGTCCATCGCCTGCTCGTGCGTCAGACGCTGATTCAACTCCACCAGCGAGGGGATGTTGGCGGCGAGATTGCCCTTGCGGTCCACGCCGTGACACCCGGTGCAATTCTGCAAATAGACCTGCTGGCCCAGGGAGGTCGCCCCACCCGCCTCGATCATCGAGAGAATCCACGGCATCTCATTCGAGTTCACGTAGAGCACGCCCTGGGGATCCACCGCTGCACCACCCCACTCCGCACCGCCATCAAAGCCGGGGAAAATGAGGGTCCCTTCGCGACTCGGCGGCGCGAAAAGGGTGTGCGGGCGCAGGCGTGAAAAGCGCTCCAGGACTGCGCGATGCGCCTCGGGGGTCCGTCGCGTGATTTCGTCGGCGGTGAAAAGCTGCCGCGCGAAGGGGGCCGGCTTCAGCGGCAGTACCTGCGTCCGGGCCGCGAGTTCACCCGCGAGATCGGAGCTCGGTACAATCACCTCTTCCAGAGGGAAAAGCGGCTCGCCGGTTTCCCGGTGAAAGACAAAGACGTGGCCGGACTTGGTCGTTTGCGCCACCGCGGGCACCTCGCGGCCCTCGCGCCGGATCGTCACCAGCGTCGGCGGAGCCGGAGGATCGCGGTCCCAGATGTCGTGGCGCACAAACTGGAAGTGCCAGACCCGGCGTCCCGTGGCCGCATCGAGAGCGACGAGACAGTTGGAGTAGAGATTGTCCCCGATCCGGTCGCCACCCCAGAAGTCAAACGCGGCCGATCCGACCGGACAGAAAACCAGCCCGCGTTCCTCATCGACCGTCATGCCCGCCCAGACATTGGCCCCGCCGGTGCGCGTCCACGCATCGGCCGGCCAGGTTTCGTAACCGGGCTCACCGGGCTGGGGAATCGTATGAAACCGCCAAACCTGCTTGCCGGTGCGTACATCAAACGCCCGGATGTGCCCCGGGGCCGCCGGCGCCGGCCCTTCGCCCACCCGCATGCCCATGATGATCAGATCGCGAAATACCACACCCGGCGTGTTCGCCTGGATCGCCAGACCGGTGACGTCGCGCCCCAATCCTTCTGCGAGATCCACCCGACCCGCCTCGCCAAAACCCGGGATCAGTTTGCCCGTGCGTGCGTCGAGCGCATGCAGCCACTTCCCAGCGCTGAACAGGATCCGCCGGTCCGCGCCTTCGGACCAGGTGGCGAGTCCGCGGTTGACGCCCGTGGCGTCCACCGGCTCAAACCGCCAAAGCTCCCGCCCGGTGGCCCCATCCAGCGCGGCCACCCGCAGCTGCGGGGTCGTCGCGTAAAGGATACCATCAATGATCAGGGGATTGCACTGGATCTGGGTCTTGTTCTCGCGCGCATCCCCGGCGCGCCACATCCAGGCGACCTCCAGCGTCGGGACATTGGCCGGCGTGATCTCCGCGAGCGTCGAATAGTGACTGGCCCCCTTGTCACCCAGGTAAGCCGGCCAGTCCCGGCCCGCCCGTTCCCCCGGCACCGCTCCGACGACGCTGGCGACCACCAGCGACACATACGCGAGGCAAGACGCCAGCTTGGGGATGAGCATTCCCCACGATGAGCACGTCGGACGCCACCCGCCAAGCCGAGAAACCACGTCCTCGTCCACCCCAAAGGGTCTTTTGTTTTGGGAGGGCGGGATGGGAGGTGGCGATCAGGTGCAGGCACACGCTGCGCAAGGCGGCGAGGTTGGCCAGGGCGTTGGGATGGCGGGTCCGGGGTCTGTCCTCGCCCATGAGGGCGTCGCGTTTGCAAGGGTTGCGGATTTCGACTCCGGCCCAGTGGCCGCGGATCAGCTCCAGCCATAGGGCTGGATGCGTCCGTGTCCGGGCCTGTTCGCTGCGTTGCGTGCGTTGTTTTGATCGATCGGGGTGATCGCGATCGGAATGCCATCCGCACTTTCATCCCAGGGCCCTCGCTTGCAGGTTGTCTCTCCGTTTCCTCGATTGGTTTCGGCTTCATCCCAGCTCACCCCTGCAAATCGGCTCAAAAAGTTTAGCCCAAATGAACCGTCCTTATCCTCAATCTCTTCCATCAATCGGGAAAGAGACCCTGCTCCACCCCACCCCTCGAAAGCCCCCCATCGCACACCCCGTCCACCCGCGCTCCACCCGCGCTCCACTCGTCCTCGATCTCATTCCCCCCAAACCCCCGACCCCAATCCAATCCCGGATGTCATCCAATAGATGACATCCACCCGCCCCGTGGGCGAATCACCGGGTTGGGGGGGTGGGCGGGGACGGAAGAGGGGATGTCATCTATTGGATGACATTCGGATTGGAAGGCGACGGTGGGAACTCCCGGGGAGGCGGGGTCCGCGGGGGGGTTGAGGAGGAGCGGGATCGAGGACGAGCGGTGGGTGGGTGGAGCGCGGGGCGGTGGGGCGGTGGGTCCGTCGGTGGGGCGGTGGGTCGGTGGGTCGGGCGTGAAGGGTGGAACGCGGGTGGGTGGGGTGTTGGTCGATCGGCAGCGGGTTGGGCGTGGGCGGCGGGGGTTCGTGGGGGCTATCGGCGGTCAGTAGAGGGGGCGGTCGCCTTCGAGGTTCAGCCAAGCGACCTCGGAGGGGGTCAGGGTGAGGCGGAGGCACTCGATTGAGCTCGCGGTTTCGGCGAGGGTGCGCGGGCCGATGAGAGCGAAGGTCGGGAAGGGCTGGTGGAGCACGTACGCAGCCGCGATGGCGAGCGGGGTCGTCCCCTTTTCCCTGGCCAGGGTCACCGCCCGGGCGCGGCGTTCAAAGTTGTCGTCGGAATACCAGCAGCGGACGAGTTCAGCATCTTCACGACGGTCAGGACCCGCACGGTCCGTGAAGAAGCCGCGCGCCTGACTCGACCAGGCGAAAACCGGCAGCTGCGTTGCCCGCAACCAGGTCCGCCATTCTCGGTCGCTCGCCGCGATGCAACCGGGCCACACCGGGTCCACCAGCCGCGCCAGGGAAAAGTTGTTCGAGACCGCGGAAAAGCCCCGCAGTGCCTTGCTCGCGGCGTACGCATTCGCCGCCGTCAGCCGTTCCCTCGACCAGTTCGAACCCCCGAAGGCCTCGATCCGCCCCGCACGGAGGTGCCCGTTGAGCACGTCGACGAACTCCCCCACCGGCACGGCGGGGTTGTCACGATGCATTAAATACAGATTGACCCGGTCCGTCCGGAGCCGCTCAAGCGACTCCAGCAGCTGCGCGCTCAGGTGCTCCGGGGTGCAGAGCGGTGTGTGCGCCCCCTTGCCAATGACCACCACCTCCCCGCGCACGCCGCGATGCTGCATCCACTGCCCCAGCAAACGCTCCATCAGACCGCCACCGTAGACATAGGCGGTGTCGAACGTAGCGCCTCCGCGCTCAAAATAGTCGTCCCAGATCGCCGCCGCATGCGGCATGGTCCGCTGGTTGTCGCAGCCCATGACCAAACGGGAGACCGGCCGGCTGATTCCAGGCACGGCGGCGTGCTGCATCAGGGCGTCCGGCCGCCGGACGAGGGGACGGCGATGGTGCGTGCGGATGAACGCGGCCGGCGTTTCGCTCTCGTAGACCAGACCGATCGCATCACGCCAGCGGTCCATCGTCTCGAGGTTCCCGAGCGTGTCCGCCGGGCTCATCTCAGGCACCTCCTGAAGCCCGGAGGCCAGGGCGCGGGCAAACGCGTCCGCCTCCAGCCCGTAAAGATGCTCCGTGGTTTCAATGACGATCTCCTCGGGCGAGGTGGCGCCCCGTCGATGCAGAAAGAGCGACGTCCGTCCCCCCTGGCGGCCGGGCAACCAAGGGTCTGGAACGTGCAGCCAGCCTTCGGTTCCATAGACCCGGACGGCGTTCTCCTGCTGCAAGCCGATCCCGGTGGATACCTGGGCGACGATGCCGTGGGGAAACGTCAACGTGGCCGCAGCGTACACATCCACTCCGGTTGTCGGATGGAGGGTACCCGCGCCGGACACAACCACGGGATTGAGAAATGGCCGGCCCACGGCCGCGCCCGCAACTAGACGGGCAAACGACGTGGTGTAACCGCCGACATCGAGGATGCCGCCGCCCGCGAGGGCATTCGACCAGAGACGCGACTCCGGCTGGAAGCCGGAATGAAATCCGAAGGAGGCGTGGATCAAGCCCACCCGGCCGATCGCGCCGGCCTTGATCTGCGCCACCACCGCGGCGGTCTGCGGATGGCACCGGTACATGTAGGCCTCCATCAGGAGCACCCCGTGCCGCCGGCACGATTCGACGGCGACCATCGCCTCGGCGTGATTCAAACCGAGCGGTTTTTCGCAAAGCACGTGTTTGCCCGCCTCCGCCGCACGGACGATCCACTCCAGATGCAGCGGATGGGGTGTCGCGAGATAGATGGCGGAGACCGCCGGGTCGGCGAGCAGGGCCTCGTAGCTCCCGTGAGCACGTTCGATCTGGTGCGCGCGGGCAAACGCGTCGGCACCTGCCTGGGTGCGGCTGCCGACCGCGATGACGCGACCGAGCTTGGAGGCCGCGACCCCGCGGGCGAATTCGCCCGCGATACGGCCGGTGGCGAGGATGCCCCACGACAAGGGGAGAGACGGAACCGTGGTGGGCCGGGATAGATTTTGAGGGATCACGGCCGACATCTTGCCGGGAGTGCGGCGATCCGCCAAGCCGGGCACTTGAAGCTTTTATTGTATATCTCGCGGTTTTAGTGCCTGATTGGAGCCTCATTTATGAGTTCGCTACAATTTTGGGAGCACAGCCCTCGCCTCAAATACAGCGTCGTCATGCCACGACCGGTGAAGTCGGACCATCGTTTCCACGATCACTCCCACGCCTTTTTCGAACTCGCGCTGGTGATTGAAGGTGAATGCGCCTGGAAGATCGGACGGCGATCGCTGCGGTTGAGCCGGGGTGACTCCCTGCTGATCCCGCCCCAGGTCAACCACCACGAACAAGTGCCCGAGACGAGTGCGGCGCGGATCGCCTGGGTCGGATTTGACTTTGAAGGAACGCCCAAAACTCCGCCGGCCCTGCTCGCGCCCCTCGCGGCGGGAAGTCACAGCAGCGAATTGCAGTATCTCCTCCAGCTGATTTTTGCAGAACATCAATCCAGCGCCCTCGGAAGTGCTGAACGGGCCCGGCTGGTGCTCAAGGAGGCGCTGATCGTGCTCTGCCGGGCGCTGGAGCAACCCAAGGCCGAGGGTCAGGATCCGACCTCCGCGCACATGAGTGTACGTCAGGCGCAAGTGGCCCGCTCGGCCGCCCGCTACCTGACGGAGAACCTGGCGCGCCCGCTGAGCGTGCGTGAAGTCGCGCGTTACCATTCGCTCTGCACCCCTCATTTTTCGGCGGTGTTTCGCCGGTATCACGGCGTTTCTCCGCAGCGATTTCTGCATCACGCGCGGATTGCGCATGCCAAGACGCTGGTCTCCGCCGCCGAACTCACGATCAAGGAAATCGCCGCCGTCTGCGGCTACGTGGATGCCGCCCACTTTTGCCGCCGATTCAAGGAAACGACCGGGGTGACGCCGAAGCAGTACCGAGTCACCCAACCCCCGCCGGCCATCGAGCAGGTGCGCATCCCGGCCTGATTTTGCCATGACTCCCCTCCCCTCTGGCTCGAAGGTCATCCTCTATGACGGCGAATGCGGACTCTGCAGCCGCCTCGTGCAAGCGGTGCTCGAGCGGGACCGTGACGCGCGCTTTCATTTTGCCGCCCTGCAATCGCCGTGGGCCCAGGACGTTCTGCGGCGCCATGGACTCGCGACCGCCGACTTCGACACGATGGTGTTGGTGGATGGCGAAACGATCCACCTCCGTTCGGCCGCCGCGCTTCAGGTGTTGCGCCGGCTCCCTTGGTGGGGCTGGAGCGGCATCGGGCTGATCCTGCCGCGGGGTCTGCGCGACGCGGCGTACCGCTGGGTGGCCGAGCGCCGCAAGCGCTGGTTTCCGGATCCGACCGCTTGCGCGCTGATGAAGCCCGAGTGGCGGAGGAGATTTCTGAAGAGTTGATCGTTTCCGGGTCCGCCCGTTGCTGGTGCCGTTGCTGTAGGCGGTTTCGTTGAGGCCGCAGGGTTGATGGGGGGTGCGCGGTGCCAATCTCTGCGGCCTCGGCGAGGCCACCTACAAGGGCCGCCCACAACGGCAAAAGCCGCGCAACCGGGTGAAGGGCTGCGCGGCTTTGTGACGCTGGACTGGCGGTCCGGAGACCGGACCGCGAAACAGGGGATCAGGGAACTTCGTAAACCTCGACGAGACTGACACCGGTGGTGGTGCCCGTGCCGGTGACCTGGGCGCTGTAGGTGCCCGGAGGCAGGGTGAGCAGGACCGCGGCGTCCTTGCTGCCCGTGGGCAGGGCGAACGCTCCGGCTTTGCTGGCGGCCTCGTTGATCAACATGACGTTGTTGCCCGCTTCCCAATTGTCGTTTTCGCGCACGACCGTCGTGCCCTGAACGATCCGCAGGATCGGATCGGCAAGAACACCCGTGACCCCAAAGCCACCCAGGGTGGGACCAACGGCGCGAACCAGAACCTTCTTCGGGGAGCTGCCGTTGACCACGAAACCCGCGATCAACATGCGATCACCCGTGAGAACCTCTCCCCGTGTCGAAAGATTCAACACCTTCTGGGGAGTGAACGGATCCGGCACATCGACATCGTACACCTCGACCAAGGCGACACCCGTGCCGGCGTTGACCCCGGAAATGACCGCGGTGTAAATGCCGGGGGAGAGAGTCACGAGGAGCGCCGAGTCAAGGCTGCCCGCGGTGAGCGGAAACGCACCCACCTGGGTGGAGGCCGCGAGCACCTCGGCATTGCCGCCCCAGTTGTCGTTGCTCTCGATGATCGAAGCGCCCCGGTAGAGGTTGAGGAGCGGATTGGCGAGCACGCCGCTGACGTTGAAGGCGCCCAGGCTGGGCCCGATGGCCCGGACGAGGACCTTCTTCGGCACCGAACCACCGACCACAAAGCCGGCGACGAGCACCTTGTCCCCTGCGCCCACGAAACCGCGGGTGGAGAGGTTGCGCAGGACACCATCGCTGAAACTGGCTCCGGTGGACGCAGCGCCCGTGAACGCACCGGCGAGCGAGCCGCCCGTGACGGTTCCGGAGAGGAAACGGCTGGTCGGATTGATCGTGCCGGCGACGCGGGCGCCCGAGGAGAGAACGAACGAGAACGCGCCGGTGGCACTGACGCTGCCGTAACCCGCGTCGCGGGACGCACCGTCAGCGAGATAGATGGCGAGCACGCCATCCTGGCCAACAATCCCCACGACCGTGCTGCTCAGGCGACCGGTCAGATTGCCGGTGTACAGACCGGTCGGAACGGGCGAGGTCGAAGCGGCGAAGGTCAGCGGCGAGATGAACGAGGCCCGTCCACCATCGAAGCTGCCCGAGGCGCCGGTGTCCGAGAAGCGACCGCTGATCAGCGAGGCGCCGGTGGTATCCATGAGGGAGAAGCCATTGGCCACATCGACCGTCAGCCCCTGATAGAAGTAGAACTTAGGAGTTCCGGTGGTCGACTGCGCGATCGCGACCGACGTGCCGCCGCCCGTGTTGATCACGGAGATGCGACCCAGTTCGGAGCCCGCGAAGTAGCTTCCGGAGTAGACCGACTCCGTCGAGGAGGACGCCCCCTCGGCCGCAGTCACGAGAACCGTCACGGCCGCGGAAACCGTCGATTGGCTGCTCGAATCCAGGGCCAGCGCGGTGAAGCGATAGACGCCTGCGGACGTTGGCGTGAAGTTCACCGTGTAAGGAGCCTGGCTGTCCGGGCCGCCAATCGCGGTGCCGTTGGCAAAGAACTGCACACTGGTGATGGTGCCATCTGCGTCGGTGGCGTTCGCCTTGAGGGCGACACCGGTGCCGACCCCCACGGTTGAACCGTTGGTCGGGGCGGTCATGGTGACCACTGGTGGAGTGCCGGCCCGGACGACAATGCGCGAAGGCTGCGACACCGTCGTGCGGTTGCCCGAACGGAGCACGGCGTGGATGTCGTAGGTACCCGGGCGGGTCAGCCCGACCTGGTAGTTGAACGGTTCGCCGCTCACGGTCGTGAAGATCGCGCCGTTGACATAGAAATCGATCACTGGCGGAGGCAGATTGCCCGCATTGTGGGACGCTGCGAAGACGATCTGCGATCCGACACCGTAGGTGCTGCCGTTGAGCGGGCTCGAAAGCTTGACCTCCAACGCGCTCGCACCATTGGTCGCGAACGAATCGATCGCAAGCGGAGCGGCGTAGGTGACATTGCCGGAGTTGTCCGTCACCACCGCGGTGACGATGCTGTCCGCCAGCGTATCCAGCGACGTCACCGTATAGTACGGTTCGGCGTTCAACGTGGTGAGCAGCCGGCCGTTAAAGTAGAACGCGACACTGGCGATCGAACCACCCTCATCAGCCGCCTCGGCGGAGAGGATGAGTTTGGATCCGTAAGCGACCTCCACCGGCTTGAGGGTCGTTTCCGTGGACGGCGGCGTGGTGGCGGACCTCGTCGGGTCATTGAAGAACAGCCCGGCCAGCGGCAGATTGCCGATTGAGGCGGCGACCGTAATCGTCGAGACCGTGGAGACGACTCGATTGCCCCCGTCGTCGGTGGCAGCCGCGGTCACCGCGTAGGTCCCCGGAGTCGTGGGAATCCAACCGACGACATGTGGGAAGGCGGTGGTCGAACCGACCGACTTACCGCTGACGAAGAACTCGACCGACGTGATCAGGCCATCGCTATCGACAGCGGAGGCGGCAAGCGCCACTGGAGCACCGACGGTGCCCCTGGAACCCGTGACCGGGGAGAGAATCGTGACCTGAGGAAGACCGGAACTGTTGGCCACGACCGTCACCGGCACCGTGGTGGTCATGACGTTGCCATCGTTATCCAAGGCTTTTGCTTGGATTGCGTATGCGCCAAGGCTGACTGGAGTCCAGTTGGCTGAATAAGGAAAGGTATTATCTGATCCCACGCTCTGCCCGTTGGCAAAAAACTGCACCACCAAGATGTTGCCATCCGAATCATTGGCGCTTGCCGTTAAGTTGATTGTCTGCCCGACGGTTATCCGGTTGTTGGCCGGCGGATTGGACAAAACAATCGAAGGAGGCTGACCAATACTTGCACCCCCTCCGCCACCTCCACCCGTGACCTTTACGGATACAATCCGCGAGAGCGTCGTGATGCCAAAATTGTCGGTCGCGAGTGCGGTCAGCTCAACATCCTGATCTGACTTGAGCACGGGCACCCAGGACACCGCAAATGGTTCGAGAGTATCATCTTGGATCAAAACGTTGTCTGCAAAAAATTGCACCGAAATGACGCTTCCATCGGAGTCACTCGCATTTGCGGTGACGGTGACAGGCGCGCCGGCTGGAAGGGCTGAACCGTCTCCTGGGCTTGTGATATTCACCGAAGGAGGGGCCGAGATCACCACCCGGTTAGGTGTGGACGTGATCGCGTTGTTCTTGTCGTCGAACGCCAAGGCGACAATTTCGTAAGTTCCAATGACTGCCGGTTTCCATTCCCAGCTGTAAGGGAATGTCCGAGCAGGAAAGGGTTCCAGCGGCACGCCATCAACGTAGAGTTCGACCTTGTCGATTCGACCATCGCCATCGCTCGCAATGACTGAAATCGGAATCGATCCGTTTCGCGTGTAGTCCGGAATTCGCACCGCAGAAAGGTGCGCTGGACTCGCGACGGAAACAATCGGGGGCGATCCAATCGGGTTCACACCTGTCAACGTCAACGGCGTGCTGGCTGCCAGAGGAATGTTATTATTGTCGGTGGCAACTGCCGTAATCAGGTAGTTCGTCAGCCCCGCATCGGGTTTATAGATGATCGAGTAAGGAAACGTCCGATCGATTCCGATACTGGCTCCATTTACGAAAAATTCGATATCGCGAATGAACCCTTTGAACGTAGTCGCATCCGCCTTAAGTACAACGGAGGATCCGATTGGAACCAACGTTCCAGACTCTGGGCTATTCACCTCCGTTCCAGTAGCGTAATATCTTACAGGTAGCGATTTTGCAACATTCCCAAGCGAGTCAACGGTGATCGCCGTGATGAAATAAGCCCCGGGTCGCGGCGGCAGCCAAGTTACACCTTGTGGGCTCAGCCCAGGAGCATGCGGAATAGGCGGAGTTACCGTGATGTCGTTCACGAAAAACTGCGTTGAATGTACCACCGCTGTCCCGGTGGACCTCACCTGCAGCGGAACCGGCACACCAAAAGGACCGCCGGCCGCGCCGGACTCCTGAACCGGCTGCACGATCTGCGTGATGAGTACAGGTGTCAGCACCTGAGCGTGGGAGGCCACCGTCGCTGAAAAAATCAGCCAGCAGCCGAAAAGAGCACGTAAGAACATTTTCATAGTCTCACCGGTTAGGGATGAAGGACGTTGGAAGGGGTCCACTTATCGGGTGGACGGAGTCCGTTCAGCGGGAGCTGAGCGGCGGAAGATGGATTTTTTCGCTTCCGGAGGTGGGGCTTCGAGCGCGGTAAACGGATCGGAGCCGTCGCGGTAGCCGGGCAACTCGTCCTTCCTCAGGCCGGTTGAGCGGATGGCGCGGGAATCAAAGACCTCGGCGATCGGAGCACCGTCGGCCGCGACGGTCTTCGCCGTGATGAAGATCAGCAGATTGGTCGTGGCGTGGTCCCGGTTCTTGGACCGGAACGCCTTGCCCAGGAGGGGAATGTCGCCGAGGACCGGAATCTTGGTGGTGCCGTTCTCCGCACGGGTGGTGATCAGACCACCGAGTCCCATGGTGAAGCCGTCCTTGAGGGAGACCTGGGTCTTCGCCTTGCGGGTCGCGATGATCGGAATCGTCGCGCCACCGGCGCCGCCGAAGGACGTCTCGCCGTTGCGCTGACTGACCTCGGGTTCGACGTTGAGCTTGATGAAGCCCTGGCTGTTCACCTGGGGCGTCACCTTGAGGATGATACCGATGGGACGGTACTGGAATCCGGAGACCTCGAACGTGCCGCGCTCCTGATTGTAGGTGTAGTTCGGAATCGGGAACTCCTCACCCACGTTGATCGACGACTCGGTGTTGTTGAGCGTCACCACGGTCGGGTTCGAGACGATCTTGATGTCGTTGAGGGTCTGGAGGGCGCTGAGCACGACCTGGAGCTGGTCGGCATCAAACACGGCCGACGTCAGACGGCCGGTGGCACCGCCGCCGGTGAGATTCTGGAACGCGTTCAACGCGTTCGAGATCGAGTTGGTGGAGTCGGCGAAGGTGCCGCTGCCGTTGACATTGTTGAGGGCCGCCGTGCTGCCGGTGGTCGACGTGCTGGTGATCGCCCCGTTGGTCGAGGTCACGTCATTGCGGCTGGAGGAACCGACCGAGTTGGTGGAGTTCGAGTTGGAGGTTGAGCCGGCGTTGGAACCTGTGCCGGAGGCCGAGGTGTTTCCACTGCCGCTGGTGTATCCGCCCGAACGGTCACGGGTGAAGGTCTGGTTGAAGGGGCCCGCGCTGATCTGGTAGCCATTGAGGGAGTTCCACTTGACGCCGATGTTCTTCACATCGCGGTCGGTGACCTCGATGAACTTGGATTCGATCATCACCTGGTCGGTCGCCTTGTCCAGGCGCTCGATGATCGCACGGACGCGCGTCAGCCGCGTCGGGCGCTCCGAGATGACAAGGGCGTTCGAGCGCGCGTCCACGATCACCCGGCCGCCGGCGGCCGCCTCGACGAGAGGCTCGACCGACTTCTTGATGTCCTCGGCCTTTGCGTAGTTGATGATAAATACGTCGGTCGTGACCGGCTCAAGATTGAGCGAGTCCATGGTGACGACCTTGATGATGTTGCCATCCTCCACGAAGGTGTAGCCCACGGGAGCGAGGGTGACCTGGAAGATCTGGCGCCAGGTGACATCGCGGAGCTTGATCGAGGTCTTGCCCTGGAGAGTCTCCGGAACAACCAGATTGAGCTCAAAGAGATCGGCGACATTCCGCAGGATCGACCGGATCTCCTCGTCCGGGAAGTCCACGGACAGCGTGTCCTTGGTTTTGTCCGAGATGGTGGACGGAGCTTCAGTGGCAAGGACGACCGCGGGAGCAGTCGTTGCTGGTGGGGCAACTGTCTCTTCCGCCGCTGGCGTTTGCGAACGGAGAAGCGGCAGGGCTGCGTTGACCAGCAGCGCGAGGATCAGCGAGCGGGTTCTCATGGTTTGGTTCCTGATTTGATGGACCGGGTGAATTCTTCGCCGTTCAGGCGGAGGGTGAAACTGGTGCGATCGATGGCGGTGACGGTGACGGTGAGCGGCCGGCCCTCGTGGGTGGCGGTGATGACCTCGCCGACCCGGATCTTTCGGCTGCCGACCAGCAGGATCGGTTCGCCGCCGAGGGAGACGACGCCGGTGACCCGGATTTCGCCTGCGAGGGCCTCGAGGAGTTGCCGCGGAGTGGTCGTGCGAACACTGGCGAGACCGGCGCGGCGGGCCGCCTCGGCGGCTTCGGCCTCGAGACGCATCTCCTCCGGATCGGGTGCGTCCCAACTTTGCGGATTGAAAGGATTGATCGCCTTCGCGGGCAATTTGGCAGGCTCACGCGCGACGGCGAGGCGAGTCGCCAGCTCGACGTTGGCCGCCCGGCGGCCGGGTGGCAGAAGATCGCTGCCGGGGCGGGCCGACTGCGCGGACGCGCCACCCGCAAGCAAGGCGAGGAAAAGGACCGCGAAGCGCGGTGAACGAACTCGTGGGCAGATCATGACTTAGGGTTGGCCGAGAAGCTCGATGCTCAGGGTCAGGACCAGCAGGGGGTTGCTGAGGTCGGTGGTCTCCCGGGAGAGATTCACACTGGAGACGCGGCAAAACGGCGCGCCGCCCTCGAGCCGGCGCATGAAGGTGAGCAACTGGGAGTAGCCGCCCTCGACCACGATGGAATAAGGCACCGCGACGTAGGCGTTGCCGCCGCCCTTGAGGGTGGGAGTCGGAGGGAGCTGCTTGAGATCCTTGTACTTGGTGCCCGTCTCCGCCTCGAGCCGGTAGAAATACTGCTGGTTCTTGGCCAATTCCGACGCCCTGACCAAACGGGAGTCGATGGCGGCATTGGCGGCGACCAGCGCCTCGCGCTGTTCAGCGAGCTGGGCGGAGTTGACGAGATTGGCCTTCAGACGGTCACTCAGCACCGTCTTCGTCTCCAACTGGGCGGTGGCGGCCGGCACCACGTCGCCGCGGTAGTAGATCGCGAGAATGATGGCCACGTTGAGCAGCCCGCAGGCGAAGATGACAGGGTACTTCTTCAGCGCCGAAACGACGTCTTTGTTCTTGAGGCTCATTTCTTGGCCGGCGCGGGTGCGCCCTTGAATTTCATGAACAGTTCGAAAGCCATGCGTCCGCTCTGAGGATCACGCGCCAGGGAGGTCTGGGAAATGGTCTCGAACACCGCACTGAAGTTGGAATCCTTCCGCAGCCGGTCGACGTAGGCGCTGACCTCGCCGCTCGCACGGTCACCGGAACCGCGGACGACGCCGCGGACGATCACCCCGTTGTCGCGGGAGCTCACGCCCTGGAAGGCGAGACGATTGGGCAGCGTGCGCCCGAGTTCGAGCAGCAGGTCGGAGAAGGGCAGGTTCGTCTTCACGAACGCGTCCAGCTCGAGGATCTTCTTTTCCTCCACTTGGAACGTCTTGTAGAGGGCGACCGCCTGGGTGCTGGGACGCTGATTGCGGTCAATCTGCTCCTGCGCCTCGGTGATCTGGCGGTTCAGCACCACCAGCGAATATTCCTGGAAGGCGAGGACCAGCAGCAGGGAGATCGTCACCACAATGGCGATACCATTGAGGAAAAACGACGTGCGCACGGCCTTGGTGTCCGGCAACCGCTGGAAATTGCGGAAGTTCGGATGCCATGCCGGCACGAGCGGGGCGGCCGCTTTCTCAGTCTTTCTTTTCAGCAGCAGTGGCATGGTATTGGACCATCAGACTGAAGACCCCGAACCAGCGTGCATCGGATGCAAGCGGATGGGCGGCGTCAGCCAGGGTGATATGGCGGGCGTTGAGCCAAGTGACCAAATCGGGCTTGAGTCGTTTGATCGCGAGCTGGGAGGCGACCACGTCGGCGATCCAGGCCAGCTTGGCGGGAAGCTGTGTGCAAATCACCTGGCCGACGGTCAGACCCGTCTGAACCTCGTAGAAACCAATCGAGGACTGGAGTTCCTTGAGCAGGCGCTGAATCAACAGCGGACCCATGCCGGTGAAATCGAAGGTGTTTGAGTAAAAGAGGCGTTTGGCCGACTCCTCATCCTTGAGTCCCAGCTCCTTCTGAACCACCGGGATCATCGACGACAGCCCGATCGGAATCGACCGGGAGGAATCGACGCCGGTGGAGGAGAGAATGAACGAATGGGTGCTCTCGAAGCCGAGTTCGAGCAGCAGGGTCGGGATCTTCGTGCGGGTGAAGGCGAGGTAGTCGCTGATCGCGCCGAGACTGGCAACCGAGCCGATTTCCAGCCGTTCGGGGTAAATGCCCTTTTCGAGCACGGAGTCCTGAAAGGTCACGATCTCGTCCGCCGGCATGCCGCAAAAGACCACATCCTTGGTCGTGGCCTTGGAAAGTTCGTATTCGGAGCCGTCGCTCGCATTGAGTACCGCCGCGATGATTTTGTCCGGCTCGATGCGAAACTGGGTCGAGAGGACCTCATCCAGGTAACCCACATCCTTGATGCGCTTCATTTCCAATGAGGCGCGGCGCAGAAGCCGGTGCTCGGAGTGCATGCCGACGGTGGCGTGGACATACCCGGTCTGACTGCGCTTCGGCTGAAGCTGCTTGAGGATCTCGGCCAACGCCGCCGCATCCCCTGGGGGGGCCTCACGGAGCTCCTCGACAACGAAAGGGGCGCTGGACCCGCTGGTCCGGGCGATGAACACCCCGTGTTCGTTGCAATCGACGAAGAAGCCTTTGGATTTTTGGGAGAAAAGCATGACGATCGCTACGCGCCCCTATTCGGCACGGCTTCCCCAAAGGTTAGGGCCGTTTGTTTTCGCAAAGTTCGCATTGGGTGTTTCCGGTGGTTCCCGGGCGCACGACGAATCTCCGCGCAGGGTGCAGGCGCAAGCCGATTTGGGGTTCTCCCCCTGCCTAAACCCCCTATTTACACGAACTTAACGGCACTGGCTAAATATCTGCAAACGAACCTGACAGAGCCCAAAAAGTCGCTCTGTCAAAAAAACGAAAAACCCGCAGCGGTCAGGCGGCGGGTTGAGAAAGGAACACGTTTCCTTCGCCGAAATATCGGCTGGAAAGTCAGCTCACTTCTGCCATGTGCGCTTCTTATGGCGGTTCGACTTCAAGCGCTTCCGGCGCTTGTGCTTGTTCATCTTGAGACGTCGCTTCTTCTTCAGATTGCCCATGGTGTAAAAGGTGAAAGGGCAAGGAAGTGCCCTGCCGATGGGCTGGTGTAAAGCTCATTTTCCCAGCGATCCGACGCTTTCCGCCGCTTCTCCGGCTTTCCGGGGGAGATCCACGGTCTGCCCAAGACACGTAAATACCAGCGCCGCATCAACCGCAGCCATCGGCAAACCGGTCAAACGCGCGGCCACCCGCCGATAAAGATCAATTTGCCCGGCATACCGTCCGGCCGCCCTTTCCGCGCCACTTCGATCTCCCACCCGGTCCGTTTTGAAGTCCCAAACCGCGGCACGGACCGCCCGTCCGTCCTCCGCGCGCTCGATCACCACCCGATCAAACACCCCGGTGATCCACGCCCCATCCAGCACCACTTCAAAGGAACGTTCCCGCCAAACCTCCACGCGCGCGACCTGAGGGGGCCTTCGAAAGACCACCGCCAGCTCCACCGAATCGAGGCACGCCCGGGCCTCTGACTGCGCTCCGGCATCCGCTGCCCCCCACTCCGGGCCCGCCCCCTTCCCCGCGGGGCCCACCGGCCACCACTCCACCGCCGCCAGGAGCGCATGGATCGCGTTTCCATGCTCCTTGCCGCCCTGCTCGGCCAAGGCAAACACCACCGGACCCTCAATCGAGGACGTTTCCGTGCCGGAGGGCGTGCGGGCCGGAAGTCGGGGCCGTGACGGTTCATCCTCGGGCAGCGGTCGCAGGGCCGCCGGCCCCGTTTCCTCAGCCGTCTTCGGATTCAAGGGCTCGTACCAACGCGGATTTCCCTCCTCATAGGTTTCGCCCAAGGTCTGCAACAACAGTTGCGGAAAGTTGCGCGACACCGACTCCCCCACCGGCTCGGTCACCACGTACATCGCCCGTTTGGCGCGGGTCATGGCCACATAGAGCAGGCAGAGCGATTCGTAGGCGGAATCCACGCTCGCGTCCGTCAGATACGCCCCCAACACCGGGTCGCGCTCCGCAAAGAGCTGATTCGGCAGGTCGAGGATCCACGAGACGGACCGGTCCGCCGCCTTCTGCACCGCGAGTCCACGCCGGCGTTCTCCAAGTGACTTGCCCTGAAGGTCCGGGAGGATCACGAGGTCAAATCCCAGCCCTTTCGCCTTGTGCACCGTGAGCACCCGCACCACCGCTGCCGTGTCCGCGTCACGCACGGCGTGGCGTTCGGCAAATTCCAAAAATTCGGCGACGTCCCGGCTCCCGCCTTCGTCAAACCGGTGCGCCGCATCAATCAGCTGGCGGCCCCGCACCCGGCTGAACACATCCCCTGGATCCAGTCGCGGTTCCAGCGCCCGGACCCAACGCTCCAGCGTCGCGGCAAATCCGCCTTCATGCAGTTCGGCGAGCAGTCGTTTCGTCCGCGCATCCGCACTCCCCACGCCTTGCTCAAGCAGCACCGCCCCCAACGGGGTCATGCCCACATGCTCCGCCGCGAGGGTGTCACCCGGATACGCCGCCGCCCGCACCAGCGCGAGGAGCGCCGCCCCCAAGGGGTTGTCGGTGCAGACATTGAGGTCGCTTTCCGCCACGGCGGGCAATCCGCCTTCGCGGCGAAGGTAATCGGCCAGCCGCGCGCCCGTGTCGTTCTTCTGCACCAGCACCGCAACCGTCAGTCCCCGATTCAAGGCGTCGGTCTCACGCAGGATCGCCAGGGTCTCCGCGAACCGTCCGTCCTCATCCACGGCGTGACGCAGGATCGCGACGCCGTCCAAATCCGCGAGGGCGGTGGTGTGCGCCTGCCACTCACGGGTCCACGCCGCCGCGGTGGCCTCGGGCACCACCTGGGCCAGCGCCTGACGGTCCCCGAAGACGCGATTGACCATGCCGATGACGGCGGGACCCGATCGCCAGGACTGGTTGAGCTGCCGTTCCTCGATCGCCCCGGGTTGGGCCCGGGTGTAGTGCTCGAAGATCTCGCGAAAGAGACGCGAGTCCCCTTCCCGCCAGGAGTAGATCGCCTGTTTGACGTCGCCCACGTAGAAGAACGACCGGCGCTGTTCCGGGTCCTGCACCACTTCATCGATCAGGTTACGCAAGACGCTCCACTGTCCGAAGCTGGTGTCTTGAAACTCATCGAGCAGCCAGTGATCGAACCGGGCGTCCAGCCGCCAATCGATCGCCAGCCGCCGCTCCTCGTCCGTCTCCTCCGAAGTCGAGCCGGAAACCAGCCGCGGTCCCCCGGCCCCCGGGAGCAAGAGCCGCTGGACGTCGGCGAAGGTCAGCCGGCCGCCGCGGCGAACCGCATCATGGTAGACGCGCTCGTATCCACGCAGCAATCGATAGAGTCCCTGGGTCATCTCAAGGCGACGGCGCACTTCGGCACCGACGATTCCCGCCGCCACGGCCTCAAGCGCCTGGGCGAGCGGAGGCGTCAGCCGGACTTTGCGCCGTTCGAGGGTGAATTCGCCACGTCGGCCGAGGACATCGTCCCAGACGGCAAAGACATTCTTGAGCAGGTAGGCCACCGCGGACGGCAACGGCGCGCCCGGGTTCCATTCGGGCAGTTCGAGAAAAAACGCGGCGACTCTCGCCTTCTGGCGATCGTTCAGGATCTCCCACGGAAGTGCGGAGCGCAGAGCTTTGACCGCCCCTTCGCGCCCGCCTTCGGCGTCCAGCCAGGCACAGCCGTCCGGCCAGATTCGCGCGGCGTTGCCCCACAACTCCTCCCCGGGGGCAGCGAGATAGATCTCGGCATTCTCGTCCAGAAAGGCGTCCAGCCGTCGCGACAACTGCTTTTCCTCGACGCCGAAGGTGGCGCGCTTGAAAGCCTCAATGAACTCCCGCTGCGCGGCATCCGGTTCACCCGCGGCGGTGAAGAGCGAGCGGAGCACGCGGCGACGCTCCCGGAGCGCGGTATGTTCCTGAATGATCTCGAATTCACCGCCAAGGCCCAGTTCCAGGGGAAAGCTGCGCACGATCCGGGCGAAGAAACCGTCAAGGGTTCCGAGGCTCAGCCGGGGCATCGCGTCCACCACCGATCGGAGCAGCGCGAGGAAGTGCCCCCGGCCCAGGGCCGGCTGACCGATCTCGTCCGCCAGCCGGCGCGCGCGGGTGTCATCCCCCGCCGCGGCCGCCAGTTTGGTCAGGATCTCGTCGAAGAACTCACCCGCCGCCTTGCGCGTGAAGGTCAACGCGACGATTCGCTCGGGCGGAGCCCCGAGTGCGAGCAGGGCCACGTAGCGGTTCGTCAGAGCGAAGGTTTTCCCCGATCCGGCCGAAGCCAGGATCATGGTGTGGCGGAGCGGTGTCATAGCGAGCCTCCCCGCCAGGCCGGATCGACGCTGGCCGCGCAGCCGTGATGGAAAAGTTCGACCCAGTCATCCCGGTCGCCGTCAACCTCCGTGGGCGGCCAGAATCGTCCCGCCCCGATCGCCTCCGCCACGCCTTCCGCGCAACGTTCCGCCGCCGCCTGCAGATCACGCGTCAATCCGTCCCACAGCTCGATCGCTGCGTCGCCGGCGGCCTTCGGCAGGTTGAAATAGCCGGAGACCACCGCGTCGCCAAACTCCGCCGCCATGGCCCGCCGGTAAAGCGGGAGCTGAAGGTCGACCCAGATCCGTTCCTTGCGATCGAGGGTCAGCCGTTGCCAGGGATCACGTGCGCCATCCGCCTCCCGCGCTGCCCGGAGGTGGGCCTCGGGCGCGGCCACCGATGTATCCGACGTTTTATAATCCAGCAGGCGCACGCGGGCCGGGTCGTCCACCCGCCGGTCGATGCGATCGATCGTACCCCGCACTGTCAGCCCGGCAAGCGTGAGCTCAAACGGCCACTCGACCCGGTCGATCCTCCATCCGTCGGCCCGTTCGCGCGCCTGGATTTCAGCGGCCTTGCGGAGGCGCTGGCGGGCGGATTCAAACTGGATCATCAGGGGCAGGGTCAGCAGATCGCCATACTTGTCGCGCGCCGCCTCCTCAAAGCGCCCGAGCAGGAAGGTCTGCAGGACCGCCGCGTCCGTGCAGTCGCGCACCTCGTCATCCGCCAGCCGCTGCAGGGCGGCGTGCAGCAGCGTGCCGAAATCACGGGCATCGAGCTCGGCCTTCGACGGTTCGACCCGGTTCATCGCCAAAACATGCCGCAGATAATAACGGAAGGGGCAGGCCAGCCAGGTTCGCAGTGACGTCACCGATACGCGTGCGTGTGGAGGTGCCAGGCGCGGAGAAAGCGTCCAGGCGCGGGTCCAGGGAACGCTCGCCTGCGGCGCACTCACGTCGCGAAAAAGCCAGTCCACCCGCGCCGGCAAATCCTCGTCCCGACAGCGGAGGAGCAGTCGCGAGGGCCGCAGCGGGTCGCCTTGGGCGGAGACCTTGCCCACGAGCACGTCCAGCCGGCCCGGTTCCGTGCGTGATGCCGCGAGGGCATGCAGGAGGTAGGCGTCGCGGGCGAAGCGGGTTGCGTTGGTCTTCAGTCCGACCCTCGCGCGCAGACTTTCCGGCAGAAAGGCGTCCCCGACCACCGCCTCCGGCACCCGCCCGTCGTTCAACCCCGCAATCACGAGATGAGGAGCATCCTCCCAGAGCAATTCGAGCCAGCCGTTGAGTTCGAGGGCACCCGCCGGTTTGTCGGCGAACCGCGGCCGCTCTCCGTACTGTCCGAGGGCGAATTCCCAGGAGTCCCCGAGGGTTCGGCCCAACCGGGGAAAAGCGGCGAAGGCCCGGCCGACTTCACGCGCCGTGTCCGTCCACGCATCGGCGGATTCATACAAACGGGAAGACGTATCCAGACGGCGTCCGGCAAAGAGGAGTTGGAGCACCTCCGCGGCATTGCCCGGGAAGGTTCCGGAGACCAGCTGTGCGCGGAGACGCTCCAGCCCGACCAGGGCCGCCAACGCGGAGGCGAAATGCGTCGGGTGCTTCGCGGCCTGTCTCACGGCGATGGATAGACTGGGCGGCAGGTGGGACTCAGCCAGCCGGTCGATTTCGGTCAGGAGTCGCGCGGCGGAAAACCCCGATCCCTCCCTGGCGGCCAACCACTCGATCACATCCGGGCAACGCAGGAGAGCGGCACAGGCATCCCACGTGGGCGCACGCGCCAGATCGGAGAGAGCGGTGAGGAGCGCATGCAGGCCTTCGGAGCGCCGCGGGCGGCCCGCCGGATTGAACGCCACCACCCCGGCCCGGGCGAGGGCCGGCTCGAGAGAGCTGAGCACATCGGGATCCGCCACTCCGATGCCCAGCAGGCCCTCCGGTCGCGGATAGGTCAGAGCCAGCGCGACCACTCTTTCCGCCTGGGACGCGGGATCGGCACAGAGGTGAACCCGTTCCGAAAAGTCCTCCCAGTCGAGCCAACGTTTCGCCCAGGCATCGGCGCGGGGGCGTCCCCATTCGTCAAAGAGGAGCTCGCCGTCGGCTTCGTCGGGTGGCCCATAGATGACTACCTCCACCGGAAGTTCGGCGGTGCACGCGCGCAAGACCTGCAGGGCGAGGGGCGAAGGATCGGGCGTCGCCAGCAGCGCGATGCGCGAGATTCCCGGAGGCAGGACAAAATGGGCCGCGGACGCAATCGCCGCGGCCTCGGCCGAAACCCGCCCTTTCGCGGAAAGCAACGCGTCAACCCGGGCCTCGAGTTCCGCCAGTTGCCGCCACCGTGACTGTTCGGGAAAGCCTGCGGGATCTGCGCCCGCCAGCTCGCCGACACCGGCGATCCGGAGCCCCGACTCGGCCAGCGTGACTTGCAGCCGCATCAGTTGGGCCGCCAGACCGCGCGCCCAGGTGAACGAACGCGACGGGGGGGCGACGGGGAAGACATCCGGAAATAATTCGAGATCAATGGTCTGCAGTACCTCAAGCCAAGCCAGTTGATGCTCGGCTCGCGTGGCCAGACCGACGGTTGGCGGCAGCGTGAGCATCGCCAGCGACTCCGGCAGCAGGACACGAGGCGGAAAGACCGCCTGATCACTCTCAGCAGCCAGCGCGGCCAAGGCCTCCCGGAGACGTCGCCCCGATTGCCGGGTGGGAACGACCACGAGCCAGCCTGAGAGGTCGAGAACCCCCTGTTTGCCCCACCCTCGGGCCAGCCACCGCGCCGCGCTTCGCGGGAGCGGTTCATGCCATGACAGCACACTGCGATGCACACCGGCGGACCTCGGAGATGAAGGGGCGGCGGAGAAGTCGACCACGGCAACACGGAGCCCGCTCCCTCGACTTGGCGCAAGCCCCGAGCAGCGGCGAGGTTTTGTGGGATAAAGAAAGAACCGCGGTGGAACCGGGTCGGCGGTGGGGAAATCTACCACCACTTCCGTGCGGCTGCGGAGGCCAAGGCCTCGTCGAGTGCAGGCAGGGACGGGTGCCAGAGTTTTTCCCATTCGAGGCTGACGACTCCGGAAAACCCGGCTTTCAGCGTGCCGAGCAAGGGAGCTGCGGGAAATTCACCGGTTCCGGGCAACGTATAGGTGTAAGGATGCCGTGCGCTCGGCACGGAAACGCTGTCCTTGACGTGCACATGGACCACGTGCGAGCCGACGCGCCGCCAGGTGATCAACGGATCCTCGCCGCCCTTTTTCCACGTGTGGTGGGTGTCCCAGAGGATTGCCAACCCGGGCATCGCGGCCACCGCCCGTTCGATCGCGTCCGCCGTGAAAAGCGAGTCGTGCGTTTCCACCATCAAATCGGTGGACCACTTGCGACGCGCCCGCTCCTCCTTCCACCAACGCAGGGTTTCCGCCGCGGCGGCCATTTCCGACTCGTCGGCGTTCTTGCCGCCGTCGAAGGCCCGCAGCCAGGGGACATCCAAAGCCTCGGCCCACATGGCGAAATCAATCAGCGCATCCCGGTCGAGGGGACTGGAGCCGATCATGCGAAACGAAGTCCCGAGGGCTGCGATCCGGACGCCCGGAGCCCCCGGAAGGCCTCCCGCCAGCCGATCCGCCAGGGCTTCGGGAGATCCAAACTGGGCCGCGAGGTAGGCGGGCAACTCCACCGTGCCCCCGAGTGAACGCAGTTCGACCGCGTCGAGACCGAAGCGCGCCGCGAGGGCAAACGCCTCGTCCAGCGAGGCCTGGGGACAACCTAGGGAGGAAAACGCACGGAGATAGCTCATCAAACGCGAAGGTTGCATCGTTTCGTGCAATGAGTGAACTCCCTTTCCGCTTGCCGACTAAAATGCCGGCGAGACACACTTTCCGGGTTCCGCCCACCCCATCCCTTTTTTCGCCATGCCTAGACCCGTCACCCTGTTCACCGGCCAATGGGCCGACCTGTCCCTCGAAAAACTCGCCCCGCTCGTCAAGAGCATGGGCTATGATGGTGTGGAGCTCGCCTGCTGGGGCGACCACTTCGACGTCGATGCCGCCCTCTCCTCCAAGAAGTACGTTCAGGAGAAATGGCAGCTCCTCCAAGACCACGGACTGACCGCCTTTGCGGTGTCCAATCACCTCGTCGGCCAGGCCGTTTGTGACCTGATCGACGAACGGCACAAGGCGATCCTCGCCCCGGCGATCTGGGGAGACGGCGATCCCGAGGGCGTGCGCAAGCGGGCGGCCAAGCAGATGATTGCCACCGGCAAGGCTGCACGGGCGTTCTTCAACGCAAAGCCCGGCCGCAAGGACGGCGATGACTCCGCAGCCATCGTCAACGGATTCACCGGTTCATCCATCTGGCACACGCTTTACGCCTTTCCACCGACCTCACAGGAGTTCTGGGACAAGGGTTATGCCGACTTCGCCAAGCGCTGGACGCCGATTCTCGACGCCTACGAGAAGCTCAACGTGAACTTCGGCCTCGAGGTTCATCCGACCGAGATCGCGTTCGACATCGCCTCCGCCCAGCGCGCGGTCGCGGCGGTGAACGGTCACAAGCGCTTCGGCTTCAATTACGACCCCTCGCACCTGGGCTACCAAGGCGTGGACTACGTGAAGTTCATCCGGGCGTTCCCCGATCGCATTTTCCACGCGCACATGAAGGACGTGTGGTGGGGACATGGAGACGGAAGCGTCGGCGTCTTCGGAGGGCATGTGAACTTCGGCGATGCCCGCCGGTTCTGGGACTTCCGTTCACTGGGACACGGTGACATCAAATTCGAGGAGGTGATCGTCGCGTTGAACGACATCGGCTACCGCGGACCGCTCTCGGTCGAGTGGGAAGACATCCGGATGGATCGCGTGCATGGTGGCACCGAGGCGGCGGCGTTCGTCCGCAAGATCGATTTCCCGCCAAGCGCCGTCGCCTTCGACGCCGCGTTCGACAAGAAAAACCAGTAATCTTCTCCCATGAGCACCAAAGTAGGCATCATCGGCGCAGGCGGCATGCTGCGCTATCACGCGGCGGGATTCAGATCGGCGGGGGCGGACATTGTCGCCGTCGCCGACGCCAACCCCGAGGCCGCCAAGAAAGCAGCCGCGCGCGAAGGCATCGCCCAGAGTTTCGGCAGTGTTGACGAGATGTTGAAGCTGCCCGGTCTCGACGCCGTCTCGGTGATCGTGCCGAACAAGTTCCACGCTCCGCTGGCGATTCAAGCGCTGAAGGCGGGCAAACACGTCTTCTGCGAAAAGCCACCGGCGATGACCGCCAAGGAAACGGTGGTCATGCAGGCCGCCGCAAAGGCGGCGAAGAAGACGTTGATGTTCAACTTCAACAATCGTGCACGCCCGGAGTCGTATGCGATGATGGAGTACATCAACCAGGGTGTCGTCGGCCGGATCAATTCCGCGCAGGCGAAGTGGATCCGCCGCGCCGGGATTCCCGGGTTTGGCGGCTGGTTCACCACCAAGGCCCTCTCGGGAGGCGGCCCCCTGATCGATCTGCTGCACATGCTCGATCTGGCGCTCTACTTCATGGGTTATCCCGAACCCGAGTTCGTGCTCGCCCAGACGTACAGCGATTTCATCCAGGACAAGGCGTTCAAGGGTCCGTGGGGTATTCCCGACGTGGCGAAGGGCGTGACCGACGTGGAAAACGCCTGTCACGGCATGATCAAGTTCAAGACGGGTCAAGTCGTCTCCCTGCAGATTTCATGGGCCGAAATGATCAAACGCGAGGAGGTCTCGGTGACGTTCCAAGGCACCAAGGCGGGTGGTCTCGTGCAGCGTCTGTTTGGAAGCGACGGGCTCGACACCACCGCGATCGACGCCTGCGAACTCTACGTGCAGGAAAACGGCCGCTCGGTGAACCGCTCGATCGCGCTGCCACCGGATGAATCGATGGGGCGCATCCGCTCCGCCGCCAATTTCATCAAGACCCTCGAAGGCTCCGAGGTGCCGCTGAACACCCCCGATCAGGCCGTGGCGCTGATGAAGATCATCGATGCGACCTACAAATCCGCCAACACCGGCAAACCGGTCAAAATCTAACTCTGCCCTCTCCCGATGAATCTGAATCGAAAACTACGCATGGGCATGGTCGGTGGCGGACGCGGCGCGTTCATTGGTGCCGTCCATCGCATGGCCGCCGCACTCGACGGCAAAATCGACCTGGTGGCCGGGTGTTTTTCCGCCGATCCCGAAAAGTCGCGCCTGTCCGGTGCCGATCTGCATCTCGACGCATCCCGGGTCTACGCCACGTACCAGGAAATGGTGGCGAAGGAGGCCGCGCTGCCGGCGGATCAACGCATCGACTTCGTTTCCATCGTTACCCGGAACAACACGCATGTCGCCGTGGCGACGGCCTTCCTCCAAGCGGGCTTCAATGTCGTTTGTGACAAGCCGCTCGCTTTCTCGATGGCCGAGGGCAAAAAGTTGCGCGAGGTCGTGCGCAAGACTGGCAAGGTCTTCGCCCTGACCCACAACTACACCGGTTACCCGATGGTCAAGGAGGCCCGGGAATGGGTCCGCACGGGCAAGATCGGGCAGATCCTCAAGGTCGTGGTCGAGTACCCGCAGGGTTACGCGATCACGGCGCTGGGCAACAAGGGCGAGAGCAAGATCTCCAACTGGCGGATGGATCCGAGTGTCTCCGGGGTGTCCAACTGCATGGGTGACATTGGCACCCATGCCGAAAACCTCGCCCGGTTCATCACGGGCCTGGAGATCGACGAACTCTGCGCCGATCTCTCGACGTACATTCCCGGCCGCGTGCTCGATGACGACGGCAACTGCCTGGTACGCTACAAGGGAGGCGCCAAGGGGATCCTCTTCGCGTCCCAAGTCTCCAACGGCGATGAAAACAACCTGAATATCCGGATCTACGGCACGAAGTGCTCGCTGGAGTGGCACCAGGAAGACCCCAACGAGCTGATCGTCAAGGAAGTGAATCAACCGCGCCAAGTCTGGCGCCGGGGCAACTCCTACCTCTCGGCGATCACCCAGAAGTACAGCCGGACACCGTTTGGTCATCCGGAGGCATTCATCGAGGCCTTTGCGAATGTCTATCTCGCGGCCGCCGAGGCCATCGCCGACGAAGTCAGTGGCCGGAAGTTGAAAAAGGCCTACGATTTCCCGACGATCGACGACGGTGTCGCAGGCATGGCGTTTATCGAAACCGCCGTGAAGAGCGCCAAACGCGGCGCCAAGTGGGTCAAATTCCCGGCAATGTAGGCGGTCCCGCGTACGCGGGAAGGGCGGATTCGTCATCGCGACGCCCATCCCCGCGGCCTCGGCGAGGCCACCTACAACGGGCTTACGTTGACGGCCATGCGGCGTAGGCGGGGAGGCCGCGACGGGACCGACGGGTTCCGCCTCTGTCTTCCGGATTCGCCATCGCGACGCCCATCCCTGCGGCCTCGGCGAGGCCACCTACAACGGGCTTACGTTGACGGCCATGCGGCGTAGGCAGGAAGACCGCAACGAGGCCGCCCTCTTCTGGCTTCAGCTGCGCGCCGCCCATGGCGAGCCTGGACCACGACCGAATCCCGCGGGGGAAGCGCTCGCCGTGAGCGATTCCGTTAACTTTGAGAGCGTCGCGCGGTATTCCCACCCGCCACGCGCATGCTATCGTGTCGACTCAGATGAATCACCCCGCCGCCACCGCCATCATCGGGAAATCGGGATACGGAATAATTCATCTCGAACGCCTGCTTCATCATGTGGAGTCCGGCGAGATCGGCCGGCTCCACACCGTGCGCGGCCTCGGTCTCTGGCCGCGACCCCCACGTATTTTTTCCGCAACGACTGGTCGAGCCCGATCCAAACTGGCTGCCATTCACGACATACCCGCTGATTCCATCCGGCACAAGCCGGCCACCGGCGCAGCGGCCGGCCAGATTCACATCGCCTGGATCGAAAGCTCCATCTTCCGCACGTTTGTCGAACACCGCCTGCCCGCCGAAGTCGGTTTCCCCTGCAGCAAGCCCGCTTTCAGGCACGTGTTCGCAACCTGAACCCGACGCGACCCATCTTTCTTCAGGCTTTCCATGTCACCCGCAAAGTCACTTCCCTCGCGTTGTATTTTCCCATGGGACGAGACCCGTGCCCAGGCCCACGCCAACGGGTTTGCGCTGCCCTTCGTGGACGAGGCCTGCGGAGCGCGCCAAATGCGCATGCACGTCTCCATCATCAATCCCGGGCTGGCCGTGCATCCGCCGCACGCCCATGCGGGTGAAGAAATCATGTTCATCCTCGAGGGGAACGGCGAAGTCACCCTCGATCACGAGAAACGGTCCGTCGGTCCCTTGACCGCCTTGTTTTACCCCGAGCACGTGTTGCACGGCCTGCGCAATACCGGCCCCACGCCCATCAAATACATCGTGATCCGAGTGATCTGAGGCATTCGATCGCAGCGTTCCAGCCCACGCAGACTGCCGCCAGCAGAAGGAGTGGGAGGATCGATGGAACGATGAAAGAGGCACCCACTCGATCTGGCCGTCAACGACCACACTGGACACAGCAACCCTTTCGCTACCTCAGGCGAATGGCGAATTCGTCGTCGTGAGTCAGAAGCGGATCTTCAACGATCCGCGAATTTCGCGGGGCGCACCCGCTCGGTTGCCGTTGAACGCGGCGACATTGGCCCAGTAGAACTCGTCCAATACATTGTTGACGGTGAGGTTCAGGGTGTACCGGCTCCAAGCATAGTCGATGTTCGCGTTCATCAGCGTGTAGCCATCGAAAGACAAGGTCGTGTTCGTCGCACCCGGACGCTCGTCCATCCACCGCAGCCCCAGTCCCAAACCCAATCGCTTGAGCGGCCCTCGCTGCACACGATACTTGGAGAAAATGCTGAAGCTGTTCTTCGGCACTCCTCGCATCCTTCGCCCCACTTCTGTCGGATTCTGGGCCGTGACCACCTTCGCATCGGAGTAGGAGTAGCCTCCAAAAAACGTCAGCCCAGGCCGCGGGTCCGTGCTGAAGGAAATCGCGTAACCTTTAGTCTCCTCCAAACCCGTCTGCAGCACGAAATTCGGGTGGTCCGGATCAGAGATGACGATCCCTTCGCGCGACAGTTCGTAAAGCTCGAAGTCGACGCTCAGCCTGCCGTCAAAGAAGCGGGACTTGGCGCCCACTTCCGACAAGACCCCCACCGTCGGGTCCAACCGCCGGTCGGTCCCGAAGATCGGGCGCCCAGACGTCTCAAATCGGAAAGATTCCCCATAGGTGGCATAAAGGGTAACCTGAGGAATCGGGCGGAAAAGCACGGCATAGCGGGGCGTGATCGCCTTCGGCGGCGAATAGGTGTTGGGGGCCGGCTGGGCCAGGCTGGTCGACTCCTGCTCCATGCCGTCGATGCGATAGCCCACAATGACCTGGAGGCGTTTGTTCAGCACTGACGCCTGCTCCTGCACGTACACACCGTAAGCACTCACCTTCGATCCATTTCGGTTCAACGGAATTGGATTCCCCGAAAGTACGTAGTTGGAGGTCGGTGCCCACACATCGACGAAATTTGGCGTGATGTTGTTGGCGTTGGTGAAGAGCAGCCGGTCGCTATGGGTGTAGTCGAGACCTACCAGGGTCTGATGATCAATCGGCCCTGTCTTGAACGACCCCAGCAAATCCGATTGCGCACTGTGTTCGGCAAAGCCGTCAATGTATTGATCATTGATTCGCCGCGACTGGCGTCCGGTCGTCGCATTCGCATTTCCGGTGAGCTGGCCGGTCTTTTTGTCCGCCTCGTAATTGGCGTAGGCGTAGTTGATTCGAAGCGCCCAATTCGAAGTCAAACGATGCTCAAAATTCATCCGGGTCTCGCGTTTGTGAATGTCAAAATCACGATCCGGCAATCCAAGATAACGCTCGGGAGGGAGGATGACTGCGGTCTGGCCGGCGAAGATCGGCAGTCCCGGATCCGAAGTCTGACGGGAGTGGATGTACTCGTGCGAAATCGTAACTTGGGAACCCGGCTTGAAGACGTACCGCAACGACGGGTAGTACACCGACCGATCCGAATTCACCTTGTCCCGAAAGCTGTCACTGTCTTCGTAAGCTGCGACGAAACGGTACAGCAGTTTTTTGTTGGCCGTGATCGGACCGGTCATATCCAGCGTCGTCCGGAAGAAATTGAAACTTCCCGCTTGGATTTGAACCGAGTTCGCCGCCTTCTCCTTGGGCTTTTTGGAGATGTAGTTGATCACCCCTCCGGGCCATGAGCTTCCGTAGAGCGAAGAGGATGACCCCTTGATCACTTCCACCCGTTCCACCACCGCGCGGTCTGGACGCAAATTGGTATTCGAGTGCGGCATGTTGTCCAATTTCGTTTCCGGCACCGGCTGTCCGCGAATACTGACACTCCCTTCGCCTCCGGCACCATAATCGAGCTGGGCCACTCCGGGAATGAAGGATAGAACCTCCTGCAAGAGATCGACTGCCTGCAGGTCGTCGAGGAACGCCTCCGTGAGCACCGTGATCGATTGGGGGGTGTCGAACAGGGAGGTGTTGAATCGATTCGAGCTGGTGGCGTGGCTCGCTCGATACTCCGTCTCGCGTTCAGTGGATACTTCAAACGGAGAAAGTTCGACCGTCTTCTCCGCTTCCTGAGGAGCCGGGTTGCGAGGCGCGGTCGACGACTGCGCAAATCCAGGGCTCAACGTGCCGAAAACCAGGGATGCGAACAAGCCGATACCAAGGCGACGTGGGGGGTGGGAATTCGAGTTCATTTCAGGGACATCGTTCAATGTTTTTTTGGGGGCACGGCGGGCGCGGCCGTATCGGGGCGAAACAACAGGAGGACGTTAGACGATGCCCTTCGGGAAGATCAAACGTTGCGAGACTTCATCTTCTTGACACTTTCGCTCATTGGGCGGCGACCGGTGGGTGCCAACGCTCGAGTCTTGCTCGTGTTCTCCTGCGGTGATCGTCGACCGTAAGGCGCGCGAATCCGCCGGCGCGGACACGTGCCATGAGCGATTCAGTCAATCTTCCGGTAGCCGCGGCAGCTTGCGGGTTAAGCAACCTGCGGTAGTGAATGGAGCTCCCCCTCCCGTCTCATGACCCTACTCGTTGCTTCATTTCCCTCGCAGTTGGCAAAGCGTTTCGCTTTGGCCGTTTTACTTCCGTGCGTGTTGAACGCGGCCTTGACTGAGACCGAGATCCGAAACATCCGCACCGGCGGCCGACAACGGGCCGACGCGTACTTCCAGGCTGACGCGGGCAAACCGTTCGTCCCGGCAGCGATCAAAAAGAACTGGAACAACCGCGGTGACTTCACCCGCCACTACAACCAGTCGGTGATGGAGTTCGCCTTTCGATCGTTTGAGCTCCGGCAGCAGCTTCCGGAGGCCAACCAGGCGTTGCGCGAGATGTGCCAATATCACTTGGACCGGCCACAGACGCTTCTGGAAATTCACAGCTTCCCCTGGACCTTGAGCTTGCTGCCCCAGCTCATCCGATTTTTTGGCCCGGAGGGCACGCGCTCGCGGGGGCTGATTTCCGCCGAAACTCACGCACTCCTGCTCAAGACGATGTGGGAATGGGCGCGGCAAAAATCCCAACTCGCCGCCGCGGAAATCAAACCGTCGCAGACTTGGTACATCACCGACTCGGAAAACCATCACGCCAACCACTTCGCGTCATCCTGGGCAACGTCGATGGTCCTCGCGCGGGTCCCGGAGTACCGCGACCGCCCCTATGCCGACGGACACACGGCCCGGGAGCACTTCGCCGGGTGGACCGCCTATTTGCGGGCGTATATCATCGAACGAGCACGCAAAGGCATGACCATCGAAATCGACTCGCCCTCGTACGCCACCACCACCCTGCGATCGTTCTACCTGATCTTTGATCTCACCGACGATCCGGTCCTGAAACAACGCGCCAGTGACTACATCACTCTTTTTTGGGCGCTCTGGGCCGAGCACCAGATCGACGGCGTGGGTGGCGGGGCGAAAACCCGGACGTATGCGGCGTCCGCTCAGCGCGGCTCCGACTTCATGCGACGTGCCGCTTGGTATGCGCTCGGAAAGGGCGAACCTCTCTTCCTTCACGCCGGCATGCTTCCCTTCTTGCTCACGTCATGGGAAATGCCCGATGTTCTGATTGACTTGGCGCTCGACACCGCCGGTCGCGGGACCTACGAGGTCCGACAACGCCGCATGGGGCTGGCTGAGGCTGGTTACAGCAAACCCAACAACTACCGGATGCGCACCGATGCGGGCGGGATCGTGCGTTACGGTTATTGCACTCCAGATTTCATCATGGGCTCACTGCTGACCGAAGCCCGACCCGAGGATGACTGGGCCGCGATCAGTTCGCAGAATCGCTGGACGGGCGTCATTTTTCGAGGAGATCCCGATGCGCGCATCTATCCGACGACCTTCAATCGCGACGGTGAATCGATCTACAACGGTCACTGGACAGCCCAGTCCGCCGGGACGCTCATTGCCCAGAAACTGCCGACGAGCCGCCGCGCGGAGGAGTGGCGGGTGTGGTTCTCCAAGGCCGGCCTCTCAACACCAGAACGAGAAGGTCGCTGGGTCTTTGCAGAATCGCCCGAGGCGTTTGCCGCGGTTCACGTCGTGCGCGGAGACTTCGCCCTGCCCGCCGACGCCGTGGAGAAATTCGGGCGCTGGTTGGTTTGCGAAGATGCGACTTCCCCCGTCATCATTGAGGTCATGCCCAAGAGCGCTTATGAAAACATGACGGCATTTCAACGCGCCGTTCTCGCGCGGCCCGTTGCCATCAACGGGCAGGAGCTGACCTACGGCAGCCTCCGAGCCGATCGATTCAGTTTCCCGATGGACCAAAGCAACGCGCCGCTGATCAACGGCAATCCAGTCAACCTCACGCCCCGGCACGTGTATGAGAGTCCTTTCGTGCAGTCCGTGTGGAACAGCGGGCTCGTGGTTCTCCAAAAAGGCACTCGCAGCCTGACTCTGGATTTCACCCGGTGAAACGGAGAATGAGTTCAGAATTCCCAGGCCAAGGTGTATCACATGAAGAACCCCTCCATCCGCACCTTTTCCGCTCCTCGTTTGCAACGCAAACAACTCGTGCAGGTGCACGACAAAACATTCGATCCGTGGGGTCAGGCTGCCGCACCATGAAAATTCCCGATAAAGTCTGTCTGCTGACTGTCAGCCTTTTCCTGACGGCCTGCACATCCGAATCGAATAGCCAACGCAACGCCGATCAGTCTGCGTTTGACCAAGCCGTGGCGGGGGACTGGCAAGAGGTGTTCACCGATCAGGGCTCCGGCGATTGGCGGGAACGGTGGTTCCTCGATGGCGAGGTCGGATCGGTGAAGAACACCGCGAAGGGAATGGAGCTCACCAGTGGCCCGGAAGCGCGCAACGATGCCCATCACATGGTCCTCTGGACCAAGGCTGCATTCGAGGGCGACGTCCGGATCGAATACGAATTCACCCGCCTCGATTCATCGAAAGACGGAGTGAACATCCTGTACATCCAGGCGACGGGCAGCGGAGCCGGGCCGTACCACGCGGACATCGCCGCGTGGAGCGAGCTTCGGCGTGTTCCCGCCATGAAACTCTTCTTCAACCACATGAACACCTACCACATCAGTTATTCGGTGGGTTTTCCCGGCAACGAATATACCCGTGCGCGCCGCTACCTGCCGGAAGGCAAGGGGCTCGATGGAACCGATATCGCGCCGGACTACGGCCGATCGGATTTGTTCAAGCCCGGCGTTCTCCACCGCATGGCCCTCATCAAACGGGGACAGGCCCTCTTCCTGCGGGTGGAGAACCCGGACGGCACCCACTCCTTTGCGTGGAGGAACACGCAATTTCCACCCATCACTGCCGGACGTGTCGGCTTGCGACAAATGTTCACCAAGGCGGGTCGCTACGCCAATTTTCGCATCTGGACCGCTACCCGTCGCGACAACCCGTAGTCGTTCTCTCCTTCGCCAATCCAGATGTTGCGAGATTCGCTTTATTCCTCCCGGCCATGATGACTTCCCGAATTCAGCGGACGATGATCGCCCTCCTGGCCGGTTCCGCACTCATCGCTGCGAACAGTCGTCTCACGGCGAGCCGCGGCGACTTCTGGCTCGACGCATCGCAGACCTTCAACGTGGCGGCGTCACCGACTTCCGCCGTCGACAAGCGCGCCAGCGCTGTCATCACCTCCGACTACACACGAAAGTCCACGGGCGACTGCAGTGTGCGGGTGGATCTCACGCAAGGAAAGGGCGCCAGCGCGTCCGTCCTGATGATCCCGGGTCCCTCCAGGGAAAATTGGGCGGTGGGGACGGATTGGGTGCTGCAGTTTGACCTCTCTCAAACCGGAGGGGCCGGGGCGACGCTCACCTTCGTCGACGCCGGCGGCCGGATCGGCGTCAGCCGGCTCCTGCCCGCACCCGCCTCCGAGGCATGGACCCAGGTGGAGATTCCGCTGGCCGAGTTGAACCGGCCCGCGGACTTCGACTTCTCCAAGATCGCCCGGGTCGCGATCGACTGGAGTCGATCGAGGCCGACACGGGTTTGGCTGGATGCGGTGCGCTTTGCGAAACGGGATGGTTCCCAAGAGCTGGCTTTGACCGATCGTCTGACGACCGAGCGCATGAAGGACGAAATTGCCACGCGTCCCGCGCGGATCGAAGTGGCCATGCGCGCGGAAGCGGGGCGCGCGGGGGCTTCCGCTCCCGGACGCGCGCTCAGCAAGGCGGACCTCACCCGCTGTTTTGGAAACCTCTGGCTGGGAATCGACCTCGAGGAGACCAATCGTCAACTGCTGGCGATCTACACCAGCAAAGATCTCCGGGAGCGAGCCGAGTTTGGCCTGGAGTACACGTGGGATCTCCTGGCGACTCCGATGCTCTGCCGGCTGTACTTCAACTTTGGCCGCTCCAGCACCCGCTGGCCGGGTCGGCTGACACCGGAGACGGAACGGGCGATCCTTGAGACCCTATGGGAAAGAACCCGCTACAAGAACGACATCCACACCGCCCGTCAGAGCACCTGGGCGATGACCGGAAGCGAGAACCATGATCTGAACGCCAAGATCGCCAACGTGCTCAGTTCCCAAATTTTCCAGCGGGAACCCGAATTCTCCAACCGGACCTACCCCAACCTGGGCAGCGGGCTGGGTTACGGTTACTGGTTTCACAAGACCGCGGCGACGGGACGCTTTCACGGCCCCGAGGGCACCGCGCCCCGCAAGGACTCCGGACCGTTGCGCCCGCGGGATCATTTCGCTGCTTGGACGGCCTTCATGAAAACGTATCTCCGGGAGCGAGCCGGACGCGGATTCTTCCTCGAGAAGGCCTCCCCCGGCTACATGCGGCACTCGCTCTCGTTCCTCCAGGATCTGCATGATTTTGCGGATGATCCCGAGTTGCGGACACTGACCGGTATGTTCCTCGACCTCGTCTGGGCCGAGTGGGCCCAGGAGCAGATCGCCGGCTCTCGGGGCGGCGCCAAAACTCGGGACCACGGCCCCTTGATGGACAACCAGCAGGATGCGATGCACCAAATGGCCACATACCTGTTTGGAGGCCCCTCGCGCACCAGCCCGCCGTTGACATCGTTCTGGCTCACCGACTATCGGCCTCCCGCGGTGGTGTGGAATCTGGCGCTCAACCGGGAATCGTTTGGCAGCTACGCCTACCGATCACGCACACCGGGGGAGGAACCAGTAGTTGCACCGCGCCCCAGCGGGATGGAACGTACGCTGTGGTGTGAGACTGACTCGCGACTCCTGCGCTATAGCTGGGTGACACCCAGTTACATCCTTGGGACCCAAATGGACCATCCCCTGGCTGTTCACTCGCACCTCAGCCATGCTGGACGGGCTCATGGTTTAATTTTTGCCACCTCCTCACGAGCCATGGTCTTTCCTCGAGATGTCGTTGCGCTTCCGAACGGCGAATGGCGCATGGGGGCCGATGCGTTCTTTCGCAGTCTGCAACACGGCCCCGTGCTCATCACCCAGCAAAGTCGTGGTTTCACGTCGGTCAGCCCGGAATGGTTTCCGATGACCAGCAATGACTCGAAACCTTACGGCGTCTATTTCTCGCCGGGACTCAGTCGGGTCGAGGAAGAGAACGGCTGGGTGTTTGTCGAGGAAGGCAACGCCTACGTCGCGGTCCGCATTGTCAGCGGCGTTTACCAGGTCTCCATCGATGCCGACTCCGACAACAAGGAGTGGCTTCACTACGAAGCCACCGAGTCGCTCGAGGAGCCGCTCGATCCCATGCCCTACTGCTGGAATTCCGACCGGACGATCCTTCGGCTGAAGGACCGCCACAGTCCCATCATCCTGGAGGCTGCCCAGCGCGTCGAGTTTCCCACGCTCGCCGACTTCAAGCGGCACATCCACGGCAATGCACTCAAACTTCTCAAAACGACGGTGCCGGGGTGGTATCGAGTTTCCTACACCTCGCGTGGGCACCGGTACGATTTTAACGCCTCCAACAACGAGGTTCCAACCGTCGACGGAAGCCCGATCGACTACGCACCCGCCCGGACCTTTGACAGCCCTTGGATCCAAGCCGACTACCGCACGGGCGTCGTGGAGATCAATGACGGACGTACCCGACTGACCCTCGATTTCCCAAAGTCGCTGCGCCGGGAGTCCCTGCTCCCTTCGAAACGGGCTCGTGCCTTCGACGTCCCATAACCGACGGACCCAACCCGATCCTTGTCCGCAGACTGCAGCTTCGACCCGCCGGATCGACGCCGCTCCTTCGTGCAAGACTTCACTTCCTGAGAGTCGATCGCGAGCACCCGGGAAACCAATCGCTGAAGATCGACTTCTCGGATGCCGGCGTCCTTCGGCACCAGATTCGAGTCAAATTTCCCCACCGTTCGACGCCAGACATTGGGTGGATAACCATAGTGCCGCTTGAACACGCGGCAGAAGTCACTCGTACTTTGAAATCCTGACTGACTGGCGACGTCATCCAAGGTGGAGGTGCTCCCCGCCAGAAGTCCCGCGGCGAAGTGAACCCGCAGCTTGTCGAAAACGGTCTTGGGACTTTCTCCGTAGTGAGTCTGAAACAGTCGTCGAAGATGACTGACTGAAATCTTCATCGCCGCCGCGACCTGGCTGAACTTTGGTGCTTCGCGAAGGTTATCCGAATACCAACCCACCGCCCGTTCCGCCCGATCCGCCGCCCATGTATCCATCGTCGATACCGGACGCTCCGTTTCCTCCCGAAGCGCGATGAGCGCAAGGTCCAGTGCGCCTCGCTGAAAAAAAAGCGATCGCAATCGCCCGTGCTGTTGCTGGGCAGCGCCGATCACCTTCGCGATCGCCCGAACTTCATCCAATTCGTCGTCCGCCAATTGTCGGCAGAAATAGCCCCGGAGCTTGGCGACCTGCTCGAGTTCATGAGGAACATAGGCAAAGTGAAACACTGCCCGTTCAACCTTCTCGGTTTCCGCCAGCCACCGATAGCGCGTTCCGGGGGGCATCACCCAAAAATTGGCGTCCGGCACCACCCGATCAGGTGCATCATGAAATCGTGGTCGGACACGCCCGGACAGGGTGACCCAAATCTCCCAATTCATCCGATGATCAGACAGGTCGGGCAACTGACGAAAATTCCTCACCGAGCAGGCAAAGTAGCGAAGCATGGGGAATGGGGCGGCCTGCGAAGGGGACTGGACTACGGCGCGAAAGGGGAACGGATGCAAGCCCGGCCGGTGAAGCTGGCCCCGCTGAGGCCGGGGGAATTGGCGTAGCCACCTCCCCGGCCTTGATGGGCCAATCTCTGCGGTTTCGGCGGCCCGTTGATCCAGCATGGCCAAGCCCTGCGGCCTTACCTATCCCTGCGGCCTCAGCGAGGCCACCTACAACGAGACAGGGTGGTCGTGATGGGGTATCAGTTTTTCGGTTGGGACTTTGCCACCCAGGCGTCGTACTCGGCGCGGGGCATGAAACGGAGTGACGCGCTGTTGATGCAGTAGCGCATCCCGGTTGGGCGCGGGCCATCGTCGAAGACATGTCCGAGGTGGGCTCCGTCCTTCAGGCAATGCACTTCGACGCTCACCATGCCGTAGCTGACATCGCGCGTCTCACCGACAAACGCGCGCTCAATCGGTTTGGTGAAGCTCGGCCAGCCGGTGCCGCTATCAAATTTATCCCGACTGTCGAACAGCGGCGTTTCGGAACAAACGGAAAAGTAAACGCCGTCTTCCTTGTGGTCATGATACGCGTTACGAAAAGGCGGTTCGGTACCCTGTTGTCGCGCAACCTTGTATTGCTCAGGCGTCAACATCGCCCGCCATTCGGCGTCAGTCCGCTGGACCTTCGCCTTGCTCATGTCGATCACCACATGGGACGGGAGTCCACAGGCGGAAATTTCACCGGGTTTGCATTCGAGCGCGTCTTTGGCCATGGGCTTTTTGGATGGTTTCGACTCAGCGGCGACGAGAACAGCCGCAGCCGCCGTAAGTCCAAACAAGAGGGTAACGAGGCGAGGTGTCATGGTAACTGTGAGAGGATTGACTTCCCGCCACTATTCCCCGGAGCCCCAACTTTGCAACCCCGGGGCGTATTTCAGCGCCTCCCCAGGTCGCGTCAGCCACCTCTTACCCAGTGTCGTAATTTTTCTCTGATGTAGGCGGCCTCGCCGAGGCCGCGAGAACGGCAAGCGCATCGCCGTCCCGGCAAAGCAGGCATATAAGCAAAGGACGAATGGAAAAGGGCTCGAGCCTTTCGGAGAAAGGCCGAGAGGAGGGCGGGGCCGTGAGGCCCCGTCGCGGCCTCATCGAGGCCACCTACATCGGAGCTGCATCGGAACCATCCTGAGCCATCAGTAATCAGTTACGACGTCGTGTTTAGAATTTCGTCGAAACGCTGAGGATCACCCGGCCAGGCTGGCCACGCGATTGATTGGCGTTGAAGTACTCGGTGTCGTCCACGTTCTTCCAATTGATCGCGCCGGACCAGCGATTGCCGGCCATCTTCCAATCGTAGCCGACCACCAGGTCAAAAATCGTGGAGCGATCCAAGAACAGCGTCGGATTGGCGGTGCGCTGAGCCTTGGGACCGGTGTGGACGAATCCACCGCCAATCCAGGCGTTCTTCAGCCGGTCGTCCTTGAAATTGTAGCGCGTCCAGAGCGTCGCGAGCGTTTCCGCCGAACCTTCCGGAACCGCATTCAGGATCAGTTCCTTGGCCTGATTGTATGCCGCAACATACGCCGCTTGGTAAATCGGATCCGCATTGGTCGGGATCGTCGGGAAGATCGCCTTGGTGGTGCGAATGTCCATCTTGCTGAACGTCGCGTACACCTGCCAGTTGTCGAGCGGCGACCAGGTCACTTCAATCTCCGCGCCCTCACTCTGATCCACCGTGCCCTGTCGGGTAATCGTCGGGAACGAGCCGTCCGGTGCCGTATCGCGGAAACGCAGGATCCGGTTTTCCCGTTCGAGATGGAAGAGCGACACCGTGGACGAGACCCGTCCGTCGAAAAAGTCCGTCTTCAAGCCCACTTCGTAACCACTGCCGGTCGTCGGTTTGGCGGGTTCAGAAATCGTCACATTGTTGCCCGGGCCGGAGGGAAGGGCCGGATTGTACGCCGGGTTGAAGGAAGTGAGGCTGCGATCCTCGATGAAGAAGGACTCGGAGTAACTGGCGAACAGCAGCAGGTCACGTCTCAGCTTGAAGCCGAAACCAATCTGCGGCGTGGTCGCGGTCGCCTCGAACTTGGAACCTTTGGTCGCCGGGAGCGGCGTCGCTGCAACCGTGGGAAGGAAATTCGTGCCGATCGTCCACGTCTCATTCCACCGGGCCCCGCCGATCACGATCAAGCGGTCGTCGAACAGGCTGGCGTTCAGCAGGCCGTAAACCGCGGTCTCCTCACCATTGCTCTCGTTGAAGGAGTTGATGTTGGGGATGGTGTTGACGTCGTAAGTCGGGGTGTGGTCCCAGGTCGAGGGAGTGTTGTAGTCCCACGGCTGGAAGTGCTGGCCCGGCGTCGTGCTCGCGTTGGCCAAACCGGCCGGCGGATTCGTATTGCTCTCCCGTCGGAAACTGCCGGTGCCGATCTTGCTCAGGTAGGCACCAAAGAGGGGTTTGAGGGTGACCGAGCCGACTTCCATCCGGCCGGTCAATTCCACCTGGTACGAGGTCGAATCACCATACGACTCCTCGAGCCGCTTGCGCCGGGTCATCAGCGCGCTCGCCGTTTTGGCCGGATCGGCCAGCACCGCGGCCGGGTTGGCGCTGGCTTCAGCCACGTAGTCGAACCGGTTCTTCGTCGCCAGATAAGCCGCTGCCGGCACGATCGTGAACTCGGCCAGCCCGGTCAGCTTGTTGCTGATCTTGAATTCATTCCACCCGAAGTTGGCCCGCGCGCTCCAATTCTGGCCCAGCTTGACGTTCAGTTCGGCGTTCAAGGAATCAAAGTCAGAATTCCGGTAGTCACCGTCACCCGGCGAATTGAAGTCGTCCGGCAGCGGCGGGTAATTCATGAAGCCAAGGTTGAGGTTGCCGACGTCGACGTAGGCCTGCGCTCGCGCGCGATCAGCGGTCCGGGCGAAATTGGCCGTCGTCGCCGCAACATTGACCGCCATGTTTGGCTTCATGTTGGTCAGTGGCGTCTGCTGCCGACTGTAATTCTCGTAGTCGACGATCAGCGTCGCGCTGTCCGAAAGGCGCGTCACCACGCTGCCGGCCAGCAGTTGGGAGTCGCCCCCGCTGGGGTTCGCCCAAGCAAGCGAATTTTCGTACGCCGCAATCAGGCGGGCATTGACGCGGTCCTTCACCACCACCTGATTCGCGTCGAGATCGGTCCGCCAGAAGCTGTCCGTGCCGAACTGCTGTTTCACCTTCACGAACGACGTGTTCGTCGCGCGCTTGGTGATGTAATTCACCGTTCCGCCCGGCGTGATCTGGCCGTAAAGCAGCGAGGCCGGGCCCTTGACGACCTCCACCCGCTGGATGTTGCCGGAGTCGACGTAGCGGTTCCCGACGAACCCGTTGCGCTGGGGCGTGACATCGCCGTCAAAGCCCCGGATCGAAAAGCGGTTGTTTCCCTGGGTGAACTCCTTGGCGCCGCTGGTGACACCGGGCGCAAAACTCACCACGTCGAGTAATTCGAGGGCGCCGACGTCCTCGATGAACTGCTCGGTGAACGCCGAGATGCTGAACGGCAGGTCCTTGATTGGCGTATCGACCCGGGTCGCCGAAACGGAGTTGCCGGGACGGTAGCCTTTGTCAGCCGTGGTCGAGACCTGAAATTCGGACAGGGTGATCGTTTCAGGATCACGCGGTGGGGGCGAAGGTGGCGTCTGCGCGCGGATCCCGCCCGCAGAGGCGGCAACCAACGCAGATGCGGCAAGCGCACGACAGGCGGACACGCCGCGCATGAACGTCAACAGGGTAGTCATAGTGGCAGGGGATGAAATCGCGGCACAATGCCCACGACGCATGTGATAATTATAAATTATCCGGCACTGCCAAGCAAATTCTCTTCGCCTGCGAGGAACGCACCGGCGACCGCCGGATCTGGGAATCTGCCAAAAGTCCCGGGCTTCCGGCTCACCCTGGTTTGTCTGGGATTCCCGGGACCCGAGCCCCAATCTTGTATCCAGTTCCAATTTCTTTCCCGGCCACCCTGGGCTAATCTTCGGCGTCGCTGCGCTCCAGGCGCACGCGGCCATCGGCGAATTCCGCCTCCACCACGGCGCGCCGGGCGAGGGTCGCGCGGCGCATGACCGGCACACCGTGCTCGTCGCGCAGGATCACGAAGCCCCGGTTGAGCACCGACACCGGACTGGCCGCCTGAAGGCGCTTCCAGAGGGCGAGCAGACGGTGCGACTCGAGCTCGATGCGCCGCTCCGGCGAACGCCGCTCGAGCTCACCACGCAGATGCGCCAAGGCGTGACGGCGTTCCTGAAGGCCACTCATCATGCTTGACTTCAACTGGTTGGACAAATCGTCGAGCTTAAGGTACCCCTGCTCGATCAAGGCTGCGGGCGAGAGCAGGCGCAACCGTGAGGTGGCGTGCTCGACCCTGCGGTGCCCGCGCTGGAGATGGGCCTCGATCTCACGTTGCAAGCTCAGGGAGGCCTGCGACGCGCGCTCGGCGCAGGCGACGAAGCGACTCGAAATCAGCTCCGCGGCCGCGCTCGGGGTCTCCGCCCGGAGGTCCGCGGCAAAATCGCAGAGCGTGAAGTCGATCTCGTGCCCCACCGCCGAGACGATCGGTACCGGAGATTCCGCGACCGCACGCACGAGCACCTCCTCATTGAACGCCCAGAGATCCTCCAGGCTGCCTCCTCCGCGGCCGATGACCAGCAAGTCGAACATGCCCAGGCCGGCCGCCGCGCGGATCATGCCGGCCATTTCCACCGCCGCACCCTCACCCTGGACCTTCGCGGGAAGAATGACCAGACGGCCACGCCAATCGCGCCGCTTCATAATTTTTACGAAATCCTGCACCGCCGCGCCGGTCGGCGAGGTGATGAACCCGACGGTCCGGGGCATCTCGGGCAGGGGACGCTTCCGCTCAGCGGCAAACAGTCCCTCGGCGGCCAGGCGCAGTTTGAGTGCCTCGAACTCCCGCTGCAGTCGTCCCACACCGTCCTCGATCACCGCCCGCACAACCAACTGATACTGCCCCCGCGCCTCATAGACGCTGACCTGCCCGAAAACCACGACTTGGAGTCCATCCTGCAGCGCCACCGACTGGCGGGCCGCATCACCTCGAAACAGCACCGCCGAAAGCTGCGCCCCCGCGTCCTTGATCGAGAAATAGATGTGTCCGCTGGACTGGCTGCGGACGTTGGACACCTCTCCGCGCACCCAACCGGCAGGAATGCCGCCTTCAAGCAGCGTCTTCACGCGGCGGGTGAATTCGGTCACGCTGGCAACCCGGGGGTCGCCTTCGAGGCGTTCGTCACTCAGTGCCATGGGGAACGACGGCCGACTTTTTCCGCTTGGCGTAATGGCGGCGCAGAACCTGCACTACCAGTCCCGCGGCCACGATCAGGCTGAGTCCGAGAACGGCCCACCTCAATTTTCCCTCGGCCAACGCGTCACCAAAGATGATCACGCCCGAGATGTTGACCATCGGGAAGATGAAAGAAGGAAGGAGATAGGTCCGGAAAGGGATCTCGGCCAGGCCAAGGAGATAGCTTTGGACAAAGAAGGGCGGACCCGGGGTGATCCGCACGAGGATGGTCAGCTCCGTCTGGTCCTCCCTTTCCACCACCGGTATCGAATAACCAAGCCGCGCCAACCAACGCTTCAGGACCGGTCGAAAGGCATACCGCGCGAGCCAGTACGTCAGAAGAATGTTCACGATGATGGCTCCGGCGGAGGCCAGCAGCACCGCGGGCAGCCCGAGCCGGGGGCCAAAGGCCGGTCCGGCGGTCAACGCAAAGGCCATGACGGGAAAACCCACCGCGGGCAGGAGCGCCATCCCGCCAAAAAACGCCCAAGGACCGACTTCTCGCGTGGTGGCGATCAGATTTGCAATGACCCCCCGGACGTCGACGCCGCGCAGCAACAGCACCACGACGATCCCACCCAAAATCGCCACCACCCCGAGTTTCAGGAGCAATTTACTTCGTTTGCGTGGAGTGGAACCAGCCATCTGTGCACCATGCCGGTCGCGCGGTGGCGTCGTCAAGGGCGGCGCAGATCGTGATTTCCGGCTTCCCGCAGCCCTGTTTCTCGCAATCCTCTCGTTATCACACCCATGGAGCTCGCGCCCACGCCCCGCCCGCAGTCCTCCGCCCTGCTCACGGCGTTTCTGGCCCTCGGGGTCTGGGTGCTGCTGGCGGTCTTTCCCCCGTCAGCCAGTCGGCTTGCGATCTGGCCGTGGTCACTCCTCACCCTCGCGTTCTGGACGGGCTCCTTTCTCGTCGGACTGGGGGTCCTGCGCACCCGACGAGGACTATCCCCCGTCCTCGACGCCGGACTTGTCGTGCTCGCGCTCGCCGCCCTGATTTCCGCCCAATCCGGTCCTCTGCGAGGCGTGGCGGTGCCGGCAGCCATCCCGGTGGTCGGTGCCTGCCTGCTCCCATTCGCCTTGCTCCCCTGGCTGTCCGGCCCGCAGCGAGCCACCGGATTCAGGCTGATCGGCTGGGCGGTGGTCGCCGTCCTCGTGGCCAGCATCGCTCTCTGGTTCAGGGATCACGTAGCTCCCGCTCTCAACCGCGGTGCCCGACTGATCGACACGCTCGGACTGCGGAACGAGCAACCGTTCGGCCATGGCAACTACACCGCCGCCTTTGCCCTGCTCGCCCTCAGCTGGATTGGCACCTGTCTGGTCGCCGCGCAGGCACCGCCTGAGTCGCGCGATTCCGACGATTCCGCGGCTCGCCGCGTGTCCGCCTTCGCTCGGCCAGGATTCTGGTGGGTCGGTCTGGCCTTGGGACTGATCGTGCTGTTCAGCTCCGGCAGTCGCGCCGGCATCGGCGCGCTCGCCGTCGGCCTGGTCGTCGCCGCCGCGCTGGGTGCCCGCGAGCTGATCCGCCTCCGGCCCGCCGCCCGCGTGGGGCTGGTCTGCAGCGCTCTCGGACTGGTGATCGCCGGCATCGCCACCAATTCGCGCCTGCGGGCCTTCGTTCTCGAGGGACGATGGAGTGAGGTCGCCAGCGAGAGCAACCAGCAGCGTTTGGGCATGACCACCGGAGCGCTCAGGCTTGGCGGGGAACGTCCCTTGTTTGGCTGGGGTCCCGGAACCGTCCCCCACGTCTTCCCCTCGGTGCGCGCGGAGGTCGCCGGGAACGTCGACAATGTTCTCCAGGTTCACAGCTCCCTCCTGCAGGCTTGGGCCACGCTGGGCGCGGCCGGGGTGCTCGGCGCCGGGTGCATCGCGGTCGGTACCGTCGCGCTGATCCGGTCTTCGCGGGCGCGTGCGCCCGCCCGGCCGGGGCAGACCGAGTCCTCGTTGCTGGCCGGCGGCCTCGCCGGCTTCGCGGCCTTCACCTTTTTCGACCATTCCCTCGATCTGCCCGCGATCGCCGCCCTCGCCGCCGCCCACCTCGCGGCGCTCGCCCCCGCCGCCTCAGCCTCCCCGGTGCCCGCGGGACGCCTCCGCGCCGGATTCGCCGGCGTCCTTCTGCTGGGCGGCCTGACCCTCGTCCCCCTGGCGCTGCAGGACCAGCGCGCGCGACGGCTTCATTCCAGCGCGATGGACGCGGCGTCGAGGGGCGATGCGGCCGGTTACTCCGACCGCCTCGCCGAGGCGTTCAAGATCCTCCCGGACGCCACCTACCTGGCCCATCTCCGGGCCAGCACCCTGTCCACCGGCCAACCGTTCTCCGGTTCCCCGCCGGAGGGAGGACCCGCCGCCGCCGTCGGGCTCCTCGAGGCGACGCTCCGAATCAATCCCTCTCTTGAATACGCGCACTACAACCTCGGCTGGCTGTTGCTCAGCAGTCGTCCGGCGGAAGCGGAGCGCCACTTCAGCGAGGCCGCCCGGCTCGCACCGCATCGCGTCGGCGTCCACCTCGGGCTCGGCCTCGCCCGGGCCTCCCAAGGCAACGCCGCCGACGCCGTCCGCGCCTTTGCCGCCGAACGGATCAATGCCCCGGAACAGGCCTTCGCCAGCCTGTTTCGTGAGTCCGGACTGACCGATCTGGCACGGGATGTCCGGCAACGGGCGACCGGGTTCCTCCAAGCGTCCGCGACGGCGGGCCGACTGCCCGCATCCGTCGTCGCGACCGTTCTGAGCACGTGGGAGAACGTATCCGCAGATCAAGTCATCGAGGGCCCGCCCTACCGCCGCGTGCGTCCCGGCTACGGGGTGCTGATGGGTTTCCCCGAGGGCCGTCCGCCGTCGGATGTAAACCCGATGACCGCCTTGACCCTGCCCAAGGAGTCCGCCCGGGCTCTGCCGAAACCGGGATGGGTGCCCGGCCGCCTGCTCCTCGAACTCTCACTCGGCCCGGAACCTGCGAAACCGTGATCTCGGACCTCCATTCGCGGCGACGCGTGCTGCTTCCGCTGGGCCTGTTGATCGGCGACGTCCTGATCGTCTTTGCCGGATTCTGCCTCGCCTACGGCCTGCGCTACGCCTCGCCCATCGGGCGCCTCGGCATCCCGGTTCCGGATGCCCGTTTCATCGACTACCTTCCGATTCTGCTGCTCGGAACCGCCTTCCTCACGGCCGCCTATGCGCAGCTTGACCTTTATTCCGAGCGCCTGCTCCTCCGAAAACTCCAATCGCTCAATCTGATCCTCAAGGGCACGGTGCTCTGGCTCGCCGCTTACCTCGCCCTTTCGCTGGTGCTTAAATTCGAGCCCCCGATCTCCCGGTGGTTTGTTGTCCTCGCGACGATTTCCGTCCTGCTCCTGATGTGGATCTGGCGAAGTGCCGCCTATGCCTGGCTGACGCGCCCGAACCGGGTGGAAACCCTGCGGCAACGCGCGGCCGTGCTCGGCTGGAACGACGACGCGGCCGCGCTCGTCGAGGACTTGCGGCGCCTGCCCGCGCATCCGTTTCTTTTTGCCGGCTACATCCGTGTCGCCGCCGATCCTTCGACCAACGAACCCTGTCTGGGGGAAATCGACCGGCTGTCGTCGATCATCAAGGAGCAGCGGATCGACGTCCTGATCGCCTCGCGCACCGACCTGCCGCGCGATCAGTTGCGGCAGGTGGTCGAGACCTGCGAGGCTTCATTCGTGGAGTGGAAAGTGGTGCCGTCGTCATTCCAGATTCTGATCAGCGGCCTGCGCCTGCAAACCGTCGGACGGGTTCCGATCCTTGGGGTCGAGGACCTGGCGATCAACCGGTTCTTCAGCCGGATCGCCAAACGGTTGATCGACCTCACGGGCGCGCTCGTCGGGCTCGCCCTCTCCGCGCCCATCGTCGTGGTGCTCGCCTGGCTGATCCGTCGGGAATCCCCTCACGGCTCGGTGCTCTTCCGGCAGGAACGGGTCGGAGCGCGTCACCGCCCCTTCACCCTGCTGAAACTGCGCAGCATGCAGCCCGACGCGCCGGCGCAGGATCACCTTCAGCAGAGCACGCAGCGCGACGATCCACGCCTGCTCCGCATCGGCGCTTTCATCCGGCGCTGGAACCTCGACGAACTGCCCCAGTTTTGGAATGTGTTCCGCGGCGAGATGAGCCTGGTCGGTCCGCGTCCGGAACGCCCGCTGCATGTGAATCGGCTCTCGTCGGAGATTCCGCACTACCTGCCGAGGCATCTGGTCAAGCCCGGCATGACCGGGTGGGCGCAGGTCAACGGCCTGCGCGGGGACAGTTCGATCGCCCGCCGGATCCAACACGACATCTACTACATCGAAAACTGGTCGGTCTGGCTCGATCTCCAGATCCTGCTGATGACCTTTCTCCGCTGGAAAAATCCAGCGGAATAGGAAGCTGACACCGAGGGAGAGTCGTTGGCAGTTGCAGCGACAACGAAGGCGACCGCGGAACGAACCCCGGGGATTCCGGCTTCGTGTTGGCAATTCTCAGCAAAGACAAAGACCAGCCAACAAGGCGCCTCCATCCCCGGGGTTCGTTCCGCTGCTTTGACGGTGGGCGTGGCGGTCCCATGTAGTTTGACCACGAATGGACGGGAATGAACACGAATGAGAGTCCTGCCAATGTTCGGTTCCTGCCTGTTTCAGTGGGTCACAGGGTCGGCGCCGCCTCACGGTGGTTGGAGTCTGGTTGGAGGGCGACGCTCCGTCCTGCACCTTCCACGAATCTTGGAGCTCAAACACCTCCGTTGTAGGTGGCCTCGCCGAGGCCGCGACGGGGCCGCCCGGTCCCGCCACCGCCCGGAGGGCGGATCCGGACAGTCGTTGACACCAGAATTCAAATACCGCGATGCGAGGTCTGGGGGTTGCGGCTTCGAGTTGGCAATTCTCAACCAAGGCAACGATCCAGCCAACAAGGCGCCTCCACCCCCAGACCTCGCATCGCTCCGCCAAAGGGAGGTAGCGGACCAATTCCGGGGTGACCGTGGGAGTTGTTGAGAGTGCGAGCCGCAAATGGAATCGCTGTGGGAGCGCCAAGCCGGGTGCCTGCCTGTCGTTGCTCACCTTCTAAACACAACGTCACAAAAATGTCCAAAATGACATTCTGAGATGGGGGGCGACGCGCCGTCGGCGCCGATCCCGCGTACGCGGGATCGGCCTCCAGTCGGACTACAGCCGGGGAGAAACGGCAATTCAGCATCGTTTCCTCAGGTTGAAGCCTGTGCACGAGGCGGGACCAGTTGGTCCCGTCGCGGCCTCGGCGAGGCCACCTACAACGGAGGCGGCTGGTCGCTACGCATTCAATACGATTTGATCCATGGAAAACAGCGAAGAACCAAACGTTTTGGAACGATGCGTCGCCAGAGACAAGCGCGTGGCTGAAGCAAAATTGAATCACCGGAGAGAACCCGCCAGGATCGCGGCTCGATCCGCCGGTCGGTCCGGTGCCGGCCCAGGATCAGCCTCTCTTTGACGCAGCGGAACGAGGTCCGGGGTGGAGGCGCCTTGTTGGCTGGATTGCTGCCTTTGCTGAGAATTGCCAACACGAAGCCGAAACCCCCGGACCTCGTTCCGCGGGTTTTGCGTTTTCGCACAACGAGCAGTCATTTCACCAGATAGACTTCGACCAAGGCGACGCCTTCGGTGTCGGCGTCTCCTGAGACCACCGCGGAGTAGGATCCTGGATTCAACTGCAGGACGAGTGCCGCATCCCGGCTGCCTTCGGCCAGCGGGAAAGCTCCCGCCCGGCGAGCGGCGCTGGTGGTCAGTGAAGCCCGATCGTCTTTCATCCAGTCATCGTTCATCGCCACGGAGCGCGTGACCCCATCGGCACCGTGCTCGAAGATCCGCAACTCGGGGTCCGCGACGACCCCAGTCACCCCAAACGGCGTCAACCCCGGCCCGACCGCACGCACGAGCACCATCACCGGCTCAAGACCCTCAATGACAAAACCCGCAATCACCGCACCCTCTCCTCGGGTCACGCGGGCCCGCGCCGAGAGATTGACCAGGTCGCGACCGTAAACCTCCGCGAGCACGATTCCGGACGATTCACGAGACGCACTCCGCGTGACGACCGTATAGGCCCCGGGATCCAGCGTGGGCGCGTCCGCCGCATCAAGCCGGCCCGACTCGAGCGGAAACGCCCCGGCCTGACGCATGCGTTCGGGCAAACTCAGCGCCCGCGGTCCCGTCTCCCAGTCCTGATTCGACGCAGCCACGGCATTGTCGGCAGCGCGGCGCACCACCAAGCCGGGATCCCGGGCGAAATCGACCACCCCGAATCGCCCGAGCCCCGGACCGACACTGCGCAGGAGAATCGGCTGGGGTGACTGCCCCGAGAAAACAAAGCCCGTGATCATCACCTCGGTATCGTCCGCCCCGGCTCGTCCGCGGGCGGACAGGTTGATCAGCCCGCCGGGCGATCCACCGGCCGCATTCCGGAGCTGGGTCGCCTTCAGAAACGCATCCAACCCAATCTGCGCCCCCATCCGGCGACCCGCGAAGTCGTCCGCCTGCACGTGAATGCCGCCCCACAGGCGCGACCCACCCGCCTCGTCCGCCGCATCCGCATAGGTCGCGAACTGAAAGGTCACGTCCGCGCTCGGCCCCCTCTCAAACATCAGCGATCGACCGGCCGCGAAGGGCAGACTGAACAACCCACCCGGAAAGAAAGGCGACCCGGTCAGCAGAGTCATCACCTCCGCCGCCGAACGGCTGAACGCACTGTGCCCCGAAACATACCCGGCGAACGCAGGCGTCACGAAGGTACTCGGTTGATACGGCACCCAACGGGCGGCTGAAATCCAGCCCACGCCACCCGTCTGCGTCGCGGGGTCCCGCGGAATCCCCTGCCAGGAGCGGATCGCGAGTTTGCCCACCAAACCTGCCAGATGGGCATGCCGCTGTCCCGGCGCGGAGGACTCGGCCGTCACCACTTCAATCAGCCCGGCAACCAGCGGGAGACCCCGTGGGTGATATGCCGGTCCTCCCGGTTCGCTCGACTGTCCGAGACTGGCGAGGTAACGGATCATCGAAATCGGTCGGACGGAGTCGTACTGCCGCTTCACGGTCCAGGCCGCGATCGCGGCGTCATGCACGGCTCCGTTCAGCGCCAAGTACCCGCGGACATCCCACTCCAAAGGCGGGAGCACCGGGCCCAACCCGGCTAGGCGGCGTTCGAACCGGGGATCATCGGTCACCTGGTTGAAGATCACGTTCCAATGACCCGGCGGTGTCTCGGACGCCGGACCGTCCGCCCAATGTTCCGCGAGCAGACGACCGTAGTCGCCACGCTTGGCCAAGTTCGCCGCGTAGGGCCGTCCGGTGACCGGGTTGAGCGGTCGACCCATGCCATCCTGAGCGCCAAGTGAGTGATTCAGCCGCGCACCCGGCGAAAGATCGATCACGACTCCGTCCGAGGGATCGAGCATCGACGAAAAGCGGATCACTTCCACCGCGGACCGCCGGTAGTCCACCTCGCTGGCCGTGCCCCACTGAGGCGGCGGCCCTGGATCCATCGTGATCGAGATCGGCGAGGTCTTGGCGAGCGCGAAGCCCTCCACCCGCCTCCAGTTGACCCCGACAAACGACTGCGCGATCGCGCCGAGTGGGATCCCGTTCTGGGTGACCGCGTTGTTGAACGAAAGCGGTTGCCAGTGGTTGGGTTCAGCCAGG
>Ga0163144_10001366_pt1 | contig 57647 bp, 48 predicted proteins | sample OliLak19BULKMAT1_FD_123175 | JGI IMG/M metagenome (GOLD analysis project Ga0163144, IMG submission 123175) | Freshwater microbial mat bacterial communities from Lake Vanda, McMurdo Dry Valleys, Antarctica - Oligotrophic Lake LV.19.BULKMAT1 | ecosystem: Environmental > Aquatic > Freshwater >...
ATGTCTTTTTCCAGGACGTGGCGGACGATCTCGCCGCGTTTGAAGATGACGCCTTTGCCCTTGCCGGCGGCGATGCCGAGGTCGGCTTCGCGGGCCTCGCCGGGGCCGTTGACGATGCAGCCCAGGACGCTGATCTTGATCGCCGTCGTCTTGTGCGCCAGCTTGTTCTCAAGCTCGGCGATGATCTTTTCGAGGTCGATTTCGAGCCGGCCACAGGTGGGGCAGGCGATGAGTTCGGGTCTGCGGACGCGGCGCTGGGTGGCTTGCAGGATGTCGAAGGCCGCCGCGATTTCGGGGACGGGGTCGCCCAGGAGGCTGATACGAATCGTGTCGCCGATGCCGTCCAAGAGAATCGGGGCCAGGCCGCACGCGGATTTCGTGACGGCGTAGGGCGCCTTGCCCGCCTCTGTGACGCCGATGTGTGTGGGATAGTTCGCCTGCTTGGCGTAGAGGCGGTACGCTTCGACGACGGTGAGAACGTCGCTGGATTTGAGCGAGATGATAAGGTCGTGGTAGCCTTCGGACTCGGCGATCTCGATATAGCGGAGCGCGGAATCGACCATGGCCGGCGGGCAGGGGAAGCCGTACTTCATGGCGAATTCGCGTTCCAGGCTGCCGGCGTTGACGCCGATCCGCATGGGGATGCCCTTGTCCTTCGCCTTGCGGAGCACCTGGCGGAAGCGGTCCATGCCGCCGATGTTGCCGGGGTTGATGCGGATTTTATCGACGGGATGATCGAGAGCGGCCAGGGCCATCTTGTAGTCGAAGTGGATGTCGCAAATGAGCGGCAAGCCGATCCGGCTCTTGATGGTGGAGAGGACGGCGGCATCCTCGGGCTTGGGGACCGTGACGCGGACGAGTTCGCAACCCGCCTTCTCCAGGGCGTTGATCTGGTTGACGGTCGCTTCGAGGTCGTGGGTGTCGGGGGTCGTCATCGACTGCACCCAGATCGGATTGTCGCCGCCGACGACGATGTTGCCGACGCGAACCTCGCGGGTCTTATGACGATTGAAGGTGTGCTTATAACTCGACATGGCAATGCGCGTCCGTTCCTTTGTGGTGCCGGTATTCTACCGGCCAATGTGGTGCCGGTATTCTACCGGCCAATGTGGTGCCGGTATTCTACCGGCACGTCCCGTCCTACAACACCGCCCCGCTGACACGGACCGGTAGAATACCGGCCCCACTTGAATTCATCTGGGCAGACAAGGCAAATGGGGCAAGCATCATCCTAGTTTTTTTGCCCGGATCGCGTCAAGCGGAGGTCGGCGGCGGCAAGGCGTGTTCGCTCCGGGGACTACCGTAAGAACCGCGAGGAACGCGAAAAAATAACCGCCCGGAAACTGACATTCTCCCAACGGACGGAGGAATGTATAAGCCCAAGGAAGTTTGGATTTCTTGGATCATCACGGAGGATCGAGCATGCGCACCCATTGGGCGATGGGTTTGACGGTTATCGGGTTGATCTGCGGCGGCGTCGCCAAGGCGCAGCCGGGCGCGGAAAAACCGGCAGCGGTGGTGAATGGGGAAGCGGTCGCGCTGGCGGAGGTGAAGGCTGTCCTGGATCAGCGTCCCTCGCCCGTGCCGCTCTCGACGACCCAACAGCGCGAATTGCGTCACGCGGCCTTGGACATGCTGATCGACGACGTGCTCATGCGTCAGTTTCTGCGCAAGTCGAGCGGCGTCGTGGCGACGGGAGCCGTGGAAAAGGAACTCGATGAGTTGAAAGTTGTGCTCAAGAAACAAGGCAAGACCTACGAGCAATTCCTGCACGAGGCCAAGCAGACGGACGGCCAACTTCGCGGCGACGTGGTCGCGCGCCTCCAATGGAAAAGCTATCTGCTGGCGCGCTATCCCGAAGCGGAGACGCGGGCGTATTACGAAGCGAACAAGGTCATGTTCGACAAAATCCAGGTGCGGGCGAGCCACATCCTGGTCAAGGTGGGCTCCAGCAGCAGTCCGATGGATAAGGGACTCGCCAAGTCTCGGCTGGAAACGCTCCGCCAAGAAATTCTGACCGGCAAGATCGACTTCGCCGAGGCCGCCCGCAAATACTCCGAATGCCCGAGCAAGGACAAGGGCGGCGACATCGGCCTGTTCCCGTACAAGTTCGTCGTGGTCGAACCGTTCGCCAAGGCCGCGTTCACGATGAAGGTCGGCGAGATCAGCGACATCGTGACCAGCGATTTCGGCTTCCACCTCATCAAAGTAACCGACCGCACCAAGGGCGAAGCGACAACCTACGAAACGACCCGCGAAGGCATCCGCGATATCATGGCCCAGGAGCAGGAACTCTTTACGCGAGTCTTGGCCGAGCAACGCAAAGGGTCGAAGATCGATGTGCTGATGCCCTGAACCAATCTCGGGCGAGAACCAATCTGAGGCGAGCCGGGAGCGTCAGCGACTGGAGGGTTCACGCGAAACGCGGGACTCCAGTCGCTGACGCTCCTGGCTCGCCCCGCTGACGCTCCTGGCTCGCCAACCGACGCAAGTGAACACGCGAACAGATCTGTTCGCCTGTTTTTGCATTTCTCCTGATCGAAAAAAAGCCCCGGATCGTCTTGTCTTTAGTGCATTGTTTCCGTCTCGTTCTGGTACACTAAGTCCTGTGGCCCGCGTCGTAAATGCTCGGGCACGGTCCGACGCCGCAAAAAGCGTTCGGCGCTTTGCGTCGCCTGGTACGATGTGGCCACGCGAGATCCTTGACGTTTCCGAGATACCCGAGGGTAGGCATCATGCGACACGGCTGGCTGGCGGTCCTGATGGTGCTCGTGCCTATGCAGGCATGGGCGCAAGACAAAGAACCCGAAAAAAAAGATCTGCCGAAGGCCGGCGAGCCAAAGGTCGGCATCAAGGATGATCGGCCGGACACCTCGGAAGAGGATCGCAAACTGCTGCGTGAGATCGGCCAAGGAACCGACGGGCCTTCCCTGCTCGATTATTTCAAGAAGCGCACCTTCACGGAGGCGAATCCCAAAGAAGTCGGCGCCTACGTGCGCGATCTCGCGGACGAGGATTTTGAAGTTCGCGAGAAGGCCTACAAGAACCTGATGGGGCTGGGCGCCGGAGCGCTGGTCGCCCTCAAGGAAGCGGAGAATGAAAAGGACACCGAAGTTAAAAAGCGTGCCGAGGAATTGCGTGTGCGCATCGAGGCCTCCGCGCAACCCAACATGCAAGCGGCATGCGCCCGGCTTGTCGCGAAGGTGAAACCCGCCGGCGCGCCGGAGGTGCTGCTCGCTTATCTGCCCTATGCCGCCGATCAGCAGGTGATGGACGAGATTTGCATCGCCTTGGGCGCGACGGCATTGCGGGACGGCAAGGTCGACGACGCGATCATTAAAGCGCTCGACGATAAGTTGGCGGTCAAACGCGCCGCCGCCGGGGAATCGCTGGTTCGCGCCGGAGTGAAGGCGGAACTGCCGTCCGTCCGCAAATTGCTGAAGGACGCGGATCCCTTGGTGCGTCTGCGCGCCGGCCTAAGCCTGGCCCGCATCTACGAAAAGGAATCGCTGCCCGTCTTGGTCGAATTGATGAGCGAACTCAATCCCGAACCGCTTTGGCCGGTCGAGGAAATCCTGGTCAAGCTCGCGGGCGATAAGTCGCCGCAGGTGTCGCTGGGCACCACCGAACCGGCGAAGAAAGCCGCGCGCGATGCCTGGAACGATTGGCTCACCAACAACCTGGCTACCGTCAACTTGGCCAAGATCGATGAAGAGGCGGCTCTCCTGGGCTATACGCTCATCGCCATGCAGAAATTCGGCGGCGTGGGCGGCCGACCCGCGGGAAACCAGGGCGAGGTGATGGAGCTGGATAACGCGAAGAAAATCCGCTGGAAATTCGATGTTCCGTCGCTGCCGGTAGATGCCGTCTTCTCCAGGCACGACCGCGTGCTCGTCTGCGAATTCCACACCGCGCGCATCACCGAACGCGACTTAAAAGGCAACGTCACCTGGGAAAAGAACGTCGGCGGCAATCCCATCGGCGTCGAAAAACTTCGCAACGGCAACATCTTTGTCGTCATGCAAAATCGGCTGTTGGAATTGGACCGTGCCGGCAAGGAAGTTTACACCGTGGACCGCCCGGGCCACGACATCTTCCGCGGCAAACGCCTGAGCAACGGCGACGTCGCCTTCGTCACCAATGTCGGCGCTTACATCCGCATGGACCCCAAGACGAAAAATGTCGTGAAGACCTTCAATGTGGGACAGATTCCCGTGTTGTTTGGCGGCATCGACGTATTGTCCACGGGCAATGTCGTCGTGCCCGATTTCAATGGCCATCGCGTCGTCGAGTACAGTGCCGAGGGCAAGCAGGTCAAGGCGTTCGCGGTGCTGCAATTCCCCAACTCGGTGCAACGGTTGCCCAACGGCAATACGCTCGTTTCCAGCCAGAATACCCGGCGCATCGCGGAATACGATCGCGCCGGCAGGCAGGTGTGGGACTACAGCATCACGAACGGGCAACCGTTCAACGTGATGAAGCGTTAGTCGCACCCCGCCAGAGTCGGGCCATCGCTTAGGTTTCCGACTCGGATCGTAGTCCAAAGGAATTGGCGTCAAGGAAGACAAGCCGACGGAAACGCGACCCGCGGCGCCGACTAGATTGGCGGGGCGGGTTGCCCACACGGGAGGCATCCCTTGAAGCGCGTCGCAACCCTATTTATCGCTTTTCTTTTCTTCCCCGGGTCGGTTCGCGCGGATGAAGCGGCGGACCTTTCGATTCTGAAAAAGGCGGGAGTGGAAAGCGAGGGAGCGGCGCTGCTCAAGTTCTTGGGTGCATCCGTTCCCAAGGAAGGCGGCGACGAGGAAATCGCGCCTCTGGTGAAGAAGATGGCTTCGGAGGACTTTTTCGAGCGCGAGGCAGCGCTCAAGAAGGTCATCGCACTGGGCCCGCGCGCCGCTCCGTTCCTACGCCAGGCCATCAAAGATTCGGACAAGGAGTTGGCACGCCGGGCGGAAGAATGCCTGAAAATCATCGAAGGCGGCCCCGGTTTGGATGTTCATGGCGCGACCCTCCGTCTCATCGGCATGCGCAAGCCCGAAGGCGCGGCCAAGGCGATCCTGGAATACCTCCCCTTCGCCCCCAACGAGCGCATCGTCGAGGAAGCCGTCGCCGCCCTGGGCCAGACGGCGCTGGAGAAAGGCAAAACTGTGCCGGCGCTGGCCGAGGCGCTTACCGACAAATTTCCCACGCGCCGGGCGGCCGCGGTCGAGATCCTTGCCAAAGTGGACTTTGAAAGTCGGCGCCCGCAACTGGTCAAGATGCTGGCAGACGCCGATCCCACTGTCCGTTACAAGGCCGGCACGGCGCTGGCGCTGAAGCACGAAAAGGCCGCGATCCCCGCGCTGATCGCCCTGTTGGGGAAAGCGCCCGCGAGCCAGTCCGCGCGCATCGAAAGCATGCTGCAAAAACTCGCCGCGTATAAGGGCCCCAGCGGAGCCCAGCCCGATCTTTGGCAAAAATGGTGGACGGTCAACGCCGAGCGCATCGACTTGGCCACGCTTACGACCATCCCCAAGCTGCTCGGCAAAACGTTGCTCGTGCATTCAAATACCGGCAAGGTGCAAGAAGTCGACGCCAAGGGCAAAGTGGAATGGGAAGTCACCGGACTGCAATTCCCGACCGCCGCCCAGATGCTTGAGGGCAATCGCGTCGCCATTCTCGAAAATCGCCTCCGCCGCATGACCATCCGCAACATCAAGGGAGGCATCCTGAAGACGATTACCATCAGCCTTCCCACCGACCTCCAAGCGCTTCCCAACAGCAATATCTTTGTCACTTCGCGGGTGGCCTTGATCGAGTATGATAAGGACGGCGCTCAGGTGCAGCGCATTCAGTTGAAAGGTTTCCAGGCGCTGTCCGCCCGCAAGACCTTGACCGGCGATATCTATTGCTTCGCCTCCACGGGGCAAATCGTAAAACTCGACAACACCGGCAAGGAGATCGCCCGCTTCCCGGTTGGCCGTGCCATCTTGGGCGGCAGTTTCGACGTGACCCCCGAAGGGCGCGTACTGCTTACCGACACGTCGGCGGGACGCGTCCTCGAATACGACGTCGCCGGCAAGGTGCAACGCGAATGGAAAATCGCCGGCGCGACCAGCGCGGTTCGCCTCCCCAACGGCAACACCTTGGTCGTTTGCGGTGGGGCGGAACGCGTCGTCGAAATCAACGATCGCGGCACGGTGGTTTGGCAACACGAAACCAAGGGGAGTCCGGTCCTGCGGGCGGACAAACGGTGAGCACGCTTTGAAACGATTTCTTTCCTTCGTCTGGCTTTTCCTCGCGGCGGCGCCGGCCTGCCCTCAGGAAGAATCCCCCGAAGAAAATTCGCTCCGGACGGTTCATGAAAAGCTGCTCCGAACGCACAAACTGCCCACTTCCGGTCCGGCGCTGCTCGACTTCTTCGCGGATCGCACCCCATCGCCGGAACGGATCGAGCGCGTCAAAGCCATCATAGTTCGCTTGGGCGCCCCGGCCTATGACACGCGCGTGGACGCCGACGCGCAACTAAACAAACTCGCCAAACTGGCCCGGCCCATTCTGCGCGAGGCGGTCCGCGACGGGCGCCTGCCACTCGAAACACGCCGCCGACTCGAATTAGTCCTGAAAAACAATCCGGAGGATATGGAACCGGCGCTTGCGGAGGCGACCGCGTTCCTCATCGCCAGGCAAAAGCCGGCGGGAGCGGCGCGAACGCTCCTAGCCTATCTCCCGTTCGCGACCAATCCGCAAGTGATCGCGGCCGTTCGGGAATCGCTGCCCCAAGTCGCGCTGACCGAGGGGGAACCCCATCCCGCGCTGAAAGCGGCACTGACCGATGCCAATCCCCTTGTTCGCGGCATCGCCGGGGAAGCGCTCATCCGGGCGGGAGGTGTTCGCTTTAAGCCCCTCGTCAAAAAGCTGCTCGACGACGAGCACAAATCCGTGCGTTGGCATTTGCTCGGCGCCCTCGTCGAGGCGCGCGACCGGGACGCGGTCCCCTTGACCATCAATCTCCTTGGCGAAATCGGCAAAGAACGCGCCTGGGAGGTGGAGGATCTGTTATGCCGGGTCGCCGGCGAAAAAGGACCGGGCGTCTACCTTTCGGAAGCCGACTCCGCGGCGGCCATCGAACGAGCCTGGCGCGACTGGTGGACCAAGAACGCGGACGAAGTCGACCTCGCGAAGCTCACCAGCGAACCCCCGTTTCTCGGCAACACGCTGGTGACGCAAATGGTGCCAGGCAAGGGCCTGGTGGGCAAAGTGCTCGAAGTGGGGCCGGACAACGAGAAACTCTGGGAAATCGAGGGCCTGCGCTATCCCGTGGACGCGCGGATCATCGGACCCAATCGCGTTCTCGTTGCCGAGTATTTCAGCCGCAAGGTGACCGAGCGCGACTTCAAAGGCAACATCTTGTGGGAAAAAGCCATCGACATGCCCATCCACTGCCAGCGTCTGCCCAACGGACACACCTTTATCGGCAGCCGAAGGCAACTCCTTCTCGTCGACCGCGATGGCAAGGAACTGTTCCAGCACTTCGCGGCGACCACGAGCATCTGCGCTGCCTATCGGTTTCGCAATGGACAGATGTTGATGGTCAACTCGGCCGGCATTTTGACGCACCTCGATCAGGGGGGCCGGGAGATTCGCACGTTCAAGGTGGGACAAGTCTACGCGATGGGAGGAAACATCGACGTTCTGCCCGGCGGAAGGATTCTCGTGCCGGCCTACCGCGAAAACCGTGTCGTCGAGTACAATTTGGAGGGGAAGGAACTTTGGTCGGCCTCGGTGCGCCAGCCGGTGTCCGCCACGCGCCTGCCCGGAGGCAATGTCCTCGTCGTCAGTATGGGCCAGCTTCGCATTTTGGAACTGGACCGAGGCGGCGAGGAAGTCTGGACACTCGACGTCGAAGGCAGACCCTGGCGTGCTCGGAAACGCTAACCGTTCAAAAAGGGGGACTGGAACTTTGAATGTTGGGAGCTTAGGATCCCGCCCTTTTTCCAACCGCGGACGTCCCGAGGGTCGTCTTGTTTAATGGAAGGCCGCACTCTCCGCCAATCCGCAATCGGCGCCCGCTGTCTTGCGAAGTCAATCGCGCGAAGGAATGTGACATGCGTCTCGGCATTATCACCACCTGCTTGCTTTTATGCCTGATCGGTCTTTCGGCCCTCGCACAGGTCGAGGATAAGTCGAAGCCCCAGGACGTTCCCAAGGCGGAAGACAAAAAAGATGACAAGGACAAGGATGTCAAAAAAGACGCGCCCTCTCCCGAGGAGGAACTCCTCAAGGACGCCGGCTTCAAGACCGACGGCGAATCACTCTTGGAGTTTTTCCGCAAACGCACTCTCGCCGACGTCGAGCGTGAAAATGTGTCCCGCCTTATCAAGAATCTGGGCAATCCCTCCTACCGCGCCCGCGAACTCGCCAGCAAGGATTTGGTTAGCCGCGGCCCGGTGGTCTTGGAGATGCTGCGCGAGGCGATGCACTCCGAAGTCCTTGAAGTTTCCCGCCGCGCCGAACATTGCCTAAAACGCATCCAGGAAAAGGACGTCGCCATCGACGTGCCCATGGCGGCCATGAAGCTCGTTGGCAAGGCGCGTCCCAAGGGAACCGTCGGCGTGCTCTTCGCCTACCTGCCGTTCGCCGACAACGAATACATCGCCGACGAAGCGCGGGCCGTGATGACGAAGATGGCGCTCGAAGAGAAGAAGCCGAATCCCGTGCTCGCGGCGGGACTCTCCGACAAGCTGCCGATCCGACGTGCGGCCGCCGGCGAAGCCCTCGCCCGCGCCGACGTGAAGGAGACGCTTCCAAAGGTGCGCGCCTTGCTCAAGGATCCCGAGGCCTTCGTTCGCCTCCGCGTATCGATGGCTTTGGCCGCCAACAAGGAACGCGATGCGGTTCCCGTCTTGATCGATACTTTCCCCGATCTGACGGCCAACCATGCCTGGATGGCCGAGGATTTCCTCTTTCGTCTCGCCGAGGGCCAGAATCCGCCCAGCGTCTCGCCGGGCAACGACGCGGAGACGCGCGGCAAATGTCGCGACGCCTGGCAAACCTGGTGGAAGGACAAGGGCGCCAAGGTCGATCTCGCCCGCCTCGGCGAACCCGCGCGCCTGTTGGGTTACACGCTCATCGTCCTTCTGGATCTCGGCAAAGTGATGGAGTTGGGCGCCGACAATAGCATTCGTTGGCAGGTGGACAACCTCATCTTTCCCCTCGACGCGCAACTCCTCGCCGATGATCGCTTCCTTGTCGCCGAATACCACGCGCATCGCGTCACCGAACGCAACCTCAAGGGGGAGATTCTTTGGGAGAAACGCATCAACGGCCCCCTGGTCGCCCAGCGCTTGAGTAACGGCAACACGTTCATCGTCACGGACACCGCCCTGTTGGAAGTTGATCGCGATCAAAAGGAAGTGTTCAGCTTCAACTTCGCGGGCGGCGAAAAAATCATGAAGGGAATGAAGCTGCAAAACGGCGAGATCGCCGTCCTCACCAATGAGGCGCGCATCGTCCGTCTCAGCCCGACGGGCAAGGAACTCAACTCCTTCACCATCTCAATGGGCACTCGTCTCTTCGGCGGGCGAATCCACATGCTGCCCAGCGGCCGCGTTCTCGTGCCGCAAAACGCCGAGAATAAGGTCGTCGAATACGACAGCCGCGGCAAGGCGATCTGGGAAGTCGCCGTCGAGCAACCGGTCGCCGCCATGCGTCTGCCCAACGGCAACACGCTGATCACGACGATGCTGCCCGGCCGCGGCGCCGTCGAATTCGACCGCGCCGGCAACGAAGTCTGGACCTTCCGCACCTTCACCCGCGTCACCCGCGCCCTACGCCGCTAACCCCCGTAGGACAGGCTTCCAGCCTGTCCGAAATCAGATCACTCGCTCGCGCTTCGTGCTAACCTCAAAGAAATCAGATCACTCGCTCGCGCTTCGTGCTAACCTCAAAGGCCACTCGCTCGCGCGTCGTGCTAACGTCGGTGCTCACTTGCTCGCGCCGCGTGCTCTAACGTGATATCGCAATCTCACGCCCACCGAAACACCACCACCCCCGTTGGATCGCCAAACCAACTGCGCTGCCGTCCCAGCGAACGATAACCCCACTCCCCCATGCGCCGGGTCAATGTCTCTGCAGTCAGAGTCGGCCCCACGTCCAGACACGCGATCCCCGACCGCTTGAGCACGCGCGTCAATTCCTGAACTACCGGTTGCAGCATCCCCTCGTCGAGATGATGTCCCACCACGCCGCCAGCATTGGCAACGTCGACGGTCCCGTTCTCAATCTCGGCGCCGGCCGCGTCGAGAAAGCGTTCCGTCACGCTTTGACGGCGAAAATCGACGCGGGCGATTTTGCCTTCGCGTTGCCGATAAACGCGCCGCTTCGCCATCGTGACGAGCGGTTCCGCGATCTCGTAGCCCGTGATGTGCGATCCCACCGGACAATAAAACGCGAGCACCTGCGTCGATCCTCCGGTCCCACAGCCAAGGTCCAGAACGCGCAGGGGTCGATCGGGCACATGATCGGAAAGCGAACGCGGGATCGTCCGCCAGTTGGCCCAAACCTGCCGCGCGTTGACGCCCTCGAAATCCTCGACCGACATCTCCGTATACGCCTGGGCGACCTTTTCGATGTCCGTATCCCGAAAGTCGACGCCCCGTCGGCGCAGGCGGCGCTCCGCGCGCCATTGCCGCCAGAGAACGCCCGCGACGTTCCCCTTGCCATGACGGCGGATATCACGCGAGGAAATGTGCAACATGGCCCATGCCGAAAAGCGGCCGAGTTAGCACGAAGCGCGAGCGAGTGAAAATCACTCGCTCGCGCTTCGTGCTAACTTGATAAACTTCGCCAATGTATTATCGTACCGGCATCGGTTCCCAAGAAAAAGGGAAATGCAACCGACATCTTGGACGAACGTTATGGGGCGGGTTCGTAAGAATACGCCCGCAAGAACGCGTCCGGATACAGCGTCCACAAGCGGCCCGTGCTGTTGTTGCCTTCGTTGGACTCCGCAATCGCTTGATGCGGATCGATCTTCACCGACCACGAAATCGGCGCCGACGCAAGGTTATATGGATAGACCGTCCGTTCTTGGCCTGGATTGAGTGAGGAGATGTTCTCTTTCAGGGAAAGCCCACGGAAGGCCTTCCGTGGGCTTTCGGGGAGCCGCCAGGTTCTCTTGCCTCAACGGGCAAAGCCGCTACAATCACTTTCGTCGCCTCAAGCGCGACAAATCGGGCCGTGGCGCAGTTTGGCTAGCGCGCCTGAATGGGGTTCAGGAGGTCGGAGGTTCGAATCCTCTCGGCCCGATATGCTCCCTGGAGAACCTGGGGGGCTTTCACCTTGGTCGCTTCTCCCCTCTCGTCTGATCGGCGGGGGAGTAAGCGGCCTATATTTTTGTCCAGATTGACGTTTTTAGGGATCGTTCTGATTGTAGTATCGGAGCATCGAACGCACTTCCTTCGGCGTTTTTGGGCGAGAGTTCAAAAACCGGCCACGGCCGCGAAGGATGACATCGAGCACTCACCATCAGATCCTCGGCGTACTTGGATCGGTGACCGGCCGGCGTAAGCGTGAGACGCATCCCTAGAGCACATTCCCATGTCCTTTCTCGAAGAAGGGGCGAATGGTCGCGTACCAACCGCCCAGACCTTTCCCCCCACTCCCACCCAAGCCCAAACAGAGACCCCGCGAACGCCGCTACCGGAAGCGAAGGCGGAAGACTACTCGGCCAACCGGTCGACGACATTCTCCTCGTTCCTGAAGGCCGTCGCGACCATGGGCCAAAAGGAGAGGTCCCGCCTGGGAAAACTCGGCGACACGCTCCAAGAATGGTGGAATGAAGTCGTAGATATTCGGACCGACATCGAAATCCTTATGGAGCAAATCGGCGCCCTCACCGGCCGTCTCGAAGCCATCCCTTTCCAGTCCATCCCCGCCTCTCCGAAAAGCGAGGTGAACGATGGATAAGCCTCCTACCAATTCGAAACGCTTCGACGGCGGCTGCGCCTTTCCCCGTCCGGCAGTGGTCACGCGCGACGATTGCAATCAGCTTGATGTGATCCAACCGGCTGTAGAAGGCATGTCGCTTGCCGACTGGTTCGCGGGCATGGCCTTGCAAGGTATGCTTTCGAGCGGCAACTATGCCTGCGATTCCATCAGTTTGGTGGTTTGCCAGGCCTGGGATATCTCGTTGGAAATGCTGACCTACAGCGAGAAGAACACCGAGAAGGGAGGCGACCATGCAACCTCCTGAATCTCCCTTCCCCTCTCCATCGCGGCGGATGGGTTGTCGTTTGGTGGAACCCCGAAGAGCGCGATCTGCGCGAAGGCCCCGCCCGGCTCGTCCAGCCCATCTTTGACGAAGACGCCGAGGGATGGGAAGTCTGGTGGGTTCAATTCCACGGCCAGGGAGACCCCGTCGAACGCATCGTCCGCCGGGCCGATCAGATTATCGGCACGCCCACGCCGCAAGAGCTTCGCCGCTTCTCCGATCTCTGTGACCCGACGGCCTGTAAGTCCGCCAGGTCGTCACCGACCCAGACCGGGGGGGCGTCGTGAATCTGTCCCCTTTCCCTGCTCGACAACTCCGCCAAGGTGATTTCGCCATCGTCTGGGAAAACAACGTGACTCGACGTCTTCCCGAGGGGATCGCGCGACTTATTCTCATGGTCGAATGCGGTTGCTCAGACGGGTATGAAGCCTGGCAAGTCGAGTTCGTTCACGACGGCCCCTGGGGCGTGCGTTGCGTCGCGGCATCCGACCGCGTCGATCTTGGCGCCTTCTCTCCGCCTCCGCGCGCGGGGAGGAGGGGCAACCCTCTTGTCAACTAAATACGTTTCGCCGCAATCCGCCGCATGGTGGGCGCTCAAGAAGATGGGTTCCTGTGCGGCGGAAGTCGCCGATCGTCTGCGCATGGAAGCAATCAAAGGCTTTCGGGGCCACTCCGATTACGGCCCCCTCAATCATTACCTGGAATTGCACGGTTTTTTTAACACCTACGTCGGCGCCGCTATCTTCAAGCTCGCCGACTTTCCCACGGATCGACTCCCCAAGGCGTGCGCCGATTTTATGAGGCGTTTCAATGACGGGGAGTTTCCGGACTTGGAGCAATGATGACCGACACCATCCCTTTCAGCTATCAAACGCTGGTGATGTACCTGGAAGTTCATCCGCGCGTGTTCATATGGCATCCGGTAGGCGAACACTCTGGAGAGAGAACGTATCTGCACGCCGACGAATACGGTCGGCTCTGGTTCAAGCGCAGCGACGGCCGGTCGTTGTTTTTGCCCATTCGGGGCTCGTGTCCTATTTCGGGGTTCCCCTTGGAACTGGGCTTTCGTTCCGACGGCTTCACCGTGGCGATGACGGGGCAAAAGATCCTCGTTGAGTTCATGCCGGAAGTTCCGCGCGCGGCATGACCCGCATCGATGCGTCACAACGACGGAGTTCACCCTTGCCTTCCCCTTCTCCCTCCCGGCGCCCTACGGCTCGATCATCGGCACAAGCGGCGATGACGCCGGCGGCACCGTCGGAATTCTCCTATCCAGGCGGCAAGGGCCTGGATGGGGTTTTCCAGTGGATCATTTCGAAGATGCCGACGCATTCCTTTTACGTCGAACCATTCGCGGGCAAGGGCGCCATCTTCCGCCGCAAGCCGCCGGCCCTCGTGTCCGTGCTGATCGATCGCGATCACGAAGTTTTCGATTGGTGGCATCGGCTGTCCTGGCCAGCTGTCACCACCATTCTTGGCGATGGGATCCACTGGCTTAGAGTGAACGGCCGTTCCCTGGGCGCCGACGCGCTCGTTTATTGCGATCCGCCCTACCTGCCGGAGACCCGCAGCAAGAAGAGGATTTATCGATTCGAGATGAGTTCCCTTCAGCATCGTCAGTTCTTGCGATGTACCCTCGCCCTCAAATGCCCCTGCATGATTTCCGGGTATGCGTCAACCCTCTATGATGGGAAGCTCGCCGGCTGGTTACGTTTCGAGCATGAGGCGATTACTCGCGGAGGGGTCACGCGCACGGAAGTGCTTTGGTGCAACTTCGATCACCTGGCGGAATCGCCGGCTCTGGCGGTAAGCTACGAACGCCTCGGCCACAACTTCCGCGAACGGGAACGAGTCCATCGCAAGATCAAACGATGGGTATCGCGACTTCTGACGTTGCCAGATGACTAACGCAACGCGATCACCCTTTCCCTTTATGACGCTCTCCGACGTCCTCATCCGCGGGAACAACGATGACGCCGTCGGCCTGCCGGATCCCGCATCCCCGTTTCGGGCGATGCCGGATCCCGAACGTCGTCGGCCGGAATCGTGAGATCTGACGGTTCGGACCCCGACATAAAGCTGCAACCTCAAAGAGGAAATTTGTGATGCAAGCCGCCACTTCGCCCAGCAAGCCGGAGCCCAAGATCGAAAAAATCTACTCGTACACCAATGACAAAGGGGAACCCGCCTTCGAGGTTGTGCGCTTCACGCCGAAGGCTTTTCGGGTCAGGTACAAAGGCAAAGACGGGCAATTCGTCTGGAAGAAGCCCGCGAAGATTTTCCCTTATCGCCTCGCGGAACTGCTCAAAGCCAAACACGAAGAGCCGGTATTTTTTGTCGAGGGAGAGAAGGACGCGGACACGCTTGCGTCGAAGGGCTTCATCGCGACAACTAACCCTTTCGGACAAGGGGAAGGGAAATTCCTGCGCGAGTGGCTTCCGTTCTTCGAACGACGCGTCGTGATCTGCATTCCCGACAAAGACAAAGTCGGCGAAGCACACGCGCGGCGGGTTGCCGATCTGCTTCGACCGATCGCGCTGGCGGTAGCCGTCGTGTCACTCGATCTTCCCGAGGGGAAAAAGGACGTCACCGACTGGATGAGCATCAACGGCAATGGAAAGGAGCGTCTTCTAAACGCCGCCATCCACGCCCTACAATCGCAACGGCCTCCCGCCGCGGGGTCACAAAACCACAAAGAAGAAGAAACGTCGAGGGGCGAGGCCTGGGAAGGGCCAAGCCAGGCACAGGAACAGGCCGAAGAGGAAGCGAAGGACAGCCACGAACCAAAGATCCCCTTTCGCCCCTTTCCGCTTCACGTCTTACCCAAGATCGTCCGCGAGTACGTCGAAGCAGCCGCGAAGGCGCTCCGCGTCGATCCAACTTACATTGCAGTTCCTTCCTTAGTAAGTGCCGGAGGTTTGATAGGAAACTCTCGGGCAATTCGGCTGAAGAAGACCTGGATCGAACCGGCCGTCTTCTGGGCGACCCTTATAGCGGAAAGCTCGACGGGGAAAAGTCCAGCCCAATTTCAGGCGATTTTACCTCTCACAGCACTGCAAGAAGAGCTTTACGAAAACAACGCATGCGAAGAGAAGACGTGGCGCATCGAAATGGAAGATTGGAAGGCTGACAAAAAATCAGCCATGCGCGAGCCGCCCGTAAAACCCGTTCCCGAACGTTTAATCGTGAGCGACATCACAATCGAAAAGCTTGCCGACGTCCTGCATCGAAACACACGTGGCGTCACGCTTGTAAGGGACGAGCTTTCGGGTTGGTTCGCCTCGTTCGGCCGGTACAAGAGCGGCGCCGCGGCGTCCGGCGATCTTCCGCTTTGGCTTGAAACCTTCCGAGCCGGAACGCTCATGATCGACCGAAAAACCGGGGACCGTCCTTCGCTCTACATCCGTCGCGGCGCCGTGTCCGTCCTGGGCACCATCCAGCCGCGGATCCTAAGCAGGAGTTTTAGCACGGAATTTTTCGATTGCGGCCTGGCCAGTCGCATCCTCTTGGCCATGCCTCCCAAGAGAAAAAAGGAGTGGACGGAAGAGGTCATTCCAGATGGGATCGAAAAGGATTATTGCGGTCTCTTCCAGGCCGTCTTTCGAGAGACGGAACAAGAGCGAACAGGGAACAAGGAGTGGCCGCGCGTGCTGGACTTTAACGACGCGGGCAAACGCGCGTGGGTCGATTTCTATGGGGCTTGGGCCGATCGGCAGTGTGAGAGCGAGGGGGAACGCGGGTATGCCATGTCCAAGTTGGAAGGGTATTGCGCTCGCTTCTGCTTGTTGTTTTGCGTGTTGGACTACTACTCCGATGAAACGCGCAATCAGGACGTGAACGCGGGCCACGTCAAACGGGCCAGGGAGCTAGTCGAGTGGTTCGCCCACGAAGCGGACCGCGTCTATTCGATGATCCAAAGCCCCGCCGCGCAAGCAGACGAGGAGCGGCTCCTCGACTTTGTTGCTTCGATTGGCGGCGAGATCACACCTCGGCGGTTGCTTCGCTCCAATCCTGGCAAGTACAAGACGGCGGAAAAGTGCCGTGTGATGCTCGACTCCTTGACGCTCAAGGGCCTCGGCGACTGGGTTTTCAAGCCCTGCGCGAATTCGGGGTCAGGCCGTCCAACGCGAGTATTTGTGCTTTCCGAAGGAATGTGACCGCCTTTTCAGGACACCTCGATGAGACACTGTCTAACGGTTGGGACAATCCTGCCGGAAAGTCCCCGCGGCGGGGAAGTTGGACGTCTGCCGGCCCGGCTCGGTTCGCCCCGCCCCCCAGATCTAGGCGGGAGGGAGGTTTGGAATGATGGGGTTGTCAATCTGAAACAGGGGAAGGCGATGCGCAGCTCGGACACGCGAGGCGAAATTGATGTGACGGGGCCGCCCACATTGGCGTTCGATCTGTCACACTTCCCGCTTTATGGCAACCTTCCTACGGCCGGAGCAAACGGCGTGACCATGCCGGCCGAGTCACAGCGTTCCGCGCGGCTCGTGTTGTCGTTGTTCCCTGGGATCGACCTCTTTGGCCGTGGATTCGAACTGGAGGGCTTTTGCATCGTGCGCGGGCCCGACACACTTTGGGGAGGCGACGTCAGGCGCTTTCATGCCCCTGAAGGCAGGTTCGAGGGCATCATCGGCGGGAGCCCGTGTCAGGATTTTTCGAGGGCGAGGCGGACGCCGCCGACTGGAGAGGGAGTCGAGTTGCTCGGGGAGTTCCTCAGGATCGTGGGCGAGGCGGCGCCGGACTGGTTCCTTTTGGAGAACGTGCCGTCCGTGCCGACGATAAAACATGCTGCTTACCGTATGCAGCGGCTAGATGTGCGAGGATCTGAGGTCGGGATAGCTCAGCGGCGTTTGCGCCACTTCCAGTTCGGGAGTCGGCTCGGGCTTTCCTTGTGCTTTCCCCGTCCGCGGCTCGACAAAGGCAATGAGACGACCGCCATGGCGAGCGAAGGGCGCCGAAAAGGCAGGCGTTCGTGGGAGAAATTCTGCGAATTGCAGGGATTGCCCCCGGATTTTGATTTACCTGGGTTCACTATTGCGGAAAAATACAAGGCGGTTGGGAATGGGGTTCCCGTTCCTATGGCACGCCGTTTGGCCGGAGCGATTCGCGACGGCTTGCGAAGCCCCGGACAATCCAGGCTTTGCGCTTGTGGATGTGGCCGCCCGGTCTCACGGAAGGCGACCTCGGCGGGGCCAGCGTGCCGCAAGAGGCTGGAGAGGTTTCGGAAAGGGTCTTGCTCTGACGCGACTTGAAAACGAGGCGTCATCCGCGCAACGGCGGCTTTCTTCGGCAAGACTATGGGGCCTCGTTTCAGTTGACGATGTGGCTCGACTCCCGTCGTCTCCATCTTTCCACGGCGTTGTCAGGTAATCTCGGTCCATTCGACGGATTCGAGTTTCTACAAAGAAAGGCCTGGTGAGGAATGTTCGGAATGAATTACAACACGATGCCCAAAGGCATTCCCGGTTTTTGGAATTACTGCGGGATCTTCTTTTTGCTATTTTTCTTGACGTCAATCGCCGTCGCGATCTCGTTCGGAATCGTGGTCTACCGCCGACGACAGAAGGGGCTAAACGTTTGGGGCGACGTCCGCCGACCGCCTTTGCCAGAAGAAAACCCTCCGCATGAAGATAGGTCAGAGGTTTGATCGGAGTATTGTTGCGTCGTGTTTTGGTTTGCTACCGCTTGGCTTCGGGGTCAACGCAAAGAGGAAATCGGCGTTTTCACAAGAGCCAAACGCCCAATTCTGGGAACGTCCAGGAATGTCCAAAGCCACAAAAAGGCCGCATTACCGGCCTTTTCCCATTCCAGCTACCGGGCTAATAGCGTCCAAATGCCTCCCGCGTGGGAGATTCCCCACGTTGGGCGAAGACGGAGCGCCCCCATCGATTATTGACATCACCTGACACCTGACAACCTGACAAATTGTCAGGTTTTGTCAGGTGCGTGCCTGACAGATTTGTCAGGTTGTGTCAGGTGTCAGCTGACAAATTTGTCAGGTTGTCAGGTGTCAGGTGGAAGAGAAAACGAATCCGGTGGCACTAGATGTTCGAGAACTGTGAACGGCCGGTAAACTTCGGATTCATGACGAGTTGGGCGCCGTCCGCCTGCATTGGCACTATCTGATCGAACTGCTCGAAGTAAATCAAGTCGCCGCTGAAATTCTCGACCCAGTAGCCATAAATGTCGTTGCCTGTGGCGCCGAGTTTAGTGTACGTCTGAGCGTCCCAACTCGCGACGGCCCTCGCTCCCGCGTCGAGAGCTGGGGCGACGGAAACGTTATTAAGTAACTGCGACAAATACCCGGTGAAGTCTGCTTCGGTTAAATCGGCCACTGTGATCCCCGGGCCTGGAACGATAAGCGTCTTGAACAATTTCACCCACGACGGTGGCCCAGGATTTTGGCCTACAGTCTGCGCTAGCAGTGGAACCTTGCCGACATCAGGGACGATAAGATTTGACATGGAAGGAAACTCCTAAAAAAAGTTGACTGGCTCGGGGAATAGTTCCCTCCCACGGGAGCGGAACAAAGTTCGCTACGCGGCACTGGATTCGGCGGCGTCGTTCGCGATTGCTTGATATGCCGCCTGCAAAACCGCTTCATCTTTCAACAGCGATCGAAGCAACTTAACGATAAGGTCGTCGTACTTGTTCGGTGACAACGCTGCGAGAACGGCCAACATCGGCAACGCCGCTTCAACCGCTTTTTTCAATCGTTCCATGGAACATACTCCGAAGGGGAATCGTGCCGCGAACTATGCGTCCTGGCCATTCGCGGCGCTAGGGATGGACACCTCCGGCGCCCAACACAGTTTCATTTTCAACATCGGATCGACGCGCGCGGGATGTAACTCGTGAAGGCGTTACTTCTCGCAGGCGTGAGCACGCAGCGAACGTCTTCAGAGGTTGCGGAACATGGGAGCGTCGCAAGCCACGAGCCGTTTCTGCTGACGATGATCCCTACGCCAATGCCGTGCCAGTCCCTTTGAACCGTCACGGAGGTCCACGCCGGATCCGCCTGGATGGTTGGCCTCGCACAGCCCACAAAGACAAGCAGCGGCCGTCCCGATTCCAGAGCGGATTGGCGGGCGGTTTCGTATCCTCCCGACAAGGCGGCGGGAGGCCGTTTATTCCCCACCATCAAGAGCAACGCTTTCGCTTTGGCTTTCGCGGCCAAAGAACCGGCCGCGTTTGCCGATGCCCCGAAGATCGAACAAGTCAACAGAACTACGCATACGATCAGATTCAACAAACGCATGTTGCGTTCCTTTCTTTGTCGGCCTTCCTTCGTTGACTGGATTCAGCAGACGGGCGTACCTCGCTCTGTCTGCCTTGGCCTCAATCGGCGCCAAAACGAACCAGTCGATTTGCCGCGCGGGGAAACCTCGGACGGCCGAAAAAGCCCAAGTGTCCTTTGCACGCAGCATTCTTTCAATGATGGTCTTTTGGACCCAAAAGCCGGACGTCGAGGGGGCGCCCCAACCGACCGGCCCGTCCGAGTCCTTCGACCCGCTACTATTTTCGATGTGACCGTATTCCTCGCCGTCGGCCGCGACGTGATAACCATCCAAGCACATGCAATGAGGCCAACTGCCCCTTGGCTTTTTGACGCCGTTCGCATCCCGCTTGGAATCGAAGCCCTGATTGGAACAGACAGCCATCGCGTACCCATTCGCGAGGGCCTTCTTTGCTTGGTCCCAGCTGGTGACGCGCGTTATTTCTTTTACGGGATGCTCTTTGGCCAACGCCGCCAGTTCAGGCGGCACGCCGGACTTTCCCCAAGATCGGCAACGAACGGGGTCATATTCCGACACGTCGAAGGAGCCGTGTTTGCCTCTCGCGACTACGCCCCACTCCTTGACAAACTTGGCGGCCCATGCTCCGATGCTCCCGTCGCCTTTGATGCCCCCCTTGCCGACTTCTACCCGCGAGCCCGCGTAGGTGACTTCTTCGACGATGTCGAGCAGTTCTTCCGGGGCTTTGAAGATAGCGATCTGTACCGCCATCGTTCGATGAACCGCGTTGTTCGTCCCGAAGCTCACACAGCTTCCCACTTTTCCCTGGTTCTTGCTCCGCGGGTTTTTTCCGGTGATCAGTTTTTCCGCTTGCCAGAGGTAAGCGAATTTGGGCAAGGCGTCTTGTGACTTGCCAGCGGGAGTGTCCGCGAAGGAAAGGAAGGGTTGCTCGTTCGCGACGTCCTCCGAGGCTTCCGGGTCAGCAACCCAACCGAAGGTATCCTGCCAAAAGGGATCCGGGGGCGGCGGCGGATTGACCTTCTCGAAGCCGAGGTAGCCGGCAAGAGAACAGAAGGCGGAAAGAATCACCCATCCGAGGATCTGAGCCCAATTCTTCGGAAGGATGTTTTTGAAAAAACCTTGCATCGATCGTTACTCCGTTGAGGAAGGGAAAGCGTGGATTCACAACGGAGTTGGCTCACTTCACTCGCTCAAGCGCTTTGGCGATTCGTGTGAAACAATCCGCTGTGCGGGGCCGCATCGTCGCATCGAGCACAATGCCCGGATTCGTACCGAGAGTCGTGTTGACTTCGGCGGCGATCAACTTCCGGACTTCGATTAGGGCATCTACTCGGATCATCGCCCTGGCCGTCTTCTGCAGGTCCGTTAGGACATCGCCCAGGTTCTTGAAGTGGTTCGTATCCAGCGCAAGCTCGGCGATGGCCTGATACAACCCGACAAGGTTGGTGAGTTGGCTTCGCTTAGTGGCTTCCGCTTCCTTGTCCGCCGAGTAGGCGGCCTGGAATTGGGCGGCAAGCGGATCCGCCGGCGCCGGCGGCGTTGGCGGCGGTGGTGGTGGTTCGTCTCCTTCAATCAGCACATGGACAATCACCGGCATAGACGGCTCGTCGCCCTTCGCGGTGTAAGCCAAGACGCGGTAGGTTCCAGGCCTGAGGGAGAACAAAACACATACCTTCGGGTCTTTCAGCAAGTCAGCCGGAAAGAGGTTGGGTCCGGTGTCAAGCAGGACGAATCGCACGGCCGGACATGATGTCTCCGCACGAATAACGAGGAACTCACCGGGCCGGCCCTTCACTTCTTTCGGAAGCGTCAAAGGCACGTCCGCCAGGGCACAGGAAGCCACGAACAATAACGCTTGCATGTCAACGCCTCTTAAGATCAGGAGAATCCAAGAAAGTCCACTCAATTGACTCCATTATGGAAGTCAAACAACAAGCCTTCCTCAGCGTTGATCTCGGTGTTGACTCTGTCGAAGCCGAGGAGCCTGTCGTTTGGAGGTATCCGATATCGACCTCTAATTCGGACCAGGTGCGATGCCATGAAATGATAGAATTGGCTATCCGAAAAAAAACCGAAACCGTGGTGAACTGGGCGATGATCAATTGTCGGCGGGAGGTAGCCAAGTGAGTCGGAATAAACCGCGCCGGTCTCCTGCATCACGAATCCACGCCCATGATGTTCGAAGATGCGTCCGAATAAGTTTGGGGCAATGGGGTTGGGAGGGATCATAAGAACTCTCAACCATCTTGGCGGCAGATCAGGAACAAAATCCTCAATGTTCGCAAAACGAAAATGGTGAAAAGTCGTATGAGCGGCAAATAAAGAATCCCCAACTCTGGGGCTTGCAAAGGAATAAACTCCGCGAAGCGCCTCTGCCTGCCCATAGCGAACCAAAAGATGGCCTACAAGTTGAGCCAAGCCCCCTCCGAGGGAATGGCCAACTAAAAGAGTAGGTTTATTTGGAAGATTATTGAGAATTGGGTTCAATATCACCCAGTGCTCGCGGGCCTGCCGCGCGTAAAATGCCAACACTTTGCCGGGGAATTCCGGATCTTCCACTTGCCGGGCGCCCTCGGCCTGCCACAGCAATTGAACCGGCGGTCCGGTGCCCTGAAAGGTTAAAACCCGTCCATAGCCAAAGTCCCATAGTTCCATCGGAACGCCTTCCTGGCTTGGCGCGGGAATGCGCTGAACCGTCGCGCCAGTCGCCGCAGCAACGGAGTTGGCGTGCGAATCCCTTCCGTAATAAACTAAGCGGGCCAACGTGCCCATGACGTAGGCCCTGAGCCATAGAACATCTACATTATCGAAGCGAAAGAGATACGTGTTATCCATGGGCGTCTCCTTATCGAGGGCCACGACATGAGTATTCCGATCAAAGTCGACAATAACGATTCGATCCTACGCGACGTCTTCCAATCGGAACCCGAGGCACGCATTTTCATGCGGCTCTTCACCAACGATGTCGATGCAGAGACAAACATTACCCCCGATGATTACACCGATGCAAACTACGTTGGATACAACCCGTGGTCGGAGTGGCAAGTCGTTTGGACGAATTTGGAACGCACGGCGGAAGAACGACACTTCAAACATGCCTTTGTGTTGGGGGTAGACTCTCCGCCCGTGACAGTTCGAGGGTGGATATGCACGATCAATGTTGGCGGGGGCCCGCGAACGTTCATCGCCGCGTATCGTTTCCCGACGCCCGTTATTTTTGAGAAAGCGGGCGATTCACTAAACCTTTCGGTTGTGCTAACTTTCGCCATCAGCGCCGACCCCGGTGTCCCTGTCGTTTACGTCGATCATGTAAGTTTCAACGGCTTTTCCCAAGGAGTTAACCCCATGCGTTTATTCACCGGCAATGATCGTGCCCTTGTTCAACGGGCTGTTGACACCATCTCGCGCATTCGGCGCCGTGATAATTCGGTTTCCACATCGACCGCGCGTTCCCGCGTGAATCGAATGCCGATCATACCGACGGACGAAGGAGCAACTATCGACGCTTTCAATCGTGTCGAAATTCGGCTGAACGAGATGTTGGGGATGCAACGCAGTTAGCAAATTTTGCTACGTTCTGGGAAAGTCAGGAAGAGTCGTGTCATTTCATGTTACGTAAGAGGGTTTTCAGATGAACGTCGGGAGTTTGATGATGGGTGTCCTCCACATCAATTACAAGGACAAAGGTTGGGCGGAGAAATACTACCTGCCCCATACCGAATATACGCCAGCGAAGATTGCCTTTTCGAATGTGTGCAATTGGCGCGCGGCACTGCTCACCAAGAACGCTACAATCGTCTGGGCACGGGTCAGCTTCGTGGGGCAACCCAATGAAGCCAAGGCGGCTATCTCTGCTCCCATTCCTGCGCTAAAGCAGTTTGGACAGCCAGGAATTTCCAATCTCCTGAACGACCCGAACTCGTCGGTTCATTTCCGTTACGAAACGAGCAACGGCCTGTATTCCAATCGTCTTTGGCGAGGGTTGCCGGATGATTGGATTACGGATTTCCTGGCCGATCCGCTCAGTCTGGGAACGACTTTGCCATTAGTGTTGCCCGTCCTCTCGGACCAAACGCCCGACCTCGATTTGACGAGAGGCTTCCTGAAAGTGGTTTACGACAATACCGTGTACGCTCGCAAAATCGCTGGCCCGGCGCCTACGTTCCAGGTCGAGCCCTGGGACGCCGTGATTTATCGCGGCACGTCGAGTCGGCAAACCGGTGTCCCTTTCGGTATGTCTCGTGGGCGTGCCCGGACCCACAGCTAGCGCCACACTTTTCTCCATGCGGTCAGGTTGTCGGCGTGGTGAGAAGAGGCCGTTGTTACACCGCTCCGGCTCGTTTTTATAAGAACGGGCCGGTCTCTCGGATTCGGTTCTACTACTCGGACCTAGGGGCCGCTTGGTTCATGGGGCCGACAGTGTTTTGGCCGTATTCGCAGGAGCTTGAGCGGACAAACATCGAAGGGACTGGTGAGATAACGGGTCCGAGGCTTCGCGTCTGGCAAACCGGTTTGAACGTCAACGGCTTGCCAGGAGATCATTTCAGCGGCGAAGCAAACGCGTTCCGTGGACAAATAAACGTCCCATGGCTTGGCCCCGTTGCGCCCACTCCTGAAAGCTACCTGCCCTTTTGTGACTTCACGAATTTGCCGATCGGCGGCATCGAGTGGAACGGGCATTCGGAAACTCTTGTACCTCCACCGGCAATAGGCGACGGGGGCGCCGACTGGGACGGGGCGGCGACGATGTCGGTTCCTCCGCCCGAACTGGGCGACGGCGGCATCGAGTGGGATGGGCATTTGGTTGTGCCGTCCATCGGCGTTGACGCGGGCGACGGGGGCGCCGAGTGGGACGGGGCGGCGACGATGTCGGTTCCTCCGCCCGAACTGGGGTTTGGCGGCATCGAGTGGAACGGCTCGGGCGGGCTGACGAGCGGCACGCCCGACGTCGGCGAAGGCGGCATCGAGTGGAACGGCTCGGGCGGGCTGACGAGCGGCACGCCCGACATCGGCGAAGGCGGCATCGAGTGGAACGGCTCGGGCGGGCTGACGAGCGGCACGCCCGACGTCGGCGAAGGCGGCATCGAGTGGAACGGCTAGGGCGGGCTGACGAGCGGCACGCCCGACATCGGCGAAGGCGGCATCGAGTGGAACGGCTCGGGCGGGCTGACGAGCGTCCCGCCCGAAGACGTCGTCGGCATCGACGGAGCGGCGAAGTCAAGAAGCACATATGCAGCGTTGTTTGCTGCAATCGGCACAACCTGCGGCGTTGGCGACGGCAGTACAAAATTTAACCCGCCCAACCTTCGCGGGCGGGCAGCGGTGGGCGCCGGTCAAGGGCCGGGCTTAATCAACAAACCGTTGGGAACGAATGGTGCAGCCGATAACAAAACGTTAGTTGAGTCAAACATACCGGCCCACACGCCTCGTTATGCACTCACAGCAGGCACTGGGGTAGACATAAAATCAGCCAAATTTTCGGGGTTCTCGCCCGTGGCCGCGGCGACTTCCTCATTTGGAAGCGGCACTGCCTTTTCGATTTTTAATACATATGTTACATTGACAGATATCATCAAGGTAGAATGGTACTTTGTCATGAGTTCGGCACTGCCTTTTGGACGCCGCTTGTGTATTCGCTGTCATGCAGCAATTGTCTCCAGGCCAAGACATCTTTGTTGGTCATGTTTCTACACTCCCGGAGTCAGAGAACAATACGCGCCGATTGGGCCGCACGGCCGACGCGGGAGCGGCATTGGTTACGTCAATTATCGCCTCGCCCCCTTCCCGACGTCCTACCGTCCAGGCACGCGTGGTAAAATAGAAATCCTATCATGGCGAGCGTTGCACAAGTTCTCTCTTTTCCACCCGGAGGACGCGGCGTTCTGAAGTCCCGCACAATCATCTTGCCTTGCGTGCGTGAATCACCATCATAGCATCGCGCAAATGTTCTACTTGAAGATGTTGGTAACGTGCCGTCGTTCGCGTTGACGTGTGGCCTAAAAGATCAGCTAACATCCGGTCTCTAACCCCGCGCGCGGTGGCTCTCGTTGCCATAGTATGACGTATCGTGTAGGACACGACATTTTCCCCGCGATGATCCCGTTCAAGACTAAGAGTTCTTCGCAGCCAACGCATCCTAAGGCGGACAGCGTTGTTTGTATATTGCTTGCTTCTAGTGTTCAGGAAAATCGGTCCGGAAACATTGTTCCCACTTGCGCGAAGACGGGCGAGGAGCCGGCCTAATCTCGGGGAGATAGGGATCACTCTGGGCGCATCAGGATCTAGGCGGCGGTCTCTCGCCTTGTAGTCGTCGAGAACGAAAAGCGCCTCGCCGTTGGTGACAGCCTGCTCGAAGTCCTTTGGTTTGGTTCGCCATTCGATTTCTTCCCAGCATAGCCCGCGTACTTCTTGAGGCCGGGCAAGAGTCTCGCGCATGGCAAAGAGAAAGCGTCGAAATTCAGGGGGAGATGTCCGAAGCAGTAAAACCAAAGTATCTTGATCGAGGATTCGTTTTCTTCTCCCAAGGGCGGGCCTCTTCACTCTGCGAAAAGGGTTTCTGTCGCAAAGCTCCGCGTCCAAATGTGCCCAACTGAAAAGGCGCTACACCGCCTGGATTTCGTGCCAAGTGTTTCCCCACGTTAAAAGATGGTGCGGCTTTAATATCGACACGTCAATGTCGCCCACGTGGTCTAAGAACCGATCTATGTATCGGCGATAATTGTCCACTGTTTTTGGTTTTCGGAAGCGGGTAGTCCAAGCAATGAAATCATCACGCAGCGACTTAAGAGAGACTCCCATAGCGATTGTTCCTTTTGCGGTGATTGTGACTTCACACTGGGATAAAAAGCTTGGAACGGAGCTTCCATGGGAGCAAGAGAGAAGTGAGGAGGCTGCTCTACTTTCTGCTGGACTCTGCCGCTACAATCGCTTCATCGGCTTGCGAAAGAACCTGTAAATGGGGTTCAGGAGGTCGGAGGTTTGAATCCTCTCGGCCCGATTCATGAAGCCCGCTGACACCTGTCAGCGGGCTTTTTTCTTGAACCGCCCGTCCATCCCACCGACCTATGCCTACCGCCCAGGCATTCTGCAACAAAAAAACAGGAAAGCGCGAATTGGTCTTTTACGCGATGTTTCGTAAACGATCTTACGGAATCATCGTGCGGCGATTGGCCAGGTTGAAGGAACACGCGCATGGCGTTTGACGCCGACTCCCGGCACTTCTTGGAGGCTTTGGAGCAAGCCTTCTTTGACTACGATCCCGCCGCCGCCGACAAAGGCGCGGAGGCAGACAACGTGCGCCGCATTCGCCGCGCCTATGCGGGCATTCTTGGCGGCAACATCCAGGATTTCGTCGACCTGCTTCACGACGACATCGTCGGCCAAATCCACGGCCCCGCCAGCGGCCCCATCTGCGGCAAATGGGAAGGCAAACAAAACTTCCTTGAAGCCATCGGCCGAAACTTTTCTCTCTTCGACGAACAGAATCCGCGCATCGAAGGCGTCGTCGCCCAGGGCGATCTCGTCGTCGTGCTCGCGCGCGAAACCGGCCGCTTCTTACCCACGGGCAAGACTTACGATTTGCACTGGGTTCAGTATTTCCACTTCAAGGACGGCAAGATCGCCCACTTCCGCGAGTACATGGACGGCGAGCATCCGTGGGGATGACCTCTTGATTTGGTGTACATGAAGACGCAAGTCGATAAAATAAAACACTTACGTTCAGTAATGCGATCCGAAGCGCCTGTCTATTGCTTTACGGCAAATTAGTCGACATAATTTGGTAAGGAAGCACAAGATGTCCAGTTCTCCGCGCCTTGATTTGGTGCATAGGGCCATTTGTGCGGGACAGATTCAATGGAAGCCAGAGTGCCTAAAGCGATTCCTCCAAGATGCGGATATGAAAGATTTCACGCAAAAACGTGTCAACAGCGTCTTGCGGGATTTTGTTCACAACCAGAAAGAGAATTGCCACTATCGGGAAGAATACAGTGAACTGTGGCTCGAACGGCACCCGTCCGATCCATGGTGGTACTTTGCCGTAATACCGCTGCCGGAATTCAAGTTCGGCTTATTTGTGAAAATGAAATTGCTTTGGGACGATGGGGATCAGCCTGACGATGCGTTTGTTGAAATTGTGAGCGTGCATGAGGAGAAAAAATGAACACACGTCGATTTGCGCCAAGGTGTGGCCAATGCCGTCAAAAAACAATGGCAATCGCCCAGGTTCCATTTGAAAGCCTCATCAGTCATGACGGATGCGACTACAGAGTTCACATTCCAGCATTGAGCGTTCCCAAGTGCATGACGTGCGGCGAACTATCCATCGACGAAGTCGCCGGCGAGCAAATCGACCTAGCCTTTCGCGCCGAAGCGGGATTGTTGACGCCGAGCCAAATTCGAGAAGGTCGCGTGAAATGCGGATTCGGCCAACAGCAGGAGTTCGCGAAGTGCTTTGGCATTTCGTCGTCCACACTTTCACGCTGGGAAACGGGCGCCCAGGTTCAGCAGCGCTTCCATGACGGAATGCTTCGAGCGTTCTTTGAAGTTCCGAGTTTGCGCGGGTATCTTGCGAATCTTCACGGCGTGTCCGACGTCCTTACCGCTTGAACACTCTCTCATTCCCCTTCGCATTCTTGTTGAGCCGATTCTGTACGTGCAGTCCCTCCAGCACAAACTCCACCGCGCTCGCGACCAGCGCCGCCTCCGCCTCGCGAGCGATCTCCTCGTTCTCCGGGCGGTCGATCAGCTTTTGCACTTCCTTCTTGAGCGCCGGCAGTTCGTTGATCCGTTTCATGTACTCGGCCGAGGAAACGCGATCGCCCGTTTGGAATGTCTTGCCGCCCTCGAACCACTCGACGACGGACCGCAGTTGCTTCGTCTCGAAGTAGCTCTCGAACACGTTCTTGACCGCTTCGCCGACTAGCTTGTCGATGACGCGGTCTTCTTGCCCGTCTTCCTCGGTCAGGTTCAGTTCGATCTTGCCGCGCGTGCTCGCAGCCAGAAACGCCAGATCGCTCACGCGCGGCACCACCGTGGCTTCGTTCGCCAGCAAGCCGCGCCGTTCCGCGTTGCTGATCATGTTCTCGTTGTTGGCGATCGACATGCGCACGCTCACTCCCGACGACTGGTTCACGGCCGGACTGGTCCGCGCCAATCGCGCCGTCTCCTCCAGCACTTCCTTCATGAACTTGGGCGTCAGCACCTTTACGCCTTCACGCTCGGTCCAGCTATTGGCGTCGGTGATGGCGATGCCCTCTTCCCTCGACAGGGGATAATGCGTGCGGATGACGCTGCCGATGCGGTCCTTGAGCGGCGTCACGATGCGGCCGCGATTCGTGTAATCTTCGGGATTCGCCGAGAAAACCAGGGCCAAATCGAGTTCCAGCCGAATCGGGTAGCCGCGAATCTGGATGTCCCGCTCTTCGAGCACGTTGAAGAGTCCGACCTGAATCTTGGCGGCCAAGTCCGGCAACTCGTTCATACAGAAGATGCCTCGGTTGGAGCGCGGAATCAGCCCGAAGTGCATCGTCATTTCGCTGGACAGATAACGCCCCTCGGCATGCTTGATCATGTCGATCTCGCCGATCAGGTCCGCGATCGTCACGTCCGGCGTCGCCAGCTTTTCGTGATAGCGTTGATCGCGCCCCAGCCATTCGATCGGCGTGTCGTCGCCGTGCTTGGCGATCAGGTCGCGGCCGTACCGGCTCAAGGGGGCGAAAGGATTGTCGTTGACCTCGCTGCCGGCCAGGATCGGAATCGCGTCATCGAGCAAGTGGACGAGTTGCCGCAGCATGCGCGTTTTCGCCTGCCCGCGCAGGCCCAGAAACAACATGTCGTGCTTGGACAGGATCGCATTCTGAATCTGCGGCAACACCGTCTCGTCGTAGCCGATGATGCCGTCAAAGAGCGACTCGCCCTTTTGCAGCTTCCGGATCAGATTGCGGCGCATCTCGTCCTTGATCGACTGAAGCCGATAACCGCTCGCGCGCAACTCGCCAACCGTACGGGGAAGATTCGTCATGGAAACTTTCTCGCTCTTTCCGCGTGCTTTCGATTAGGATAATAGACCTTGCCTCGGCATCGTGGGAGACTTTGAGTGGCATGCTTTTGCGGCTCCCACGCCTTCGCCCGACGCGTTCCAAAACCACCGCAAAAGCATGTTCGCCATCGCCCCAAGCCAGAACCAAAACGATGAAACCCTATTATACCGCCCTCGCCATTATTAGCCTCCTGACCGCCTTTTCCCAGGCCGCTCCCCCGACAATCACGACCATCACGCCACGCGGCGTCGAACGAGGCAAGCCCATCGAGATCGTCATCGCCGGCGCCAACCTCCCGCCCGACGCCGTTCTTTGGACCGGCTTCGACGCCGACATCAAACGCCTCCCCGACCCCAAGCCCAATCCCGCCCAGGCGCGTTTTCTGCTTACCGCTTCGCCCAAAACCCCCATCGGCTTCTTCTTCGTCCGAGTCTACGGCACGGACGGCGTCAGCGCCCCCGCCCTCATCGCCGTCGATCCCTTCGCCGGCATCCCCGAGAAAGAAGACAACAACACGCGCGAGAAAGCACAACTCGTCCCGCTCCCCGTCGTCATCGACGGCCAATGCGCCGGCGGCGACGTCGACCACTATCGCTTCGAGGCGAAAAAAGGCCAACGCCTCGTCATCGAAACCGAAGCCGCTCGCCTGGGCGCGGGGCTCGTGCCGCACCTCCGCCTCACCGACGACAAGGGGCGATTCCTCGCGTCCGACGACAGCCAGCGCCAACGCGGCGACGCCCGCCTCCTCTTCACCGCCCCCGCCGACGGATTCTACTTTGTCGAACTCGTCGACTCCCGTTATCGCGGCGCCGCTCCGCCGCAATATCGCCTGAAGATCGGCGAATACGACGCGATCGACGAAGTGTTCCCTCTCGGCTTCCACAAGGAGACCGCGACGCCCTTCCTCCTGCGCGGCGGCAATCTCGACAAGGATCTGCCCTGGGACGTATTAATGAAAGACATCCCCGGCACGGCCCATCCCCAGTCGCGGCGTCTCTACTCGCTCAAGGGATGGCGCGACGGCATGGCCTGGCCTGAAGTGCTCGCCGGCCCGCAGCGCCACCGCGCTTACGCTCCCCCCGGCCTCAAACGCATCGAGGACGATTGGCAGCCGCCGTTCACCTCGTTTGGCCGGGTCGACAAACCGGGCGAGATCCATCGCTTCGACCTGCCCGTCAAGGAAGGCCAACGCCTCCGCTTCACCGTGGAAGCGCAATCGCTCGGCTCGTTTCTCGACGGCCAACTTCGTCTCACCGACGAGAAAGGCAAATTGCTCATCCAAGCAGACGACATCGACGTGCCCGCTCCCGCGCCCGGCCAACCCGCGTATAAGAGCATGGACCCCGTGTTGGAATATGTCGTCCCCAAGGGCATCGCGAAAATCCAGGTCGAGCTCCGCGACGCGCTGGATCGCGGCGGCGTGAATTATGGCTATTTGCTCACGATCGAGCCCAGCGTCCCCGATTTTCAACTGCGGTTGCTCGCCTCGGAAACCAACGTCCCGCGCGACGGCTTCGAGGCCGTTCCCGTCCGTGTCGCCCGCCGCGGCTACGACGGCCCCATCCAACTCGAATGCGCGAACCCGCCTCCCGGCTGGACCTTTCACGGCGGTTACATCCCCGCGAAAGCCGTCGCCGGCGCGATTCTCGTTCAAGCGCCTGAGGCGACTTCCGCGCTCATTCCGCCGCTCTTTCTTTCGATTCGAGGTAAGGCGCTGGAAGGTCCGCCCCAGCAAGATATCGCCGAGTTTCGCTTTCTCGTGAGCAAGGAAGCCAACCCCGCGATTTCGGCGGCCGTGTTCGACAAGCTCGCCGTTGGTCTTGAGCCGGCGTCACCGCTTCGCATCGAAGGCCCCACGTCGGTCGATCTCGTGCATGGCCTGCCCAAAAACCTGCCGATCAAGATATCCTGGGCGAAGGACGTCAAGATGCCGTATCCCGCCGTGGAAATAAATGTCGTCGGCTTGGGCGACGGCGGCAAACCTCTGTCCGGCGGGGTCACCATCAAGCCCGCCTCTCTCGCGCCCGGCACGTTCAACGGCGATCTCGTCCTCAGCGCTCCGACCACGATGCCCGACGGCCGAACGCACGATTTCTTTCTCCAGGCCAAGGCCAAAGTCGCCGGCAAGGACGCGACCATCGTTGGGCCCGCTTTCCGCGTCACCATCCTGCGCCCGTTCGAGATCGTCGTGGATGAAAAACATCTGCTCACGCCGGGACAACCCTATGTCTTGAAAGGCACGCTCAAACGCCAACCCGGCTTCCGCGATCCGGTGCAACTCAAGCTCGATGCCTTGCCTCCCGGCGTATCGGCCGCCCCGATCAAGCCGATCCCAGGCGATCAGACGACGTTTCAATTTGAGTTGAAAGTCGACGCCAAGTCCAATCCCGCCGTCGGCACTCCGACCCTGACCGCGACCGCCACCATCTCCGGCATGGCGTATACTCATTCCGCACTGAAGTTGTCGGCCACCATCGCGAAAAAATGACCTCACCAACGTTTCTTCAAGCCTTCTTCTCCACATTCACCTTGCGAAACACCTTCGCTCGAATCAAAATGGAGCCGCCGCTTGCGGCTTAGCGTTCGCGTGACCATCCCGCTCGCCCCGAAGATCTCCCCATGAGTGTACTCAACGCCTCCCCAGCCTATTCCCCAGCGGATCCCGGCAACGCGACGCCTTCGCGCTGGCGCGTCGCCTGGATCGTCGGCCCCGGCACCGATTTGCCCTGGTTCATCCTGGGCGCTCTCGCCGGTTACGCCATGTTCTTCCTCCACGCCGGCCTGCACTGGAACATGTTCACCGTCTGGCTCGCCTGGTATATTCTGCTCGACATCCCCCACTTCTTCGGCACCTACTCGCGCACCTATCTCGACAAGGAAGAACGCCGCAACCGCCGCTCCCTTTTGCTCGGCAGCCTGCTTTTGCCGTTAGTCGGCCCCTTCCTCATCTTAATCGGCTTCGCCATCTACGCCTCCGGCACGGACCTCGTTCGCTACGACTTACCCTTCGATCTTCTTTTCGTCTTCGTCAGCCTCTGGGCCTATTGGCATGTCGTCCGCCAACATTACGGCATCCTCGCCCTCTATAAACGCAAGAACGCGGACATCGCGCTCACCGACCAGTGGATCGATAAAGCGCTGCTCTACGTCGGCTTGCTCGCTCCCTTCGTCGCCATGGTGCTGCGCCATCCCGCCGCCCGCGCGCAGATCTATTTGCCCACGGACGGCCCGCTCCCCGGCAGCTGGGATTACACGGTCATCCAGGCGACTGTCGCCGCCGTCAGCGCCGCCGCATTGGTATTCGTCGTGCGCCAGGCGCACCTCTGGCGTCAGGGCGTCGCGCTCAATCTGCCCAAGATTCTGTTTCTGTTCGCCGTGGTGCCGCTGCACGCCTTCGTCTGCTATCACCCGGCCGTGCTCACCGCGCCGCTTTACGCGTTCGCCGCTTTCGTCACCATCTTCCACGACTTGCAATACCACGCCATCGTTTGGCATTATCAACAAAACCGCATCCACCGCCCCGGCGTCGACTCGTCCCGCTTCGGTCTGGCCGCTCTCGTCAGCAAGAACTTCTTCGTCTTCATGACGTGCGCCGTTTTGACCGGCGTCCTCGCCTGGTCGCTCGGCTGCCTTGTCGAGGTCGAGGCCGGCTGCATGCACATCGTTCCGCCGCTTGTCCATTCCGATTCGTTGCCGCTCTTTGGTCGTTTCACCTGGCAACACGTCTTCTTCGGCATGGCCCTGGGAATGATTATGCATCACTACTTCGTCGACCAATTCATCTGGCGTCCCAGCAAAGACGCCCAGCTACGCAAGGATCTCAAGCTGTCCAGTTAGCACGAAGCGCAAGCGAGTGGATCCGCAAGTTGTCCAGTTAGCACGAAGCGCAAGCGAGTGGATCCTTCCTACCTTTTGGGGCGACTACGGGACTGGCTTTGACGGAGTCCTTCCAGCATGGCCAAACGCTTTTGATCGACATCGTATTGCTTGCGTTGGCGCTCGTAGGAGGCCTGGGTCTTGGTGCAGACCAGTGTTTGCGGCGAGCCACTGCGATGAGTGACATGCGTGACGTCGCAGCGCTGTTTTTCGATCTGTCGGTGGAGATGTTGGCGGCGCTGCTTGTTCAGGGGAAAGCGGCCGACGCGCTCGTTCGGATCGCGCAGGAATCGGCTGAGGGCGACACAGTCTTCGCATGTGCAGCCGAGCTTGGCTTCGCGCTTCCAGTCCTCTGGCGGCTCAGGCGCCTTCCCCGTCGCCGCGCGCAGTTCGGTGAAGCTATGCTCCAGAAGTCGTGCAGCGGCTCGACGCCCGGCGGCGGAGATCGTGCGCTTGTAAAGGGCTCTCACGTCGGGGATGAGCACGGCACGAAGATCATAATGCCGCGTGTCCGCCATCACATGGGTCAGAAAACTCGCCAGGTGCTTGCTGGCGCCAATCGCGGCGAGCATGCGCACCATGCTTGCGACTATCCCGGTTCGTTTGTTGCCGCGACGCTTTAATTCCACCGCCTCTTGTTCGTCGTTTGGCTCCGCGATCGCTTCGGCGTCACTCACGTCCTCGTCGGTCTCGTCGGTCTCGACGGTCTCGTTGCCGAAGTCCAAGTCGTAGTTGCTCCAAGGGCTGGGACTCGCCTGGTCCCAACGCTCGACGGCCTTCATCAATTCATCGGCAATTAAGCCACAGGCCGCGCGCCGTTCCTTGCTCAAAGTCGGTGGATCGCAGCACAGGTGCTCGCAGATTGCAACGATCTGGTTAAGGTGCGTGTGGTAATTGCCCGGCTTCTGATGGGAAAGAACCTCCTGGATCGCCGGCGCCATCGCCTTCCAACCCAAGCGCTGACAGAGGCCATGCAGAGCTTTGCCTTCGGAACCGTTGAAATTCTCTCTGAATATCTCACGCAAGAATCGCATTGCCAGCTTCTGGTCGCCGATACGTTCGAGCACCCGCAGCATCGGGCCCGAGTATGACCTGATGCCGTGCCCATACGGATCGTTGTTTTTCCAGTTCTCGAAGATCGCCTCGGCAATCTGGCCGCACGCCGCGAGGTCTTCCGCGGTCTTGCTGCCCGCTGTCAGCTTTTCGAGAGCGGGAATCGCCGATGCCGGTCCCTCCGCGGCCAGTACCTGAAAGTGACGCGCGCGCGGCCAAACCACGAGTGCGGCTTGCCGATACCAGCGTTCCATCGACGCCCCTTCATTGCCGGTGGCTTCCCGAACTTCTTGCTTGCATGACCACCCCTCCTTGTTCTCCATGCCGAGAATCTCGTCGCCTTTGAAATGAATGACGCCAAACGATTGCTCCTGACCATCGGGATCACGCCAGTGCTCCAGGGTCAGCACCTCCTTGAAAATATCTTCAAACTCGCCATCGGAGTCAGCGCTGTCGCCATCTTCCACTTCCTCGTCTTCGAAATCGTCGTCATCGGACCGGTAGGACTTTCCCCGACCCCAAGAATCACCGTGATCAATCGAGTCATAATCCGGGGTGCCTTCCTGATGCAACGTCAATAGCGCGAAGTTGCATAGATAATCCAGCGCTTGAGCAGCGCGAATGAGAATGTCCGCGCGAGCACGGTCCGCGCCTTTCAATTGTTTGGGGTCAAAACCCGCTTCGGTGTATTGGTGGGCGAAAGGAATTGCCAACTTGTTCATGGATCCCGGCGACGAGAAAAGTTCTGTCAGCATCCGAGACGCTTCGGTGACCGCTTCGGCATTGTGCGGCGCCTCCGGTTGTTTCTTGCCTTCAAGGGCCAAATTGTAAACCAGACAAACGCGATACCCCGACTTCAGCCGCGTGATTTCATGCTGACAGTCGGCATAGAACGCAACGTACCGCGCCTGAAACTCCGATTCCTTGCCGCCAAAGTCGATTTGCTTCGTCTGCCCATCGTGTTGCAGGATCAGCGCGCCGCCTTCATGACGCGACGGCAAACACACGACCAAGGTGCCGAACATTCCCGGCGCCTTCTCGCTGTCGCGGTGCGGCTTGAAGAAGCATCCTTTTTCATAAACGAGCAACTTGTAAAGCTCGGCGCTCACCTTGCCGCGAATGCCAAGATCCTTCCTAACCGCATCCACAACGCCCGCCATTGCTTCGCCCCATGCGTCATTCCGCAAGGCGAACTGCGACGGCTCTAATTGCCAAACTCGGCGAACGTCCGTATCGACGACCGTCGCCTCGCCTCGCCCATAGGGCGCCTGACTCGCCTTGCCGATGATCCGCTTTGCATCCGCCGGCGCGACGGGAACACCGATGGACCCAAGCCCTTTCACTTCCAGCCCAGGCAGTACGGTTGGAACTTGACCAACGGATGCAAATCGAGACGCTTCATCCAGCCCAGCCAGAAGGTCCAGCAGCGATTGCCTTACCTCGACCATGAGTTGCTTCTCCTGTTGCCCAATTCCCTCTGACGCGACCTGATGCCATCCTATTGGCTGGTGCTCGATTGATGAGACGCGGACGATGCCAAAACTACGCGTGCTAACGGTTCATGCGGACACGCGAATCTTCTTGCGGCCATCCCCTCGGAAAAGTTATCATGGGGTTCTTGCCACTTACTCCTCCAGCCAGGCGCACGATCCCATGAGACTCGGCATATTTCTCTCGTTCTCGCTGCTTTGCGTCCTCGTGCCCCGTGCCGCCGCTCAGTCCAAGGTCGATATTTCCAAACTCCCGGCCGCATCGAAGCACACAATCGACTTCACACGCGACATCTTTCCCATTTTCCAAAAATCCTGCATCGCTTGCCACGGCCCGGAAAAGCAACGCGGCGGACTCCGTCTCGACAATCGCGACGCCGCTCTCGAAGGCAGCGACAGCGGACCGGTCCTGGTTCCGGGCAAGGGCACGCAAAGCCGGTTGCTCCACGTCGTCGCCAGCCTGGATCCCGAAGTCGTCATGCCGCCCAAAGGCAAAACGCCGCTCACCAAACTTGAAGTCGCCAACCTCCGGGCGTGGATCGATCAAGGCGCCAATTGGCCCAAGGGGAAGACGGCCGTCGTCAAGACCTCCTCCACGCACTGGTCCTTCCAGCCGATCCAAAATCCGCCATTGCCCGCAGTGAAACACGCCGACTGGGTACGCAATCCCATTGACCGCTTCATCCTTGCGCGCCTGGAGAAGGAAGGCTGGACGCCGTCGCCCGAAACCGATCGCGTCACGCTGATCCGCCGCGTCTCCTTCGATCTGCTGGGTTTGCCTCCTACGCCGACTGAAGTGGACGACTTCGTGCGCGATACGCGTCCCGACGCCTACGAACGACTCGTCGATCGTCTGCTGGCATCGCCGCACTATGGCGAACGCTGGGCCCGACATTGGCTCGACCTCGCCCGTTATGCCGACAGCGACGGTTACGAGGCGGACCGCGAACGTCCTTTCGCCTGGCGCTGGCGTGATTGGGTCATTGCCGCCCTCAACGATGACATGCCCTTCAATCGCTTCACCCTCGAACAATTGGCCGGCGATCTGATTCCCGGCGCCGATTCGTCTTCCAAGATCGCCACCGGTTTTCACCGAAACACTTTGACCAATCGCGAGGGCGGCACCGACAAGGAACAGTTTCGCGTCGAGGCCGTCGTGGATCGCGTCAACACCACCGCCCAGGTTTGGCTCGGCCTCACGCTCGGCTGCGCTCAATGCCACGACCACAAATACGATCCCTTGAGCCAGCGCGAGTATTACCAATTCTTTGCCTTCTTCAACAGCGACAACGAGGTCGACCTACCCCTGCCTTTCCCCGGTGAAGCTGCGAAGGTCGCCAAAGCCAAGGCTAGCTTCAACGCGAAGAAGGCCGAGTTGCAGAAAACCCTGGACGCGTATCGCAAGTCGGCGCTCGCCTCCTGGCAGAAAGACGCCCACGAAGCCGACAAGAAAAAGCTCGCCGCTCCCCTTTTGGCCATCGTGAAAACACCAATCGACAAACGCACTCCCGCCCAGGAAAAACAACTCGGCGACGTGCTGCTGAAAACCGACAAGAAGCTGGCGCAACTGACCAAGGCCGTCGCGGACCATGCCAAGAAAGCGCCGGCTCAGTCGATCGCGCCGACACTGGCTCTGGGCTCTGGACGCAAGACGCATGTTCTTCTCCGCGGCGATTTTCTTCGGCCCGGCGTCGCGGTCCAAGCGAACACACCCGCTGTCCTCCATGGTTTTGACCGTGTCGAAAAAGCCAATCGCTTACAACTGGCCCAATGGCTCGTCGCTCCTGAGAATCCGCTCACCAGCCGGGTGATCGCCAACTGGGTGTGGCAGCGTTACTTCGGCCGCGGCATTGTTCCCACGCTCGAAGACTTCGGCACGCAGGGCGAACGACCCACGCATCCCGAACTCCTCGATTATCTCGCGACCGAGTTTCGCACGAATGGTTGGAGCATGAAGAAGCTGCACCGGCTTATCGTGACTTCGGCGACCTATCGCCAGTCTTCCAAGAGCCGGCCCGATTTGGCGACGAAGGATCCGCTCAACGCCTTACTCGCCCGCCAGAATCGCGTGCGCCTCGGCGCCGAAATCTTGCGCGACAACGCGCTCGCCGTCAGCGGCTTGCTCTCCAAGAAAATCGGCGGCCCGAGCGTCAAGCCGCCGCAACCCGCGGGCGTCTCGGAACTGACCTACGCCAACCGCCTCAAGTGGGTCGAGAGCAAGGGCGAGGATCGCCATCGCCGCGGCCTCTACACCTGGTTCCAACGCACCAGCCCGTATCCCATGCTGATGACGTTCGACGCGCCCGACGGCGTCTTGAGTTGCGTCCGCCGCGAAAAATCCAACACGCCGCTACAAGCACTGACGCTGCTCAACGACACCGCCTTCGTCGAATGCTCGCAAGCACTCGCCCGGCGCGTCCTTCAAGAGAAGCCGGCGGGATCGAACAGCGAACGCCTCGAACACGCGTTTCGCCTCTGTTTGGGCCGCGTCCCCGACAGTCGCGAGAGCGCATTGCTGGGCCGATTGCTCGACGATCTGATCGAAGACGCCCGCGCGAATCCGAAGGTAGCCACTCGCCTGTTGGGTTCCTTTATTCCGAAGGGAACGCCGCAGCCCGAAGCGGCGGCCTGGGTGGCGCTGGGGCGGGCGTTGCTCAACTTGGATGAGTTCGTGACGCGGGAGTAAAATGGCCGATTGCGAGAACCCGTGTGTCCCATTATGCTTGATTGCAGAATCGGCGCACTCCAGGATGAAAACTGCGAAAGGGATTTGAAATGAAGCATACCGTCTTGGAAGCGATTCAAAGCGAGTTGAGCCGCTTGGATGAATCAGAAAGCCTCTGGTTACTTGAACAAATCGCTCGGCGACTAAGACTCAATGTTCAGAAAAGTCGGCGGGAGGCCCAGCTAATGGAAATGGCGCAAGACCCGGATATCCAAAGAGAGATTGCTCAAATTGAGACTGAGTTTTCAAGCACTCTAATGGACGGGATAAGCGAGGATTTCCATGCCGATAAACGGAGCGCCAAATGAACGCCGCGCTGCTCCCGCTTGCCGACGACGCCGTTCAGCGTCTCACGCTCGACGGCATCTCTTGGTCGGAATATCGCGCCATCGGCGAAATACTCCGCGACCGCCCGGCACTTCGGCTCACCTTCGATGAGGGGCGCCTTGAGATCATGACCACCTCGCCCGAGCACGAAAAATACAAAGTCCGCCTCGGACGCTTGATCGAGATCTTGGCCGAGGAATTTGGCACGCCGCTGGAGCCCGGCGGCAACATGACGTTTCAGCGCGAGGACCGCGGCCGGGGACTCGAGCCGGACCAGTGTTACTGGATCGCCAACGAAGCGCAGGTGCGAAACAAGGATACCTGGGATCCCGCGATCGATCCGCCGCCGGACCTTGCCGTCGAAATCGAAGTGTCACGCTCCGCCGCCGCTCGACTTGGGATTTACGCCGTGCTGGGTGTACCGGAAATCTGGCGCTTCGATGGCGAGCATCTTCGCGTTCTGCTCCTTGGTGAGGATATTCGGTATCACGAATCCGCGACGAGCCAAGCATTCAGCGACCTGCGTGTCGAAGGAATGGAAGCATTTGTTCGGCTCGACACGAAGCTGGATTATATGAGTATGGCGCGGACGTTTCGCGAGTGGGTTCGCGCGAAGAAGAATGTGCCGTGACGCCAGGACCGGACCCCACCGGGGGCTAACGCCACCCGGCTCGCTAACCGATGAGATTGCCATGCATGAATTTTCCCGCCGCCGTTTTCTCACATCCAGCGCCAATGGCATCGGCGCTCTGGCCCTTGCCTCGCTCTTGAAGGACGACGGTCTGCTGGCCCAAGATGCGCGCCCGGCCCTCGCGCCCGGCGGCGACTCAGCCGAACCACTCGCGCCGCGCCGGCCTCACTTCGCCCCCAAGGCGCGCGCGTGCATTTGCATCTTTCTTGCCGGCGCGCCCAGCCAACTCGACATGTTCGACGCCAAGCCGTTGCTCAATCGCATGCACGGGCAGGCGCTGCCCGAGTCGTTGTGGCGCAACGTCCGCTTCGCCTTTACCCAGCCGGCGACCGCCCGCATTCTGGGCAGCCCGCGCCGCTTCGCTCAACATGGGCAGTCCGGCATGGTCTTTTCCGATCTCCTGCCGCATTTGGCCTCCTGCGCCGACGACCTGTGCATGGTCCGCTCGATGCATTCGGAGGCGTTCAATCACCATCCCGGCCAACTGCTCATGAACACCGGCGTGGCCAACTTCGGCCGGCCTTCCATGGGTTCCTGGCTCAACTATGGCTTGGGCAGCGAATCGCGCAACCTGCCCGGCTACGTCGTCCTGAACGCAGGCCGCGGCACCTCCGGAGGCACTTCCAACTGGTCCAGCGGCTTTCTGCCCACAACCTACGCCGGCGTGCCCTTCCGCAATGAAGGCGATCCGGTCCTCAACCTTGGCAATCCCGCCGGGCTGACGGGCGCGATGCAGCGCCGCACCATCGAAACCGTCGGCGCCCTTAACCGCCTTCGCCACGAGCAAATCGGCGACCCCGAAATCACGAGCCGCATCGCCGCCTATGAACTCGCCTTCCGCATGCAGTCTTCCGCACCGGAATTGATGGACCTTTCGGGCGAGACGCAACGCACCCTCGATGAATATGGTCTGGATCGCGTCGAACCGGCGGTGGTCGCGGGTCGGGGAGGCGGCCGGGGACAGTTCCGCAAATTCGCCATGAACTGTCTGCTGGCGCGCCGCCTCGTCGAACGCGGCGTCCGCTTCGTCAACCTCTATCACGCTTCCTGGGACCATCACTCGAATCTCAACGCCGAACTTTCCCACAACTGCATGATGGCCGATCAACCCACGGCCGCGCTCATCAAAGATCTCAAGCGCCGCGGTTTGCTCGATTCCACGCTGGTGCTGTGGATTTCCGAGTTCGGCCGCACGCCTCTGGGTGAGAACCGCGGCGGCAATCCCAACGCAACCGGCCGTGATCACCATCCGTTCGCCTACACCATTTGGATGGCCGGCGGCGGCGTCAAACCGGGCCATGTGCATGGCGAGACGGACGACTTCTGCTGGAACGTCGCCCGCGATCCCGTCCACGTCAACGATCTGCACGCCACGCTGCTGCATCAGTTCGGCTTGGATCATCGTCGGCTCACCTACCGTTTTCAGGGCCGCGATTTCCGCCTCACCGACGTGGCAGGCCGGGTGGTGTCCGACTTGCTCGCCTGACGGCCCTGCCGCCGACCAGGGCCAACCGGTGAAGGTCTAATTGAGGGCCCCAAACGGGAAATTCACTCGCTCGCGCGTCGTGCTAACGTGTTGTAGGGCGACGCAAGAGAGAACGAAAGACCGACTTGTCAAGCAGCGGAATGTGTGTCAAAATCGGGGTCGGACTTTCGTTATTTTCATTCGGCTTGCCTTGTCGGCGAGCGGGAGCGGCCGCATGTTTTACATGGTCTGGTGGACGCTGTTACTGTGCGAAATCTTCATGCTGGTAAACGACATTGCCCTCGGCGGCGCGGAACTTTTTCGTGTTGTCCGTGTCTAAGTAGTTGGCTGATCGCATCGACCATTCCAAGTCTTTCACCATCGTAAGGTAGTCGTCCCATGAGATGGACCATCGCGCTAACTGTTGCCCTTCTCGCGGTTCTGCCGTTTGCTCCCGCGGAGGGACTCGGGCAAGGCAAGAAGAAAAAGGGCATGACGGAAGGGGTGAAGGCCTCTCCGCAGGAATATGCTCAGCTCCAAAATGTTAAGGAATTGATGGGGAAACTCGGCTTCGCGGACGATAAGGCTGTAAGCCTTCGGGTCGAGTACTCGCACATGGTCCCCAATCCCGCTTTTAAGCCCGGCGGAATGCCCAAAGGTGGAAAAGGCGGCGGCGCCGACCTCAACCGCCTTTACCAAGAAATCATCCGCGATCAGGCCGAGATCGCTCGCGCCAAGAATCCCATCGAACGCCAGCGTAAAATGCAGGAACTTCAGCGTGACATGCAGAAGCTGCAAATGGCCATCGCCAAAGCCTCCGGCAAGGGCGGCGGCGCTCCGCAAAAGGGAGGCAACATGAACGGCCCCTTTAAGCTTGTCACGGAAAACAAGGAATTCGATCTGGACCTTGTCGACAATGTCATTGTGCGCTGGCTCAATCCGCCTTTCGAGTACGACGACAAGGGCGAAGCCAAGAAATACACCAAAGAAGAACTGGCGAAGATGAAGGGCAAAGACGCCAAGCTGCCCGGCTACGAAGCCAAACTCGACAGCCTGCTTCCCGGCCAAACGGTGAAAGTCTACCTGAAGGCGCCCGTCAAGGGGGCCTCGAAAAAGAACCTGCTCGACGAGGCGGAGGGCAACCCCGGCGCCGGTTCCCGTCCCACCGTCGCGATGATCGTGATCCTGGAGGAATCAAATCTGCCCGTTGCTCCCCCCAAGAAGAAGGGCAAGAAATAGTCCATGTTCGAACCGATACAGCGCCACCTTGCTCGCCGGGACAAGGTGATGCGCCTTCTTGTCAAGCGGGTCGGTCCGTGTACTTTGCGGGCCGACCCCGATGCGTTTCGCGTCTTGGTCCGCGCCATCGTCGCCCAGCAGATCTCGACCAAGGCCGCCGCCGCCATCTGCGCCCGCCTCTTCGACGGTCTCGGCAAACGCCTTCGTCCATCCCATGTGCTCAAAGCGACCGATGAAGCCTTGCGCGGCTTCGGCCTTTCCGCCTCCAAATGCAAATCCATCCGCGATCTGGCCAAGAAGTGCGACTCCGGCGAAGTCCCCGTCAAGAAACTCAACACTTTCGACGACGAAGAAGTGATCGCGAAACTCCTACCCGTGCGCGGCATCGGCCGCTGGACGGCGGAGATGTTTCTCATTTTCTCGTTGGGCCGACTCGATGTCCTGCCCGTCGCCGATTATGGCCTGCGCGTCGGCGTCAAACGAGAATACAAATTGGAAGACCTGCCCGGCAAAGAGGATTTAGACGAACTGTGCGAACCCTGGCGGCCCTATCGCAGCATCGGCACCTGGTACATTTGGCGCAGCTTCGGCGCGGTGCCGCAATCATAAAGCAAGAAAGCCCAGGGACGGCCGTCCCTGGGCTTTCTTTACAAGTCATTGAAGCCATTCTCGTTACTGCGTGAGAATAAACTCCTTGGTGTTGATAAGCGCCCAGAGAATGTTCTCATAGGCCAGCCGTTTGTTCTTCGCGTTCGCCTGAACATTCCGCATGGCGATGTCCAGTTGTCCGGGCGTCGGACGACGGCCCAGGGCGGCGAGGAAGAGTTCCTCCACCTTCTCGGCGTCGGGGCGGGCATCCTTCGCAAGTTGGTCCGCACGGGCGCCTGAGCGAGCCAATTTGTCCTGGATGTCCTTGGAATTCAAGAGGTGCAGCGCCTGGGCCAGGTTGGCCTCGGTCACGCGTTCGCATTCGCAAGCGCTGATGCGTTGCGGCCGGCCGAACACGTCGAGGAAATACGACGGGAACGACTCGTCGGGCAACATGATGGCCCGTCGCGGCGCGTGCTTGTCGGTGGGCAGACCGGGGAAGTTGGTCGGGCTGCCGGTCACTTGCGAGACGGCGTCGAACAGCACCTCGGCCGCCATGCGCCGCGGGTAATAGCGGGCATACGACTTCTTGTCGTGCTTGTTGAACTCGTTGGGCATCGAGCTGAGCTGATAGGTTCGGCTCTTGACGATGATCTTGATCAGGTGCTTGAGACTGTAGTCGCTGTCGACAAGCTCCTTCGCCAGAGCGTCGAGAAGAGCCGGGTTCGATGGCGGATTGGTCACGCGCATGTCGTCGACGGGATCGACGATGCCCTTGGAGAAGAAGTGGGCCCAGTAACGGTTGGCGACGGAGCGGGCAAAGAATGGATTCTTCGCGTCGACCATCCAGTCGACCAGGCGATGTCGGGGATCTTCGCCGGGCGAAAGTTTCACTTCGTCGGCGTCCAGCGCCCGCATGATCGCAGTGGTCTTGGTGCGCGTATTGGTGACGTTGCCGGTGCCCTTATTGTAGATCACCAGACGCGTGCCGCCCTGCGCGGGGTTGGGCGACGCACCGGGCACGGCGACCGTTTTGCGGCCGACCTGTCCGAAGAACGCGGCCATGCCCCAATAATCGTCCTGACTCCACTTCTCATAAGGATGATGGTGGCACTGCGCGCACGCCATCCGCACGCCCAGGAAGAGCTGGCAAGCGTCGTCCACGAACTGCTCTGGCTTTTGCAGATCGCGGAACCACATGGTCGGCGGCGCCTTGGACTCGTCGCCGATGGCGGCCAGGATTTCGCGAACGAATTGATCGTAAGGCTTGTCCTGGGAAATCGCTTCGCGAATCCAGTTGTGGAAACTGAAGGTGCCGAAGGCGCGAGCGGCCTGGTTGCCGCGCTTGACGCGCAACACGTCCGCCCAACGATTGGCGAAATAGTAGCTGTATTCCGGCGTTTCCAATAGCGTGTCGACGAGGGCGTCGCGTTTCTTGGGATTGGCGTCCTTCAAGAAGCTGCGGACTTCTTCAGGGGTGGGTAGCGTGCCGGTGATGTCGACAAACACGCGGCGAACGAATTGCTCGTCGCTGCAAAGTTCGCTCGGCACGATGCCGAGTTCTTGCCATTTCGTCTGCGAATGCTTGTCGACCACGGTGTACGTGTCGAACTTGTATTCGGGAATCTTCACGCCAAGCGGGACGGTGGCGCGGAACACCGCGACCTGTCCCTGATAGCGGGCCATGACTGCGGCTTCGCCGGCGACGTCAAGCGTGCGGACCAGACCGGATCCGTCCACGACGGCGATATCCGGATCGTTGCTCTCGTACTGAGCGCGGGCGGTGACGTCGACAATGCTGCCGTCCGTGTAATGCGCCTGCACGGAGAATTGCTGCCGGTTATTGCGACGAATCATCCGGTGCTCGGGGAAGATGGTGATCTTCGCAACCGTCGGGTCGTTGGCGCTGCCGTAGGGTGAACCGGAGCCGATCCAGCGGCGGATCAATTTGAATTCGTCCGAGTCGACTTCCATCCGCTTGCCGCCCGCATGCGCCATCTGGCCGGCGGCCTTGGTGAGCAACATGCTGAATTCCGGGACGGACGGAAGCAATCGCCGGCCGCGGTTTTCCTTGACCAGGGTCTGATAGTCGAACTCAGGCACGAAGCCCAAGAGGGACAGGGCGAAACCGTTTTGGCCGCCCGACTTGCCGTGGCAACCCCCGCCGTTGCAGCCGAGCTTGGTGAAGATCGGCACGATATGGTTGGCGAAGTTGATGGGCAGATTCTTGTCCATCGACTCGACGCGGACCTTGACCGTCGCGACTTTGTCGCCGTAGGTCGCGGTCAATGTCGTGGCACCGTTTTCGAGCGGGACGACGCGTCCGCCGGCGTTCACTTTGCAGATTTTCGCATCGGCAATAGCGTATTTCACGTCGCCGGAGAGATCCTGCGATTGGGTGGAACCGCCGACCGCGCCGGTGAGAATCAGTTGCCGGCTATCGTCGGCGCCGATCAAAACCAATTCGCCTTCGGTGTTAACGAGCAGTTCTTTGACGTCCTTCGGACTGGGAAGAACAATCGTATCCGGGGCCGCCTTTTTGGCGGGAGCAGTCGGTTGTGCCGGCAGGGTGGGAGTGCGTGCGAACACGCAGCCGAGGGCCAGCGCAGGTAGGAGGTAGCGCTTCATATATTTTTCGCCCTAACGTAAAATTGCGACTCAGGTGGGTGGGACAGCTTAATGTGATCCATCGCAAACGAACCAGCCCGGGAGCCAAGGCCCCCGGACCAATTTCCGCTATTCGCGAGCTTTACACCAATTCGCGCACCGGAGCGCGGTCTTCGACAATGTGAATCGGACGGCCCGTGCCGTTGACGAAAGTCTGAGCCGGGTCGATGCCGATCGCACCGTAGATGGTGGAAAGCACTTGGGGAACCGTGTAACGGCCGTCGCGGGGACGTTCGCCGCGGGCCGTCGAGGAACCGATCGCCTGGCCCATGCGCAGTCCGCCGCCGGCCACCATCGCGGACATGACAGGCGACCAGTGGTCGCGGCCCGCGTTGCCGTTGACGCGCGGCGTCCGGCCGAACTCGCCCCAAACGACGGTGACTACGTCATTACCCAAGCCACGGTCATGGAGGTCTTCGATCAAATTGGCGATGGCGCGGTCGAGGATCGGCAATTGACGACGCAACGTGCTGAAGTTTTGGCCGTGCGTGTCCCAGCCGCCGTACGACAACGTGATGCAGCCGACGCCCGCTTCGATCAAACGGCGCGCGGTCAAGAACTGCTCGATCCCGCGATAACGATCGCGGCTGGTCGAGGGTTCGCGGCCCAAATCCAACGCGTTGCGGACCGAACCGGAGGAAATCATATCGAAGGCACGCGAGGTGAACGCGTCGAGACCGGAGACGTTGGCATCGATTTCCGCGCGGACGTTATCGAAGGAAGTCAACATGCCGCGGCGGTCGTCCATGCGCGTACCAGCGATGGCGGGTTGCATCCGCAGATTGTCCGAGGCGGGGCCGCTGGGCGAAAACGGACGATGGTTGATGCCGAGGAAGCCGGGTTCGGTGCCGCGCGACATGCCGCGCAGGCTCACGAAAGGAGGCACGTTCGCATTACCGCTGCGAACGCGGGAGACGACGGAGCCGAAGGACGGATGGTTCGCCGTCATGTTCTCGCGTTGGCTCTTGCCCGTCATGACGAGCGAATCGGAATGCTCATCGACGGACACCAATGAGCGAATCACGGAGAGCTTGTCGAACATGCGCGCTTGGCGCGGGAAATGCTCGGAAATATGCACACCGGGAACATTCGTGCTGATCGGTTGAAACTCGCCGCGGAACTCCACGGGAGCTTCGGGCTTCAGGTCGTACATGTCCATGTGCGACGGGCCGCCCGGCAGATAAATCATAATGGCCGATTTCGGTCGGCTGGCGCGAACCTCGGCAGCTTGCGCTTGGCCGCGCAGTACGTCGGCGAGAGACAGACCGGCGCCAAAGGCGCCAATTTTGAGGAAATTGCGTCGGCTCAGTCCATCGCAAAATCCTTGCTTCGATCCCCAGAGCGTCAACATGGTAGATTCCCCCCCCAGAAACAATTGCATTCAGTTTAGGCGACTATCTCGATCCTAATCTGAATTCACCACCCTGGCAACGGAGAAAATAAAAAATCCTTAATATCCGCTAAAAATCTGGCAAAGTCTAAAGAATGGGCCGACAACGCGTTACTCCGAATCGCACACACCAGGAAGATCGCTCGCCTGGCTCGGCGCGCTTCCCGCTCGTCACCATCTGCCGCGCCGCTGCCGTGTCTGGTACACTACCCATAATGTAACTCTGTTCTGTTGGGGCAAAAAACCATGCAATCCTGGCAACTCTCCCGCTTTGGTCTGGACGGTCTCGCTCTCGCGGAAAGCGAAACGCCCCGTCCCGGCCCTGGCCAAGTCCTCGTACGCATGCACGCCTTTTCGCTCAATTACCGCGATCTCATGGTGGCGAAGGGGCAGTACAATCCCCGCCTGCGCTTTCCGTTCGTCCCGCTCTCCGACGGCGCGGGAGAAATCGCCGCAGTCGGCCCGGGTGTTGCCGGCCTCAAGGTGGGCGACCGCGTCGCGGCTTGCTTCATGCAGAATTGGACCTCCGGGGAAATCTCCGATGGCGCCGCCCGTTCCGCATTGGGCGGCGCGCTGCCTGGTGTCGCCTCCGAGTATGTGACCTTGGAAGAGCACGGGGTTGTTTCGCTTCCCGCGCATCTTACTTTCGAGGAAGCCGCGACGCTTCCCTGCGCCGCCCTCACCGCCTGGAACGCGCTCGTCGCCCAGGGTCGGGTAAAGGCAGGGGATGTCGTGCTGATTCAGGGGACCGGTGGGGTCTCGCTCTTCGCGCTGCAATTCGCCCGCATGCACGGCGCCCGCGTCATCGCCACTTCCAGCAGCGATGCGAAGCTGGCGCGCGCGCGGGAACTCGGCGCCGGCGACGGCATCAACTATCGCACGCACGAAAACTGGGACGAAAAGGTGCGCGAACTCACCGCCAAAGCCGGCGTCGACCACGTCGTCGAAGTCGGCGGCGCCGGCACGCTCCCGAAATCGCTGCGGGCGGTCCGCACCGGCGGACGCATCAGCCTCATCGGCGTTCTCGCCGGCGGCGACGGAACCGTCAGTCCCCTTCCCATCCTCATGAAAAGCGTTTGCGTACAGGGCATCTTTGTCGGCAACCGTGAAATGTTCCAGGCGATGAACCGCGCCATCGCACTCCATGCAATGCACCCCGTGATCGATCGCGTCTTCCCCTTCGCCGACTTGCCCCAAGCCCTCGCCCACATGGAAAGCGCCGGCCACTTCGGCAAGATCGTCGTCAAGGCAAACGTCTAAGGGACACTCGGAAAATAACTTCCCGATTTCTGAACGGGCGAGGCGAACGCTAAGCCGCAAGCGGCAGAAGAATCGTGAGATTATTTATCGAACGTTGCAAAAACCCCGCCGCCTTGCCCGATCCAACTGACAAAAATCAAAAACCAAAAACGCCCCACCCTTGCCCCCTGCCCCCGAAATGCAATGAATCGCCGCATCCTCCTCCAAGTCGCCGGTCCCGCCGTACTCATCGGGCTTTTGCTCTTTGGCATTTGCCTCTTCGGCGCCTGGCAAGTGAATCGGCTGCAATCGGACGTCACGAACATTCTGTCGTCCAACGTCGCCAGCCTGCAAGCCGCCCAGCAACTCGAAACCAGCGTGCGTCAGTTGCGTTTTCACAGTTTTCTTTACGTCATCGATCCTCAGCCGCAACTGGTCCACGACATCGAGATGGATCAGGAAATGGTGGAGGAATGGATTGAAAAGGCGGGCCGCGTCGCACACAGTCCCGAGGAAAAAAAGGCGATCGCGGCGGTGCGCCGAGGCTACGCGGAGTTTCTCAAAGAGATGGAACAGCTGCGCATTCAGGTCGATTTGGGCGGCCCGCGCCGCGACCTCATTCGCCGCGCCGCCGATCACCCGATCCAGCACATCATCGACCCCTGCCGCGAATTCGCGCGCATCAACGAGGAAATGATGAACGTGGCCGCCCGGGAAAGCACGCGCGTCAGCCATTGGCTGGAAGGCGCGATGTTGCTGTTGGGCATCGGCGGTCCGTTAAGCGGACTCTTGTCCGGGTTCGGCATCGCCCGCGGATTGTCGCGTTCCCTCTACCGTCTGAGCGTCAGCGTGCAAGACATGGCCCAGCATCTGGAAAAGGATGTCGCTTCGGTGCGGCTCACGCCCGACGGCGACTTGGATCAGTTGGAAAGCCAACTTCAACTCGTCGTTAATCGCGTCGCCGAAGTGACGCAACAATTGCGGGCGCAAGAACGGGAGATGCTGCGCGCGCAACAACTCTCCGCCGTGGGGCAATTGGCCGCGAGCGTGGCGCACGAGGTGCGCAATCCCCTTACCTCGATCAAGATGCTCGTCGAATCCGGCCTTCGTGAAAAAAAGCCTCGCCCCTTCACGCAGGAAAACCTCCGCGTCGTGCATGGCGAAATCATTAAGCTCGAGCGAAACGTCCAGGACTTTTTGGATTTCGCTCGTCCACCCGCGCTGCAAAAGGTGAATTGCGATCTTCGCGACATCGTCCACCGCGGCCTGGACCTCGTCCGCGCCCGCGCCCGGCAGCAGCAAGTGCAACTGGATCTATTGGAACCGCCCAATCCGCTCCCCGCGCAGGTCGACGCGAACCAGCTGTCCACGGTGCTTGTCAATGTGCTCATCAATTCTCTGGATGCCATGCCGGGGGGCGGAAAGTTGGAATTATCTCTTTCGCGACCGGAACCCGGCGCCGTTTCGAATTCCCTCGATCGCCGGCGGCACGATTCGGTTCTCATTGCCGTCCGCGACAGCGGGCCGGGCATCGCGCCGGAAATGCTCAGCCAGCTTTTTACTCCCTTTATCAGCACTAAACCGACGGGCAGCGGACTGGGGCTTTCCATCTGCAAGCGCATCATCGAAGACCACGGCGGCGCGTTTCACGCGGAGAATCTTCCCGAGGGCGGCGCCTGTTTCCATATCACGTTACCGATTGTCGCCGGAGTCACCGCGGTCAAGCCGACGCGACCGGAGAGCATCCCGCGCAGCGCTTGAGTCGCACGTTTCCCGCGGGCCAATAAAATCGATGCCAAGAAGGAGTTGTCGCTAATGCTTTTGCTCGTGATCGATGACGAAGAAAGCGTGCGCTATGCGTTTCAACAGGTGTTCGGCGAGGACGCGGAAGTAGTGACCGCCGCCACCGCGCGCGAAGGCATCGAGCTTGTCCAAAGCCGTTCCCCCGACGTCGTCGTGCTCGACCTCCAACTGCCCGACGGCAACGGCATGGAGGTCTTCGAGGTCATTCGCCGCGATGATCCCAAACGCCCTGTCGTGTTTATCACCGCGCACGGCTCCACCGAAACAGCCATCGAGGCGATGAAACGGGGCGCGTTCGATTATCTTCTCAAACCTCTCGATTTGGATCGCTTGACGCAGATACTCAATCGCGCATTCGAGGCCGCCCGCCTCATGCATGTGCCCGCCTTACTCGAAGCAGAGGAAACGGCGGATCGCATCGTCGGCCGATCCGCGGTGATTCAGGAGATGAGCAAGGCGATCGGCCGCGTCGCTCCCCAGGATGTCAACGTGCTGATTCTCGGCGAAAGCGGGACGGGCAAGGAACTCGTCGCCCGCGCGCTCTATCATCACAGCCGGCGCGCCAGCAAACCTTTTCTCGCCATCAACTGCGCCGCCATTCCGGAGAATCTGCTCGAGAGCGAACTCTTCGGTCACGAACAAGGCGCTTTCACCGGCGCCGCTCGACGCCGCATTGGCAAGTTCGAGCAATGCGACGGCGGCACGCTCTTTCTCGACGAAATCGGCGACATGGCCCCGGCGCTCCAGGCCAAGATGTTACGCCTGCTTCAAGACCAGCAATTCGAGCGTGTCGGCGGCAACGAGACCCTGCATACCAACGTCCGCATCCTCACCGCCACCAACCAGGATCTCGAAAAGCTCGTCAACGAAGGCCGCTTTCGCAAAGATCTTTACTATCGCCTCCGCGGCGTCACCATCCGCGTGCCGCCCCTACGCGAACGCCCCTACGACATCGGCGAACTCGCTCACTATTTTCTCTTTCGCTTCAACCGCGAACTCAGCACCGATTATCGCGGCCTGGATCCCGCATTACTGAAACTCTTTGAAAACAGCGTTTGGCCGGGAAATGTCCGTGAGCTCCAGGGCACTTTGCGTCAGGCAATGTTGCAAGGCGCCGGACATATCCTCATGCCCGAGTTCCTGCCCTCCGACTTTCCACTTCCCGCCGGCGCCGCGGCTGTCGCTGACATCGCCGCGCCCGCAAGCGATTCGCAGGGGGAATCGGTCGCCGACGTCGTTGAGGGCCTGCTGACTCAGGGCGCGCTCAACCTCCACGCACGTACTCTGGAGGCAGTCGAGCGCGTTCTCATACCCCGCGTTCTTAAACACACGCAGGGCCATCAGGCGCATGCTGCCGAGATTCTTGGCTTAAGCCGGGGAACGTTGCGGCAAAAATTGAAAAACCTGGGCTTTTCCATCGACAAGGTATTCGTCGAAGAAGACCAGCCCGAAGAATGACGTTATCACGAAAAATGACGTTAGCACGAAGCGCGAGCGAGTGACATCACTCGCAAAATTGACGTTAGCACGAAGCGCGAGCGAGTGACTTCACTCGCAAAATTGACGTTAGCACGAAGCGCGAGCGAGTGACTTCACTCGCTCGCGCTTCGTGCTAACTGGGTTGGATTGTAGAAACTACGCCGTCGCGGCGATATTGACGAATGTGTGCACGTGCGGCAGCACGCGATAGTTCCACACGAAGCCGGGGCCTTCCAGGCGCCAGAAATGCCAGTTGGTGGAATCGGCGGCGCCGCGATCACGGTAGAACGCGAGGTGGATGCGGTCGAGGCCGCCGTTGCGGCGCACGATGTCCATCACCTCGTTGGAGTCTTCCTGGCGAAACGGCGACAGAACGTCGCGCATCACCTGTTCGACGAGCCGTTTCTGATCCGCAGTCAACTCAGAAGCCGCGATGCCGGGGAGCGGCTGGCCGGCCGCGCGGAAGCGAACCGAACCGTATTGCTCGCCGGGGTTGCCGGTGACAACGGCCGAGCGCTTCTGCGCTTCGGTGAGCGCGTCGTAGACGCTCAGCACGCTGCGCGTCTGGTAATAAAAGACGTTGCGGTTGGAGTAACCGTCCGGGCTGTGGCCATAGTACATCGGGCCGCCGAACGCGGTATTCGCTTCGGAGTTGCCGTCGCAACGCACGGTCAAGTGATGGCCGGAGAAGACCCAGGAAAATTGATTCGTCGTGGGATCGCCGAAGATATGCGAACCGCAACCCTGGAGTGAGTTGGAGCCGTCGAACGTGCCGCCGCGGGTCAGTTTGCGATAGCCGTCGTCGCCGGAACTGATGGAGCGGAGGAGGCGTTCGATGAGTTCCTGCTGCGGGCGGGTGTAGATGGCGCCGATGCGATTGCCATTGATGGGGGCGTTGACCATGCGTTGCCGCGTGGGCAGATTCATGCCGCCGGCGCCGTGGTTCCACGGCAAATGCACGGTGCGCTTCTGCTCGTCGGTAAGGGTGCCGAAGAGTTCGCGAATCAGATCCTCGGCCGGGCGGGGACGCTTGGGCGTGGCCGGCGGGTCGGGAAAGGCGGTTGCGACGCTCGTGCTGAGGCCGCCGACGGCGAGCAATGTCGCGGCGCCTCCGGTCATCACCTTCATGAACTTGCGGCGATCCACGGGATCGACCGATACCGAATCGGTACACTCGGGGCAAACCACCTTCGCTTGTTCATTCATGCCGGCACTCCTTGTCAAATGTGAGAGGCTAACGCCTGGCGGGGGTGGGAATATCTTGCGCTCATCTTCGCGCACGTTCCCTGCGATGTCAAGCATGTACTTTGGGATTTCATTGCCCGTTAATGATTCCGGCTCCGGTCGCTGACGCTCCCGGCTCGCCATGCCCGATCACTCCATTCGTTCCAAGACGACCAATACCAACGTGCTTTCCCCCTTCGTCTCGAACGCCACCGGCCGATTCTTGACCGACGTGTCCGTGCGGATGCACATGGTCCAGCGGTTTTTCTCCAGCTTGTAAATGCCTTCGAAGACTTTTCCGTCCGGAAACGCCAACTCGATCAGCATGGGATCCGTGCTGGGGTCGAGCTTGAAGCGTATGTCCCCCGTCTTGACCACATCGGCGCCTTGCACCAACATCAACTTGTCGCCCTTGATGCGGACGTTGAAACTGGCGCCGACATCGTCCTCTTTCCCGCCCGTCTCCATCTTGACGCGTTTCCAATCGCCCTGGAGCAGGTCCAGGTCTTTTTTGGCATCCTGAGAATGCGCGAGCGGAGCGAGAATGAAAGCGAGTGCGAACGCGGCGAAAAGGCGAGACATGATGGCACCTTGGATAACGGAACGATTTGACCAAAATTCGACTATCCCATCCTCGCATGCCGAACCGCAAACCGTCAAGAGGTACGTCCATTCCGTCTTGGCGCCCGGGCGCTGCCCCTTTCGGAACGGTCCGTCCGGGTGCGGACAGAAACAGGCATCTCACGCCTATTGCTTAGTTCGCGGCAAGTTGGTACGTTGGGAAGACAGGTGAATTTCAGCGTCGACGCAACGTGCCACCCGTCGATTATGAGGTGTCGCCATGTCGGAATCGAAGGTCGCGATAAGCGAACTGGCCCTCCCGCTGGAGCGCGACGTCTTTCTGCGCACATTGCTGCGCCACCTTGCCGGAACGTTGCAAAAAGTGGTGGGCCTTGAGGAGGCGTCGGGGTTCGTCAGCGTCGTCGGCCAGGAAATCGGCGATGAGATCAACCAGGCGTACAAAAGCGCGCTCGCCGTTTCGCAATTGACGCGCACGCAAGTCGGCGAAGTCTTGGTGGATCTGAAAAGGCGCATCCAGGGAGACTTTTTCATCCTGGAGGAAAACGAGGAAAAGATCGTGCTGGGCAACCGGGCATGTCCGTTCGGCGAGAAGGTAATCGGTCGGCCCGCCCTTTGCATGATGACGTCGAATGTATTCGGCAGCATCGCCGCCGAGAATTTGGGATACTCGAAAGTAGTGATCGAAGAGGCGATCGCCCGCGGCGACGCGGGCTGCCGGGTCGTGGTCTATCTGAAGCCGACGCCCGAAGCCGAAGGCGCACCGGGGCGTGAATACTTCAAAGGATAGCGGAGCGTGACTTCGGATCAGTTTCTATTGTTCGCTGAACCCCTGCCGGAACCGATGTTGCTCCTTGCGACAGACGGGACCATTCTCGCTTGCAATCGGGCGGTTGCGGGAAAGCTTGGAAGCGTGGCCAGGCAGTTCGTGGGACGAAACCTGGCGGATGTGGTCAGCGAGTCATCCGGCGAAGTAACGCGCTACCTAAAGTCCTGCTCTCGCAGCGGCGGTATGGTTCTCGGTTCGCTCACCCTGGCCGACGGGGACGGCGCGGCGGTATCGTATCGATCGGAAGGCGCGCGCTTGCGGTCGGCGGAACCGGATTCAGCGCTGCTGATGCTGCGGCTGATTCCGAAAGAGTCGTCCGTGGGACGGTTTGCCGCGCTCAATCAGCGGATCGGCGATCTGGGAAAAGAGATTCAACGTCGTCGGCAGGCGGAAGAGGCGGCGCGGGAACAGGCGGAATGGCTGCGCGTGACGCTGGCCAGCATCGGCGACGGGGTCATCGTCACGAATTCGGCCGGGACGGTCGATGGACTGCCAGCATCCACGACGATCGTCCGTTTGTCTGCATCCACGGCCAACACCGCGCCGAAATCGATCTTGGCCGCCGACAGTTCCAAGTCGCCTATGGGACTGACCTCAAGGAACGTGCTGTCGTCGTAGCCGCCTTTGGTGACGATTGAGTAATTGCCCAGTTTGCCATCGATCAACTCAAGAGCTTTTTTGGTGATTGCGTCTCGTTGAACTTTGTCGCGGATTCCGTCGATGAGCAGAATCAACTTTTGTTTCTCCAGATCGACGGTCCTTTTTTCGAGTTGATTGGCCAATTGTCCAGCGATTTCTTTTTGGATGGCTTCGGGGTCAAATTTTTTCGCTGGCGACACTTCTTTTCGCTGGCCTTCGCCGCAGCCAATCAGAGTCGTAGGCAGAAGGAATGCTAAAAATACGTGGATAAATCGAGGCATGAAAGAAGCCTTTCTGAAGTAAGTAGATCATCGTCTTGGAGTTTGGGATTCGCGTCGAGAATCGCCTGGCGGTCCGGTTTCTCGCCGCGATCGATGGCTTGCAAATACGCGTGCAGTATCGATTGCTGGCGCGTTTCTCGATTCGCACTCATTTTCATTCTCCTGAACTCATACCCGCCAACGCTTTAGGGCCGTTGGTTACTTCGCGTCGGTTGGTTCATCTGGAACAACCCTGCCGCTTGCGAGGGTCTGCTCGGCTTCCAGCAAGAAGTTGTGTTCATCGGTCGTCAGAGACGCCTGGGGGCGCTTCATCGCTGCGCGCAACTCCTTCAGGTAGCGCTCGGCTTCTACGCGGTTCCCCAGGCGATGGTGCGACATGGCGAGAAAGGCGAGATTCCCTTCGTAAGGATGGCCGTCGGTCTTGATGTGGTGTTCGACGGATCGTTTCAGAACGCCGACCGCCTCGTCGAAGTGTTGAACGCGATAAAGTGCGATGCCCAGCGTATTGAGATTGTACGCGTTGTTTGGGTTCAATTCGTCGGCCCTGCGCGCCTGCTTGAGGGCGAGTTCGTACGCTGCGGGGGTGGCTTGCGGACTGACGACGATGCCCCAGCTCATGTCGTTGAGTTTCGACCAGTGCTCCGTGTGCTCTTCCAGGAGAGCGAGCACACGCTTGCGGGCGGCAGCATGTAACTTGGGATCCGCGTTGGCGAGCGCCATCATCTCGCTCTTGACGCCGATGGTGGTCCGTAGCTTCTCGAAAGTGCGACGCGCCAGCGGCTCATCGAGCACGCTCGCGGGCAATGGTGTCGCATCCCAGACGTGCCAGTTGGGCCGGGCGTCGACGGCGTACAGCTTCAGACCATCGACGCTGAAGAACACGCGGCCGATGTGAGCCGGGAAATCATCCAGCACAACGACGTCCTGATGGATCTCGAGATCCCGTATTCGTACGGTACCGAGGCTGGCGTAAGCGAGGCGCTTGCCGTTCGGACTGAAGGCGATCCAGTCGCGTGTGAGTAGCTGATACGAACCCTGATCCACCGAGATTCGCCCGCCAGAGTTGCGGTACTCATCGATTCGGTGAACAATCTCGCCGGTCGTTGGATCACAAAGCCACACACGGCCTTGCCGCGAAAAAATTCCAAGGGCCAGGAACTTGCCGTCCGGACTGAAGCTCAGGCACTCAACGCTCTGGTGGATAACGGAGCGAAGTTTCAAACCATCCTCGTGGATTTCGAGCAGTTCGACCTGACGGCCGCCGACGGCCAGATGTTTGCCGTCGGGGCTGACGGCGAGGCGTGTCGCATGGTTGGCTTGCGGACGCGAGAAGGCCAGCCGCCCCGTGTCGGCATGCCAAAACTTGAGCAAACGGGTACCCCCTGGCTCCCCAAACCGATGTACGGGGACCGTAACGATCCAACGGCCGTCCGGACTGAAGACGACGATATCGCCCGCGTCCTTGAGTTGAAACCGTTCGGTGCCATCCTCGACGTTCCAGATGCGCACCATCCCAGGGAACGGCGCCTTTTTCCAATCAAGTTCAGCGGCGTTCTTGGCGTCCAGGAAATCAACCGTGGCCAGGCTTTTTCCATTGGGACTGAAGGCCACTCGCTTCAGCCACTCCCTGAAGTCGCCCTGTTGCCCGTTCCACGTTCGCTTATCCAGGACTCGAACCGGTTCGCCGGTGTGGGCATCGCAGAGTTGCACGTGACCCCAGCGTTCCGCGTGAATGCCATCGGGAAAGTTGATATTGCGATCGATTTGGGCCAATGCGAGATACTTTCCGTCCGGGCTCAGGGCCAGGTCGCTCAGCCCCTCCGTGGTCATGGCGGACGACCATGGACCGCGTGAGTCGGGTGTCTCCCAGACTTTCACAACCTGGCCTTCGTCAGAATTGCTTAACTGACCCATGCTGAGGAAGCGCTTGCCATCCGGACGAAACGCAAGCTGGTGGCCATGCTCATGCCCACGCCAGGAGGCCAACGACTTCCCTTTCAGGTCCCACAGACGGATGACGCGATCGGCGCTGGTGGTGAGGAACCGTTGACCATCGGGGTGCATCGCGATCTGACCGACCCATCCCGCTCCGCCAGCATGCCAGGTCTTTCTAGAAAACACCGCGACTCCTTTTTCCGCCCTGTGCAACAGGGCGACATGGATGCGGCCATCGCTGTCGCAGGCTACTAAGTGCTTGCTGTCGGGGGTGAAGGCCAGGGCATTCACTGCGTAGTTCGGCGGAAACACCTTCGGACCGGGATTCGGATGGGAACCGGTCATTTCCAGGATGCCGCGCTCCTCCCCGCTGGCCGCGTCATAGAGAAGGATAAAACCAAAAGTGGTGCCGACGGCGAGGAGTTTGCTATCGGGCGAATAGGCAAGGCAGTAGTGGTCGTGGTTGTTATCGAAGTATTCTTGCCGGTACGAGATGGATTTCTCTTCCTTGCCGGTAGCGACATCCCAGAACGTGGTCACGGCGCCGCGACTGATGCTGGCGAGCTGCTTGCC
>Ga0163144_10001367_pt1 | contig 57646 bp, 49 predicted proteins | sample OliLak19BULKMAT1_FD_123175 | JGI IMG/M metagenome (GOLD analysis project Ga0163144, IMG submission 123175) | Freshwater microbial mat bacterial communities from Lake Vanda, McMurdo Dry Valleys, Antarctica - Oligotrophic Lake LV.19.BULKMAT1 | ecosystem: Environmental > Aquatic > Freshwater >...
ACCGGCGGAAACTGCGTCTCGATGCTGTCGAGCACGAAGAACTGTTCGTAAAGAAGATGGTTGCAGCGTTCGCAGAACCATTGCAGTCCATCGCGTTCGCCGGGCAGGCGGCGGCGCTCGATCACCAGTCCGATCGAATCCGCCATGCGCTGCGGCGAGTGCGGCACGCGCGGCGGCAGGTAGTACAGCTCGCCCGCGTGGATCGGAACGTCGCGCGGCTGGCCGTCGTGCTGGATGCGCAGCACCATCTCGCCCTCGATCTGATAGAAGAACTCGGGGCCCTCCTCGACGTGCCAGTCGCTGCGCTGATTGGGTCCGCCGACGATCATCACGATGAATTCGCCATCGACGATGCACTTGTTGCCGACTGGTGGCTTGAGCAGGTGCCGGTTGCTTTCGATCCACTGCGCAAGGGGAATGGGAAAGACCATCGGCATGCCGTATCCTCGTGCTGTCAAGGGGTGCAGCCCAGTGTAACGGGCTCGCGATTGCCTGAGCATGCGCCTGAACGATTACGACGATGTCCGATAGCGCCTTTCTCGCAGCGTTACCCGGCATGCTTTCCCATCTCGATGGCGAGCGCGTGCTGTGGCAGCAACACAACGGCAGCCGGATCGCCGCACTGCCCGCAGCGGAAGGCGCGGTGCTGGCGCAGGCTGCTCGTTTCGAGACGCGCAACGCGCATCTGGAAGCAATCACGGCCGCGACCCGGTTGCCGCGCGAGCGGGTCAATGCCGCGCTGAACCGTCTGGTCGAACTCGGGTTGTTGCTGCCGCTGGAGCAGTTCCTGCCCGCTGCCGCCGCGCTGCCACCACCGCCACCGCCACTGATCGCCATCCGCACCTGCGCGCGGCCGCAGTCGCTGGCCCTGTTGCTGCGCTCCCTGCTCGACGACGAACACCGCTTCGAGGTAAGGCGGCGCTACGTGGTGATCGATGATTCGCGCGGTGGCGATGCCACGAGCGTCACCCGCGACGAGGTGGCCGCATTCGCGCGCCGCTCGGCATCCGAGGTGCGCCTGCTTGATGGCCGCGAGCGCAGTGGTCTGCTCGATGCGATGGGTGAGGCAGGCTCGGAGCTTGCGCCACTGCTCGATCCCGAGCGGTTGCCGGGCGCCACCGGCGCGCGCGCCTGGAACTGGGCCACCCTGTTGGCCGCCGGCGGCACGCTGGGCATGCTCGACGACGACTTCCGCTTTCCGCTGCGGCTACCGCGCGGTGCGGCACCCGAGCTCGACCTGATCACCGAGTACGCGCTGGAGACCGAATTCTTCGATGGACCGGATGCCTTTCGCCTGCTGGCCGAAGTCGATGAAGACCCGTATGCGCTGCTGATGCGCCAACTCGGCCAGCCGGCGGGTGCGCTGCTGCGCAAGGTAGGTTTCAGCCCGACCTCGGCGCGCCTGCGCAGTGCTGCGTCGCTGGCCTGCCTTGCGCCGCCGGCGCGGGTGGCCGCGATCTGCGGCGGGGTGTATGGCGAGCTGCCGTTCGACAGCAGCATTCATCTCGACATGCCCAATCGCACTACGCTTACCAGCCTGCTGCGCGCACCGTTCAATCCGCAGCGGCTGCAGGCGGACAACATCTGGCAGGGACGGCGTCGCCCGCATTTCATGGCGACCGGGGTGTTCACGCCGTTGATCCTCGATGCGCGCGAGCTGTTGCCGCCGGTGGCCACCCTCGGCAAGGCCGACGACTCGCTGTTCCTGGTGTTGCTGTCGAGTATCGATCCCACCGCGCTGGCGATGGCAGTCCCCGCATCCATCGGTCACTTCTCGCAAACTCCGCGCGATCGCCGTGGTCGCGCCGAGCAGCCCGCCATCGAAGACCTCAACATGTTCCTCGCAGCGCAGGTGCTGTCGGCCGCACCGCTGCTCAATTCCGGCGATCGTGCGCTGCGCATGGCGGCGCTGGCTGCATTGCTGCGCGAGCAGGCGGCGGCATCCGACGCCGCACTCGACATGCAGTACCAGCATTGGCGCGACCGCCTGTTGGCGGGTGTGATCCAGCCGCTGTATCGCAGCCTGCGCGACTTCGGCGTTTCCGCCCCGCCGGAGTGGATCGATCATGTGCGGCGCGCGATCGCGGAGAACGAAGCGGCCCTGCGCGAGCGCGAACTGCCCGCAGCACAGCTTGCCAGCGCGCGCGCGGCGCTGCTGCAGATGGCGGTTGCATTGGAGCACTGGCCAGCGCTGTGGGCGGCAGCAGGTCCGCAGTTGCTGACCCGGTTGCGTCCGTTGCGCTGATGTCGCGGCGTGCGGGTGCGTTCGCTCAGCTTGCCGGAACGGATTCGCGCAATGCCGCAATGCACTTGAGCTCGATCGCGATCGGAGTCGGCAGGGCGGTGATGCCCAGCGTGGTGCGGCATGGCGGATCGCTGCCGAAATGTTCGGCCCACAGCCGGTTGTAGGTGCTGAAATCGCGCTGCATGTCGGTCAGGTACACGGTGACGTCGACCAGATCCTGCCACTGCGCCCCGCTGGCCTGGAGAATGCTGCGCACATTGGCGAACACCGAACGACACTGGGCTTGAATGTCGTAAGCGAGCAGGCTGCCGTCACCGGCATACACGTTGCCGGGAATCGTGTTGCTGCCGGGCAGGCGCGGGCCCACGCCGGACAGGAACAGCAGATTGCCGACCCGTCGTGCATGCGGATACGCGCCGACTGGCTGCGGTGCGCTGCTGGTGCGGATGCTGTCGCTCATGGGCGGGTGGCCTGGTCAATACGCAATGCAGACATTGCGCGCGTCGGTGAAAAAGCGCATCGCCTCCAGGCCGCCCTCGCGTCCCACGCCGGAGTCCTTCATGCCGCCGAACGGCGTGCGCAGGTCGCGCAGCATCCAGCAGTTGATCCACACCACGCCCGCCTCAATCGCGGCCGCCATCCGATGGGCGACACCGATCTCGCGGGTGAATACCGACGCTGCCAGTCCATACGGCACGGCATTGGCGATCTCCAGCGCATGGGCTTCGTCGTCGAATGGCAGCAGGCTGACCACCGGGCCGAAGATCTCTTCGGTGTTGGTGCGGCAGTGCGCGTCCAGACCTTCGATCACGGTCGCTTCGATGAACCAGCCAGCGGCGCAGCGTCCGGCTACTTCGGCGGCCACGCCGCCGGTCAGCAACGTGCCGCCTTCCTCGCGCGCGAGTGCGATGCAAGCAAGCACCTTGGCGTAGTGCTCGGCGGAAACCACCGCGCCGAATTCGGTTTGCGGCAACGCCGGGTCGCCGGCCCGCAGCGCCTGCGCGCGCGCGACGAAGGCGTCGCGGAATCGCGCATACAGCGGCCGCTGCACCAGCATGCGTGAGCCGCACAGGCAGATCTGGCCCTGGTTGGTGAATGCAGCGCGCACTGCGGTCTCGAGTGCCGCATCGAAGTCGGCATCGGCGAACACGATGAACGGGTTCTTGCCGCCCATCTCCAGCGAGAGCTTCTTGAATTGCGGCGCGGCCGCTGCAGCGATGGCAGCACCGGTTCGCGTACTGCCGGTGAACGACACGGCCTTGATTTGCGGATGCGCGACCAGTGGTGCGCCGGCATCGGGGCCGGTGCCGTGCACGATGTTGAGCACGCCCGGTGGCAGGCCCGCCTCGATCGACGCCCGCGACAGCAGCCACGCGGTATGCGGCGTGATCTCCGAGGGTTTGGCAACCACGCAGTTGCCGGCGGCCAGCGCGGGCGCGATCTTCCAGGTCAGAAGGTACAGCGGCAGGTTCCATGGCGAGATGCAGGCCACGGCACCGAGCGGCTGGCGCAAGGTGTAGTTCAGCCCGGCGCCCTCCATCGCATGCGACTCGCTGGCGAATTGCGTCGCGGCGGCGGCGAAGAAGCGCAGGTTGGCGATCGCGCGCGGGATATCCATGCGCGTCGCCAGCGCCACGGGTTTGCCGCCGTCGCGCGATTCGGCGGCGGCAAACCGGGGCAGGGCGGCTTCGATCAGATCAGCCAATCGCGCAAGGAGTCGCGCACGCTCCGCCGCAGGCGTGCGCGCCCAGCCCGGGGCGGCGCGGTTCGCGGCCGCCACCGCATCAGCGATGTCGTCCGCATTGCTGGCGGCGGCCTGCGCATACACTTGACCGGTCGCCGGTTCGTAGACTTCCAGCCAGCGCGCCGAGCGCGCAGCCACGATGCGGCCGTCGATCAGGTTGCCAAACTGCAGCGCCTCGGCATCCACGGTTCAGAGCGACTGCGTGCGCCCGCCGTCGACCGGCAGGTTGATGCCGCTGATGTAAGCCGCCGCCGGGCTTGCAAGAAAGGCGATGGCGGCGGCGATTTCGGCCGGTTCGGCGAAGCGTCCAAGCGGCACGTGCGAGATCATCTCGGCCCGGATCGTGGCCTCGTCGCGACTGCTGGCGACCGCGCGCGCCGCGACTATCTGCTGGATGCGCGGCGTTTCGGTCGAACCGGGCAGCACGTTGTTGACCGTGATCCCGTGCGGGCCCAATTCGTGGGCGAGGGTCTTGGCCCAAGCAGCTACCGCGCCGCGGATCGTGTTCGAGACGCCGATGCCGGGAATCGGCTCCTTGACCGAGGTCGAGATCACGTTGATCACGCGGCCGTAGCCGGAAGTCTTCATGCCCGGCAACACAGCCTGCAGCAGCGCATGCCCGCCGAGCAGATGCTGCTCGAATGCAGCGAGGAACTGCGCTGCAGTTGCGGACTGCACGGTGCCTGGCGGCGGGCCGCCGGAATTGTTGACCAGGATCTGCACCGGGTGCTGGGTCGCCGCGGCCTGGACCTGCGCGGCCGCGCCGGGTGCTGCCAGGTCGGCCGCGATCCATGCGTGCGACTGCGCGGCGTGGGTACGCGGCAACTCAGCGACCAGCGCACGCAGCACCTCGTCGCGGCGTGCGAGCACGGTGACGTTGGCGCCAAGGGCTGCCAGCTCGAAGGCGGTTGCGCGCCCGATGCCCTGCGAGGCGCCGCATACCAGCGCGTGTTTGCCGCTCAAATCGAGGTTCATGGCTTCATCGCAGGCGCACGGCCATCGCACCGGCGAGCATGCGCTCGTCGGCGATCGTCGGTGGACTCACTGCGTCGAGCGCGAAGCCGAGTTGTGCCGCGTCGTCGGGGTCGAGCCCGTCCCACGCACGATACTCGGCGCTCAGCAGGTAGTGGCGCGCCGCATCGTTATCGTCAAAGCGCAGCACCTCACCGGTCGCTTCCAGCAGCTCGATGCCGCCGTCTTCGCGCAGACGCAGGCGTGCCCACAGCAGCAGGTCGGGTTCCGGCAGCAGGAGCCACCATTGGGTATCGTTCATGACTCAGGTCCGCATGATGACGCCGACTGTGCTGCCGACGATTCCGACCGCAATGGTCCACAGCATGACCCGCGCCGGTGTCGCCAGCGGGTCGAGCGCGCGGTCGCGCATGGCGCGGTAGCGGCCGCTGAGCAGGAACGCAAAGAACGTCGGCGCGAAGGCATTGCCGCCGAGTCCGGTTTCGGCTTCGCGATCCATCAGGTGCCGGTACGACAGCGGGCCGAAGATCAGATAGCCGGTCACACCCGCGGTCAGAATGCCGAGTCCCGTCATCAACACCAGGTCGGGCCAGAACATGCTCAGAACTCCGCGCTGCCCGGCGCACGCGGATAGGGAATCGCGTCGCGGATGTTGCCCAGGCCGCAGGCGTAGACCACCAGGCGCTCGAAGCCGAGCCCGAAGCCCGCGTGGGGCACCGTGCCGTAGCGGCGCAGGTCGCGATACCACTGGTAGTGCGCAGGATCGAGGCCGAACTGGCGCATCCGCGCGTCGAGCACATCCAGACGCTCCTCGCGCTGGCTGCCGCCGATGATCTCGCCGATCCCGGGCGCCAGCACGTCCATCGCAGCGACCGTGCGGCCGTCGTCGTTCAGACGCATGTAGAAGGCCTTGATGCGCTCCGGGTAGTTCATCACCACGACCGGATGCTTGACGTACTCTTCGGTGAGGAAGCGTTCGTGTTCGGTCTGCAGATCGAGCCCCCACTCGACCGGGTATTCGAACTTGCGCCCGGACTTGCGCAGGATCTCGACCGCATCGCCGTAGTCGATGCGCACGAATGGCGCCTCGACGAACGACTGCAGACGCGCGATCACGGTCTTCTCGCCGCGCTCGGCGAAGAACGCCATGTCGTCGGCGCGCTCGTCGAGCACGGCGCGGAAGATGTACTTGAGGAAATCCTCGGCGAGCGTGGCGTCGTCGTTGAGATCGGCAAAGGCGATCTCCGGTTCGATCATCCAGAACTCGGCCAGGTGGCGGGTGGTATTGGAGTTCTCCGCGCGGAAGGTCGGGCCGAAGGTGTACACCTTCGACAGGGCCAGGCAGTACGCCTCCACATTGAGCTGGCCGGAAACCGTCAGGTAGGCCTCCTTGCCGAAGAAGTCCTTCGACCAGTCGATCGCGCCGGCTTCGGTACGCGGCATGTTGGCCGCATCCAGGGTCGAGACCCGGAACATCTGCCCGGCACCCTCGGCGTCCGAGGCGGTGATGATGGGCGTGTTGATCCAGAAGAATCCGCGCTCATGGAAGTAGCGGTGGATCGCCTGGGCTATGCAGTGGCGCACGCGCGCGATCGCGCCGAAGGTGTTGGTGCGCGGGCGCAGGTGGGCCACCTCGCGCAGAAACTCCATGGTGTGCGCCTTGGGCTGGATCGGATAGGTTTCCGGATCGTCGACCATGCCGGCGACTTCGACCGTGCTGGCCTGGATCTCGAACGACTGCCCTTTGCCTTGCGAGGCCACCAGCTCGCCACTGGCGATCACCGCACAGCCGGCAGTCAGATGCTTGACCTCGGCTTCGTAGTTGCCAAGCGTGGCCGGTGCCACGATCTGGATCACCGCCTGGCACGAGCCATCGCTGAGGTTGACGAACGACATCCCGGCTTTCGAATCGCGACGGGTGCGCACCCACCCGCGCACCGTGACCTGGGTGCCGGCCGCAGTGCGGCCCGAGAGCGCCTCGGCGACGCTGATCGTTTTCATCTACTGCGGGCTCCTGCGGATCGAATGCGATTGGCGATGTGCAGCCACAGCACGCAATAATAGCCGAGCGCGACCGAGGGCGCGGCGCCCACGGAGCGTCCGGACAGGTTCCGCACGCTGCTTCAACGGCTTGCAGACGCTTGCGATCGTGCGCTGTGTCATCATATCGATCGACACGCCGAGGTGCATCCGATGAATATCGAGCTCGCAGCCATCCGCTTGACCGAAGCCGCCGCAGCGCGGGTCGCGGCGTTCGTGTCGGACAAGCCGGGATCGGTGGGGCTGCGCTTCGGCGTACGCCGCACCGGCTGTTCGGGTTGGGCCTACACGGTCGATCTCGCCGATGCGATTGCGGCGGACGACCACGTGTTCGATCTGCACGGTGTCCGCATCGTGGTCGACCAGCGCAGCCTGCCGCTGGTCGCGGGAACCGAAATCGACTTCGCGCGCAAAGGCCTCAACGCCGAGTTCGTTTTCCGCAATCCCAACGTCAAGGGCGAATGCGGCTGCGGCGAGAGCTTCAGCACCAGCTGAGCGCCTGAGCGGATCGCGATTGCGGCATACCGCATCGCAGCGCGGCAAGCGGTTCCCTTTCCGGTTTCTCCCGCCAGCGTTCTCCAGGCTTCGTCAGGCCATGCTGTGGTGGTTCTCCGGGCCGGGCAGAGAACGGATGGAGCGCGACTGCGATAGTCTTTCAAATCATGGGCTTGGGCGCGCAGGCAGCGGCCGCTTTCTATTTGTTTCCTGCCGGGGGTCAAAGCTGCCTGAACTTTAGTTTTCGATCCGAACCTATTGAATTACATGGGTTTTCGATGCCATGCAACGGTAAGGCAAGCTATTTCCGTGTTGAGAGCAGACCCGATTTCGCCTAGAATTCGCGGCCCTGCAGCACGCCATTTTCCCGCTGCAACCCTTGCCTCACCGCAACGTCGGGAGGCCTTAAGTCCTCAAGGAGTTTTCATGCGTCACTACGAAGTGGTTTTCATGGTCCACCCGGACCAGAGCGAGCAGGTTCCCGCGATGGTCGAGCGTTATCGCACGCTCATCGAGGGCGACAAGGGAGCGATCCATCGGCTCGAAGACTGGGGGCGCCGTCAACTGGCGTTTCCGATCGAGAATCTGGCCAAGGCGCATTACGTGATGATGAACATCGAGTGCTCGCAGGCGGTGTTGACGGAGCTGGTCGCCAGCTTCCGCTTCAACGATGCCGTGTTGCGCCATTTGATCATCCATCGCGACGAGGCGGTGACCGAGCTGTCGCCGATCATGAAGCAGAAGGACGAGAAGCCCGAGCGCCGTCCGCGCGACGAGGAAGGTGGCTACGGCGAGAGCCGTGGCGATTCTTCCGACGAAGTCCGCGCTGCCTGATCGAGACCAAGGAATTCCCTCATGTCCAAGTTTTTCCGCCGCAAGAAATTCTGCCGATTCACCGCCGAGAAGGTGGTCGAGATCGACTACAAGGATCTCAACACCCTGCGCCAGTACGTCACCGAGACCGGCAAGATCGTGCCCAGCCGCATTACCGGCACCAAGGCCCGATACCAGCGCCAGTTGGCCACCGCGATCAAGCGGGCGCGCTTCCTGGCACTGCTGCCCTATTGCGACAGCCACTGAGCCGACGGAGACCGCAGATCATGGAACTCATTCTTCTGACCAAGGTGGTGAACCTTGGCAACCTCGGCGACAAGGTCCAGGTCAAGCCTGGCTACGGTCGCAATTTCCTGGTTCCCCAAGGCAAGGCGGTTCGTGCCTCGGCAACCAATGTTGCGGAGTTCGAGAAGCGTCGCGCGGAATACGAAGTCAAGGCAGCCGCCCTGTTCGGCGATGCCGAGGCCCGTCGCGCGCGTTTCGAGAATGCCGCAGTAACGATTCGTGCCAATGCCAGTACGGAAGGCAAGCTCTACGGGTCGGTCAATACCCGGGACATCGCCGAAGCTTTCACGGCAGCGGGTCTCCCGCTGGCGAAGAGCGAGGTGCTGCTCGGGGAAGGTCCGCTCCGTCGAACGGGCGAGTTTGATGTTCAGGTGGCGCTGCACGCAGATGTGCTGACCACCGTGAAGGTCATCGTCGTACCCGAAGAGTAGTGGCCGAAATTCCGCCGGCTTCGTGCGCTGGCGGATGCTGCTTCCAGGGATGTTGAGGCCGCCGATGACCCCGGCGGCCTTTTTTTTGCCTGCTGTCCGCCGAACCGGCGATCTGTTGCCATGAGATGTCCCCCGGATATCCACAGGCTTATGCGCAACGCCGCGCAGGCGTTGGCCGCTAGACTTGCACGCTTGTAGCGAGGGTCCGTCACGATGTCCGCCACCCCCAGTTCGTTCGACTCCGCGCAGCGCATCCAGCCGCTGCGTGTGCCGCCGCATTCGCTGGAGGCCGAACAGGCCGTGCTCGGTGGCCTGATGCTGGTGTCCGAGGCCTGGGACAAGATCGCCGACAAGATCACCGAGCAGGATTTCCATCGCCGCGACCATCAGCTGATCTTCCGCGCGATCGGTGAGTTGGCGGAGAAAGGTCGGCCCTGCGATGCGGTGACCCTTGGCGAATGGTTCGAATCGCAGCGGCTGTCCGAGCAGGTCGGCGGTACCCGCTACATCATCGAGCTGGCCAACTCGACGCCGAGTGCGGCGAACATCGCCGCTTACGCCGACATCGTGCGCGAGAAGTCGGTGCTGCGGCAGTTGATCGATGCCGGCACCGAGATCACCAGCGACGCCTTCCAGCCCGAGGGCCGCAGCCCACGGGAACTGGTCGAGATCGCCGAGCAGCGCGTGTTCCGGATTGCAGAGGCCGGCGCACGCGGGCGGCAGGGATTCGTGTCGATGCGCTCGGCGGTGAAGGACGCATTCGAGCAGTTGCGCCAGCGCGCCGAGAGCAAGAGTCCGATCACCGGAATGCCGACCGGCTTTACCGATCTGGACCATCGCACCGCAGGCTGGCAAGCCGGCGATCTGGTCATCGTGGCCGCGCGGCCATCGATGGGCAAGACCGCGCTGGCGCTGAACATGGCCGAATACGCCGCGCTCAAGACCGGCAAGGCCGCCGCCGTGTTCTCGATGGAAATGTCGGCCTCGCAGCTGGCATTCCGCCTGATCTCGTCGCTGGGCCGGATCAACCAGCAGCACCTGCGCACGGGCGATCTCGCCGACGAGGAGTGGCCGCGGGTGACCTCCGCGATCACCTTGCTGGCCGAGTCGAAGATCTTCATCGACGATACGCCGTCGCTGTCGCCGCTGGAGCTGCGTTCGCGCGCGCGGCGGCTCAAGCGCGAGCACGATCTGGGCATCATCGTGATCGACTACCTGCAGCTGATGCAGGTGCCCGGAAACAAGGAGAATCGCGCCACCGAGATTTCAGAGATCTCGCGCAGCCTGAAGGCCCTGGCCAAGGAGCTCTCGGTGCCCGTGATTGCGCTGTCGCAGCTCAACCGCTCGCTCGAACAGCGCACCGACAAGCGCCCGGTGATGGCGGATCTGCGCGAATCCGGCGCCATCGAGCAGGACGCCGACGTGATCGTGTTCATCTATCGCGACGAGTACTACAACCCGGATTCGCCCGACAAAGGTCTGGCCGAGATCATCATCGGCAAGCAGCGCAACGGCCCCACCGGAATGGTGAAGTTGGCCTTCCTGGGGCAGTACACGCGCTTTGAGAACTTCACCAGCGATGGTTACTCCGGAGGGTTCGAGTGAGTCGAGACACCCGCGCGACCATCCGGCTGGCCGCGCTGCGCGACAACCTGCAACGGGTCCGCGAACTGGCGCCGCGCTCGCGCCTGCTGGCGGTGGTCAAGGCCGATGGCTACGGCCATGGATTGGAGCGGGTGGCGCGCGAACTCGCCGCGGCCGATGCCTTCGGCGTGGCGTCGATCGCCGACGCGCGACGCATCCGCGCGATCGGCCTGCGCAATCGGGTGGTGGTGCTGTCGGGGATCGATGCGCCCGACGACATCGCGCAGATGCGCCGACTGGACCTCGACAGCGTGATCCATCATCACTCGCAGCTGGAATGTCTGGAAGCCGACCGGCTGCCTGCCGGCGAGCGACCGCTGCGGGTGTGGCTTAAGATCGACACCGGCATGCATCGACTGGGGTTCGCGCAAGACCAGGTGCAGGCGGTGCATGAGCGGCTGCGGCGTTTGCCCGCTGTCGACCCGGAAATCGTGTTGATGACCCACTTCGCGAATTCCGATGTCTACGACGACCCGATCAGCGGCGAACAGATCGCGCGGTTTGCACCGCTGGCGGCCGAGATCGGCGGTGAGCGCTCGCTGGCGAACTCGGCCGCGGTGCTGGGCTTGCCCGCGGTGCATGCCGACTGGGTGCGAGTCGGCGGTCTGTTGTACGGCATCTCGGTGATCGACGGACGCAGTGCCGGGGAATTCGGATTCCATCCCGTGATGAGCCTGTCGACCCGACTGATCGCGATCAACCGCATCGGGCGTGGCGAGCGCATCGGCTACGGTGGCACTTGGCAGTGCCCGGAGGATATGGCCGTGGGCGTGGCCACGATCGGCTACGGCGATGGCTATCCGCGCTCGGCGCCGTCCGGCACGCCAGTACTCATCGGCGGTGTTCGCGCGCCGATCATCGGTCGCGTATCGATGGATCTGATCACCATCGACCTGCGCGGGCATCCGGATGCCATGGTCGGCGATGCCGTGCTGCTCTGGGGGCCCGAGCTGCCGGTCGAGGAGGTCGCCTCTGCGGCAGGTACGATCGGCTATGAACTGGTGTGCGGCATGACGCGCCGGGTCGACTTCGTCGACGACCACGCGCTGCTGGCCTGAGCAATCCTGCGCCGCCGATCGGCCGCGTCGATCCCCGCGAAGTCTGGAGCTGCTGCATCCCATGGCCAAGCCGAAAACCGCGTACGTCTGCTCCGAATGCGGCAGCAGTTCGAGCAAATGGCAGGGCCAATGCCCGGACTGTGGCGTGTGGAACACGATGGCCGAGATCCGCCTCGACGCGGCAAGGCCCGCTGCCAGCAGCGGTCGCGGGAGTTTTGCCGGTGCTGCAGCGGGCGCGCCACGGGTCACGCCGCTGACTGCAGTGGTGGGCGTCGAAGAGGTGCGCCGTCCGATCGGCATCGGCGAGCTCGATCGCGTGCTCGGTGGTGGGCTGGTGCAGGGATCGGTGGTGCTGGTGGGCGGCGATCCCGGCATCGGCAAATCGACCCTGCTGTTGCAGACCGTCGCTGCAGTGCGCGCGAGCATGCGCAGCCTCTACGTCACCGGTGAAGAAAGCCTGGCCCAGGTCGCATCGCGTGCGCTGCGCTTGGGTCTTGCACTCGACGGCATCGAAGGTTTGGCCGAGACCTGCGTCGAGCGCATCGTCGAGCAGGTCGCCAGCCACAAGCCCGACTTGCTGGTGATCGATTCGATCCAGACCCTGTGGTCGGAGATGCTGACCGCCGCACCCGGCTCGGTCAGTCAGGTGCGCGAATGCGCAGCGCGCCTGGTGCGGATGGCGAAGGAAAGCACCACTGCGGTATTCCTGGTCGGCCATGTGACCAAGGACGGCGGGATCGCCGGACCGCGCGTGCTCGAGCACATGGTCGATGCAGTGCTGTATTTCGAGGGCGAAAGCGGCAGCCGCTATCGCATCCTGCGCGCATTCAAGAATCGCTTCGGTGCGGTCAACGAGTTGGGCGTGTTCGCGATGGGCGACCGCGGCTTGCGCGAGGTGCCGAATCCCTCGGCGATCTTCCTGTCCGCACACGGCGAGCCGGCACCGGGCAGCGCGATCATGGTCACCCGCGAGGGCACCCGCCCATTGCTGGTCGAAGTCCAGGCCCTGGTCGACCAGTCGCCGCTGGCCAACCCGCGCCGCGTCGCACTGGGCCTGGAGCAGAATCGACTGGCGATGCTGCTGGCCGTGCTGCATCGGCACGGCGGCGTGGCGGTCTCCGACCAGGACGTGTTCGTCAACGTGGTCGGCGGCATCCGCGTGCAGGAAACGGCGGCGGATCTGGCGGTACTGATCGCGGTGCTGTCGTCGTTTCGCGACCGCGCGCTGTCGCGCAAGCTGGTGGTGTTCGGCGAGGTCGGTTTGTCCGGCGAGATCCGCCCGGTTCCCAACGGCGAGGAGCGCGTGCGCGAGGCCGCCACCCAGGGATTCGAGCGGGTAATCCTGCCGCGCGGCAATGCACCCAAGCGCAAGGTCGGCGAGATCGAAATCATCGCCGTCGACCGCTTGTCGGAAGCAATTGCCGCCCTCTAGCGCGGTACGACGAACGCCCTCAGCCGCCGAGTGCGCCGATTTCCTGCACCGTGATATCCGGTTCGCCGAGATTGAGTTCGATCAGGCGCTTCAGGCGCACGAAACTGTCCAGATCGATGCGGCCGAAGCGGTAGCCGATGAAGCGGCCACCGGCGTGTGCGATGCGCGCGCTCGCGCTGATGATGATGCCGGTGGCGATGCGCAACTCCAGTCGCTGAGCGCGCCCGTGCTCGCCTTCCCAGCCTGCGGGGCGTTCCACCAGTGCGCCGTGCAGCGAGATATCGACCAGTCGCGTCGACCACATCGCCTTCTCGGAGTACAGCCGCGCCTCGCCGTCGAATCCGATCCGACGGAACTGGCGACGATTCTCAGGTTGCACCAGGGCGTGCACGCAATCGGTCCAAGGAACAAAGGCTTGCCGCGAGATTATCAGAAACCTTCGTAGAACAGTCCTGGATCGACAAGTAGAGAACCAACTGCATTCGTTCTCCAATCGTGCTCTCTACAGGGCGCTCAGACCGGTTTCTGGAGAACGATTTCCAGAACGAATTTGGTACCGACGAAGGCCAGCAGCAGCAGCCCCATCCCGTACAGGGTCAGGCGCGCGGCGCGCCGACCGCGCCAGCCCCAGCGCCAGCGTCCGAACAGCAGCGTGCCGAACATCAACCACGCCGCGATCGACAGGATGGTCTTGTGCGCAAGTTTCTGGTGGAACAGGTCCTCCACGAACAGCGTGCCGGTGACCAGGGTCAGCGTCAGCAGGATGAAGCCCGCGCCGATCAGCTGGAACAGCAGGCCCTCGACCAGGCTCAGCGGAGGAAACACGCCCATCTGCGCGCCGATGCGGTGGGTGCGCAGCGCGGTCTCCTGCGCGGCGAGCACGATCGCGACCAGGGCCGCGATCGACAGCACCGCATAGGCCAGCAGCGCGATGATCACATGCAGTTTGATCTGCCACGTGCCGGTGACCGCACTGACGTGGGGATTACCCAGAAAATGATCGAACAGCAGCAGCACCGTGGCCAGCGGGAACACCACCACGCCGATGGTCTCGACCGGACGGAACCAGCCGACCAGCACCGACATGCCCGCCATGCCGAGTCCGACCAGCGACAGCGCGGAGAAAAAACTCAGGTCCGGTCCGCCGATTGCGCTACTGATCGCCCAGTGGTGGCCCAGATGCAACAGCCCCGCCAGCGCGCCGAAGATCAGCGGGGTGCGGCGACCGCTGGGCGCGAACTGATCCGCGCGCAGGCGGCTGACCAGCATGGCGGTTGCGACCGCGTACAGCAGTCCTGCCGCCCACGTTGCGTATGAATCACCCATCGGACCAGTGTCGCACACCACGCGTCGCCGGTAGAGGCGCAGTCGCCTATAATCAGTGCTCCCGGCTTGCCAGATCGTACGTCCATGTTCGAATCGCTCACCCAGCGTCTGTCCGCAACCGTCGACAAGCTGCGCGGTCGCGCGCGCCTGACCGAAGAGAACATCCGCGAGGCGACCCGCGAGGTACGCATCGCACTTCTCGAGGCCGACGTGGCGCTGCCTGTGGTGCAGGCGCTGATCGAACGGGTGAAGGTGCGCGCTGTCGGCCAGGAGGTTTTGCGCAGCCTGTCGCCGGGCCAGGCGCTGGTGAAGGTCGTACGCGACGAGCTCACCGCCGTGATGGGCTCGCAGAACGCCGAGCTCGATTTCGCCACCCAGCCGCCGGCGGTGATCCTGATGGCCGGCCTGCAGGGTGCGGGCAAGACCACCACGGTGGCAAAGCTCGCGCGCTTTCTGGCCGAGCGCAAGCGCAAGAAGGTGATGGTGGTGAGCGCCGACGTCTATCGTCCGGCGGCCATCGACCAGCTGGAGACCCTGGCCGTGCAGGTCGGCTGCATGTTCCATCCGAGCAGCGCCGGGCAGGACCCGGTCGCGATCGCGCGCGGCGCGCTGGAAGCCGCGCGCCGCTCGTACGCCGATGTGTTGATCGTCGACACCGCGGGCCGCCTCGCGGTCGATCAGCCGATGATGGACGAGATCGCGCGCCTGCATGCAGCGCTGGACCCGATCGAGACCCTGTTCGTGGTCGATTCGATGACCGGCCAGGACGCGGCAGTCACCGCCAAGGCCTTCGCCGCTGCCGTGCCGCTGACCGGGGTGGTGCTCACCAAGACCGACGGCGATGCTCGCGGTGGTGCCGCGCTGTCGGTGCGCTACATCACCGGGCGGCCGATCAAGTTCGTCGGTGCCGGCGAGAAGACCGATGCGCTGGAGCCGTTCCATCCCGACCGCGCCGCGCAGCGCATCCTCGGCATGGGCGATGTGCTGTCGCTGGTCGAGGACATGCAGCGCAAGGCCGACGTCGACAAGCAGCACAAGCTTGCCGAGAAGGTCCTCAAGGGCAAGCGCTTCGACCTCAACGACATGCGCGACCAGCTCGAGCAGATGCTCAACATGGGCGGCATGGCCGGGCTGCTGGACAAGCTGCCGGGCATGTCGCAAGTGCCGCAGAACCTCAAGGACAAGGTCAACGACCGCGAGGTGCGGCGGATGATGGCCATCATCGGCTCGATGACCAAGAAGGAGCGCCGCCACCCGGACCTGCTCAACGGCTCGCGCCGGGCGCGCATCGCGCGCGGCTCGGGCACCCAGCCGCAGGACGTCAACCGCCTGATGAAGCAATTCATGCAGATGGAAAAGATGATGTCCAAGCTGGGCTCGGGCGGCATGAAGGGCCTGATGCGCCAGATGGGCGGAATGCTCAAGCCCGGTGGCGGGATGTTCCCGCGCTGAGCCCCGCGTGCGCCGGATGGACCCGTCGCGATGGATGCGTTTCTGGCGCAAGTTCCTGTCGCGCTGGATTTTTTCCCGGCGGCAGCTACACTATGCGGCTGTTTTTCCCGGATCGACCAACGGGTCGATCCTTCCCGAGCACCGAGACCAGCATCATGGTGAAGATTCGTCTGTCCCGCGCCGGCGCCAAAGGCCGTCCGTTCTATCATATCGTCGTGGCCGACGAGCGTTGCGCGCGCGATGGTCGCAACATCGAGCGTCTGGGTTATTACAACCCGGTAGCCAGCGGCAAGGACGTCCGGCTCGAGCTGGACACCGAGAAAGCCGCCGCGTGGATCCAGAAGGGCGCCCAGCCGACCGAGAAAGTGCGCCAGCTGATCAAGCAGGCCGGGAAGCAGAACGCCGCTGCGTGATGGCATGACCGTGGACGACCGGCAGGTTCTGCTCGGCAGGATTGTCGGCGTGTTCGGGATCGAGGGCTGGGTGAAGCTGCATTCCTTCACCGAGCCACGCGACAACATCTTTCGCTATCGCCCGTGGACGCTGCGCGCGGCGTCCGGTGGCCAGACCACGGTGGAGCGTCCGCAGGGCCGTTCGCAGGGCAAGGGCATCGTCGCCAGATTGCCGGAAGTGTGCGACCGCGATGCCGCCGCCGAGTTGGTAGGTGCCGAAGTGTGGGTGCCGCGCGAGGTGCTGCCGAAGGCGCGGGATGGTGAGTACTACTGGGCCGATCTCGAGGGCCTCGAGGTGTTCACGCTCGAAGGCGTGTCGCTGGGCCAGGTAACGCATCTGTTTGCGACCGGGGCCAACGACGTGATGGTGGTCAAGGGCGAGCGGGAGCGTTTGATTCCCTTCGTCCCGGGTCAACAGGTGGTGCGGGTCGACCTCGATGGCAAGCGCATCGAGGTGGATTGGGACCCGGCGTTCTGATCGCGATGCGTATCGATGTCATCACGGTGTTTCCGGACTACGTGGCGTCGGCGGCGCGCGTGGGGGTGGTAGGCCGGGCGCAGGAGCGGGGACTGTTGGCGGTAGCCACCTGGAACCCGCGCGATTTTGCGACCGACAACTACCGCACCATTGATGGCCGGCCATTCGGCGGTGGGCCGGGCATGGTGATGCTGGTCGAGCCCCTGCGCAGGGCGATCCACGCAGCCAAGGCAGCAGACACTGCGCCGGCGCGGGTGATCTACCTCACCCCGCAGGGCGTGCCGCTGACCCAGGCGCGGGTCGAGGCGCTGGCGCAGGAACCGCGCTTGCTGTTGTTGTGCGGTCGATACGAAGGCGTCGATGAGCGGCTGATAGAGCAGGAAGTCGACGAAGAGCTGTCGATCGGTGATTATGTTCTGTCGGGCGGCGAGTTGGCCGCCGCGGTGCTGATCGATGCGCTCGGACGGTTGCGCGAAGGCGCACTGGGCAACGCACAGTCGGCCGCGCAGGACAGCTTTTCGGACGGTCTTCTCGACTGTCCGCATTATTCGCGTCCTGAACTCGAGGGCGCGGATGCAGTACCGGCAGTGCTGCTGTCGGGCGACCATGCGGCGATCGCGCGCTGGCGCCTGAAGCAGAAGCTGGGACGGACCTGGTTGCGGCGCCCGGATCTGCTGGCGCGACTCGACCTGGACGGCAACAGTCGCGCACTGCTGGATGAGTTCCGCCGCGAGTACATGGCGGGGATTTGATCGAACCGCCCCGCAAGGGGCGGCTGGCCCGGCGGGGCCAGCGGGCAACCGCTGGATCGCGCCGGCAAACAAAGCGTTGCGCATCGCAACCGGCAGGCTCGGCGATCATGCTCCACGATCCCGCCGCCCGGAGTTGCCTCTGCGAACCGACTACAACATCCAGCCACAGGTGCACTGATGAATATCCTCCAGCAGTTCGAAAAAGAGCAAATGGTCCGCAAGTTGCCGGGCTTTGGCCCCGGCGACACCATCGTGGTCAACGTCAAGGTCAAGGAAGGCAACCGCGAGCGCGTGCAGGCCTATGAAGGCGTGGTCATCGCGATCAAGAACCGCGGCCTGAATTCCTCGTTCACGGTGCGCAAGATCTCGCATGGCACCGGCGTCGAGCGCGTGTTCCAGACTCACAGCCCGGCGATCGATTCGGTCACCGTCAAGCGCCGCGGCAAGGTCGCGCGCGCGAAGCTTTACTACCTGCGCGAGCGCGAGGGCAAGAGCGCGCGCATCCGCGAAGATCTTAGCCAGTCGATCACCGAGAAGCCGTAAGGCCCAGCGTTGGCAATCGGCACCCAACGGCCGCCCGCAGGGGCGGCCGTTGTCGTTGGAGGCCTTGAAAATCGGGTCGGGAGGCCGCAAGCCCAAGCCAGCGCGACGCCCTCCGCAATTGATTCGCACAGCCGAGCACCCTTGCCATGAGCCAGACCGAAACCCGCCGTTTCGCCGCCGAAGTCGACCAGGTACTGCATCTGGTGACCCATTCGCTGTACTCGCACAAGGAGATCTTCCTGCGCGAGCTGGCGTCGAATGCTGCAGATGCCTGCGACAAGCTGCGCTTTGAGGCCATCGGCAAGCCGGAGCTGCTCGGCGACGATCCGGACCTGCGCATCGAGGTCGAGTTCGACCGCGAAGCGCGCACCATCACCGTGCGCGACAGCGGTATCGGCATGAGTCGCGACGAGGTGATCGAGAACATCGGCACCATCGCCCGTTCAGGCACCAAACGATTCATCGAATCGCTGTCGGGCGATGCGCGCGCCGATAGCCGCCTGATCGGCCAGTTCGGCGTCGGTTTCTACTCGGCGTTCGTGGTGGCCGACAAGGTCGTGCTGTCGACCCGCCGTGCCGGCAGTGCGCAATCCGAGGGCGTGCGCTGGGAGTCCAGCGGCAGCGGCGAGTACACCATCAGCGAGGCGACGCTGCCCGAGCGTGGTACCGAGGTGGTGCTGCACTTGAAGGCCGACGAAAGCGAGTTCCTCGACGGCTGGCGCCTGCGCTCGCTGATCGGCAAGTACTCCGACCACATCGGATTTCCGATCCGTATGCGCAAGGGCGCCGGCGACGATGGCCAGCCCGCCGAGGGCTGGGAAGCGGTCAACCACGCGTCGGCGCTGTGGACGCGGCCGAAGTCGGAGCTGACTGATGCCGACTACCAGGGCTTCTACAAGCACCTCGCCCACGATTTCCAGGACGCCGTGGCCTGGACCCACAACCGGGTCGAAGGCTCGCAGAGTTACACGCTGTTGCTCTACGTGCCGTCGAAATCGCCGTTCGATGCGGCATTCTCCGGGCGCGAGGAGCGGCGCGGGCTGAAGCTGTACATCCGCCGCGTATTCATCATGGACGCCTCCGAGCAGCTGCTGCCGGCTTATCTGCGCTTCGTGCGTGGCGTGGTCGACTCCGACGACCTGCCGCTGAATGTCTCGCGCGAGATCCTGCAGGAGAATCGCCTGGTGACGCAGATCCGTGCGGCCTGCGCCAAGCGCACGCTGGATGTGCTCGACAAGCTGGCTGCCGACGAGGCACCGAAGTACGCCGCGTTCTGGAGCGAGTTCGGCAACGTGCTCAAGGAAGGCATCGCCGAGGATCATGGCAACCGCGAGCGCATCGCCAAGCTGCTGCGTTTCGCCAGTACCCGTGGCGAGGGTGCAACCCAGAACGTCTCGCTCGATGACTACATCGGCCGCATGGTGGCGGGGCAGGAGCTGATCTACTTCGTCACCGCCGACAGCTACACGGCCGCGCGCGGCAGCCCGCAGATCGAAGCGCTGGTCGCGCGTGGGGTCGAGGTGCTGCTGCTGTCCGATCGGGTCGACGAATGGATGAGCGGTTATCTTTCCAACTACGCGGGCAAGAGTCTGCGCCACGTCGGTAAGGGCGAGATCGATCTGGACAAGCTGGGGCCGGCACCCGATCAGGAAGCGCGCGAGCAGGCCGCCAAGGATTCCGAGCCGCTGCTGGTGCGCATGCGCGGCCTGCTCGAGGGCAAGGTGTCGGATGTCCGGGCCAGCCAGCGACTGACCGAATCGCCCTCGTGCCTGGTGCTTGGCGCACACGACATGGCGGTACACATGCAGCGTTTGCTGCGCCAGGCCGGTCACGATGTCGGCGCATCCCTGCCGATCCTCGAGATCAACCCGGCGCACGCCTTGCTGCAGCGTTTGCAGGCGGAAACCGATGATGGGCGCGCACGCGACCTTGCCTTGATCCTGCTCGATCAGGCCTTGCTGGCCGAGGGCGGCCAGCTCGAAGATCCGGCCGCTTTCGTGCGCCGGGTCAACGGAATGCTGGCAGCTTGAGTCGCGCCTGCGGAACCGTGCGCGGCTCATGTGCGGATGATCAGCCGCGATCGCGCCGACGCCGGAACCACAGCAGGACGAGCAACGCGATCGGGATCGACAGCGCAACGGCCAGCAGCGGATGCCAGGACTCGGGCAGTTGCGTGGCGCCCAGCAGCATCGCGAGCAGCATCGCGACCGCGACCAGGTTGAAGTTGCTGCCCTGCCGCGTTGCCTGCAGGTGTTGGTGGGCGGCGGCCGTGCAGTGCGCGATCCACGCACGTGCCAGCGCCTCGTGGTCGGCATCCAGGTCGACCTCGCGCTCGAGTGCGGTTGAGCGCACGCTCAGGTTGTGGGTGGCAACCAGTTGCGCGGCCGACTGCATCAGGGTCGCGAACGCCTGTTCCGCCCGCGCGGGCTTGACCCCCGCCACCTGCGGCACGACCACGATGCGGGTCGGCTCGATCTGCCAGTCCAGGCCAAGGCCTTTGCGGGCTACCAGCGACAACGCATCGTCGTCGCCGGCGATCGGGTCGCCGAGTTCGGGATCGCTCGCCCGCAGCGCGCGGACGAACTCGTCGCGCTGCGCGCGCGTCCATGCCGGTGCGCTGGCGCCGGACGGGTCGGGCTTGGCTTGCAGGATCAGGGCAAAATCCATCGACAGTTCTCTGGCATGTCGTGAGTGTAGGCCTCGTCGCGTGTACCGGTGAGGTTGGCGGCCACCGCAACGCTGCCACAGTCGGCGCGCACTTGCTAACCTCGGCTATCGAATCCGCGCCGAATACACCATGGACCTCAAAGCACTTCGCGACCAGCTCGACAGCGTCGACGCGCAGTTCATCGCACTGGCCGCGCAACGCCAGCGCATCGTGGCCGAGATTGGGCGCTTCAAGCGCGCGCAGGGTCGCCAGGTGCGCGACTTCGCGCGCGAGCGCGAGGTGCTCGAGCGGGCGGCGGCCAACGCGCGCGCGGCGGGGCTGGAGCCCGCACTGGGCCAGGAGCTGTTGCGCCAGCTGATCGAGGCCTCCCTGGCCACGCAGGAACACGAGCGCGTGCGCGCCGAGGCCGGCGGCAGTGGCCAGTCCGCGCTGGTCATCGGTGGCGGTGGCCGCATGGGCCAATGGTTCGCGCGTTTTCTCGACGCGCAGGGCTATGCGATCACGGTGGCCGACCCCGCGGGCTGCCCGGATGCGTTTCCCAGCGTGGTCGACTGGCGCACGCTGGAACTGGATCACGACCTGATCGTGGTCGCCGCCCCGCTGCGCGCCAGCGCGGGCATCCTGTGCGAACTGGCGGCGCGCACACCACCCGGCATCGTGTTCGATGTCGGCTCACTGAAGTCGCCGCTGACCGATGGATTCGCGGCACTGAAGGCCGCCGGTGTGCGCGTGACGTCGATCCACCCGATGTTCGGGCCCTCAGCCAACGTACTGGCCGGGCGGCATGTGATCTTCGTCGATCTCGGCGATACTGAAGCCACCGCGATTGCGCGCGGTCTGTTCGCGCAGACCATGGCGACCGCGGTCGAGATGGGCCTGGACGAGCACGATCGCCTGATGGGCTTCGTGCTCGGGCTCTCGCACGCGATCAACATCACCTTCTTCACCGCGCTCGCGGAATCGCACGAGATGGCGCAGCGGCTGGCACAGGCGTCCAGCACGACTTTCGACAAGCAGTTGGCGATCGCGCGCGGGGTGGCGGGCGAGAACCCGCACTTGTACTACGAGATCCAACATCTGAATGCGCATGGCGGCGAGGCGCTGGCTGCGCTGGAAAACGCGCTGCGCAAGGTGCTGGCGACGATCCGTGCCGGCGATGAGGACGCCTTCGTGCAGGTGATGGCGTCAGGGCAGCAATACCTCGAGAACCAGACCTCCTCATCCGCGTCGATCTGAGCTGCGCCGATGGAAGCCAGCATCATCACCAACCTGCTGCTGCCGATCGCACTCGGCATCATCATGCTCGGACTGGGCTTGAGCCTCGGGGTCGACGATTTCCTGCGCGTGCTGCGCATGCCGCGTGCGGTGTTGATCGGGCTCGCTGTGCAGACCCTGCTGCTGCCAGCGGCAGCGTTCGCGATCGCGATTGGCTTCGGCCTCGCACCGGAGCTTGCGGTCGGGCTGATGCTGCTGGCTGCATCGCCCGGCGGCGCCACGGCCAATATCTACAGCCATCTGGCACGCGGCGACGTAGCGCTCAACATCACCCTGACGGCGACCAACAGCGTGCTGTGCCTGCTCACCCTGCCGCTGATCGTCAACCTGTCGCTGGCCCACTTCATGGCGGCCGAACAGTACGTGCCGCCGCCGATCCGCAAGATCGTCGAGGTCGGCGTGATCATCCTGCTGCCGGTGTTGCTCGGCATGCTGCTGCGCGCGTGGTTGCCGGCATTGGCCGCACGCCTGGCCAAGCCGGTCAAGTTGTTCTCGGTACTGGTGCTGATCCTGGTGATCGGTGCTGCGTTCGGGCGCGAACTGGATCGTCTGCCGGCGTACTTTGCGGCCGTGGGTCTGGCCTGCCTGACCTTCAATCTGGTCAGCATGGGTTCGGGCTATCTGGTGCCGCTGGCCTTGCGACTGCCGCGGCGACAGGCGATCGCGATCGCGATGGAGATCGGCATCCACAATGGCACGCTGGCGATCTACATCGCGCTCAACGTGCTGGGCAGCTCGACGATGTCGATACCGGCGGCAATCTACAGCCTGATCATGTTCGCGACCGCCGCGCTGTTCGGCTGGTGGGTCAGCCGGCGCCGCGGCACCGATTGAGCAGGCCATGGGCAAGATCGCCGACAGCGGTGCCGTGCGCATGGATATCTGGCTGTGGGCGGCGCGCATGTACAAGACCCGCTCGCTGGCCAAGGCTGCGATCGCTGCCGGCCGGGTCGCGATCGACGACACACCATGCAAGCCCTCGCGCAGCGTGCGCGTCGGCGACTGCATCGTGCTCGATCGCGCCAGCGAGCGCTACGAGCTCACGGTGGCAGCGCTTTCGTCGCAGCGCGGTCCGGCCGTCGCAGCGCAGGCGCTGTATGTGGAAACCGAAGGCAGCCGGCTCGCGCGCGAGGCGATTCGCGAGCAGCGCCGGCTGCAGGGTGCGGGCTACAGCGCACCGGCCGCGCGGCCGGACAAGCGCGCACGGCGGCTGATCCTGCGCCTGCAGGATGAGACCTGAGGCGCTATCCTCGCGCGCCTGATTGCAGCAGATCACCAACCGACGATGTCGACCGCCGCCGCCGCACAGCAGTTCGAAACCGGCCTGTCGATGCACCGCGAAGGCCGCGTGGGCTTGGCGCAGAGCCACTACCTGCGCGCGGTGAAGCTCGATCCGCAGCACGCCGATGCGTGGCACCTGCTCGGCGTGATCGCGTTTCAGACCGGGCTGCTGCCGAAGGCGATCAAGCACTATCGACAGGCGCTCGCGGTGCGCCCGCGGTTTGCGCAGGCGTGGAACAACCTGGCACTGGCGTTGAAGGCCAAGGGCGATGTGGCGGCCGCGACCGATGCGTTTGCGCAGGCGCTGGCCGTGCGGCCCGAGTATGTCGAGGCGGCGTACAACCTCGGTCTGCTGCATGAACAGGCCGGCGATGCGCCGGCTGCGGAGCGCGCCTGGCAACAGGCGCTGCAGTGGCAGCCCGAACACGCGCCAAGTCTGACCAACCTGGGAAACCTGTTGCGGGCGCAGCAGCGCACGGTGCAAGCCGCAGCACTGCTTGAGCGCGCGCACGAGGTGGCGCCAGATGCCGATACCGCGATCAACCTCGGTCTGTTGATGATCGATCGTGGCGATTGGCAGCGCGCGCGCAGCCTGGCCGCCCAGGCATTGGCAGCGCAGCCGGGCTCCGCGGATGCGCTGGAGATCGACGGCGTGGCGGCCCGGCTCGGCGACGATATCGAGGCCGCACTTTCGTCGCTTTCGCGCGCGGTCGCGCTCGATCCTGCGCGCGGTGGTGCATGCTTGGAGATGGGACTTGCGCGCAATGCAGCGGGCGACTGGCGCGGCGCGCTGGATGCATTCGCGCAGGCGCGCGCGACGCGCTGGGATTCGGCGCGATTGCGCTGGACTCAAGCGCTCGCGCTGCCGGCGCTCGCGGCCAGCGACGACGAGGTCGACGCGGCACTCGCAAGTTTCGCTGCCGGCATCGACCGACTCGCAGCCAAACTGGCGCCGTCAGGCTCGGCTGCGGCGAGCGAGGCCTTGGACGCTGCCGCCGGCGTGGTCGCTTTCAATCTGCACAATCTGCCGCACGATACGACGGCGCTGCAGTCGCGCTTCGGCGATCTGTTGGGCGAGACCGCAGCACGTGCGCTGCCGTTGCTGGCTGCAGCGCCGGAATGGCAGGCGCTGGCGCACGGTGGGCGGCTCCGGGTCGGATTCGTCAGCGCGTACTGGTCGCGCCACACGGTATCGCGCTACTTCGGCGATCTGGTGAGCGCACTGGACCCGCGCCGCTTCGAGCGTCACGTCTGGCACACCGGGTCGCTGCATGATGCCGACAGCAGCGCGCTGGCCGCGCAGGTCGAACACTTTGTGCAGACCGACGCGGCGCTGCCGATACTCGCCGCGCAAATCCGCGCCACCCGGCTCGATGTGCTGGTGTTTCCCGACATCGGCATGGACCCGCGTCAGCAGATGCTGGCCGCGCTGCGGCTGGCACCGCGCCAACTGCTGCTCTATGGCCATCCGGTTACCAGCGGCCTGGCCAGCGTGGACGCCTTCGCCGGCGCGCAGGCCTTCGAGCCCACTGATGCCGCTACGCACTATCGCGAACGCCTGCATCGGCTGCCCGGCATCGGCGCGGCACCGCGCCGTTGGGACACGCCGGCGCAGGGCGCGTGGTTCGATCCGCCGCGTGCATCCAGACCCAGCCTGCTGTGCGCGCAGAGCCTTTCGAAGTGCACGCCGGCCTTCGATCACGTGCTGGCGCAGATCCTTGCGGCCAGCAGCGCGCGCCTGTACCTGTTCGATCGCGAGGGGCCGCTGAGTCGCCGCTACCTGGCCGGGCTTGGCGCAATCGCAGCCACTTACGGTGTCGACGTCACCGAGCGCGTGGTGCTGCTCGGTGCGCGCCCCTATGCGGAATTCCTCGGTGCCCTGCAGGGCGCCGATCTGCTCCTCGACACGCCGTGGTTTTCCGGTGGCAGCACCAGCCTCGATGCACTCGCACTGGGCGCGCCGGTGTTGACCTGGCGCGCGCCGATGGCACGCGGACGGCAAACTGCCGGGATGCTCGATCTGCTCGGCGTCGACGGATTGGTGGCGGATGATTCCGCCGCGTATGTCGCGCGTGCAGTACAGCTGCTGGGCGCGCCCGATGAGCGTGACGAGCTGCGTCGACGATTGCGCGCCGCAGCTCCGATCCTGTTCGACGCCGGTGCTACGCATGCAGCGTTCGCCGACTTGCTCGAGCAGCTCGCAACCGAGGGTCGCTGACGCCTTGGCGTCATCCTCGTTCGACGCTTGCACCGGTCGCTCAATCTCGCTGTGGGAGCCGGCATGCCGGCGACCGCAACATCGCAGGTCGCCGCTACTCCTGTCGCTGCCATGGCAGCTCCCACAGCGAGCAAGTGCTGCCATCGCCCGCCGTTCAATCGCGTGCTTCGAAACAGTATGCCTTTCGCCGAGCGATGTATCTCGGTGTGGGAGTCGGCATGCCGACTCCCGCGCAACAGCCGATCGCTAAAGTCGGTGCCGTGGCAGCTCCCACACCGAGCAAGCGCTGCAATCGCAGTCGTCCGATCGCGCGCGTTGAAACAGCCCGCCTTGCACCGACCGCACTCTCTAACTGTGGGAGCCGGCATGCCGGCGATCGCGGTAGAGCAGACCGCCACAGTCGCTGTGGGTCCGCATTGCGCCGAACAACGCGACGAAGCTCGGCAGCTAAACCAGCGCCTTGAGTCGATACAGCAGCGCCAGCGCATCGCGGGGGCTCAGGCTGTCGGGATCGATGCCGCGCAGTTCGCTGACTGCGGGTGGCTCCGTGTCGAACAGACCCAGCTGCGGCGTCGGCGATTGCGACTCGTGGCGTGCCGCGGCCGCACCGAGTGCAGGTGGCGTACCGCGCTGCAATTCATCGAGAAAACCGCGCGCCTGCGCGATCACGCTGCGCGGCACGCCGGCCAATGCGGCAACCTGCAAGCCGAAGCTGCGATCAGCCGGCCCGTCCTTGACCGCATGCAGGAACACCAGCGAATCGCCGTGCTCGACCGCATCCAGATGCACGTTGGCCACGCCATCGACCTGCGCTGCCAATGCGGTCAGCTCGAAGTAGTGGGTGGCGAACAGGGTCCATGATTTGTTGCTGGTGGCCAGATGGATCGCGGCCGCCTTGGCCAGCGCCAGTCCATCGTAGGTGCTGGTGCCGCGCCCGACCTCGTCCATCAGCACCAGGCTGCGCGGCGTTGCGTTGTGCAGGATGTTGGCGGTCTCGGCCATCTCGACCATGAAGGTCGAGGCGCCGCGCGCGAGGTCGTCGCCCGCGCCGATGCGGGTGAAGATGCGGTCGATCGGTCCGATCACCGCCTCGTCGGCCGGCACCCAGCTGCCGACATGCGCCAGCAGCACGATCAGCGCGGCCTGCCGCATGTAGGTGCTCTTGCCGCCCATGTTGGGGCCGGTGATGACCAGCATGCGACGCCCGGGGTCCAGGCGCAGGTCGTTCGGCTCGAAGGGTTGGTCGCGCAGCGATTCGACCACCGGATGGCGGCCGCCACGGATAGCGATCACCGGCTCGTCGACCAACCGTGCCGGCGACCAGCGCAGACTCGCGGCGCGCTCGGCCAGGCAAGCCAGCGCGTCGATCTCGGCCAGCGCCGCGGCGCACTCGCGCAGCGCAGCCAGGCCTGCGTTCAGCGAGTCCAGCAGCGCGTCGTACAGTGCGCGCTCGCGCATCAGCGAGCGCTCGCGTGCCGACAGCACCTTGTCTTCGAACAGCTTGAGCTCTTCGGTGATGTAGCGCTCCGCGCCCTTGATGGTCTGCCTGCGCGTGTATTCCGGCGGCACCTTGTCCGCATGGCTGCGCGCGAGTTCGATGTAGTAGCCGTGCACGCGGTTGTAGCCGACCTTGAGCGTGCCGATGCCGGTGCGCTCGCGCTCGCGGTTCTCCAGCGCCAGCAGGAAGCTGTCGGCATCGGTCGACAGCAGCCGCAGCGCATCGAGTTCGGCATCGTGGCCGCTGGCGATCGCGCCACCATCGCGCAACAGTGCCGGCGGCTGCTCGACCAGCGCGCCGCCGAGCAGCGCGGCCATCGCGCCGTGTTCGCCCAGTCCGGTCGCCAGCGCGGCCAGGCGCGGACTGTCGACTGCGGCCAGACTGCAACGGATTTGCGGCAGTGCCTGCAGCGCATCGCGCAGCGTCGACAGATCGCGCGGGCGCGCCGAGCGCAGGGCCACGCGGGCCAGGATCCGCTCGACATCGCCAAGGCGCTGGAACTGCGCGTGCAGATCGGCCACCGCACCGGCGGCCAGCAATGCGCCGATCGCCTGCGAACGCTCGGCCACCACCCGTCGCTGGCGCAGCGGGCGGTTGAGCATGCGTCGCAACAGGCGGCTGCCCATCGGCGTTACCGCGTGGTCGATGATGCCCGCGAGCGTCGCGCGATGATCGCCCGAGGCGTGGCTGTCGATCTCCAGATTGCGCCGGGTCACTGCATCCATCGCCACGCTGTCGCCGGCGGCTTCCGTACTCAGGCCTGCCAGATGGGGCAGGGCGTTGCGCTGGGTATCCTTCAGGTACTGCAGCAAGGCGCCTGCCGCAGCGATCGAAAGGCTATCGGCCGCGACGCCGAAGCCGAGCAGATCGTGGGTGCCGAAGAAGGCGGTCAGCGCGTGCTGCGCGCTGTCGGCCTCGAAGTGCCACGGTGGTCGGCGACGCACACCGCCCAGGCCTGCCAGTGCGGCGACTGTGCCCAGATCTTCGGACACCAGCGTTTCGGCCGGACGCAGGCGCGCAAGTTCCGCCGCCAGTGCCGATTCGTCATCGGCCTCCGACAGCACGAAGCGCCCGCTGGTGACATCCACCCATGCAAGCCCGAAGCGCTGGGCACGGCGCACCAGCGCCAGCAGCAGATTGTCGCGGCGTTCTTCCAGCAGCGATTCTTCGGTGACCGTGCCCGGAGTCACGATGCGCACGATCTTGCGCTCGACCAGCCCCTTGGCCGCAGCCGGATCGCCGATCTGCTCGCAGATCGCGACCGATTCGCCCAGACGCAGCAGGCGCGCCAGATACACGTCCAGTTGATGCTGCGGCACGCCGGCCATTGGAATCGGTGCGCCCGCCGATTGGCCGCGCTGGGTCAGCGTAATGTCCAGCAATTGGGCGGCCTTGCGCGCGTCGTCGTAGAACAGTTCGTAGAAATCGCCCATCCGGAACAGCATCAGGGTGTCCGGCACCTCGGCCTTGGCGCGCAGGAACTGCCGCATCAAGGGGGTATGCTCGGCAAGCGGGTCGTTGGAATGATTCATCTGGACGCCGCGCGCGCGCTGGGCTAAAAGGTCCGGCTTTATAGGATGCACTGCAGATATGCTCAAGTCCGATGTGCCTGACGATGCACAATTGCATGAACTGGCCGAAGATGTCGGCGCGCGACTGTCGCGCAGCGGGCACACCCTGGTCACCGCCGAATCCTGCACCGGTGGCTGGATCGCGAAGACCATCACCGATATTCCCGGTTGCTCGGGCTGGTTCGACAGCGGACTTGCCGCGTACAGCTATGAGGCCAAGCAGGCGCTGCTGGGCGTGCGTGCGGAAACCCTGATCCGGCACGGTGCGGTCAGTGAGGAAACCGTGCTCGAGATGGTGTCCGGGGCGCTGATCCACTCTGGCGCCGGCGTCGCGGTGGCCGTGACCGGGATCGCCGGCCCCAGCGGCTCGACCCCGGACAAGCCGCTGGGTACGGTGTGGATCGCCTGGAAGCGGCGTGGTGGCTATCCGAGCATGCAGCGCTTCCAGTTCGACGGCGACCGCGATGCGGTACGCCGCCGCACGGTGGCGGCCGCCCTGCACGGTCTTCAGAAAATTCTTACATCCTGACGCGGCGATTTCCTCTGGCCGGGTGGGCCGGGTGTGGGATAATTCTCCTGCATCGCACGCGCTGAGACGGTCGCAGCCGATAAGTGCGGCCCCGCCAATCAATCCCTCCGAGGAATCACTATGGACGACAACAAGCGCCGCGCCCTTTCTTCTGCCCTGACCCAGATCGAAAAGCAGTTCGGCAAGGGCACCGTGATGCGCATGGGCGACAAGGTCAACGAAGCCATCGAGGTGATCTCGACCGGCTCGCTGGGTCTGGACATAGCGCTCGGCATCGGCGGCCTGCCACGCGGCCGGGTGGTCGAGATCTACGGCCCGGAATCCTCCGGCAAGACCACCCTGACCCTGCAGGTGATCGCCAATTGCCAGCGCAATGGCGGCACCGCGGCGTTCGTCGATGCCGAGCACGCACTCGACCCGACCTATGCCGAAAAGCTCGGCGTCAAGGTCGACGACCTGCTGGTGTCGCAACCGGACACCGGCGAGCAGGGCCTGGAGATCACCGACATGCTGGTGCGCTCCGGTGCGGTCGACCTGGTGGTGGTCGACTCGGTCGCCGCCCTCACCCCGAAGGCTGAAATCGAGGGCGAAATGGGCGACAGCCATGTCGGTCTGCACGCGCGCCTGATGAGCCAGGCCCTGCGCAAGCTGACCGCCAACATCAAGAAGTCGAACTGCACGGTGATCTTCATCAACCAGATCCGGATGAAGATCGGCGTCATGTTCGGCAGTCCCGAGACCACTACCGGCGGCAACGCGCTGAAGTTCTACGCCTCGGTGCGGCTCGACATCCGCCGCATCGGCTCGGTCAAGCGTGGCGACGAGGTGATCGGCTCGGAGACCCGGGTCAAGGTCGTCAAGAACAAGCTCGCGCCGCCGTTCCGGGTCGCCGACTTCGAGATCCTGTACGGCGAGGGCGCCTCGCGCGAGGGCGAGATCATCGAACTGGGCGTGCTGCACAACCTGGTCGAGAAGTCCGGCTCCTGGTACAGCTACTCGGGCGATCGCATCGGGCAGGGCAAGGACAATACCCGCCTGTTCCTGAAGGAACACCCCGAGATCACGCGCGAGATCGAGGACAAGATCCGCGCCAAGCTGGTCAATGCGAAGCTCGGTGCCGCGCCGGTTGCCGAGGCCGAAGAAGCGTGAGCCGGATGCGCCGGAAGGACTCCGGCGCCGATCCGCCCGGTGCGCGCGATACCGCACTCGGGATGCTGTCGCGGCGCGAGCACTCGCGCCGCGACCTCAAGCGCAAGCTGACCTCCCGCGGCATCGACGCGGAGGCCGCAGACGACGCCATCGAGCAGTTGCAGCGCGACAGCTACCAGAGCGACGAGCGCTTCGCCGAAGCGCTGGTGCGCCATCGGGCGGGCTCCGGCTACGGGCCGCGTCACATCCTGTCCGAACTGGGCAGCCACGGCATCGCCGCGGCCACCGTGCGCCCGTTGCTGGACGCACACGACTGGGACGCCATCGCGCAGGCCCTGGTGTTGCGCAAGAAGTCCGCCGGAATCGATCCGGAAACCCTGCGCCGCAGGCTGTTGGGCATGCTGCAGCGGCGCGGCTTCGATGGCGACAGCGTGCGCGGCGCGATGGCGGCACTGAAAGCGCGGCCGGCTGCGGACGAGGAATAGGGAGCGTGTGAGCAGGTCTTGCGCGGCGCGCAGGCACCTGTGCACAGGCTTTCCAAGGACCGCAGCCGCCGCAACCCCCTGGTGCACTGCAGCGCAGACCGCACAATCGGGATATCCTTGACGGTTCATCCCCAAAGTCCCGCGTCATGAAGTCCAGCGCCCAGATTCGCCAGACCTTCCTCGAGTTCTTCCGCTCCAAGGACCACGCGGTGATCGCGTCGAGTCCGCTGGTGCCGGGCAACGATGCCACCTTGCTGTTCACCAACGCGGGCATGGTGCAGTTCAAGGACGTGTTCCTCGGTGGCGACAAGCGCTCGTACAAGCGCGCGACCTCCTCGCAGCGCTGCGTGCGCGCCGGTGGCAAGCACAACGACCTCGATCAGGTCGGCTACACCGCGCGCCACCACACGTTCTTCGAGATGTTGGGCAATTTCAGCTTCGGCGACTACTTCAAGCGCGATGCGATCCGCTATGCGTGGGAGCTGCTGACCGAGGTCTACGGACTGCCGGCAGAGCGGCTGTGGGTGACCGTTTATCACTCCGACGACGAAGCCTACGCGATCTGGAACACCGAGGTCGGGGTGCCGGCCGAGCGCATCGTGCGCATCGGCGACAACCGAGGCGCGCCCTACGCCTCCGACAACTTCTGGCAGATGGCCGACACCGGCCCCTGCGGCCCGTGCACCGAGATCTTCTTCGACCACGGCGCCGACATTGCCGGCGGCCCACCAGGCTCGCCGAATGAGGATGGCGACCGCTATATCGAGATCTGGAACCTGGTCTTCATGCAGTTCGATCGTGCCGCCGATGGCACGCTCAATCCGCTGCCAGCGCCGTGCGTGGACACCGGCATGGGCCTGGAGCGGCTCGCCGCAGTGCTGCAGCACGTGCACTCGAACTACGAGATCGATCTGTTCCAGGCCCTGATCCGCACCGCCGCACAACTGACCGGCACCGTTGATCCGGGCGACAAATCGCTGCGCGTGATCGCCGACCATATCCGCGCGTGCGCGTTCCTGATCGTCGATGGCGTGCTGCCCTCCAACGAGGGGCGCGGCTACGTGCTGCGCCGGATCATCCGCCGCGCCTTGCGCCATGGCTGGATGCTCGGCACCAAGGGGCTGTTCTTCCATCGCATGGTCGCGCCGCTGGTCGAGCAGATGGGCGCGGCCTACCCCGAGCTCGCAGCCAAGCAGGCGCTGGTCGAGTCCGCGCTGCACGCCGAGGAAGAGCGCTTCGCCGAAACCCTCGACCAGGGCATGAAGGTATTCGCCGAGGTTGCCGCACGCAGCCAGTCGACGATCTCGGGCGACGACGTTTTCCGCCTCTACGACACCTTCGGATTTCCTGCCGACCTGACCGCCGACGTCGCGCGCGAGCGTGGACTTGCGATCGACAGCGAAGGCTTCGAGCGCGCAATGGATGCGCAACGAGCCCGTGCGCGCGCCGCCTCGCAGTTCGGCGCTGCGGCCAGCCTTTCCAGTGAGGTGATCCAGGCGACGCCGCCAACCGTGTTCGAGGGCTACAGCGCGCTGTCGTTCGACACCGCGCAGGTATTGGCCATCGTGCGTGACGGCCAACCGCTGGCGGCGCTTGCCGACGGCGAATTCGGGATCGTGGTGCTCGACCGTACGCCGTTTTATGCCGAGTCCGGCGGTCAGGTCGGCGACACCGGCGTGCTCTCGACTGCAGCAGGGCAGTTCGCCGTAGACGACACCCAGAAGCTGGCCGGCATATTTCACGGCCATGTCGGAGTCTGGCGCGGAACGCGGCTGGCGCTTGGCGAACGCATGCGCGCGGTGGTCGATCAGCCGCGCCGCGCCGCCATCGTGCTCAACCATTCCGCCACCCACCTCCTGCATGCCGCGCTGCGCCAGGTGCTGGGCGATCACGTGCAGCAGAAGGGCAGCCTCGTCGCGCCCGACCGCCTGCGCTTCGACTTCGCGCATTTCCAGCCGCTCAGCGGCGATGAGCTTGCGCGGGTCGAGGCGCTGGTCAATACCCAGGTGCGCGCCAATGCGCAGGCCGATGCACGCGAGATGGCCTTCCAGGAGGCGATCGATACCGGTGCGATGGCGCTGTTCGGCGAAAAGTACGGCGAGCGCGTGCGCGTGCTGCGGATGGGCGACTTTTCGACCGAGCTGTGCGGCGGCACCCATGTCGGCCGCACTGGCGACATCGGCGTATTCAAGATCGTCGCCGAGTCGGGCGTGGCTTCCGGGGTGCGCCGCATCGAGGCGGTGACCGGCGCGAACGCGCTCGAATACCTCGCCGGGCGGGAGCACACCCTGGGTGAGGTCGGTCGCTTGCTGGGTGCCCCGGTTCCCGAATTGGTCGAGCGGCTGCGCGCGCTGTTCGAACGGCACAAGTTGCTCGAGCGTGAACTCGAATCACTCAAGGCGCGTTCGGCGAATGCCGCGCTCGATGCATTGATCGCCAAGGCACCGGAGGTTGGTGGTATTCGGGTGCTGGCCGCACGCATCGACGGCCTCGACCCCAAGGCCCTGCGCGAGGGCGTCGATACGGTCAAGCAGAAACTGCCGGATGCGGTGATCCTGCTGGCCACCGGCAGTGCCGGAAAAGTGTCGCTGGTCGCCGGTGTGGCCGGCAAGGCGCAGGGCAGGGTCAAGGCAGGCGAATTGCTGGCACATGTCGCCGCACAGATCGGCGGCAAGGGCGGCGGCAGGCCGGACCTGGCGCAGGGTGGCGGCGAGGATTCCAGTCAGGTAGCACCCGCGATCGCCGGGGTCTTCGATTGGGTGGCTACCCGGCTTGAGTAAGCCGTTTGCGCGCATCGACCCAGTTGCGTGGCGCGCTTGGCGCGAGCGTTTGCCCGCTGACCACAGCTGGGTCAGGTCTTGGGCGATCCTGAACTACTGGAGCGGTGCGGGCTGAATCGTGTCAACGGCACGGTCCATGCCTGCCCGTGTCGAACGGTGAAATTTTCGTGCTAGACAAAAGTCCGTACCAATTTCGTTGCACAGAGCGGCGGGACGGGATTACCATTCGATTTTGGCTACGCGCGTTCGCGAGCGATGTCTGGTGCGCTGGTCAGGTCAGCGCGCCGGGCGGCACAGTGGTGCAGGCGCTTGCGAGAGGTCAGGGCCAATTCCATGAGGAACCATAAGAAATGCTTATTCTGACCCGCCGGGTTGGCGAAACTCTCATGATCGGCGACAACGTCACGGTCACCGTACTCGGCGTAAAGGGCAATCAGGTCCGGATCGGGATCAACGCCCCGAAAGACCTCTCGGTGCACCGCGAAGAGATCTATGAGCGGATCAAGCGCGAGCAGGAAGCGGGCATCGCCCCGCGCGAGCCATCGGGCGCCGACTGATCATCGGCGTTTACGGCCTGCGCGTCAGGCGCTATCCTGATCATCCACTGGCGCTGTCGTGCTTTGGCGCCGGCAGCGGCTCAGGCGGACGAGCAAGGAAGCCGACCGGGAAGCACACCAGGGATGGGTCAGATGCGCAGCGGCAGTCGAATAACGGGCAGATGCCCGAGTGGTCGAACGCGGGACTTCTCGCGCCACTGGCGCGACCCGCGTGAGGGGGAGGCAGGACGCCGACCGGGAGGCACACCAGGGATGGGTCAGATGCGCAGCAGCAGTCGAATAACGGAGAGATGCCCGAGTGGCCGAAGGGGCTCCCCTGCTAAGGGAGTATAGGGTTAAAAGCTCTATCGAGGGTTCGAATCCCTCTCTCTCCGCCAGCTGCTCAAGCAGGGGGCCGCAAGGCCCCTTCGTCGTTTCAGGGCAGCGGCTTTTCCATGCACCGCGTTCGGATCAGCGACGCTGCGAGATGTGCTGAATCGACTCTCGTGACCGCGCACGATCGGGCAGCAAATGGCCAGCCGGCGGTTGACGATCGCAAGAACGCTCGGCATACTTTCCGTTCTACGCGCCCGTAGCTCAGTTGGATAGAGTACCAGGCTACGAACTTGGTGGTCGGGAGTTCGAATCTCTCCGGGCGCGCCAGATGTCTGGAAAGGGTGCTTCGGCGCCCTTTCCGCTGTGCAGGCCAGGCGCTCGACAGCGAAGGCCCGTGATTGACGCTCCCGGCGCTGGTCCGTACCATGCGCCACCGTTGCCGCGATCAGAGCGCGGGTCTGCATGCAGCATTTTCGCGGGGTATAGCGCAGTCTGGTAGCGCACCTGCTTTGGGAGCAGGGTGTCGGGGGTTCGAATCCCTCTACCCCGACCACGCATCTGGAGTCCTGCAGCCTTGCGCGGGATTCCGGTGGTTCGGTCGAGTGTTGGACGTGGTGGCGACAGCCGGGTGTTTGCAGGTCGGACGCAGAGGATCGATACGCTGTCCGACGCGGGTGATTCCACAGCGCCCGTAGCTCAACCGGATAGAGCATCGGCCTTCTAAGCCGACGGTTGCAGGTTCGATTCCTGTCGGGCGCGCCAGCTTCAAGCGTTGAACAATATGGTGGGCGTAGCTCAGTTGGTTAGAGCACCGGATTGTGATTCCGGTGGTCGGGGGTTCGAATCCCCTCGCTCACCCCAGTCGTAGCGTTGTTGTGGGCCGTTAGCTCAATTGGTAGAGCAGCGGACTCTTAATCCGTAGGTTTCAGGTTCAAGTCCTGAACGGCCCACCATTTCGGCTCCCGGCGACCGTGTTCGCCGCGACAGCCCGCCGCGCGTCGGCTATGATTCGCGGCCCGTTCCACTCGGCGAAAGTGGCGAAACTGGTAGACGCGCTGGATTTAGGTTCCAGTGGGGAAACCCTTGAGAGTTCGAGTCTCTCCTTTCGCACCAATCCATCGTGCTCCGGCGTCCGCATCGCGCCGGGGTGGTCTGTCTTCGAGGAGTTTCCATGCAAGTCTCGCTTGAAAATGTCGGCAAGCTCGAGCGCAAGCTGACCGTGCGCTTCCCGGCCGCCCAGGTCGAATCGCGCGTCCGCGCCCGGATCCAGGAGCTCGGTCGCACGGTGCGCATCAAGGGTTTCCGGCCCGGCAAGGTTCCCGCGCGCGTGCTCGAGCAGCGTTTCGGTGCCCAGGTGCGCAGCGAGGCGATGTCGGAAGCGATCTCCAGTTCCTATCAGGAAGCGCTGCGCCAGCAGAACCTGCGCCCCGCGGTCGCACCATCGATCAGCGCGCGCGCGGCCGACAGCAACGAGATCGAGTACATCGCGGTATTCGAAGTGGTGCCAGAACTGCCGCAGATCGACGTATCGGGTCTGTCGATCACGCGCACGGTTTCTGCAGTCGAAGACTCCGATGTCGACCACATGATCGACACCCTGCGTCAGCAGCGGCGCCAGTGGGAAGTCATCGAGCGGCCGGCGGCGGCCGGCGACATGGTGCTGTTCGAATTCAGCGCGCAGGCCGATGGCCAGCGCTTCCCGGCCGAAGGTGCGGAGCGTGCAGGCACCATCCTCGGCAGCGGCGCGCTGTTCTCCGAGTTCGAAGCACTGCTGGCCGGCACTACGGCCGGCGACGACCGCAGTGGCCAGGTGCAATTCCCGGCCACCTTTCGTGAGCCGGGCATGGCGGGCAAGCAGGCAGCGGTCGAGGTCAAGGTGATCCGCGTGCAGGAGTCCAGGCTGCCGCCGATCGACGCCCCCTTCGTGGCCAGCTTCGGGGTTCGCGAAGGCGGTATCGAGCGCTTCCGCGCCGACGTGCGCGCCAACCTCGAGCGCGAGTTGAGCGCCGCTGTGCGCGGTCGCACCAAAACCGATGCGGTGAGCAAGTTACTGGCCGCCTACGCTGATCTCGATGTTCCGCGCGGTCTGGTCGAGAGCGAAGCCAAGGCCCTGCTGGGCCAGGCGCAGCAGAATGCGCAGCGCGCCGGAGTGCAGCCGCCTGCCGACGTGAGCCTGTTCCAGCGCGATGCCGAAAGCCGGGTGCGCGCATTCATCCTGCTCACCGAGATCGCGCGCCAGAATGCGATCGTGCCCGATGGCAAGCGCATCAACGAGATGCTCGCCACCATCGCCTCGACCTACGAGGAGCCGGAGAAGGTCGTTCAGATGTACGCGCGCGACCCTGAATTGATGTCGTCTTTGCGCAATCGGGTCGTCGAAGACCAGGTCGTCGACTGGGTGGTGGATCACGGCAACGTGTCCGAGCAGCACCTGAGCTTCACCGAGCTGATGCAGGCGTCGGCCTGAACCACTTGAATCGCGCGCGATCGGCGCCATCTCCATCGACTGGCCTCAAGGATTGTCCATGATCACGAACCTCAATCTGGTGCCGATGGTGGTCGAACAGACTGCCCGCGGCGAGCGCGCGTACGACATCTACTCGCGCCTGCTCAAGGAACGTCTGGTGTTTTGCGTCGGTCCCGTCGAGGATTACATGGCCAACGTGATCGTCGCCCAGTTGCTGTTTCTGGAAGCCGACAATCCGGACAAGGACATCAACCTGTACATCAACAGCCCCGGCGGCGCGGTCACGGCCGGGATGGCGATCTTCGACACCATGCGCTTCATCCGCCCGCAGGTGAGCACGATCTGCATCGGTCAGGCCGCCAGCATGGGCGCGTTCCTGCTCGCAGCCGGCGCCAAGGGCAAGCGCTACTGCCTGCCGAACTCGCGGGTGATGATCCATCAGCCGTCGTCGGGTTATTCCGGCCAGGCGTCCGACATCGCGATCCATGCCAAGGAGATCCTGTCGATCAAGGCGCGGATGAACGAGCAGATGGCCGAATTCACCGGACGTTCGCTCGAGCAGATCGAGCGCGACGTCGATCGCGACTACTTCCTCAGTGCGAAGGAAGCATGCACCTACGGTTTGGTCGATTCAGTGCTGGATCGGCGCCCCGACGAAACGGTCAAGGCCGGCTGATCGCGCCGACACCATTGTCTTCACATCTGTCCACGGCGCGGCCGGCAGCGCGGGTCGCGCGGAATTTGTGCTGTGTTATTCTCGATCCACGGGTGCTGGCGTGGCGGGCATCATTACGCGTTGAGGCGGGCATCAAACGATGAGCGAGGAGCGACCCGGCAGAGGCAGCGACAGCGGCAAGATCCTGTATTGCTCCTTCTGCGGCAAGAGCCAGCATGAGGTCCGCAAGCTGATCGCCGGTCCGTCGGTGTTCATCTGCGACGAATGCGTCGAGTTGTGCAACGACATCATTCGCGAGGAGCTCGAGGAGAAGGCGGCCAGCGCCCGCAGCCATCTGCCCAAGCCACGCGAAATCATGGACGTGCTCGACCAGTATGTGATCGGTCAGAATCGCGCCAAGAAAGTGCTCGCGGTCGCCGTGTACAACCACTACAAGCGCCTCGAGTCGCGTCAGCGCGGCGAGGAAGTGGAGCTTGCCAAGAGCAACATCCTGATGATCGGCCCGACCGGCTCGGGCAAGACCCTGCTCGCCGAGACGCTCGCGCGCTTGCTCAACGTACCATTCACGATCGCCGATGCCACCACGCTGACCGAGGCCGGTTACGTTGGCGAGGATGTCGAGAACATCATCCAGAAGCTGCTGCAGAAGTGCGACTACGACGTCGAGAAGGCGCAGACCGGGATCGTCTACATCGACGAGATCGACAAGATCTCGCGCAAGAGCGAGAACCCGTCGATCACCCGCGATGTGTCCGGGGAAGGCGTGCAGCAGGCGCTGCTCAAGCTTATCGAGGGCACGGTCGCCTCGGTGCCGCCGCAGGGCGGCCGCAAGCATCCTCAGCAGGAGTTCCTGCAGGTCGACACGCGCAACATCCTGTTCGTCTGCGGCGGTGCTTTCGCGGGCCTGGAGAAGGTCATCCAGGCGCGCTCGGAGTCGACCGGCATCGGTTTCTCGGCCGAGATCCGCAGCAAGGACCGCAAGGCCAGTGTCGGCGCGCTGCTGTCCACCGTAGAGCCCGAGGATCTGATCAAGTTCGGCCTGATCCCGGAGTTCGTCGGCCGCCTGCCGGTCATCGCCACCCTCGAAGAGCTCGACGAAGCGGCGCTGGTGAAGATCCTCACCGAACCGAAGAACGCGATCACCAAGCAGTTCAAGCGTCTGTTCGAGATGGAAGGCGTGGACCTGGAGTTCCGCCCGGACGCGCTTGCTGCGGTCGCGCGCAAGGCCCTGCATCGCCGCACCGGCGCCCGCGGTCTGCGCACCATCCTCGAAAGCGTGCTGCTGGATACGATGTACGAGCTGCCCTCGCTCGAACACGTGAGCAAGGTGGTGGTCGACGAGGCGGTCATCGGCGGTACTGCCGACCCGTACCTGATCTACCGCGGCACGGCCCAGCAAGCGCAGCCGCGCGCCGCGGGCGACTGAGCCGCGCTTTCGCCCCACGCGCCACCCGGTCCGGGTGCACTGCGGCTTGCTTTTTGCATCGCAAGTCCGCATATGACGAAGGCGAGCGATATGCGCGATGCCTGTCGCCCAACCCGGGTCGGGTCGGGAGCCGCCCGGTTTTTCCGCTCACGCGATCGTGCCGACCGGCGCCGGAAGCGATTGTTTCCGGTGCTGCGGAGCGTCCGCCCAGACTGACAACAGGGGAAAGTGCCGATGGCCACCCGATCCACCAACACGCTTGCCAAGCTGCCGGTACTGCCGCTGCGCGACGTCGTGGTCTATCCGAACATGGTGATCCCACTGTTCGTCGGCCGCGAAAAATCGATCCGCGCGCTCGATGCGGCGATGGAATCCGACAAGCAGATCCTGCTGGTCGCCCAGCGCAGTCCCGATGTCGACGATCCGGGTTCAAAAGAGCTCTACTCGGTCGGCACCATCTCGACGGTGTTGCAATTGCTCAAGCTGCCCGACGGCACCATCAAGGTGCTGGTCGAAGGCGTCTCTCGCGCACAACTGTCGGAGATCGGTGAGGGTGGCGAGGGTGCGGACTATCTGGTCGGCCATGCGCGCGCGCTGGAATCGGTCAGCGCACGCGACGCGCGTGAGGTGGAGGCGGCCGCGAAGTCGTTGATGTCGGTGTTCGAGCAGTACGTCAAGCTCAACCGCAAGGTACCGCCGGAGTTGCTCACGACCTTGGCTGGCATCGACGACTCCAGTCGTCTGGCCGACACCGTTGCCGCGCACCTGGGTATCCGCTTGCCCGATAAGCAGCGCGCGCTGGAGGCCGTCGACGTCGGCGAGCGACTGGAGCTGCTGATCGGCTTCGTCGATGGCGAGATCGACGTGCAGCAGCTGGAAAAGCGCATCCGCGGCCGCGTGAAGTCGCAGATGGAGAAGAGCCAGCGCGAGTACTACCTCAACGAGCAGATGAAGGCCATCCAGAAGGAACTGGGTGAGATGGAGGACGCGCCGAACGAGATCGAGGAACTGGCGCGCAAGATCGCGGCTGCCGGCATGCCGCCGGCGGTCGAGACCAAGGCCAAGACCGAACTGAACAAGTTAAAGCAGATGTCGCCGATGTCGGCCGAGGCGACGGTGGTGCGCAACTACATCGACTGGCTGGTACAGGCGCCGTGGAAGCAGCGTACGCGCGTGCGCAAGGACCTGGTCGCAGCGCAGGAAGTACTCGATGCCGACCACTTCGGCCTCGATAAGGTCAAGGAGCGCATCCTCGAGTACCTCGCCGTGCAAACCCGGGTCAAGAAGATGAAGGGGCCGATCCTGTGTCTGGTTGGACCGCCGGGCGTGGGCAAGACTTCGCTCGGCCAGTCGATCGCACGCGCAACCAATCGCAAGTTCGTGCGCATGTCGCTCGGTGGCGTGCGCGACGAGGCCGAGATTCGCGGACATCGGCGCACCTATATCGGTTCGATGCCGGGTCGGCTGATCCAGAACCTGGCCAAGGTCGGCAGCCGCAATCCGCTGTTCGTGCTCGACGAGATCGACAAGATGTCGACGGACTTCCGCGGCGATCCCTCTTCGGCGCTGCTCGAAGTGCTCGATCCCGAGCAGAACCACTCGTTCAACGACCACTATCTGGAGGTCGACTTCGACCTGTCGGAAGTGATGTTCGTCGCCACCGCGAACTCGCTGAACATTCCCGCACCGTTGCTCGACCGGATGGAGGTCATTCGGATCCCCGGCTACACCGAGGACGAGAAGTTCAGCATCTGTACGCGCTACCTGCTGCCCAAGCAGATCAAGGCCAATGGCCTGCGCGAGGACGAGATCCGGGTCGAGGACGACGCGGTACGCGACACCATTCGCTATTACACGCGCGAGTCGGGCGTGCGCAATCTCGAGCGCGAGATCGCCAGGATCTGCCGCAAGGTGGTCAAGGAGCTGGCGCTGGGCGAGAAGAAAAAGCGCAAGGACAAGTCCGCCAAGCGGCGCCGGTTGGTGATCGACTCGGCGCGCCTGGACCACTATCTGGGTGTTCGCAAGTTCACCTTCGGCCGCGCGGAGGTCAGCAACGAGATCGGCGTGGTCACGGGTCTGGCCTGGACCCAGGTCGGCGGCGACCTGCTCAGCATCGAGGCGACCGTGGTGCCCGGCAAGGGCAAGCTGATCCATACCGGTCAGCTTGGCGATGTGATGCAGGAGTCGATCCAGGCCGCGATGTCGGTGGTTCGCGAGCGGGTCGACCGGCTGGGCCTGGATCCCGATTTCCACCAGAAAGTGGATGTGCACGTGCACGTACCGGAAGGTGCTACCCCGAAGGACGGGCCGAGTGCAGGCATCGCGATGTGTACCGCATTGGTTTCGGCGCTGGCCAGGATTCCGGTGCGCGCCGACGTGGCGATGACCGGAGAGATCACCCTGCGCGGTCGCGTACTGCCGATCGGCGGGCTGAAGGAAAAGCTGCTGGCGGCACACCGCGGTGGCATCCGCACCGTGATCATCCCGGAGGAAAACCGCAAGGACCTTGCGGAGATACCCGCCAACGTCACCGAGTCGCTCGATATCCGGCCGGTGAAGTGGATCGACGAGGTGCTCGATCTGGCGCTGGCATCGCCGCTGGTGCCGCACAAGCGCGACGCTTCGGTAGTCGCGGCACCCGAACCGGTCAAGGGCGAGGGCGAAACCGAAGTGCCGGGCACCTCGCAGATCACGGCGCACTGAGCGCACAGTTGCGTGCCGACGATCGCGCAGAGTGCATGACACGGTCGCCGCATGCCGCGCAATTTTCGGCATTTCATGTTGCGCCATCGGGGGTCGGCTGGTATAAATGCGCCCCCGTCGCGTTGCGCCCGGTCGTCGGACCGGAGGTGCGTTTCGGTGGTCAGGTCCCGCCCCCTGTGCCGATCGAGCAGCAGGTAGACCGAGACATCCATGGTCGCCAGATTTCATTGAGGGAATAGCGAAATGAACAAAACAGATTTTGTCTCCGCGGTCGCCGAGGCCTCGGAACTGACCAAGGTCGATGCGGCCAAGGCGGTCGACGCGGTGATCAAGGTCATCGAGGCGGCGCTGAAGAAGGGCGATAGCGTGGCGGTCGTCGGTTTTGGTACGTTCACGGTGCGCAAGCGCGCAGCGCGGACTGGCCGCAATCCACGTACCGGTGCGACGATCAAGATCAAGGCCTCGAAGGTTCCGGCCTTCAAGGCTGGCAAGGCGCTCAAGGACGCACTAAACTAGAGCGCTTGTCCGCGGGTGCTTAGCTCAGCGGTAGAGCGTCGCCCTTACAAGGCGAGGGTCGGGGGTTCGAAACCCTCAGCACCCACCAAGTTCAGGAGTGGTAGTTCAGTCGGTTAGAATACCGGCCTGTCACGCCGGGGGTCGCGGGTTCGAGTCCCGTCCACTCCGCCAACATGCAAGGGCGCCGGTAGTCGGCGCCCTTGTCATTTTGGGCATCCCCACCCACCCACCCGCGGTGCGCTGCACCCGCCATTCGAACAAGAAACCATGCTGCAGTCCCTTCGCGACAAAACCACAGGCTGGATCGCATTTCTGATCCTCGGATTGGTCATCATCCCGTTCGCGTTTTTCGGCATCGAACAGTACTTCGAGGTTCGCACGCCGAACTACGTGGCGAAGGTTGGCGAAAAGGAGATCTCGCAGAACGAATTCCGCGAGCGCTTCGAGCAGTACCGGCAGAACGCGCGGCGACAACTCGGCGAATCCTACGACCCGAGCTACTTCGAGCAGCCGCTGGTCAAGCGCCAAATGCTCGAGCAGATGGTCAACGAGGAGCTGCTGACCCAAGCCGCCGCCGTTGCCGGAACCGAAGCTTCCGACGAGCGGGTGCGCCGCGAGATCGCCCAGGTGCCTGCATTCCAGACCGATGGCAAGTTCGATCCGGTGCAGTACCAGCTGCTGTTGCGCTCACAGTCGCCACCGTTGACCGTGAGCGAGTTCGAATCCCGCATTCGCCGCGACGTGTCCTCGCGAGAACTGCCGACTGCGGTCGGCGGCAGCTCGCTGGTAACCGACGCTGCCGTCAATCGGTACTTGAGTCTGCGCGACCAGCTGCGCGACTTTTCCTATTTCGTGGTGCCAGCGGTCGAAACTTCGTCGGTTGAGCCCGAGCAGGCAGCGATCGATGCCTACCACGAGGCCAACAAGTCCGAATTCATGACCGACGAGCAGCTTTCTTTGAGCTATGTCGAGTTGAATGCAGCGACCATCGACGTACCGGCCGAGGCCGACGACGCCACCCTGCGCGCGCGCTTTGAAGAGCAGAAGAACCGCTATTTCCTCGGCGAGCAGCGCCTGGCATCGCACATCCTCATCAAGGCGGCTGCCGACGCGGATGCGCAGGTCCAGCGTCTCGCGCAGGAAAAGGCTGCCGATATCGCGGTGCGCGCACGCGCACAAGGCGCAGACTTCGCCGCTTTGGCGCGTGAGTTCTCCGACGATATCGGCTCCAAGGCGCAGGGCGGCGACCTCGGTTGGGTCGAAAAGGGCTTGACCCAGCCAGCGTTCGAAACAGCGCTGTTTGCGATGGCGGACACTCAGATTTCGGACCCGGTAAAGACCGACGAGGGCTATCACGTCATCCAGTTGCGCGAGGTGCAGGCCGAACGCTCCAAGGCTTTCGAGGAAGTGCAGGCGGAGTTGGCCGAGGAGTACCGGACCGGGGAACGCGACCGTGTGTTCAACGAACGCTCGGGCAAGCTGATCGACCAGATCTACAAGGATCCCCTGAGCATCGAGCCGGCTGCAGCAGCATTGGGCGCACAGGTTCAGCGCACAGGGTTGTTCGGGCGCTCCGGTGGCGAGGGAATCGCTGCGAATCCGGCGGTGGTGCGCGAGGCATTTTCAGAACGCGTGCTGGCCGAAGGTGGAGTGAGCGACCCGATCACGCTCGCCCCGAACCATCTCCTGGTGGTCAAGCTCGACGAGCACAAGCCGAGCGTGACCCGGCCGCTGGAGGAAGTCCGCGCCCAGGTCGTCGCCGCGATCAACGCCGAGACCGCGCGTAGCGCAAGCGCGCAGCGCGCGCGCGCGCTGGATGCACGCTTCCAGCAGAACCAGACGCTTGCCAGCCTGGCCGCCGAGGCGAGCACAGCGGTTGCCGACGCGACTGCGGTTGGCCGCTCGGCGCTCAACCACGACAGTTCGGTGGTGGCCGAGGCGTTCAAGCTGGGCCGCCCTGCCGCGGGCCAGACAGTGCGCCGCATGGTCGAGTTGCCTGGCGATCGGCACGCGCTGGTCGAACTGCGCGGCGTGACCGAGGGCGATCCGTCGAAAGCCGATACCGCGCAGCGCGACGCGGTGCGCACGCAGTTGCAGCAGGCGGCATCGGCCGCAGAAACCCGTTCGCTGCTCGATGCGGTGCGCGAATCGGTCGAGGTCAGGATCGTCGAAGAGCGGCTGTAGCCCGCCGCAGACGCAACGTGATGCCGGTCAGGCCGCCACTCAGGCCGTGTCGATCCCCGTCATGCCGAGGATGTTGTAGCCAGCGTCGACGTAGCTGATCTCGCCGGTCATGCCGGAGGCGAGATCCGAGCACAGGAAGGCCGCGACATTGCCGACTTCCTCGATCGAGACCGAGCGACGCAGCGGCGCATTGCTCTCGACATGGTCGAGCATCTTGCGGAAGTTGCCGATCCCGGCCGCCGCCAGCGTCTTGATCGGTCCGGCCGAGATGGCGTTGACGCGGGTACCTTCCGGGCCCAGATTCAGCGCCAGGTAGCGCACGCAGGCTTCGAGGCTTGCCTTGGCCAGGCCCATCACGTTGTAGCTTGCCAGCGCGCGCACCGCGCCAAGGTACGACAAGGTCAGGATCGCGCCGTTGCGGCCCTGCATCATCGGGCGCGCCTGCTTGGCGAGCGCGGCGAGACTATACGCCGAGATGTCGTGCGCGATCCGGAATCCTTCGCGGGTGAGGTTGTCTACGAAGCCGCCCTGCAAGGTTTCGCGCGGCGCGAAGCCGATCGAATGAACCAGGATATCCAGGCCGTCCCAGCGTTCGCCGAGGGAGGCGAACAGCGCAGCAATCTGCGCGTCGTCGGCCACGTCGCAGGGCAGCACGATGTCGGACCCAAAGGTCTGCGCTGCATCGTCGACCCGCTCACGCAGCCGATCGTTGGGGTAGGTGAACGCAAGCTGCGCGCCTTGCCGATGCATCGCCTCGGCGATACCCCATGCGATCGAGCGCTGGCTTGCGATGCCCATGATCAGGGCGCGTTTGCCTTGCAGAAAACCCATGACTTGTCCTCCATCCGATTACGAAGCGTGCCGGGTCGCAGCAGGCTTGCCAGACCGCCGGTTACCGGCCGCAGCCGCGCCAGCGCAGTGTAGCGGGTCGGCGCCCGCGCTTCGGCGGGCCGATCGCCGGCCGCAGCGTGGTGGCTTGCTGTTGCATGCATGATGGCACCCAGCGCAGGCTTCACTGCCGCGTCGGCAGATGCAGCACCTGACCTGGCCGCAGCAGTTTCCCAAGCGGAATTCCGTTCCTGTGCGCCAGTTCGCGCATGCCCAAGCCGAGTCGGCGAGCGATTGACCACAAGCTGTCGCCGCGGCGCACGATGTATGCCTTGCCGTCGCGCGCGAGCGCCTGCGAAGTTTCCGTGGACGGCGGCAGCAGCACCACCGGCGGCAGCGGGTCGTCGATGCGCATCCCGTGCACAGCGGCCAACGTGGCAGCATTGACCTGGGTCGTGGCGAGCGCGTGCCAGTCGTGCGCGACTGGCTCGTTGCTGACACGCCAGCCGACGCGCGCGGAGGGTGCAAGCAGGGCAAGCCCCTGTTGCAGACGGTCCACCGCAGCAATCGGCACCATCAGGCGATCGCCACGCCGCATGCGCGGCTTCGCGTGAGCGGGATTGAGTGCGCGCAACTGGTTCTGGTCGATACGCGCGAGGCGTGCCGCCAAAACCAGGTCGACCGGCGCATCCAGCGGCACTGCACTGAGACGCTCGTCGGGCACGATCGTCGGCAGCGCGATGCCTTCGAGATGCGGTCTGTGGATCACGCATGAGAGCGCGAGCAAGCGCGCGAGATGGGTATGCGTCGTGCGGCTCAGTGGCAGGTCTTGCCACAAGGTCTGGGCGCTGGCCGCGGGGCTGCGGGCCAGCGCGCCGCGCACGCGGAACTCGCCGGCGTTGTATGCCATGGTGACCAGCATCCAGTCCTCCGCGAATACCCCGCCCAATCGCGTGAGCAAGCGAATCGCCGCAGCAGTGGACATTGCGAGGTCCAGTCGGCCGTCGTACGCGGGCCCTATGTGCAGGCCGCTGGCGCGCGCTGTAGTGGGCATGAACTGCCAGATGCCCGCGGGCCGATTGCCGCTTGTCGGCGCGCTGCGGTAGCCGCTCTCGACCAGCGGCAGGAGTGCGAACTCGGCCGGCAGGCCGGCGTCTTCGATTGCGCCGAGCACGTAGTCGATGTGTGGCAAAACCCGTGCAAGCTGTGCGCTCAGCGCCGGCCCTTCGCGATGGTAGCGCTCGATCTGCCGGTCAAGCGATGGCAGCGGATCGCAGCGTGTGAACCGCGCGCCGTTCCGGATTCTGGTCCACGGATCGATCTCATCGGCATCCGCAACCACCGCGTGCTGTGCGGTCGCTGCGGGAGTCCTCGCCGGTTCCGGCGTTTGTTCCGCAGCCGTGCGAGGTGCGATCGACTGCAGCGGCGCGGGCGCCGGAACGGCCTTGGGCACTGTGCTGCACGCGCCGAGCATCGCCACGCACAGCATGGCGCTGGCGTTAAGGATTCGCGAAACGAAGCATCGGCGGCTGCCGCGTGGTATCAATTCAATCGCGGACACGGACTGCCTGCGGACTGTTGCGGGGCAGGGAGTTTGTAGCACAATCGCGACCGCCGTCGCCCACAATTGCCATCGCGCATGCACGATGATTCGGATTTCTGGAGTGCCGCCCCGCTCGCAACCTTGATTGCGACTGAGCGCGCGTGGATGGAAGCACGTCGCGTCCAGTGGCCGCAGGCTACCGAGGTGTGGGTGCATCCTGCGCGTGTGGCGCCGCAGTCGGGATGTCTGTCGCTGAGCCTTGCAGCGAGCGGGCGTCTCGATGGTCCGATGGTGGCGCGCGCCGACCTGCTGCCGTTCGCCGATGACAGCGTGCAGCGTGTCGTATTGCAGCACGCGCTGGATATGCGTCCTGCGCCGGCGTCGCTGCTGCGCGAGGCGGTTCGTGTACTCGCACCCGGCGGCATCCTGGTGCTGTTCGGGTTCGACGCGCTGAGTCCCACGATGTGGCACTGTCGAATGACCCGCCGCGAGTTGCGCCGCAGCGTAGGCGTACAGCTGCCAGGTCGGCTGGCGATGCTGGGTACGCAGCTGGGCCTGTCGGACATCCATCGATTCGGGTTCAGTGCCGGCAGCGGGGATGGCATCGCTACCGTGCGCGAGGGCGGATGGCCGCAGCCAGCGTTCGCCCTGCAGGCGCGCAAGGGCTCACGCAACATCATCGCGCTGCGCCGCGTCGCACAAGGAACGACCCAGGCGGTCGGTGGCATGCTGCCCAGCGCATCGCGACATGCGGAGGCATCGCGCTGATGGCGTCCACGCGGTTGGTCGAGGCGTTTACCGACGGGGCATGCCTGGGCAACCCCGGCCCTGGCGGATGGGCCGCACTGCTGCGCTGTGGCGATCGCGAACGCCTGCTCAGCGGCGGGGTGCCCGACACCACCAACAACCGGATGGAACTGCAGGCGGCGATCGGCGCTCTCGAGGCGCTCTCGCGCAGTGCCGAAGTGCGCCTGTTTACCGACTCGCAGTACGTGCAGCTCGGCATCACCGAATGGGTGCCGCGCTGGAAGCGCAACGGCTGGATGACCTCTGCGCGCAAGCCCGTGGCCAATCAGGACCTGTGGCAGCAGCTCGATGCGCTGGTGGCCACCCATCGGGTGGCGTGGGAGTGGGTTCGCGGGCACAGTGGGCATGTCGAGAACGAACGCGTCGATCGCGCCGCGCGCGAGGCCGCCGAGGCAGTGCCGAGCGCTGCAGTCGAACGCAGGCAGCGCTGATGCGCCAGGTCGTGCTCGACACCGAAACCACCGGCCTGAACGCGGAGCGTGGCCACCGGATCATCGAAATCGGCTGCGTGGAGCTGCGTGAGCGCCGGCGTACGGGCCTCAGTTTCCAGCGCTATTTGAACCCCGAACGCCCGATCGACCCGGGTGCGCAGGAGGTACACGGCATCAGCGAGGAGTTCCTGCGCGACAAGCCGCGCTTCGCCGAGGTGGTCGACGAGTTTCTCGACTTCGTGCGCGGCGCAGAGTTGGTGATCCACAACGCAGCCTTCGACCTCGCCTTCCTCGACGCCGAACTGGCCCTGCTGGGCGGGCGCGGCAGGATCAGCGACCACGCATCCGTGCTGGATACCCTGAGCCTTGCGCGGGAGCGGTTTCCCGGCCAGCGCAACAGCCTCGATGCGCTGTGCAAGCGCTTCGACGTCGACAACGCGCATCGCGAACTGCACGGCGCACTGCTCGATGCAGCGCTGCTGGCGGACGTGTTCCTGGCGATGACAGCCGGGCAGGGCAGCCTTGAGCTGGCGGGTGAGCCGGCGCTGGATGCAGCGACCGCGGCGACTGCGCGATCGATGTCTGGCGCGCGGGCGCGGGTGCTGCGTGCGAATGCCGAGGAGCTGGCGCACCACGAGGCGCGCCTGGACGCAGTCGGCAAGGCGTTCAAGGGCAGCCCGGTATGGCGGTTGTAGCCGCCTGCGGGACGAATTCGCCGGCTGTCATTGGCAGCGGCTCATCCGGTGGCATAATGTGGCGGGCGCGACGCTCGGGGGCGTCTGGCGCAACCGACACGGTCGCTCGGGGAGGGTTGCCATGAAAATTCGATTTTTGGGTGCGGCGTTGCTGTTCCTGCCGGGGCTGGGCATGGCGGCAGGTACGGTGGCCGAGATCGCGGCGCACAAACATCTCGGAGTCGCCAGCTGCGCGAGCAGCGTGTGCCACGGCGCAACCCAGGCGTTCAAGGAATCGAACGTCATGCAGAACGAATTCGCCTTGTGGCAGGAATTCGATCCGCATGCGACCAAGGCATGGCAGGCCCTGACCGGCGCCGAGGGGCAGGCGATCGCGCGCAAGCTGGGGCTTGGCGATGCGACCACTGCCAAGGTCTGCCTCGACTGCCACGCCGACAATGTTCCGGCGGAAATGCGCGGCGAGAAATTCCAGATCTCCGATGGTGTCGGCTGCGAAGCCTGCCACGGCGGCTCGGAGCTGTGGATCAGCTCGCATGCGGAAAAATCCGCGGTGCATGTCGACAACCTGGCCAAGGGCCTGTACCCCACCGAGGATCCAGTCAAGCGCGCGCAGATGTGCCTGTCGTGCCACATGGGCACCACCGATCGCATGATCACCCATCGGATCATGGGTGCGGGACATCCGCGGCTCGCCTTCGAGCTGGATACCTTTACCTGGTTGAACCCCCACTATCAGATCGACGACGACTACCTGCGCCGCAAGGGCGATTGGAACGGCGTGCGCGATTGGGCCGTCGGGCAGGGGGTGGCTGCGGCCAACCTGCTCGATGTGCTGCTCGATGAACGCCACGGCTTCCAGGGGATCTTTCCCGAGCTGGTCCTGTTCGACTGCCACGCGTGCCACAAGCCGATGTCGGCGGGCAAGTGGGCGCCGCGGCAGGGCACCGGGCTGGGCCCGGGAGCCGTGCGCCTGAACGACGCCAATCTGGTGATGTTCCGACTGGTGCTGTCGGTGGTCGACAAGCCCGCCGCAGAGCGTCTGCTGGCGCAGACTCGCGCCCTGCACCAGTCGACGATGCGCGATCGCGGCGCGACCCTGGCAGCCGCACGTGCGCTGGCCGACAACATTCGCGCGAATCTGCCCAAGGTGTCTGGTTACGGGTTTGCCGAAAGCTCGCTCGAACCGATTCTCGCCAGCGTGGTTGCCGATGCCGAGCGCGGCGAGTTCCGCGATTTCTCGGCGGCCGAACAGGTCGCGATGGCGGTGCAGTCGGTGGTAGTGGCGTTCAAGAACGCCGGCGCGCTCGACGAGGCGCGGTCGAAGACCCTGCAGACCCGCGTCGATGCCCTGTATTCCAAGGTCGACCGCGAGGACTCCTACGCGATGGGACCGTTCGTGGCCGCACTGCGCGAGGTCCGTGCAGCAGCACGCTGAGGTGTTTCCGGGTGGCCGATGCGGCCACCCGGCATGGCGGCCGACGGCATCGCCTTGCTATCGTCGGGGCGATCAGCGGCAGCTGCTGCAATACTGTCGCGCCTGCGCGTCGAGGTTCCCCAGTGTCTGATCCTGTTTCGATTCCCGGCTATCGGGTGCTGCGCCCCCTGGGTGTCGGCGGCATGGCATCGGTGTATCTGGCGGTGCAGGAGTCGCTCGACCGCGAGGTGGCGCTGAAGGTGATGGCGCCGGCACTGGCAGCCAATCAGGAATTCACCGACCGTTTCCTCAAGGAAGGTCGGATCACTGCGCGCCTGAGCCATCCGAACCTGGTCACGGTGTTCGACATCGGCCAGCACGGGACGATCTACTACCTGGCCGCCGAGTTCATTCCCGGCGGCACGCTGCGCGAGAAGCTGACCCAGGGAATCAGCGTCGGCGAATCGCTGGACGTGGTGCGCGACGTCGCGCACGGGTTGCACTATGCCCACGAGGCAGGCTTCGTGCATCGCGACGTCAAGCCGGGAAACGTCCTGTTCCGGATCAACGGAACCGCGGTATTGGCCGATTTCGGTATCGCCAAGGCGATGGACGGCTCGACCATGGCGACCCAGATCGGCAGTTCGATCGGCACGCCGCACTACATGAGCCCCGAACAGGCGCGCGCCGAAAAGGTCGACGGTCGCTCGGATCTGTACGGCCTCGGCGCGATGCTGTTCGAACTGTTGACCGGCAAGCCGCCGTACGACGCGGGCGATCCGTTCACCATCGCGTTGATGCACGTGACCCATCCGGTCCCGCAGCTGCCGCCGCCGGTGCAGTGGCTGCAGCCGCTGATCGATATGATGATGGCCAAGGATCCCGCCGTGCGTTTCGCAACCGGCGAGGCCTTCGCAGACGGACTCGACAAGCTGCTGGCGAGCGCACCGGAGGCGGTCGCGCTGCGCGACGCGCCGGATGCGCGCAAGAAGGTCGCACCACGCCTGTCGCGCACCGATCAGCAGCGGCGGGTGGCATACGCTGCAGTTGCTGCCTCTGGCGCCGGTGCGGCCAGCGCTGCATCGCACGCAAAGGCGCGACCTGCATGGCTGCTGCCGATTGCCGCCGCCGCGGGCCTGGGGCTGGTGGCGCTCGGTGGCTGGGCAGTATTCGGCGGCAAGCAGGCGGTTGAAACCGCTGTGGTGGCTACGCCGGCGCCTGCGAAACCCGCGCAGCCGCAGGTCGACACCGCGGCATCCGAAGTGCCGGTGACCGATCTGACCAGCAGCGGCGTTGCGGACGGCGACGTGGCAGCGACACTTGCCCGGGCTCGCGAATATGTCCGAATCGGCCTGGTCGAACGCGGGCGTCGGCTCGCTTCGCCACCGGGCGACAACGCGATCGACCTGTTCCTGCGCGTGCAGTCGATCGATCGCGACAATCCGGAAGCGCGCGCGGGCCTGGAACAGATCGCGGCGTTCTACGAAAGCAAGGCCAAGGCAGCCTATGATCGTGGCATCTACACCAGCAGCATGGTGCTGGCCGAGGAAGGCCTGCGTGCCGAGCCTGCCAATGCATCGCTGCTGCGACTGGTGGAAGACTCGCGGCGCGCGCTGCCCCGATAGCCAGGGCCGCAATCGCCGGGTAAAACAAGCCGCGCGCGATCAGCGACTGCGCAGCAGGATAACCGTGACGTTGTCGGAACCGCCACCATCGAGGGCGGCCAGGATCAGGTGGTCCACGCACTCCTGCGCAGTCAGTTCGGCGCGCCCGAGGATCGCGGCGATTTCAGCGTCGTCGACTTCCTCGGTCAAGCCGTCGCTGCACAGCAGGATCTGCTGGCCGGCGGCTACCTGGCCGGCGACCGTTTCCACGCGCAGGCTCTGCGGATCGGTCACGCCGAGCGCCTGGGTGACCACGTTGCGGTGCGGATGCGTGCGGGCCTGCTCGGGACTGATCGCGCCCTGTTCGATCAGTTCGCGCACATAGGAATGATCCTGCGAGATCTGTCGCAGCGCGCCGTCCCACAGGTAAACCCGGCTGTCGCCGACCCAGGCGACCTCGAACTCGTCGCCCTTGAGGCGGATGGCCGCGATCGTGGTGCCCATCGGCAGCGCCTGGGTGCGGCGGTTGCTGTGCTGGATGATCTCCTCGTCGGCAATCTGGATCGCGCGGGCGAGCGGCTCTCCACGCTGGATCTGCTGCACCAGGGTGTCGCGTGCGAGTGCACTGGCGACCTCGCCGTTCTCGTGGCCGCCCATGCCATCGGCAACCAGCCACAGGCCGAGTTCGGCATCGGCGTAATAGGTGTCTTCATTGTGCTCGCGGCGAAGGCCGACGTGCGTGCAGTGACCGAACTCGATCATCGTCGGCTCCGCGGCAGGCAGTGGTCGGGCAAACGTCGAGGCGTGCGCATCGCCGGTTCGAAGTGCATCAGAATTCGATCCTCACGCCGACCGCCAAACTGTCCTGACTGAAGTCGCGCTGCCCCGCGCGACGCTCATAGTAGAGGAAAGCAGAGCGTCCGTTGGCGAACACGCCAGACAGGCCCAGTCCGAGATTGAAGTAGTCGGTGTCTACCGCATCGGGCGAGATGACGATGCTGGTACCGGTCGGGTCGTTGGCGAAGCGCGACACGATGGCATCCGGATCGTCTTCGAATTCGTGCAGCGCCTCGATCTGCACGTGCGGGATCAGGATGCCCCACGAGGTGCTCATGGTGTAGGAAGCCTTCGCCCCAAGCACGCCTTCCAGCGACTTCAACTGGCGGTCGTCGACCGCCATGCCAAGGCCTCCGCCCGCCGCACCCGGTGCCGACATGCGCTCGACATAGCCGTCGAAGTCGATCCGCGTCGTGGTGACGCGCGCGTAAGGCCCGAACGACCACGCGCCGCGGTTGAAATCACGTCCGGCGGAGAGCGCGAACTGCAGTTGGGTGCCGTCCGGCGAAGCGCTGGCGACCTGATCGACCGACTGGATCGCCCCGCTGCTGCCGGGAATCTGATAGCGAACCCGCCGGGTCAGGTCGTAGCTGTTCCTGCCCCAGGTGAGCACCGCGTCGGCGAACCATGCCTCGCTCTGGTACCACGTGCCGTAAAACGACGCGCTGTAGCCCTGTGTTTGCAGCCCGCCCTGGTCGCCGTTCACGTCGGTGTTGTTGTCGCTGTAGCCAAGTGCCCCGCCGAACACCAGCTTGTCGGAATAGCGATAGTCCACGCCGGCAGTCAGTCCGTAAGTATCGAACTGGTAGCCTGGAGAGTCGGCCACGCGGTCGCTGTCGCCACGGCCGATGGTGCCGCTGGCGAAGAATCCCCATCGCGAAAAATCGGTCCCGACCTCATCGCTGCTCCCCTCATCGGCCACGATCGCCGAAGGCAGGAACGACAGCGGCAGTGCGCCGCCGCCACCGGCCACTGCCAGGCCGCCGAGGCTCACCCCCCGGATACCGCTGCGAAGTGCCGCGATTCGCGCCGTGAGATTGTCGAACTGGGCGCTGGCGGTGGTGAACGCGGCATCGTCCTGTGCGATGACCTCTTCGTTGAGCATCTGGCTGAGTGCTGCGGACACTGCGGTCGGGCGACCACCTGCGTTGCCAACCAGTTCGGAACAGCGCGCCAGCAGGTCCTGCTGCGCGGCTGTCAGTGCACCACCCTGCGACTGCCGGGCAAGCGCCGGACACGCCTTGTCGATCGCGTTGGCGACTTCCTGCTGGCGTGGGCTGAGGCCCGCGATGTTGAGCACGCCGCCATTGAGGTTGAACACGAGAGTCGGTGGATTCTGGCCCCCGGCAACAAGCGTGGCAGTGACCTGCGCTGCGCCCGGCAGTCCCAGCGTGGCCACGGCCGATGCCTCGCCAGCGGCGTTGGTGACACTGCTGGCAGGAGTCACGCTGCCGTTTGCGACAGGGGTCAGGCGCCACGTGACCGTCACCCCGGATACCGGCGCACCCGTAGCAGTGCGCAGACGTACCACCAGCGGCGCCGAGGGCGCTGCGGTCGGAAGGCTTTGGTTGTTGCCGGAACCGATATCGAACACCGACCCCGATGGCACGGTTTCAACTCCGGTGGCGGTGAACTGCACGCTGGACGAGCCTGCTACGTCGGCGCGCACCGTGTTGGCGCCGGCCGCTGGCCCCAGAGTCCACTGGTTGCTCGCCCGACCGGCGCTGTCGGTGATCGAGGTTGCGTTGGCGAGCGTGCCGCCGCCAGCAGTCACCGCCCACGCGACCACCACGCCCGCCAGGCCTTTGGCTGCCGATGCGCCGGCTGGCGGTTGGCTCAATTGGACTACCAGCGGTTGCGGCAAAGTGCTGCCGGGTGCGCCCTGCTGGTTGTTGCCCGATCCCGCAGCGGCACCGGCGGCGAAGCCGTTGGCGCTGGCCGCAGCCGTGAACTGCCCACTGAACGCGGATGCCTGGATCGAAACGGGCCCGGCAACGTTGCCGTAGCGGAAGCGCGCGGTTGCCTGGCCGCGATCGTTGACGATGTCGCTGGCTGCGGCAAGCACTGCCGCTCCGCGCAGGACAGTGAAATCGACCCGCTGGCCGATTGCTGACTGCCCGGCGCTATTGATCACCTCGAATACGATCGGTTCATCGGCCGGGCTGCCGATCGCTCCGGACTGGTTGTTGCCGCTGAGCACCGAGATGCCGCCGACCGCCGCGATCACCCGGAATCGTACATTCTCGCCACCGGGCAAGGTCGCAACGATGATCGATTCGACCGCGTTGGGTCCGAATACGAAGGAATTCCGCGTGCGGCCGCTGGCATCGGTAATCGTCGAGGTGGCGTCGAGCACCGGCCCCACGCCAAAGCCGACGCCCCACACGACTGTCGCGCCTTCCACCGGAGCGCCACCTGCACTGCGCACATCCAGAACCAGCGGCTGGCTCGCAGCGCCGGGACGCCCAACCTGGTCGTTGCCGGAAACCGACGTGACGGTCCGGGTTGCCAGGACCGTGATGTTGAACAACGCAGGCGGCCCGTCGAATCCCGCCACGTTCGCCTCGACCCGCAGCAGACCCTCGACTCCGCCGGCGCGAACGCTGGTGGCTGCCTCGCCATCGGGGCCGATCTGCACGGTGATGGAAGATCCCCCGTTCGCAACAAAACTGCCGTTGCCGCTGGCGATCTGGAACGTCACGCCGAGCTGACTCCCATTGGGCGAGCTTCCCCGGCTACCGAAGTCGACCCGCGCACGCAGCGGAACGATCTGGCCGGGTGCGACGACTGCGCCATCGCCCTGGACTGCGACAACCTGCGCCGGCGACCCCGGATCGATATTTCCGAATGCCGAAAACAGCGCTGGTCCGCTGACGATGCTGCACAGCTGCGATTGCACGGCGACCGCGATCGGGCCGCCGTTGGCGCCGGAAACGATCCGCGTATTCGGAACAGTGGCGCGGTAGAGCGTTGCGTTGCCAACCACCAACTGCAGCGGAGCGCTGGCGACCAGGGATCGGGTACCGTTGCTGGCGAACGCGGCATCGCCGATGATGGTGAGCGTGAACTGCACCTCCGGGACCGGCGGAACACTGATGTAGTTGCCTTCCTGCCGAAACACCAGCGGTGCGCTCGCGATGCCCGTCTCGAGGATCTGTTGGTTGCCCGAGACCACGATGACGGGACAGGTGGTCTGCGCGAATGCGGTCGGCACGAAAAGCAGCAACAGCAGAATCGATGTCGCAGTGCAGCGAACAACCCCGCGTGCGGTCAGTTGCGCATTTGCGCAGCGCCCAGCCAGTTCAACGCCGATGAAATCCACAACCTGTCGAACGTTCATCGTTTCCGCCCCCTGTGCCATGGCTATACTGCGCAGCGTACTACAGCGCTCTGGCAAGGCCCAAGCGCCATCGGGTCGCGCCGTTCCGGCACCGCAACAGGAGACGGACATGCAACGGACCAGTTTTCGATCGGGGCTTTTCGCACAGCGCATCCTTGTCGCCGTGATCGCGGCGGCAGCGTCCGCGCTTTCGGCATGGCCGGGGCCGCAGCTGCACGCGGCAACGGTGCGCAATGCCGAGGATCTGCTGATCGTCGATTGCCTGCTGCCGGGTCAGGTGCGCAAGCTGGGACGGCAGACCACCTTCATGTCCGCGCGCCGTCCGATCCGTACCACACAGGCCGATTGCGAGATTCGCGGCGGCGAGTTCGTTTCCTCCGACCGCGCCGATTACCGCACGGCCCTCAAGGTCTGGCTTGGGCAAGCCGAAAGCGGCGACGCGGAAGCGCAGAACTACGTCGGCGAGATCTATCTGAAGGGCCTCGGTACCGCGCCCGACTACGACAAGGCCGCTGGCTGGTTCGAGAAGGCGTCCGCGCAGTCGAACAAGCGTGCGCTGATCAACCTCGGCTACATGTACGAAGAGGGGCTGGGCCGCCCGCGCGACCTCGCCCGCGCGCTGAATCTCTATCGGCAGGCATCGGGATCCAAGGACGAACTGCTGTTCGCATCCACGGTCACCGCCCAGGCCGAGGCGGCAAAGGCGCAGATCGCCGGTCTGCAGCAAACGGTCGAACAACAGAAGGCGGAAGCGGCGCGCCTGCGCGCCGAGGTCGATGGCCTGAAGCGCCAACTCGATGAGCGTCGACGCAGCCTTGGCCAGAACGAACAGGAACTCGCGCGGGTCCGCGCCGAGCTCGTCAGCAAGCAGGCCGCCATCGTCCCGCCGGCCGAGGCGCAGAAGCTCAAGCGCCTGCAGGCCGACCTCGATGCGCGCGGCAGCGAGATCGAAACCCGGCGCGTGACGCTGGAGCGCGACCGCGCCGGATTCGTCGCCGACGTCGAGACACGGCGCGAGCGGCTGGCACAACTGCGCGAGCAGGAGAAATCGCTCGCCGGCAGCAGCGATGCCAAGGCATCTGCCGAACTCGATCGCGTGCGCTCGGCTGCCACCGATCTGGCACTGGCGCTCGACGACTCGATGGGCCAACTGGAGTCGCTGCAGAAGAAAGCGGCAGACAACGACGCGCGCCTGGCCGAACAGCAGGCCCAGTTCGATGTCGAGCGCAAGCGCATGCAGGCCTCGATGTCCGGTTCGCAACAGGATCGCGACCTGCTGATCCTGCTCGAGCAGCAGCTGGCCCAAAAGCAGCGCGAGGTCGGCCGCCAGCGCGAGCAGATCGTATCGCTGGAGCGACAGATCGGTGCGCCGGCGCCGGGCGTCGCCCTGGCCTCGCTCAGTGGCGGCGCCGGTCCGTTGCTGGAGATCATCGATCCGCCACTGAGCGTCACCCGCGGCAAACCGGCTGCGATGGTGCGCGCCAACGTGGGCAGTTCCGAAGTGCTCGGCAAAGTGGTCGCGCAGGCCGGACTGACCTCGGTCGAGGTCAACGGCAAACAGGTCGCTGTGGGTGCCAACGGACTGTTCCGGGTCAACGTGCCGGTGGCCACCGATGGCAGCAACATCCAGATCGCGGCAATCGATCGCGCGGGCAGTCGCGCGGCG